>Ga0247835_1004797_pt1 | contig 11439 bp, 8 predicted proteins | sample LaCtaG_3_FD_189912 | JGI IMG/M metagenome (GOLD analysis project Ga0247835, IMG submission 189912) | Freshwater microbial communities from meromictic Lake La Cruz, Castile-La Mancha, Spain - LaCruzMarch2015_13.5m | ecosystem: Environmental > Aquatic > Freshwater > Lake | place: Spain: Castile-La... | reverse complement strand
AACCTCGATCCGCCGTGGTACCCATCGCGACAGTACCGCTCGCGAATGTCCGCCCGCTTGCGGTAGTAGGGCAGATACTCGGAGAGATGCCCGCTAGATTCCGTGATGAACGCACCGAAGTGCAACATCATGTCCTTCCGAACCAGATCCGCCACGTCCTCCGGATCCGAGGGCTTCCCCGCGAGGTCCGCCCGGGCCTTCTCCATCAGGATCGGGTACAGACTCCGCCCCGCGTGTTCGAACTTGGTGAACCACGCGAGGTGATTGATGCCCGCGCATTCCCAATCGATCTCCGACTTCTCTACGCCCGCCCGCCGTGCCAGTAACTCGGAGGTTCCTTGGACAGAGTGGCATAGTCCGACCACCGACACGTCCGATGCACGCCCCGCCGCGAGGCACAGCATGCTCATGGGATTGGTGTAGTTCAAAACAATGGCTTCCGGGCACAAGTGAGTGATGTCGTGCAGAACCTCCAGAAACACCGGCACCGTGCGAAGTCCCTTGAACAACCCGCCAGGCCCGATCGTGTCGCCAATGCACTGGTCGATCCCATACTTGAGCGGAATATCGTTATCAAAGCGCACACAATCGACGCCGCTGACCTCGATGCAATTGACGATGTAATCGCTGTCCCGCATCACCGCGGATCGATCGTCAGACGCGAGAATCTTCCATCCTTTGACGCCTAGCGAATCGATGAGTTTTTCGATGAGCTTCTTCATTGCTCGCAGCCGGGCCCGGTCGATATCGACCAATGCGACCGTGCCGCCCATTTGTCCGGGAATACGGAACACGTCGTTCAGGAGTCGCGGCGTGAACCCGCTGCCCGCCCCGAGGAAAGTGATCTTGATCGGCCGGAGGACTTTGCCGGGCAAGCCGAGAATGGCTGCCGATTTGGTGTGTTCCGTGTGTCCGGCGGACTTTTTGGGGGAGGAAGGCTTGCGGGTAGGCATGGAAACTACTGTGAATGAGGCATCGGAATTGACGAGACGAGAGATGTGATAAATGGTGTCAATTTGTGATATGAAGAAAAAGCGCTCCCACGTGGCCGAGAGGCGATTGTTGATGGAACCCTCCTTTGGGGAGAGGGCCGAAACGGTCACGGGTTCCCGCTATCGGTGGAACAATGCCCAGCGCGGGAAAGAGCGATTTGTGATCATTCAACGAACCATCACCGGAGAGGGACAATTTTTGTTTGGTGGGCTGACGCATGCGGTTCCGGCGAAGCATGCGTTTCTTGCGATCGTTCCCGAACCCTCGGAATACTTTCACGCGCCCGGTCGCAGCGGGGCGTGGTCCTTTGATTGGATGAACTTTTACGGTCCGCTGGCGGTTTCTCTTTGGGCGGAATTCCGGGAGCGGTTTGGTCCGGTGGTCCTTCTTCCCGACGATTCGTCCCCGATGACGTTGTTTCGCAAGTTGCTTCTTGGGTTAAAGGCCGGAGGGGAGGACGTTCATCGGATGAGTGCGGATGCCTATGCGTTTCTGATGGAGTGGACCCGGTGGTTGGAGCGCAGTGAGTGTCGGCCGGTGGATGCGGTGTCGCGCGTCGTCGAGCTTTGCCGTGAACGATATCGCGAGCCGATCGGCGTGAAGGAACTCGCGGCGGAGGTGGGGATCTCGCGCGAACATTTGACCCGGATTTTTGCGGAGCGGACTGGATCCTCCCCGGCCCGATTTCTCCGGTCGCTTCGTCACGACGCCGCGCGAACGTTGAGGGCGCAGTCGCGGCTGTCTGCAAAGGAGATCGCCATGCGGTGCGGCCTATCGTCCCTTCGAAGAGTGGAAGGTTCCGAACATTCTCCATTCGGGTGAGCGTGATTGGACACGACCCAGGATCCCTGCGAGGATCGTTGGCCATGCCGGAACCGAGGACGCTCGTCATTTTCCACAAACAGCTGGGGGATCTGTTGCTGCTCGAGTCGGCCATCGCGTTGCTCGCGCGCCGGTCGGGTGCCCCAGTCGGTGTCCTAACGCGGTCGGGCCATGAAGATCTGGTCCGCCTGATGCCTTCAACCGTGTGGATGCCGAATCCCGGCAGGGCGCGTTTCGACGACCTGTGGGCGTTTGAGAAGGGTCGGAAGACTGCCCTGCGTGCGGTATTGATCCGCGCGCGGCGCAAGCACATGCGGTTGCACCCGGACGCGAAACCCGAGTGGTACCATCATGTGTTCTTTCGTGGCTTCCGAGTGGATACACGTGGGTCGGAGTACGTGGCGCGGTATTACTGGAAGATGGTCGATCCTGATCCGGATGAACCATTCGAGCGCCCGCGCTTGTTGGAGCCTCCGGACGATTGGGCGGTACCTGCCGGAACTCCGACAGAGTACATCCTGGCGAATGTCTCGGCCGGCTGGCGCTCGAAGCAGTGGCGGGGATCGGCGTGGTCAGACGCCATTAATGAAGTCGCGAACGCAGCGGGCCTTCCCGTGGTGGTTACCTCCGGAGGGGATGGCTGGCAGACCGAGCACGCCGAGCGGGTGGTTTCGAAACTGACCGTTCCGTTCCTCAATCTGGGTGGAAAAACGTCGCTGCGGGAATTCTTGATGCTGGTTCGTCGGGCGCGTTTGGTGATGACGATTGACGGTTTGGCCGGTCACGTGGCGACGGCGTATGACGTACCATGCGTGACGATTTTTGCGGGGAGGTCGGTGGATAACTGGCATATCGAAACCCCGACGTCGAAGGCGGTGGTGGCGGCGGACCTGCTTTCTAATCCCGAGGCCGTGTTGAAGGTTCTTCCGGGAACGGCGGTCTCCACCGTCGCGGTCCCCCTCCTGCGGAGTTGCTGAAGGGGACGGGTTCGCCTGCCCGGTGCGCTGGAAAACGGACCATGGGCCGCTTTCACACTTTCCGGGATTGACGCTCCGCGCGCCCGCGTTTTTGATGAAGGTTCATGTCCACCGAATCCGCCACCGGGTACTCGCGGAAGAATCCGTTTCCGGCCACACTCAAGAAGAACGAACTCCTTACAAAGGGAGGGTCCGAAAAGGAAACGCGCCATTACGAAATTTCCCTCGCCGGGTCGGGGTTGGCGTATGAAGTCGGCGATTCCCTCGGTATTTTTCCGACTAACGATCCCGCGCTCGTGGATGCGATTCTGGAAGCCTTGGAACTGACCGGGCAGGAACCCGTTCTCAATCCCGCGGCGGAGACGGTGCCGCTGCGTCAGGCGTTGCTCTCGGACTTTGTGATCGCCGAACCCTCGAAGCAGTTGCTTCAGGCGGTGGGGGAACGGGATCCGTCTGCGGCAAGCCTGGTCGACCTTATCGGGCCTGAGCAGAAGACCTCCCTCGATGCGTATCTCTGGGGCCGGGATGTTCTCGACATTCTCGCGGAGAACCCTGCGGCGAAGTTTACCGCTGAGGAATTCGTCAAAACCCTCCGCAAGTTGCAGCCGCGTCTGTATTCGATCGCATCCTCACTCAAGGCGTTCCCGGAGGAAGTGCATCTCACGATCGCCAGCGTCCGCTTCACGAGTCTCAATCGCGGCCGCAAGGGAGTTTGTTCCACGTATCTCGCCGACCGGGTGGGGGACACCGGCACGGTTCCGGTTTTTGTTCACACTGCGAAGCATTTCCGTGTTCCGGAGAACCTCGAGACGTCGATGATCATGGTCGGCCCCGGCACCGGCGTGGCTCCCTTCCGGGCATTCCTGCAGGAACGCAAAGCCACCGGGGCCACCGGCAAGAATTGGCTCTTCTTTGGCGAACAGCGGTCGGCTGCGGATTTCTTTTATCGTGAGGAGTTCGAAGGTTACCTCGCTGACGGGACGCTGGCGCGATTTGACACCGCCTTTTCCCGGGATCAGGAGTACAAGATCTATGTGCAGCACCGGATGCTGGAGGCAGCGGACGAGATTTGGGAATGGGTCTCCAGTGGTTCGTACTTCTACGTCTGCGGTGATGCGGCGCGGATGGCGAAGGATGTGGACGCTGCGCTGGTTTCGATCGTTGAGAAATCAGGTGGAAAATCGCCCGAAGACGCCAAGGCGTACGTCGAGGCGATGAAAAAAGAGAAGCGGTACCGCAAGGACGTGTACTAAGCCGCCTCCGATGCCTCATTTTCACTTCCTGGGCATCTGCGGAACCGCCATGGGTTCCGTCGCAGCCGCGCTGCGTGATCAAGGTCATACGGTCACGGGTTCGGACGCGAACGTGTATCCGCCCATGTCGACGTTCCTCGCGCAGCGGGGAATCGAACTCACGTCCGGTTACTCTGCGGAAAATCTCCCGGCGTCGGCGGACGTTATCGTGGTGGGTAATGCGATCACTCGGGGAAACCCCGAAGTCGAGGCGGTGCTCAACCAGAAGCGGCTCTATCTATCCCTCCCAGAGACGCTGCGGCAGTACTTCCTGCGGGGACGCCACAATATCGTCGTAACGGGAACACACGGCAAAACGACGACTACTTCGCTCCTGGCGTGGATTTTTGAAAGCGCCGGGCTGGCTCCTGCGTACCTGATCGGCGGGATCCCCAACAACCTCGGCCAGGGCGCGTGCCTGCGGGATTCCCGCCACTTCATCATCGAGGGCGACGAGTACGATACGGCGTTTTTTGACAAGCGATCGAAGTTCGTCCACTACCTTCCCGAGCTTGTGATCGTGAACAATATCGAGTTCGATCACGCAGACATCTTCCGCGATCTCGACGACATCATGACGAGTTTTCGCCGGATGCTGAACATTGTCCCCACCGAGGGTCTCGTGCTGTTGAATGCGGATGACCCGAATTGCGTGGAGGTGGGGAAAGCCTCACCCGCGCCGATCGTGGAGGTCGGTTTTTCACCGAATGCGGCGAATCACATTCGCAGTGCGGACTGGAACGGGACGTACTCTTGTTTTGAGCTGTTTGGGGAGAAGTTTGAAGTTCCGTTGCTGGGGGAGTTCAATATCCGCAATGCCGCGATGGCCGTTTCCGCCGCCCATTTTTACAACGTTCCCTTCCCCGCCATCCAGAATGCGCTCCGCACGTTCGAGGGGGTGAAGCGGCGTCAGGAGATTCGCGGCGAAGTGCGCGGGATTCGCATCATGGACGATTTCGGGCATCACCCGACCGCCATCCGCGCCACGCTCGCCGGGCTGCGGCAGAAGTTTACGGATGCCAGAATCTGGGCGATTTTCGAACCGCGTTCCAACACTTCCCGACGGGCGGTTTTTCAGGAAAAACTGCCGCTCGCGTTCATCGATGCCGACGGGGTGTTCGTCGCGCAGGTGGCCCGCATGGAGCAGTTGCCGGAGAATGACCGGTTGAACCCCGACCTGGTCGTTCAGGATCTGCGGAACATGGGGAAAGAGGCGTACTACGAGCCCGGAGCGAACGAAATCGTGGCGCGGTTGAAACCCCTCGCGCGAGAAGGGGACGTGGTCGTGGTTTTCAGCAACGGGGGATTCGACGGGATCCACACGAAGTTGTTGAACGGACTGTAACGGACTGTAGGCGGGTCGCGCAGCGGCGCAGCGGCGCAGCGGTCGGGGTTCTATCTGCCAAACGCCTTTGGACCGTTGGACCGTTGGGTCGTTGGGTCGTTGGACCGTTGGGTCGTTGGGTCGTTGGGTCGTTGGGTCGTTGGGTCGTTGGGTCGGTGGGTCGTTGGGTCGTTGGGTCGTTGGGTCGTTGGGAATGCCCCGATGGGGCATTATTCTTTAGCCCAGGGCAACGCCCTGGGTGGGATTGTGGTGTTTAAAACATTGGAGCCCTGTAGGGGCGACCTACTTTACGTTTTGCAGGAACCAATCGTACGCGTTTTGGATGCCGGTTTTTAGGTCGATGCGGGCGCTCCAGCCGAGGGCGGTGAGTTTCGATACGTCCATGAGCTTCCGGGGCGTGCCGTCGGGCTTGGAGGTGTCGAATTCCAGAGTGCCTTCGTAGCCGACAACCGAGCAGACGGTTTCGGCGAGTTCGCGAATAGTGACGTCGTTGCCGCAGCCGACGTTGACGAATGCAGGGTCGTCGTAGTGGTTCAAAAGAAAAACGCACGCTTCTGCCAGGTCGTCCACGTGCAGGAATTCCCGACGCGGAGTGCCGGTGCCCCAGATCGGGACGGCCGGGGTTTTGGCCAGTTTTGCCTCGTGAACTTTGCGGATCAGGGCGGGTAGAACATGCGATGTCCTTAGGTCGAAATTGTCGTTCGGACCATAGAGATTGGTCGGCATCGCGCTGATGAAATTCTTGCCGTATTCCCGCGCGTACGCCTGACAGAGCCGGATGCCCGCGATTTTTGCGATCGCGTACGCCTCGTTGGTGGGTTCGAGTTCGCCCGTGAGGAGGGATTCTTCCTTCAACGGTTGGGGCGCAAATTTTGGGTAGATGCAGGAGCTTCCCAGGAAAAGCAGCTTGCGCGTTCCGAAGTCCGCCGCGCCCGCGATGAGGTTGTTTTGGATCCGGAGGTTATCGAGCAGGAATTCGACCGGCTTTTCGTAGTTGGCCAGAATTCCGCCCACCTTCGCTGCCGCGACGACCACGATGTCCGGACGCTCGGTCTCGTAGAACGCACGCACGGCCGACTCGCTGCACAGGTCGACTTCCGCACGGCTCCGGGTGAGCACATTCTCGTATCCGTCCGCGCGCAGTTTGCGGACGATCGCACTGCCCACCATGCCCCGGTGGCCTGCCACAAAAATCTTCTCGGTCAACGTCATCCGGGAAACATCCAACATTTTCCGGGGGGACGTCGACCCCGGAATGCGGCTTGGTCTGAATCCCGCATTTCAAATCTGGGGAACAGCGGATTTTACCATGAAGAACATGAAGAGCATGAAGGAAATGCCTTAAATGGGCTTAGTTCAGACTGGGGTCGTCGGGCATTTCCGCGAGAAGGCTGAAAAGCGGACCGAACTCCCGCATGAGTCTTTTCCACGTATCCGCGCTGTTTTCCGCTCGAGTGAGGTTGCGCGTTGGCTGAAGCACAAACCACGATTTCTGCGCAATCTCGGCCTCAAGCTGCCCGGAACTCCAGCCGGCGTAGCCGACGAATGCCCGCAGTGCATCGCGGTGGGTTTCGTCCAAGTGTTCCAACTCTTGGTTATCCCCGAGGTTCCGCAACGCAAAACCTGAGTTGTCTAGATTCCACCCGACCGTGGCCACGAGCAGACGATCGCGCTCGACCGGGCCACCTTCAAACACGGGAACAACTTCCAGCGGCGTGTCACGCGCAGGATCAGCCACCTCGCCCACCGTCTTTTGCAGCGGTCGGTTCAATACCAGACCCAAGGCCCCATCCTCCGCGCTGTGGTGGGACAGATAAACAATGGTTCGGCGGAAATTGGGGTCGAGGAGCTGCGGGTGCGCCACCAAAAGGCACCCCGTCATATTCCCGGCCCGGGGAAATTCGACGCTCATAGATAAGGGAAATAAAACGGGTTTTGCGAAAAAATCCACTGCCATCGGGTGACATTCGCGGAAGGCGGCACCCGAAGATGGCAAGGGCGCGAAGGGGAGTGACTGAAGGGAGGGTTTTCTATCGGGCTCTGAGCGAGTTTACGGAGGTGAGGATGCCCGCGATCATGGAGTAGGCGACGATGCCGACAAATCCGGCGACGAGGAGGATGACCAGGGGCTGTACCAGCGTCGTGATGTGTTGGATGCGCGAGGTAAGCTCGCGATCATATTTTTTGGCCGCACGTTCTAACGCTCCCGCCAAGTCGCCGGTTTGCTCGCCGACCGCCAGGATGTCGATGAGCATGGGGGGGAAGAAGCCGACTTTTTTCATCGCACGCGAGAAGTGACCTCCCTCACCCACGAGGGCGGAGACGTCGGCGAGCAAGCGCTTCAGTTCCACATTCGGAATCGCGGCGTGCATGAGGGTCAGACCCTGGAAAAGGGCGACGCCGTTCGTGACGAGGGTGGCAAGGGTTTGGAGGAGTTGGGCGAAAAAACGGGCGCGTACCACCGGGCCGACGAGCGGCAGATGGAGAAGGGTTCGATCCCACCACGCGCGACCCTTTGGCGTTTGCAGCGCCTGCCAAACGCCGTAACCAATTGCCGCAAGCACGATCAAAACCGCCCACCACCAGCGGCCGAAGAACTCACTGAAGAAAATCAGGAGCCGCGTGACGAGCGGTAGTTGTTGGCCCGTTTTGCTCAGGAGGGAGGTCAACTGCGGGACCAGGAACGTGAGGAAAACGAACATCAGGACGATCGCCGACGTGAACACGATCGACGGATAGACGAGCGCGGAGGCGATCCGACGCTGGAGGTCGTCCATCATGATGAGGTACTGACACTGCCGTCTGAGGATCTGCGGGAGGGCACCGCTGGCTTCGCCGGCCGCCACCATGTTGCTGTAGAGTTCGCTGAAGTTCCGGCCGCAGGCTTTGAGCGCACGGGAAAAACTCACCCCGTCGCGCACCTGCTGGCGGAGGAATGCCGACACGGGTCGCAGCGGAGACTTCTCCTGCCGTTGTTCGATGATGCGCAGCGCCGGCTCCAATTGGAGCCCCGCGTCGAGAAGTTCGCTGAGTTCTTCGGTAAACACGATGACCTGAGCGCCGCTGAGGCGCGGGATTTCCCGGGTCAATGGAGGGGAATCGGCATCCGAACCACCCGGGCCCGTTGAGCGCGGGACGGTGTCCGATTCTTTTAACGAAACCGGACGCAGGCCGTCGCGACGCAGTCTTTCCAATGCTTCCACCCGGCTGCGCGCATCCATCTCGCCCGTCCGGCGTTCGCCGGTTGACGACCTCGCTTCGTAGGAAAATTTCGCCATGCGTTCTATTCGTCCTGCACGTCGACGTCTGCCACCGTCACGCGGAGGACTTCCTCAATGGAGGTCAGTCCAGCGAGCACTTTGCTCCACCCGTGCTGGCGGAGTGGCGTCATGCCTTCCTCCATGGCAAGCGCGCGGAGCACCGCAGGGGAGGATCGGCGGTGCACGAGTTCCTGCATCCGCGGCGTGACGAGCACGATTTCAAAAATGGCCATCCGACCCTGATATCCGGTTTGCCGACACGCCTCGCACCCACCGGGCTTGAAAATGACAGCATCTCCCGCGTCGGGAAAACCAATCTGCGCGAGGTACGCGGGTTCGAGACTCGCGGGCACGCGGCAGACCGGGCAGAGCCGGCGGACCAGGCGCTGTGCGAGGAAGGCCCGGACCGCGGAGCCGACCAGGAATGGCTCGATTCCCATATCGAGGAGCCTGGAGATACCCCCCACAGCGTCGTTCGTGTGAAGGGTGCTGAAAACGAGGTGACCCGTGAGCGCCGCGCGGATGGCGATTTCGGCGGTTTCGAAGTCGCGCATTTCTCCGACCATGACGACGTTCGGATCGCCGCGGAGCACGCTGCGCAGGGCGTTGGCGAAGGTGAGGTTGATCTCGGGTTTCACCGCGATTTGGATGACGCCATCGAGTCGATGTTCGACCGGTTCCTCGATGGTGATGATGCGCCGTTCCTTGGTGTTGAGGCTCGAGAGGAAGGTGTAAAGGGAGGTTGATTTGCCGCATCCCGTGGGGCCGGTGACAAGAACAATGCCATTGGGCATGGCGAGGAGCGCGCGGAGTTTTTTCTCACTTTCGCCGTCGAGGCCAAGCCGCTCGAATGTGAAAAGTTCCTGTCCGAGCAGTCGGAGGCTCACGCTTTCCCCATTCACCGACGGAATCGTGGCCACGCGCACATCGATCGCCTGGCCGGCCAGCTCCAGGTTGATGCGGCCGTCCTGCGGAACACGGCGCTCCGCGATGTCGAGATTGGCCATGATCTTGACGCGCGAGATTACAGAGGCCTGCAGCAGCTTGATCTTGGCGGGAACCGGCGTCTCCAGGAGCACGCCATCCACGCGGTAGCGGATCCGAAGGTCGGATCCGAGTGGCTCAATGTGAATGTCCGTCGCGCGTTCGCGGATCGCTTCCCGCAGGATTTGGTTCACAAATTTCATCACAGACGCCTCGGAGTCTTCCTCGTCGAGGACATTGATTTCCTCGCCGTGGTCGCTCAGCGCCTCCGCGCCGTCGCGACCGGCAATAAGGGCTTCAAACGTTTCCGCCCCAATGCCGTAGGTCGTGCGCAGGGCCGTGAGGATGGCGCGTCGGGTGCTCATGGCAAAACGGAACCGACGGGGAAGCGAGGCCCGGAGCATTTGGACGGCGACAAAATCGAGCGGGTCGTACGTGAGGAGCACGAGTTCGTCGTCTGCCAAGGCGTGTGGCAGGAGATGATGCTGGAGGGCAAAGCGGGCGGGAAATTCTTCCTGGAGGTGCGAGGTCGCCACCACATCCGCGTCGGGGATCCATGGCAGCCCAAGTCGCTCGGCCAGTGCTTGTAAAAAGACGGTTTCGTCCAGAATTCCCGCGCCGAGCAGGTCGCGAACCATGGAGCGCTGCTGGTCTGCCGCCTCGTGCAGCAGGGCATCGCATCGTTCGAGATCAGCGCAACCCGAGGTCTGCGCCGCGCCCAGGAAATCGTCGAACAGCCCTTTCATTCACGGCCGCACGAACGGCTTTCCCTTTTTCCCAGGTGTCGGTTGCGGTTGGGCCAACTCCATCGCCTCGTCGCCCAGGGCGGAGCGTGAACGCTCATCCCAGCTTTCCCGTAGCGCGTCATTCTCCGAGCCGACGACTGTTGGCTGGATCAGGACAATCAACTCGTTGCGGGTGCGGTTTTTGTTCACGTCGCCGAAGAGGCCTCCGACGATCGGGAGTCGATTCAAATACGGAATCCCCTGGCGGTCATTCGTCTTTTCCTCCGTAATCAGCCCGCCCAGCACGACCGTGTTGCCGTTCTTCAGGGTCACGGTGGTCGTGACTTCCTGCGTGCCGACGATGGGATAGGAGTTCCCCGAGACCACCTGCTGCCCGATGATGTTGTCGTTGCGTTGCGAAATGACGAGCGTGACTTCCTTCTCGGAATTGATGAGCGGAACGACCTCGAGCTTCAGGACGATGTCCTTGTATTCCACGTTCGCGTTGATGGAACTGCCCGTGATCCCCGGGGTGGTACTGGTCAACACGGAACTCGCCACCGGCACCTGCTGGCCGGAGAGGATGACCGCCTTTTTGTTGTTGGTCGTGTAGACGACCGGGCGGGAGAGGGTTCGGAAGCGATTGCTGCTCTCGAGTGCGCGGGCGTAAACGTTTACGGAATCCGCAATGACCCCGTAAAGCGTCAGCCCGGACAGCGCCGAGAATGCGTCATTGGCTACCAGGCTCGTGGGATTGGGAATCACGCTCTGCGCGCCCTGAGTCGAGTTGAGGAGAGTCCCCGCAATGCCGCTGCTGGAGCCGGTCGAGAACGGCGTGTATTTGACCAGATAATCGACGCCGTAATTGATGCCGTCTCCCAGTCGGAGCTGTCCGACTACGGTCGAGAGGTAAACCTGCATCGGTTTGCGGTCGAGGATGTCCAGCAGGGAGCGGACCTTTTCGCGGCTTTCCGGCGGGCCAATGACGACGATGGAGTTCGACGCGACATCTGCAATGAGGCGGGTTTTGCCTACGATGCG
>Ga0247835_1004794_pt1 | contig 11447 bp, 9 predicted proteins | sample LaCtaG_3_FD_189912 | JGI IMG/M metagenome (GOLD analysis project Ga0247835, IMG submission 189912) | Freshwater microbial communities from meromictic Lake La Cruz, Castile-La Mancha, Spain - LaCruzMarch2015_13.5m | ecosystem: Environmental > Aquatic > Freshwater > Lake | place: Spain: Castile-La... | reverse complement strand
GGAATTTGATTTTATTAAAAATGAATTTTATTTTCGTCAAAAATATATCTATCTACAAAAGAAAAATAAATATGTTTTCAAATATATTCAATGTAAATATGAGCTTTTTACTATGGAAGAAATGATGGACGTTCCTGAATTATTTGATTTGAAAAATAAAGTCATTTATTTAGTTGATGAAGTTAGTCAAAAATTAAAAAATGAATAAAGGGTCTCTTTGTCTTGACATTTTTAGATTTTTAGATTTTTATTTTATTATTATGTATCTTGTGGGTGAAAGATATATGATAAAAAATTGAAATCTTTTTTTATCAAAACCAAGATAAGTATTTTAAAAATTATTACCCTTGTCTTTTTACCTTGTCTTTTTACCTTTACCCTTTTACCTTTACCCTTTTGTCACTTTTGAATTATTGTTCCATGAACATTTCATCACGTCTTGATTTATTTCAAAAATATTTGGAAAATGCGGGATTAGATCAAAAACCTTATCAACGAACTGGCGTTGAATGGTGTTTACGTAATGAATTAGAGTTATTTGAAGATTTGGAGGAGGATGATGTTCGAGATCATGTATTTCGTGGAGGAATAATCGCGGATGAAATGGGACTTGGTAAAACAATTACCATGATCGGGGTTTGTATTTCAAATGTAATGCGAAAAACGCTGATTGTTTTACCTGTGATATTGATCGACCAATGGGCTACACAAATTTATAAAACTACTGGACATCGTCCATTGATTTATCATGGATTACCTAAGAAAAAAATTAATTTAGCCATGTTGAACAATTCGGTCATTGTATTGACGAGTTATCAAACTATTATTAAAAGAAAAAACAAAAAGGAAGAAAATGTATTGAATTTATTACATTCTGTTCATTGGAACCGTTTGATTTTTGATGAAGCCCATCATTTACGAAACTCGAAGACGAAATTATTTAACGATTGTTATTCCCTTCAAAGTAATATTCGTTGGTTAATGACTGGAACTCCTATTCAAAACCGAGAAAAAGATTTCCATAGTTTATGTTGCATGTTACGAATTCCCCTCGATAAAGTAGTCGATGATACTTTTAAACCGCGATTTATTTTAAGACGTACTAAAAAAGATGTAGGTATTCCTTTGCCTCCGTTGATTTATCATTTAGAAAAAGTAAATTGGTCAAATATGAATGAAATGTCCTTTTCAAAAGACTTACATTCTTATTTTGGACTTACTAAAATAGTTGATCGAGAGAAAAAAAGGGAAGAAGAAGAAGAAGAACCTTCCATCGCCAATCTATTTTTAAAAGGTCGTGGTTCCATCTTACGTTTCATGAATGCATCAAAACAGACTTGTATTTTACCCAAATTATTAAAACATACCTTGGATGATTTTGTTTCCAGTGGCGAAATAAATACCTACAATCCTGACATGATTTCTTCAACAAGTAAAATGAATGCGGTTGTTTCTGAAATTATGAGTAAGAAAGAAAATGGGAATGGTAAATTGATATTTTGTCATTATCATTTGGAGATGATGTATCTTTATGAAAAATTTGTAGAAAGTGGTATCAAAGTATTGATTTATGGTAAGATGCCGAAGACCATGGGATATGTTTGTCCGCCTATCGTGAAAGATCATTTAAATGATCTTGATTATGATATCATTATTATTCAAATTCAAACTGGATGTGAAGGTTTGAATTTGCAAAAATACAATGAAGTTTATTTTGTTAGTCCAAATTGGAACCCCATGATCGAAGAACAAGCCATTGCTCGTTGTCACCGTATTGGACAAAAAAAATCTGTATTTGTCTCGCATTTTGTAATGAATGATTTTGAAAATGATACTGTAAAAAGTTTAGATCATTACATTTTAGATACTCAAGAGAGAAAACGTGGATGCATCTTTGATACTTTTGGTTGAACATCATGGCTACTGCAAAAAAAGTATTGTGTCCCCTGCACTCGATGTCCTGTAGCCCTAGCTGTAGCCCTAGCCTGTAGTTGTTCGCCTGTATGCGTACGTCGAACGTGTCTCGAAATCTACGGTAGAAGGATGGGGCTATTTATATGGTCCAAGAAATGAGTGACAAAACGGTATATCGGTGTGTTTTTTTTTGAGATAATGGGGGGATTATTTACGACGTTTTTTATTTTACGACGTTTTTTATTTACGATTTTTTCTCCATATAAAAACCTTTTCCAGAAAATTGAAATGATTTTTCAAGACAAAGTTGATAGCATATTAACAATTTAGAACCTAAACCGTAAAATGTCTTCACTAATTCTTAACTCCGAACCTTCCGTAAATGTTAGATGTGAATGCTCTCTATGTACAGGTGAAGGCAGACCAGGTTCAGCTTTGCCAAAAGAGCGTGCTTCTGAAGCAAAACCAGATGAGTATGTTGTAATGTGGCAAGAAGGAACTTTTTGTACCATCACTTCTTGCAAAGCATATGCAATGAAAATGCAAGCGAACGAGGATTACATTACCATATGGCAAAACTGGTTAAAGAGCCAAATGGACGCGAATGTTCCTATCGAAAATATTATAAGACATTCATTTTCTCCGAATAAAAACATTCCTACCGTTCAATGGTTACAAAACGTCGATAACTTTAATCTTATTCGAGAGTTTATGTTTCTTGATGAAAAGTACATTGAATCTCCTGGATTTCTTGAGTACCTTCTTCCAGAAGGTGCTTATGTGGGAATTATTAAGCAAAATGATAAATGTGCCACAGAAAAAGCAATTATGAAGTATATCTATGGTCTTTATCACTGTGTAACCATTGATACATCAATTGATGTAGAAAACTTTCCATATCAACAAGAGGTACAATTACTCGAAGATTATTACAATTTGGATTATGATAACGCATTAGATTTACAGTTACACATTCCTTACAATTATGATATCGGAAAATACTATAAAGAACAAATACAAAGAGTAAAAGAACTTAAGTCTGATGGCACTTACAAACCTCAACCTATCATTCGACAACCCCTTATTACTCTTAAAATGGTTTAATCCACAGAAAAAAACAAATATAATATATTTTCATATCTAGTATCCATATCTAGTATCCATATCTAGTATCCATATCTTTTGTAAAATTCTTAAATAAAAACACAAAAATCGGTGACAATTGTTACTGATTTTTTTTCTCTTTTGCTTACAGTAGACCCCTAACCCTTACAAATTGCAATGGTATAATTTCAATATTTTCTCTCTTTAAAGAAAGTTAAACACTCGATTTATACTTTATATTTATGCTTCGCGAGAGAAAAAGTAAGAATATCTTGTTTAAAGGTCCGTTGCCCCCCGAAGGGGAGATGTCGGGATTATGCGTACGGTCGAACGGGGGGGTACAAGAAATGAGTAATATTACGGTATACGGCTGACACTTCATAAACATAAACGTAAGGAGATTTTTCCCTACAGGACAATTTTGGAAACGTCTCCAGAAAATTGAAATCCTTTTTTGAATTTTATATAAGGTAAACATTTAAGAAATAATAAATTAAACCGCGATTAAAATGAAAGTAACCTTTGAAGTATTTGGTATCAACATGAATGAGGAAGAATGGAGAGAGAGATTGAGTGAGATCTTGAAAACGGAGGTAAAAATATTGAAATTGGTCAATGATAAAAAAGGGATGAAAGTGAAGATCGATGAGAAAACGGATATGTTTGTAGAATTATTAAAAGAAGTGGAAGAAGAGAAGAAAATCGAAAAAGTTGAAGAAAAAAAAGTAGAAAAAGTAGAAAAAGTAGAAAAAGTAAAAAAAGAAAAAAAAGAAAAAAAAGAAAAAAAAGAAAAAAAAGTAGAAAAAGTAGAAAAAGTAGAAAAAGTAGAAGAAAAAAAAGTAGAAAAAGTTGAAGTAGAAGTAGAAGTAGAAGTAGAAGAAAAACTAGAAGAAAAAGTAGAAGAAAAACTAGAAGAAAAAGTTGAAGTAGAAGAAAAACCAGAAGAAAAACCAGAAGTAGAAAAAAAGGTTAAAAAAGTAAAAAAAAATATTGAATTAACGGAAGCCGAATTAGAAGCCAAAAAGCAAGCCAAGGAAGCAGAATTAGAAGCCAAGAAACAAGAAAAGAAAGCAGCCAAAGAAGCAGAATTAGAAGCCAAGAAACAAGAAAAGAAAGCAGCCAAAGAAGCAGAATTAGAAGCCAAGAAACAAGAAAAGAAAGCAGCCAAAGAAGCAGAATTGGAAGCCAAGAAACAAGAAAAGAAAGCAGCGAAAGATGCTGAAAAGAAAGCCAAAAAAGAAGAAAATAAAGCAGCCAAAGATGCTGAAAAGAAAGCGGAAATAAAAACAACCCCGGTTTTAGAAACAAAGGAAGAAGATATTATTAATGAAGAACAAGAGGAAGAGGAAGAGGAAGATGAATGTACCAAGTTCACCTATGAAGGTACAGAATATATCAAGTCAATTAAAACAAACGTAATCTACAATATGGAAGAAGAAGAAATAGGTAAATATAATGAAACTACAAAAAAAATAGAATTTTACGAAGAAGAATTCAAAGAAGAAGAATATGAAAAATAAATCAAAATAATAAAAAATACATTTTAGTTTTTACATATATATTATATCATTTAAATAAACACTACAAAGTACGGGAGTACAGGGTAATCTTTTTTTTTGTAAAGGCATTTCATTCCTTATTTTATCTCCAAAGATCAAAATTTTAATATATATTAGTTTCTTTTTTGGTAATTCGAGAGAAAAAAGTATTCATAAATCGTTTTATGTGTTAATTATTTGTTAAAGGATACAACCGTCAAAAAAATATTGAAATTATGCCGTTGTGTTTGTAAGGTTTAGGGGTCTGCGGTAAGCAAAGAAAATTGAAATACTTTTTTATTTTTTATCCAAAGATAAAATTATAAAACAATTATTAAAACGAAAATCAATTAAAATGGACAATATGAGTTTATATATTCCACGTGTGTTTGCGAATATTATGGATAAGGATATTCGTGAAGTATTTGAGAGAAATTATATAGGTAAGATTCATCATATAGATTTTGTGGATAAAATGGGGAAAGATCACAAGGTTTATCATTCTGCGTATGTGCATTTTGAATATTGGTATGATACCATTCGTGCACGTAATATTCAGCATAAGTTAAATCAAGGTGAACCACTTTTATTAAAAGTGGCGCAAAATCCTGTAGGCGTGTCCCTGAAAGATACCATGGAAAAAGAACTTGTAGCAGTGTCCCTGAAAGATACTATGTCTGACACGTCAATCAATTTTGATGATTTATGCACGGATTTCTCTTTTGATGAATTATGCGTTGATTTCTCTCGAGAAGAGATAAATCAAATTGAAATTAATATTTTTAAAGAATTCGAATTATATATACCAGCACAATAATTGTTTTACATAAAAAATAAATATAATTACCATTCTATCATTCAATATCATAAATTAATCTAGTACTTATAAAAATATATATATTTAACCTTTGTAATTTTTAATTCGAGAGAAAAAAAGGATTACTCCTTTTTTTATTGCTTGGGACTACCAAAATTAATTTATTCATTCACCCTTCCATCATTCAAACAATCAACTTATACTTCAGTATTTCGCGTAGCGAGAGAATAAAGTAGGATATCGTGTTCCAAGGGCTATGCCCTGCGAACGGACGAACGGGACAACCCATACAGAAATGAGTGACAAAACTATATATCGCTATTGTTATTTACTATATTTCTCTCCATAAATATATTTCAAAATATTACTTTATTATATTCTATTATTATAATATGATATTAATCAAAAAAGATTATGAACATTATGTTAATATTGACACCGAAGTTAATTTAAGTAATCATGTTATTCATTATAATATACATATCGTTTATTTTATCAATTGTTTATGTAATATCAATTATTTGGATTGGTTAGTTAATCAAATCAATTTAGTTCGATATATGAATGCGAATATACATATTATTTCAGTTATTCCATCATCCAAAGAAAATGAATTTAGGCAAAAAGTATTACAATTATTTCCAAATGTTATCATTGAATGTTATTATGAAAATGAATTCGAGTATCGAGGAATTCTAAAAGTATGGCAATTAGGACAGACCTTTTATAAAACCAACGACATTATTTTATATTTTCATTCCAAAGGCATGACCCATGCCAAATCATATGAACACAATAAAAACGATAATTATAATATTATTTTAAACGATATTCATAAAATTAAAGAAATATTCACCGTTTTTCCAAAAATAGACAAAATTGGGTTTTTTTCTGGAGGTTGTGGTTGGATATGGTATAATTTTTGGTATGTTCGTGGTTCATATATTCATTCGGTTGAAAAACCACTTAAAACATCTAGACGACATTATTATGAAGATTGGTTAGGTAGAAAAGTATCTATTGCAGATATATTTTGTGATCATGAACGATGTACAAACACTTATTATGAAAATACTTTACATAATTGTTATTCGTTTTTTACTGATAAAATTACAATTGCTAATATCGGAAGCTATTATGATCCCAATACCAATCAATTATATAATTATCCAAATACATCTTCAGGTGTTACCTATCAAGTACCTGTACCTGCACTTGCACCTGCACCTACTCCTCTACATGCACTTACACTTACTCCTCTACATGCACTTACACTTACTCCTCTACATGCACCTCGGAGACGATTTCGCAGGTATCTTCCACTCAATCGGCGACGTTACCGTTTTTTTAAACGGTTCAAACAATAGACTTATACTTCAGTATTTCGCTTCGCGAGAGAATAAAGTTAGGTATCTTGTTCCAAGGGCGATGCCCGGGGGGGCTCTGGGTGAACCGTGCGAACGGACCACGGACGAAAGGGACCCCGCACAAAGAAATGAGTGACAAAACCATATATCGCTCCACAAACAAAGACGACCATGCATGCATGCAGTCAAACAATAGATTTATACTTCAGTATTTCGCTTCGCGAGAGAATAAAGTACGTAATCTTGTTCCAAGGGCTCTGGTCTAAAAGACCACAGACAAAAGGGACCAAGCACTTTTCATAAATACACGATATTATTTAAATTATTCTTTATTATTTTTTTCGGTTTACTTATCGACATTCTTAATCCTATTTCTCTCTTCAACAATTCATTATCATGTATTATTTTTTCATTGATCGTTTTCATCCCGCTTTTTAACTTTTTTACAATTTCCTTCCTTTTCTTTGAACAAAACATACATAAACAACCGTTATCTATATAATGATCCCATTCTATATTATTATTGTAATACTTGTTCTCGATACATACATTCAAATAAAAATCATATTCTTTCTTTGTGTAACACGTTATTTCTTTTTTTTCTGTTTTGTGTTCCCAACTCTTTAAATAATTCTCTCTTTCTTCTTTACTATAATAATATTTCAAACAATTACTTTCCTTTATTTTCAAGTAATGGCGATAAGGAATTCGGTATTCTTTCTTGAACCTTTCGTATAATTCTCCGATTGATTTATTTTTCGTTTCGTGGTCTTTTACTGTTACTATATTACTTTTAAAGATTTTTGTTAGGATTACATTCCATTCATCGATATCATTCATACGTAGTTTTATGTATTTCGTTCCCTTATTTTCTATCAACAAATATTTATTTTCTACGTCGAAATGATCTGGACATTCGATATTATATCTTTCAAAAAAGTAATCATCTTTTGAAATGTGTTCAAATACTTTATTGAACCGGTCTATTATTTTTTCCATTCGGTATTTATTCAAGTTTAACTCTGTGTTATTAAAGTGCAGCGATGACAGTTTCTCGAAGTATTCCGAAATCTTTCTCTCGATTGGGTTTCGAAAAATATCCATTACAAAAACATTCTTTCCTAATTCTTCATTGTAGTTTATGATATCCGACATCGTTATATCTTCCATATCTGTTTTTATTAGCACTCCGATCATGATTTCGTCGTGGATATGAATGATGTTGTAATTCTCCGACAAGTTCAATCGTAATGAGCTTACTAATGATGTTGAACCTACTTTTGGCGGACTATAAACAAAGATGATGTTTTTTTTATCTCTTTTAAAGAGCCTTTTGTTTATATTCTTTATCTTCTCCAACCTTACTACATTCATCACTTTTTTATCTCCTGTTGTTATGACCTCGACTGGGATTACCTCGCCTATATCCTCTTTTACTTCATTTAACTCATTCGAGACTACCTCGCCTCGGATTACCTCACTGACTACCTCGCCCGGGTTGACCTCTCCCGTTGTTATGACCTCGCCCGTGGTTATGACCTTTACAGTATCACTCGTGATTACCTCGCTGACTACCTCGCCCGTCGTTATGACCTTTACAATATCACTCGTGACATCCTCGCTGACTACCTCGCCTTTTTCTTCCTTTATCAATTCCATTTTATATTTATTAAATTACCTTTATTTAATAAACATCTAAAATTTACGAAACCTATCATTCTTACTTTACATTTCTGATAATTCCTTTAAACCTTCATTCATAAACCATTTCATCGATGCCGACTCCGTTAGTACATTATTCGCCCAAATTCCGTATTGACCCTTTTCATCTTCATTTTCCAGTACCAAATGGTAGTATTCGAATTCTGAACCATCCTTGATTTCTACAAAATCTTTTGATACCGTTGCCAGCAATAAATATTTATCATCGATCTTATAGGTTCCTCCATGAAACCACTTTTCATTCTCTTCCTTGTATATTCTCAAATCATCCACTAATATTGAGTGACCACCTGTCATGATTAATGGCTCCTCAAAGTTCACATTTTCATAGATGTGCATGTTTAGCAGTTTATTCGCGTTGTTGTTCTTTCCAAAACCTTTTCCTATCTTCGTTATTTCTTTGTATCCGTGCAAATACGTTTTCACCAAATCACCTTTCTTTAAATCCTCGATCCTTACGTATCCTTTTTCGGTTAAGATGTTGGTTCCCTTGTTAAAACAACTCGGACCTGCGTTGTAGGTGAAGGTTGATCCTGATGGAAATTGGGATTTTAATGATGCAGATGCTGTACTTAAATTCGCTTCATTTGCCGTGTTGTAATACGTTACTGACATCGCGGGATCGTTATTAAATGTACTCGTTCCTATGGTTGTTAAATTCTTTTGGTTGTCGAATGTAAAGCTTGTTAAAGTTGAGCAATCTCGAAAAAGATTATTTCCTAGAGTAGTTACCAACGAAGGGATCGTAACCGATGTTAAACCTGTGCAAGTAGAAAAACAACTATCTCCTAAACTGATTACTGACGAAGGGATCGTAAGTGTTTTTAAACTTGTGCAACTATAAAAACAAGCTACTGGTAAACTGGTTACTTTTGAAGTGGATTCAAAAGTTACCGATACTAAACCTGTACAAGTTTCAAAACAATTATCTCCTAAACTGTTTACCGAAGAAGGAATCGTGAACGATGATAAACCTCTGCAATTAGTAAAACAAGCAAATCCTATACTGGTTACTTTTGAACTAGATTCAAAAGTTACTGAAGATAATCCTATGCAACTAACAAAACAAAACATTCCTAAAGTTGTTACCGACGAAGGAATTGTAATTGATGTTAAACTTGTACAAGATCGAAAACAATCATTTCCTAAACTGGTTACCTTTGAAGTGGGATTCAAATGTTACGCTTGTTAAATTTGAACAATTTTGAAAACAAAAATTTCCTATACTTGTTACGATTGTTCCCACTTGAACACCTGTTAAAGTGCTTGCACTTGTATAGGACGATGATGTTAGTGTTGTATTACTTGAACTACTTGTACTTCCACCCTGGTAAGTAAAAACAGTATTTAACATTTATAATAAATATCGTGATTTTTATTATTTACAAAATTATAATTTCGAATACAAACACACACATTACGAATTTTATTCAATTAACGCACTTATAAATTGAATAAAAAATTTTTATTATAAACTTTTAACCTTTTACTTTTATTACAAATTTATAAACTATTATTCTATATTTCCCATAAATATTCATTTATAAACCATTCTTCTGATGCCGTCTCCGTTAGTACATCATTCGCCCAAATTCCGTATTGACCCTTTTCATCTTCGTTTTCTAGTACCAAATGGTAGTATTGGAATTCTAATCCATCTTTGATTTCCTTGAAATCCTTTGATACCGTTGCTAGTAATAAATATTTATCATCGATCTTAGAAATACCACCAAACAATTTCTCGTTCTCTTGCTTTAAAAGACCTAAATCATCTACTAATATTGAGTGACCACCAGAAATTATTAATGGTTCCCCAAAGTTGACATTTTCATAGATATGCATGTTTAGCAGTTTATTTTCGTTGTTGTTCTTTCCAAAACCGTATCCGATTTTCGTTATTTTTTTATATCCGTGTAAATACGTTTCTACTAAATCACCTTTCTTTAAATCTTCAATCCTTACGTATCCTTGGTCTGTTAGGATCTTGGTTCCCTTGTTAAAACAACTTGGACCCGAATTATATATGTAGCCAGGACTACCATAGGAAGAACTTGCTAATTGAGATTGGATAGATTGTGAAGCAGGAGTTAAATTCAAAACACTTGCTGTGCTGTAATAAGTTACCAATGAAATTGGATCCCATTTATTATTAAAAACATCATAAAATACATTAATTCCTGCAGAAAGGAGACTATTTTGGTTATCAAAGGTAACATTTGTCAAACTTGTACAAGATGAAAAAGCATAACTTCCTAAAGTTGTTACCAACGAAGGGATCGAGATCGATACAAAACTTGAACAATTATCAAAAGAAGAATTTCCTAAACTTGTTACCAATGGAGGGATCGTGATTGTTAGTAAACTTGTACAATTTTGAAAAGCATAGGAACCTATACTTTGGACCAGACTTTCTGAACCAAATGTGATTGAATATAATTCTACACAATTCGAAAAAGCATTAAAACCGATATTTTGAACCGAATTAGGAATAGCAATAGATAATAAACTTGAACAATTTTGAAAACAATCCGTTGGTATATTTTCGACCGATGAAGTTAACTGAAAATCAAATGAAGATAAATTTGTACAACCAGAAAAAATACCCTCACCTAAAGTTCTTACCGATGAAGGAACCGAGAATGATCTGAAACCTTCACAATCTGCAAAACTATACCTTCCTAAACTTTGAACATTTTGAGGAATGTTTATTGAAGTTGAAGATAAAAGTATGCAACCTTGAAAAGCATATGCACCTATACTTGTCATCGTGTTAGGAAGTTCGACTTGATCTAACGCTATGCAATCTTGAAAACATCCATCTGGTAATGTTAGTATCAATGAAGGAATAATTGCGGATTGTAAACTTATGCAACCTTTAAAAAGATTTGTACCTAATGTTGTTACCGTCTGTGGTATGATCTGTTCTTGTAAATTTATGCAATCTTTAAAAACAGATGAACCTAAACTTTCTACCGACTGAGGGAT
>Ga0247835_1004789_pt1 | contig 11464 bp, 6 predicted proteins | sample LaCtaG_3_FD_189912 | JGI IMG/M metagenome (GOLD analysis project Ga0247835, IMG submission 189912) | Freshwater microbial communities from meromictic Lake La Cruz, Castile-La Mancha, Spain - LaCruzMarch2015_13.5m | ecosystem: Environmental > Aquatic > Freshwater > Lake | place: Spain: Castile-La... | reverse complement strand
ACTCCGCGTGCCTCCAAATGAAGTGCTCTGGTCGGACGAAGCGCAAGCGCCCGGCCTGTTCGCACCGGCACCGAACACCTCCCCGCGCGCGGAGGCACCCAAAGTTCCGGCCGTTTTTCTCGATTTGGCTCGCAGTGTTTCCGCACACCGCGATGGAATGCGCTGGGACGTGCTCTACCGCGTTCTATGGCGCGTTACCATTGGCGGGGAGCGTCATCTTCTGTCTGTGCCGACGGACCGCGACATTCGACAACTCCAGCAGTGGGGCAAAGCCATTGGACGCGACATTCACAAAATGCATGCCTTTGTTCGTTTTCGTCTCGTGGGGAAAGACGAGGTTACGAATCGCGAACAATTCGTTGCGTGGTTCGAGCCCGATCACCGCATCGTGCGCCTAGCGTCGAGTTTTTTCAGAAAGCGTTTCACGGGTATGGACTGGTCGATCCTTACGCCTGACGAGTGTGCGCATTGGGATGGTCATGTGCTCCAGTTTACCCCGGGCGTCCCGCGAAGCGCCGCTGCTGGAGAGGAAGCGCTCGACGACTTGTGGCGGACCTATTACCGCAGCATCTTCAACCCCGCTCGGCTTAAAGTACAAGCCATGCAGTCCGAGATGCCGAAGAAGTATTGGAAAAACCTTCCCGAAGCCCAACTCATCGCCGGTCTGATTGCCGAGAGCGGCGAGCGGGTGGATAAGATGCTGCGAACCGAAACCCGCCCGTCCACACCTTCGCCGAAGAATGCATATCTCGACTCACTGCGCGACATGAACTCGTCGAAGTCGACGAAGCGTATCGGTTAGCATTCGAGGATGGATCCGCATAGCATTCCCGTCGGCGCGAGAATCCTCCGAGTGGAGTTGTTCTTATCGCGAACAGCGATTCCTGACAATTGAGTAACGATGCGGGCGCAAAGGAGAAGGGGTCGCGTACAACCTATGGGTTTCCTGCACTCGGCGACTTTGGAACAGGCGCTCAATACCTATACGTTATGAGTTTGTACCTAACCCGGATGGTGCTTAGTTAACGACGGATCGGGATGCTGCCCCTTCAGGGCAGAGACGCGTTCTGCCCAATACCCAGGGCTGCGCTGACGCTTGCCCTGGGCTAAGGGATAAAACCCCTTCGGGGCTTAACTTGGTGCCATTCGTACATGACCCCTTTCTGTCTTCCAGGACTGCGCTGACGCTTGCCCTGGGCTAAGGGATAAAACCCCTTCGGGGCTTAACTTAGCGCCATTCGCACATGACCCCTTTCTGTCTTCCAGGACTGCGCTGACGCTTGCACTGGGCTAAGGGTTAAAACCCCTTCGGGGCTTAACTTAGCGCCATTCGTACATGACCCCTTTCTGTCTTCCAGGACTGCGCTGACGCTTGCCCTGGGCTAAGGGATAAAACCCCTTCGGGGCTTAACTTAGTGCTATTCATACATGACCCCTTTCTGCCTTCCAGGGCTGCGCTGACGCTTGCCCTGGGCTAAGGGATAAAGCCCCTTCGAGGCTTAACTTAGCGCCATTCGCACATGACCCCTTTCTGTCTTCCAGGACTGCGCTGACGCTTGCCCTGGGCTAAGGAATAAAGCCCCTTCGGGACTTAAACTTAGTGCCATTCGCGCCCGCCCCCTTTTTGCCTTCGGAGACCCCACCTTGCGATCAACAGAATGCGACCCGGAACTGCGCCGGACTGCTGCCGACTTCGCGCTTGAACGCAGCCGAAAAGGCATAGGGTGAGGCGTAACCCACTTCATCGGCGATAGCCGCCAAAGTCATCTGGGTCGTGAGTAATCGGCTCATCGCGTGGTTCATGCGCAGCCTTGTAACTAACGCCATGGGCTTTATCCCCAGGTGCCGCAGCGTTGCCTTGTGCAAATAACTCGGGCTCATGTTCAGCTCTTTGCCCAGGCTGGCAACCGTCCACTCCGCGCCGAGGTTGCCTTGGATCCGGGATTCAAGCGCTTTGACTTTTTTCCTGAAAACCTGCCGCGCCGCTCCGCCCATTCGGTCGAAGACTTGCTCGACACTGAACAAGATCAATTCCAGGGCGTGGATTTTAGCCGCGATCGCCGGTGCGTCCCCTGACGCAGGATCGGTGAAGTAGGCCTCGATCAGCCCACTCAGGTGTCCGAGCGACAGGCCGGAATGGATGCCAGGAGGCATCGCCACTAGGGATGCCCATCGCTGATCGGGAACAAAGTGCAGCCAGAGGCCGGTCGCTTCGCGCGAAACCAACCGAATCCAGTGCGGTCGCAAGGCCGGGCAGATGGCCAAATCCCCCGGCTTCATTGCCCGAAATCCCCGCCCAGTGTCGCACTCGATCCGACCCGAGAACAAAATCCAAATAAGGTGCGTGACCGATTTCGGCGTGCCGCCTTCAAACGTGTGCGCCAGATGGTCAACCCCAGCCAATCGAACACCGCGTTTGCCCATGTATTGGTGCAGAGCAGAGTCGCGGTTAAACACCGTGGAACGGCACGCCGGATGGAAGTCGATCCAGCGGGCAAAATCCGGTTCCTGCACCGGTTCGCGGGGCGAGGTCCGTTTGGTCATGGAAGTTATGGTCATGGAGTAGGAAAAGCGTCGGAGAAACTTAGGATAGTTTCGCGTATGACGTCGATAGCCTCAAGGATGTACGGATCTCAATGATCAGGGTAATTTTCCCTAATGCAGCCCCCGATCCATTTCTACCTCAGCAAGCGCGCGAGGCGCGCCTTGTTGGCAGGGAGCGCCCAAGCCCTTTCCCTCGCCCTCAGCTTGCCGAGCGTCGCTGCCTCCGACCCGAATCATGCCATGTCTATCTCGAATGAGCGCCTGAACGAACTCACCTCAAAAGGATCTCCTCGCGTTTACGCCGGCGACGAACTTGCGCGCATCGCGATGCCGGTCGGCGGTATCGTCGCCGGTCAACTCTATTTCAAGGGCGACGGCCGTCTCTCGCATTGGGATATCATGAACAGGCGAGCTTTCGGCTCATCTCCGCTCGTGCGGCCTGCGGCGGCATTGGATCAGGGCTTCGCGGTGCGCGTCCGTGATCACGCTGGCCAACTTGCGAGCTTCCCTCTCACGCTCGACAGATTCCCGAAGACGACATTCACCGCAGAGTATCCGGCCGGAGTGGTCCGCTACGCCGGAGCGAAAGACCTGCCATTGGATATCACCCTGGAGGGCATTGCGCCATTCGTCCCACTCGACACGATCGCATCCGGCATTCCTGCCACTTTCCTTCGTGTCACGCTGAAGAACACCACCTCCCAACCCGTCGAGGGCGACGTGCTCGGTTGGTTGCAGAACGGTGCGGCTTACCTGTCGGGCCTGCGCGCGGAAGAGGGTTCACGCACTGCCACGGTGCAACGACCTCCCGGAGTACTCGCAATCGAGTTCGGGGCGGTCCCGTCTGCCGCCAGCCTTGCCGACACTGGCCAGACGCCACCTCCGATTCTTTTGGCCAACTTTGAAACCACCGATTACATGGGCTGGAAATCGAGCGGCGATGCCTTCGGAATCAGCCCGGTCTCATTTGATTCCCTGCCCGGCGGAGGACCCAAGGGGCGAGCGGGCAAGGCCTGTGCCAGTTCCCTGCCAGCGGGTCCGGAGGCGAACGGGACCCTCGAATCCCCGGAATTCGTGATCGAGCGCAACAGCTTGCGTTTTCTGCTCTCCGGGCAGCAGGACGCCAAAAACCTGCGCGTGGAACTGCGCGCCGGCGACAAAGTGCTTTTCGCGACCACGCCGAATCGAACTGACACCATGATGCCGGTCATCTGGGATCTGCGCCCCCATGCCGGGACCAGGGCGCGCCTTGTCGTGACCGACGCGTCGACGAAAAGCGGCTTGATTTTCGATCAAGCGGAATTGCTGGACCAGAAACTCGCACCGCTTGTACAGCGTCCCGACTTCGGCACGATGGCGCTGGTGTTGCTGAATCCACCTGCGGAAGCCGAGGCCCTGCCATCGGTCGAAGGAGACCTTGCAAGTGGTGCATCTCCCGTCGCCGCCGCGCCAGATCGTCCGTTTGATGAAACCCAGGTGGGTGCTTTGATCGCCCCGTTTCGTCTCGAACCGGGCGAATCGCGCCGTGTCACCTTTGCAGTCGCATGGCACTTCCCGAACTTCGAGCTGCACGACTGGGGGAAACCTCAAGGCAAGGGCCGTTGGTATGCCACCCAGTATGACTCGGCGTCTGCGGTGGTGGACAAGCTCGCCGCCGAGGGGTCCGGCCTGGTTGATGTCATCGATCTCTGGAGGGATACCTACTATGACTCGACCCTGCCGCGCTGGTTGCTTGATCGCTCAATTGCCAACGTCTCGGCTCTGGCCACCGCGACATGTTTCCGCTTCGCCGACGGTCGGTTCTACGGCTTCGAGGGTGTGTATTCATTCCCCGGCACCTGCAATCATGTCTGGCACTATGAAGAGGGCGCGGCGCGACTTTTCCCCGAGCTCGAAATGTCGCTGCGCACCAAGGCCGATTTCGTACCCGCTGTGGGTATGAAGTCCGACGGCAGCATCGCCATGCGCATCGACGGCCGCCCGGGCTCGCCGGATCCGCTGCCGAAGCAACCCATTCTCTTTGGGTGGGGGTATAATCATTGGGCCTCCATCGACGGCCAAAGCGGACTGCTTCTGCGCACGTATCGCAACCACCTGTTGGGGACTGACGACACCTTCGTGAAAACCTACTGGCCGCGGATTCGCCTTGCGACCGAGTGGTTGCTTGCCCAGGACAACGACAAAGACGGCCTGCCCGACTTGGTCACGCACCACACACTCGATGAGGACATCGCCGGGCCCAGCCCGTGGATTTCCAGCCTCAGTCTTGCCGCGCTCACCGCCGTTGAAAAGATGGCCCGCATCGCCGGCGACGCTGAATTCGCCGACCTCTGCCGGGACCGCGTGGCTGTGGGTCGCAAAAACTTTGTGGACAAGCTCTGGAACGGCGACCGCTTTATCCATCACTCACCCGAATCGGAAAAATGGCGTCCGGGTTCCTACGATGGCAGCCACATCGATCAGGTTCTCGGTCAGCAGTGGGCGTGGCGCAACAACCTCGGCCGCATCGTCCCCGAGGAAGAGACCCGTGCCGCGCTGGCCTCGATTTTCCGTCACAACTTCATGAGCGACGTCGGTCCCTACTATGCCTTACCGCAGAACAAACCGAGCCGCCCCTTTGCACAGGCAGGCATGGCCGGAACCCTGATTGCCACGTGGCCCGAGGGCTCGTATCGGCCCGACGGCAGCGTGCCCGCTCACCCGTGGAAAGCCGGACAACACTTTCATCAGGGCTTTTACAATGAAACGATGTCAGGCTTCGAGCATGCCTTCGCATCCCACCTTGTCTACGAAGGCATGGTGGCCGAGGGACTGACCGTCGCCCGTGCGGTCCACGACCGACACCAGCCCGACAGCCCGAAAAAAGGCAATCCGTTCAACGAACCGGAAGCAGGAGAACACTACGCCCGCGCCATGGCCAGCTACGCCACCTTCCTCGCGGCCGGGGGATTTTCCTATGACGGCCCCGCGGGTTCGATCGGCTTCGCTCCGCGCTGGGAGGCCGACAACTTCAAGACGGCCTTCACCGCCGCCGAAGGCTGGGGATCATTCACTCAGAAACAAAGCGGCACGAAGATGACCGCCTCGCTCGCCCTGAAATTCGGCCAACTTAAGTTGAAGACGCTTGATCTCGTCCCTCCCATTGGCGCCGGCCCCACCAAAGTCAAAGCCACTCTCGATGGGAAACCCGTTCCCGCGGCCTTGGAAACGCAGCCCGGCCAGGCGCGGATTGTTTTCAGCGAAGTGCTCATCATCGCCGCAGGTCAATCGCTGCTGGCGACCCTTCAATAACAGAAACATTTTCCACCCAATGAACACTGTCATGATCAAACACCTCTTTGTCGCCCTCGCAATCATCCTTCCAGCGTCCGCTCACACATCGGATTGGAAAGAAACGATTAACGAAACTCTCCCCCTGCTGGGTCACAGAAACTGGATCGTCATCGCCGACTCCGCTTACCCCTGGCAGGTAAGCCCTGGCGTCACAACCATCCACACCGGAGCCACGCAGGAAGAAGTGACAGGCGCAGTCCTCCAGGCTCTGGCAGGGATCAGGCATGTCAAACCAAAAATCTTCATCGACCGCGAACTGGAATATGTTCCAGAAGATGCCGCACCGGGCGTATTAGCCTACCGTGAAAACCTTTCCAAACTGCTCTCGGGTGCGGAGACCACTAAACTCCCTCACGAGGAAATCATCGCCAAGCTCGACGAAGCCGGAAAAACCTTCCACGTCCTCCTGCTGAAAACGAACATGACGATCCCCTACACCTCCGTCTTTCTCCAACTCGAATGTGGCTACTGGAATGCCAACGCCGAGAAGCGTCTGCGAGACAGGATGGCTACCGAGAAGCGTAAGTGAGCAACTGCGTCAAGATGCGGGCCACGTTCAGGCCCATGTCTTTCGTCCGCTGAAAATCGTGCCGCACCAGCTTCTCGTCGAATTCTCTCCTACTCTGCGGCGGCCAACCGATGTCGGGTACACACTGTTGATTTTCTGCACTCGCCTAATTTGAAACAAGCGCTCCACACCTAAGTGATATGAGTTTGTCTCTGATCCCTTTCTGCGCTCGCAAAGTTAAGCCCCAAGGGGGCTTTGTCCCTTCGCCCAGGGTGGAGCGAAGGCGCAACCCTGGGTCATGCCCCGACCCACCGACATTCCGCCCCAACGGGGCGGACGGAGGCCTCGGTTGACCTTGGTCCCCGCGACACGCTCTGAGGCTCGGGACGAGATGCAGCGGGAACGGAGCGGGGAACGTAATCAGTTCCGGAATACCGTATGAAACGCGACATCACGCTCCGAAATCTCGTCCTCTGCCTCGGCGACCAACTCGACGGCGACTCGGCTGCATTCGATGACTTCGATCCACAGGTGGACGCGGTCTGGATGGCCGAAGTCGCACACGAATCTGAGAAGATTTGGGTGTCGAAGCCGCAGATTGCCATTTTCCTCGCCGCGATGCGGCATTTTCGCGATGCCCTCCGGAAGCGCGGCTGGCGGATCTACTACCGCATGCTTACGGCGACGACCGCAGAGTGGACCGGACTGAGCTGCAAGGAAACTTCCGGCGAAACACTCGGCGCACAACTGGCATGGACCATCGGGCAGCTGCGACCGCAGAAACTCATCATCGTCGAACCGGGGGAGTGGGCGGTGCGCGAAGAAATCGCTGCCGTGGCACGGGATGCCGGAGTTCCGATGGAGATTCGCACCGATCGTCATTTCCTCTGCTCGGTCGCGGAATTCGACGCCCACGCGAAAGGCCGCAAGCAACTGCGAATGGAGTATTTCTACCGCGAAATGCGCACGAAAACCGGCGTACTAATGGACGGAGACAAGCCCGCAGGCGGGGAATGGAATTTCGACCACGACAATCGGGAGTCGTTCGGCAAAGAGGGTCCCGGATTCGTTGTCTCACCTCGACGTTTTCCGCCGGATGCGACAACTCGCGAGGTGCTTAAAATGGTCTCCGAGCGTTTCGCATCGCATCCGGGCGCGTTGGAAAACTTTGACTGGCCCGTGACTGCGAAAGAAGCGCGTGAGGCGCTGGAGGATTTCATTGCGCACAGACTCCCTGACTTTGGCCGCTGGGAGGATGCGATGTGGTCCGGAGAACCATGGCTTTATCATTCCCGCCTCAGTGCGGCACTCAATCTCAAGCTACTTGCGCCCAGGGAGGTTCTTGCTGGTGCCGAGCTCGCTTGGCGCGAGAAGCGGGCCCCCATCGCGAGTGTGGAAGGGTTCATCCGACAGATCCTCGGCTGGCGTGAGTATGTGCGGGGCGTCTATTGGCGCTTCATGCCCGACTATGTGGACCGCAATGCGCTCGGAGCTGATCAGCCGCTGCCCCGGTTTTATTGGACTGGCGACACCGAGATGAACTGCCTCCGCCACGTAATCTCCCAGACGCTTGGCTACGGCTACGCGCACCACATCCAGCGGCTCATGGTCACCGGCCTCTTCTCGCTGCTGTTGGGGGTGCGCCCGCGAGAGATTCACGAATGGTATCTCGGGGTTTATGTGGATGCCGTCGAGTGGGTCGAACTGCCAAACACCCTAGGCATGTCACAGTATGCCGACGGAGGCGTGATGGGGTCGAAACCCTACATCGCAACCGGTAAATACATTCAGCGCATGTCCAACTACTGCGCCGACTGCCGCTTTGATCCCGCTGAGCGAACCGGCCCGCGTGCATGTCCCTTCACCACACTTTACTGGGATTTTCTGCTCAGACACGAGTCCTCCCTCGCCAAAAACCCACGCGTCGTGATGCAAGTGCGCAACCTTCAGCGGCTGAGTACGGAGGAGAAATCCTCCATCCGCGAACAAGCCGGGACGATTCGGGAAAAGTGTCAGCATACTAGCGGAGAGTGACCGCTAAGCGACGGGGGGTGATCTATCCTCCCAGGTGGAGGAGGTCCACGACCTCGCGTTGAACGTCCTCGATCTGATCGAGGGACAGTCGGGGATTGGGAATGATGAACGTGTCGCCCGAGGCGGGGTGCTCGTAGACGAGCGCGTCGTCATCTGCGGATTCCAGCGGCTTGAGCAGGCGTTTGCGTTCCAGCATGAGCGCGAGGATGTACGTGGCCCGGGCGTGCGCGGGGTTGCGTTCTGAAACCATGCGTCGGAGCAACGTTTCGGCGTCGGCTTTCGGAAGAGCTTCTGGCGGCGGGGGAGTCGGAGGAACGTACTTCGTGCGCCAGTGGGAAAAGGGCGCGATGTTGTCGTTGCGGGCCTTCCACGCCTCTTCGCAGATATCCTCGCGCTGGAACCCGTCCGTGGTCCGAACCAGCAGGGTGTAAAAATATTGCCCTTCCTCGAATGGCACCCCGGTTCGAGTACAGACGTGTCCGCGGCTCTTGATCTCCCAGTCGTTCATTTTAGAAACCGGGAATTTTGAACTTCGGCAAATCGCGGTTCGTCGCACGGAACCAGAGGAGTCCCAGGGCGATCGACCCGAAAAGGATCATCGGACCCCATGCCGCAACGAACGGAGTGATTCTGCTGCCCTTGCCCAGTGCAAGGAAGAGGCTGCTGACGAATACGAAGGAGAAAAACAGGCCGATCGCGGTCGCCACCCCGCCGAGGATGCCCCGCCGGGAAAACACAATCCCCATGGGCGCGGCGATGAAGATCACGAGGAGGCATACCCACGGGATGGCGTAGCGGTACTGAAGCTGAGTTTCGAAAGGCGCCAGGCGCGCCTCGGGAAAGTCCGCGTTGTACTTGAGATACTCTTTGAGTTCGCCAATGCCGAGATAATCGGGATTGAGTGCAGAACTCGCGATGCGCCACGGAGTTTCCGTCCAGCCCTTGATATACAGCTCGGGAACGGTTTTCTGCGAGACGATGTTGCCGTCAAGATCCACGTCGACGACGCGGGCGCGGTCGAACACCCATTCGGAAGTGGCGGGACGGAATTTTGCCTCCTGCGTGTACCACATCTTGGTGATGTTCCCATCCGCATCCTGCTGGACAACCTGCACATCCTTGGCCTCCATCTGCGCCGGGCGAATGCGTCGCATATACCATGTGCGAACGTCCTCCCGATTCACAAAAAGATGCGCGGTAAGTCCGGGCTCCTTCTTCTTCCCGCGTTTGATGTCTTTGAGCATCTGCTTCTTGATGGCCGCCGCGTGCGGTGCCTGCTCATAATTGAAGTACCAGGTGACGCCGGTGAGCAGCAGACCGACGAACATCAACGGCACGATGATGCGGACAACGCCCACGCCGGACGTCAGGATGGCCACGATTTCATTGGACCGCGACATCTGGGTCAGCGAGTAGAGCAGCGCCAACAACGCCCCGACGGGAAGACTGATCACGATGATCTCCGGAATTTGCGTTCCGTAAAATTCCAGAATAAGCGGCAGCGGCGTCCGGGCCTCGATGAAATCCGGTCCGTTGTCACTCAAATCGAAGACAAGCCAAATTGCGATAAAGCCCAGGAAGCAGTAAATGAACGGGATGGCAAATTTCTGAAGGACGTAACGGTCGAGAATCCTCATATAACTACGGCGAACACATGCGGTGTCGAACAGGCTTGCCCGACAGAACGTCGGAAGACTAAGCCAAGCGCGCCGGGATTCAACGCGAAAGCCACTGCACACAATTCATGATTTCACTGAGCTCCGATACACCCGTAGCGTCGTTTACCGACGAAATCTCGGCTTTTTTCTCCGATTCCGGCCCGCTGAGCCGCTTCCCCGACTTTGAAATGCGGGTCGAGCAACAGGTGATGGCAACCGCCGTCGCGCGGAATCTGCAGTTGGGCGGACACCTCATCGTCGAGGCAGGAACCGGGGTGGGGAAATCCCTGGCGTACCTGATCCCGGCCGTCCTATTCGCCAAGCGAAACCGCCGCAAAGCGATCGTATCCACCCACACGATCAATCTTCAGGAACAGCTTCTCCAGAAGGACGTTCCATTGGTGCGGCAAATCCTGGATCTCCCGTTTGAAGCGGCGCTCCTGAAGGGTCGGCAGAACTATTTGTGCTCGGCGCGGCTGGATCGTGCGATCGCGCATGCGTCCGGCCTGTTTACAAATGAGCAAGTCCCTGAGCTAGAACGCGTTAGATCCTGGAGCCTGGAAACATCGGATGGCACGTTGAGCGAACTCCCCTTCCCTGTCGCCCCGGACGTGTGGTCGGAGATTTGCAGCGAACGCCACTCGTGCACGGGCCGGACGTGCGCGGACAATCCCCGGTGCTTTTATCAGCGCGCCCGACGCCTCGCGCAAAAAGCCGAGGTCCTCGTCCTCAATCACGCGCTGTTTTTTACCCTCCTCGCCGGGGTGGACGAAGAAACCACCGATGCGGACGGATACCTTTTCCCGGACGACTTTGCCATCTTCGACGAAGCGCATCACATCGAGGCGGCCGCCTCGCAACTGGTCGGGATCGGCGTGTCGCAGTACGGCTTGAGGCACGCCCTGAACCGACTCTACAACCCCCGCACCCACAAGGGCTTGCTTGCGGTGGTTGGTGCAGCGCTGGGGCGGAAAAGTGTGGAAACCGCGCTCGCCGCGACGAACGCATTTTTCCAGGAGATGCAGCTCGCGTGTCGGTTCGAAAAGGGCCGGGAATTCCGGATCCGCGATGCCGGGATTGTGGACGGGTCGACGCTGTGCGGCAGTCTTGCAGACGCGGCCGACGGCGTGAGCGGGATCCTCAAGCAGTGCGACAACGAATCGATCGCGGGCGAACTGCGCGATGCGCGCGTGCGACTGCTCGAAACACGCGATGCGGTCGTAGATTTCCTCCAGATGAAACGCGATGCCCATGTGTACTGGGTGGAGCAGTCCGGAAAGGCCGGGACTTGGCTCAACCTGAACGCGGCCCCGATCGATGTCGCCGGGGTGTTGCGGCAAATGCTCTTCCGCGAGGGTGCGTGCTCGACCTGCACCAGCGCGACGCT
>Ga0247835_1004775_pt1 | contig 11495 bp, 4 predicted proteins | sample LaCtaG_3_FD_189912 | JGI IMG/M metagenome (GOLD analysis project Ga0247835, IMG submission 189912) | Freshwater microbial communities from meromictic Lake La Cruz, Castile-La Mancha, Spain - LaCruzMarch2015_13.5m | ecosystem: Environmental > Aquatic > Freshwater > Lake | place: Spain: Castile-La... | reverse complement strand
TGGCGCAACAAGAGTCCGTGGGTTCCTTTCACAGCCTGCTGCGGTCTCTTAAGTCTGCAGGCCAAGCCAACAAGGCTGGCCTGTTTAGTTTTCACCTTGAGCAATTCGCGGACTCAATGGCTGAAAAGTTTGGCCTTATTGATATCAAGGGCGACAAGTCGGCCCTGCTTTTTTGCGATACCCTCGCTCGAGTGGTTTCCGAATGGGATGCGGCCAACTCTACCAATTACACTTTGGTGAAAAGCTCTGTTTCTGCGCGGCAAAAGAAACAACCTTCTCGGAAGTCGAAGCCTCCGGCCTGACATCGAACCAAGCTGTCTAAGCGGCTTTAATTTGCACGATCTTCTTGGTTTTTTTGGCGTTCGTTTTCTTGTCTGAAAACCATATTCCGGCCTGCTCAGGTGTCGCAAGTTCGCGATAGTTTTTGAAAAGAATGCTTGGGCTGTTTCCGGCCTCCAGTGCCACCTGTGCGGCGCTTTGAACGGCGGCAAGACGATATGTGCAAAATGAGTGGCGCAAGCCGTTGTTGATGGAGTCCAGTCCAGCGGCCTCAATCGTGCCGAGTAGGAAGCGGGAAAAATAACTTGGTTTTGAATATCCGAAAATTAGCCCTTCTTTTCTTTCCATAGTCTGGATGACTTCTTCCAGCGGCGGCAGTATCGGAACGAGCCTGCGCTGTGATGTTTTCGCTTTGTCTGCTCCAATGGTGACATATTTTGCCCCGATGTCCTTCCATTCCAGCCGCATCATCTCTGCGCTACGCAGTCCTGCGAAAGCCCCCAGTGCCACTGCGAGCTTTCCCAACCCCTCAGAATTGGCGATTATTCTGGCGGCATCCTGTGGCTGATAAAACTCAATTGAAAGGCTCGGCTCTTTGCTTGCTTCGAGGTGTTCGGCCTCGGTCTTTATGTCCCTGTCCAGATAACCTCGGCGGCGGGCGTGTGAGAAAAAGGCGACAATGGTCTGTCGGTGGTTATTCTTGGAACGTGGACTGAGTTTTAAGCGGTCGATATAGGCCTGAATATCGGATGTTGTCACTCCAGCAACATTACAACGGAAAGCGTCCTTGAATCTTTTCAGGACAAGCCAGCATTCAGTCGTGTATCTGTCAGACAATCCCCCGCGTTTTTTGGCCTCCAGAAACTCGGTTACTAAGTCAGAGACGCTGATGGCGGGTCTTTGAATTTTTGCCAGCGCGGAAACATAAGACTCGGAGGCGGCAACGAGGCTCCCTGCGCCGTTGAGGCGATTCATGCAGGTTGCCCACTCGCTTACTACTTGGATGAGATTTGCGGCTGGGTAACCCCTCAGTGCCTTTATGGCGGCTTGGTATTCGGAAACCTGCTGGATGCTCAGGTTGGTGAGGTGTGCGGCCCCTCCACCAAGTTGCTTGGCTTTGGCCTTTGCTTCGGTTCGGGCTGTTTCGAGGTTGCTGTAAAATTTGCGCTGCCGTGACTCGTTGGCCGTCCATGCGAGCGTATAGCCGGGGTATTCTTTCCCGTTTTTGCGTGTTGGCGAGTTGTAAATGAAGACGGAATGCCCTCCGATAGTTACCTCTTCAATAGGTTGTTTTTTTTGCTTTTTGGTTGTCTTGGAATGGGCCGTTTTCATGCCCAATTTGTCAGGAATTTGTCAGGAAAAGTCAAGCTCACCCGCAAAGCCACACTGGCAAAGGATTCGGCTACCTGTTCAAACCCTGTATCGCGCACCACTCCCCCACGCCCGTCTTTCCCTCTTGAAACCGCATGAAATGGGGGTCGCCCGTCGTTCCGCTGGAGGGCGGTGCTCTGTCGGCGCCCAAGCTTCAGGCGCAAAGGGTTGTTGAGGGGGACAGGGGCGCCTGCGCTGCGGAAGTGGGATGGCACAGAGACTATCCCTCCAGTGTAAGGGGTCACCAGTCCCGCGTATCGTCACCTTTTGCGCTTTGTGTCCATAAGGCTTTGCAGAGATTCTGTAGAACTCCGGCATTCAATTCCTGTGCTATTCAGGCTATCGTCTGGACCTGCCATGCGTATTGGAGATGCTGCGCGAGGAGGCGCTGGACGTGCGGTAAGACTATGGGGTTTTTTTCAGGATCCAGGTGGATTCGGTTTTGTCATCGAGGGGGAGGTTGTAGGTGAGGGCGTAGGTCTTTGAATCCGGGTCGAACGAGGTTTCCCAGAAATCATTTCCGTGGACCGCTTGGTCGAGGCGTTCGGTTGTTGGCTCGAGGCGAGCGGCGAGGGAGGGTGCCAGTTGGGTGAGCTTGGGGAGGTATTCGTCCAGCATTCCGCCGCCAGAAACGACCCTGCCGAGCTGCCACCCTTTGGCGGTGTCGAGGCCCTCAAAGCGCACGGGGACTGCTCCGGCACCGCCTTGGATTTTGAGGCGAACCATACTGGCTCCGGGGTCGGCTTTCACGACGATTGGGAAGTTGCGCAGGACGGTGCCGCCTTGCACCTCGAATTGAAGGTCGTTGGCGACGGCCAGCCGGTGGAAGGTTTTCCAGGAGCCCGGGTTTTCGGCAATGTGCTTTCGGAACGCTTCATTAGGGCCGTAGTAGTCGTCCACTTCGGCAGGTATGACGTCGATTTCGATATCCATCTCCACCGAGTCACCTGCTTGGTATTTTTCGATTCCCGCAGGGGGCACGAGGATGGCGTCGACATGGCATCGACCCTCGCTGCCGAGTTCGCCCACGGGCAGCGAGAGGGTGGGGGAGTCGTAGGTTTTTCCGCCGAAGTTTGCGCGGTAGGAGCGAACGACAAAGCCCCGGCTGCCGCTGGGCTTGTCATGAACTTTCGACCCTGGGAAGCCGACCCACCATGGTTTGGGACCGGTGAGGGTAAAGTGATCCAGAGCGAGTTCAGTGGCCTTTAATCCCTTCGGGGCGTCGAGCTCCTGAATCAATCCATTGCGGTTTCCGATGGCAATTTTCGGGCAAAAAACTTTGCCCTGCCCGAGTCGGAAGAGGCAAGAATCCTTGGTGGGGAGTTCCGTGCGGAAGTCGTAGCGCAGGCGAATGAAGGTCTTCGCATGGTCGTCGGTGCGAGGTGTGGAGACCTCGGCCTTAAGTTCGACCTCGCCGTTTGCCCCGTAGCTGCCTTGGTAAACCGTCTCTGGCAGGCAGGGGCCGTGTGAGAGATACGAGGTTTTCATGCGGGCGAGCATGAGTTTTTTCCCAGTGGGACCATTGACCGAGAGCCAATCGCCACCCCATCCGGCTTCGGACCATTGCCATTTTTTCCCATCCTTGCCGATGCGGGTGAAGAGCGAGCGGACATCGGTGATGGCGCTCGTGCTCGCGGAGAATTCGGGGTTGAAGCAGATCGTTTCGCCGTAGGAGCCGATGGCGAGCTGATCCCAACGTCCGTTGGTGGTATCGCCCCATCCGACCAGCGAGAGTTGGCTGGTGCTGGCTGTGGGCAGGGATCCGTAGAAGCCATATACAACTCGCAGGAGATACGAGGTTTTGCCGGGTGCTGCGGGTAGGAGCGTGTAGGCGCGCAGGTAATCGGGGAGAACGGTGTGGTGCCAGTTCTTGGAAAGCTGCACGGGAATGCCAGTGGGCGTGCCATCGGGCTCGCAGAGCATGGGAACGAGGCCGGTGATGCTGGCGGTGCCGAGGATTTCCAGCAGGAACGGCACATGGCGTGGTTCCGCGCCTTGGTTATCCACTTGAACAAGAAATTCATCGTAGTTCCTGGCATCGCCCTCGCCGCGAGGATATTCCCGCTTGAGGAGCTGGGCAGTCGGCACCTTGTTGCTGAAAGCGGCTCTGGCTACGATGCAGCCATAGCTTGGGTCGAACGCCGTCGGCACTGTCTGGTTGCCGCTGGCTGCGACTTGGATCGAAACTCCCTCGTCCGGCTTGGGTGATCCGGGGAGATTGCAGTTCATTGTGACGCTCTCGCTGCGGGGATTTGTCCAGTCGCCCGAAATTTTGCGCTCCGCAACCTTATCCAAGTCGCCGGCCTTGAAACGGAGAGAAATCTCGGCGTCCTTCCAGACGGGGTGGGTTATCGCAGGTGGCTCGTCGAAGTTCGATTGGTAAACCAACCCACCCTGCAATGGAAGTGTGTCGGGATTTCGGAAAATCGCAGCGATCTCTTGTTCGGACAGGGCGCGATTCCACACCCGCACATCGTCGAAGACGGCCTCTATGGGGACTGCTCCATCTGGGCGTCGGCCGATGTGGAGTGCTCCGGTGCCGGGCGTTCGGGGGAGGTTGATGGGCTTTTGACCGAGCAATCTTCCATTCGTGTAAACGCGCATGGTCGCTCCGTCGTAGGAGAGGGCGACATGGTGCCATATGCTCTTTGTATCAAGATCCGCCGCACTCGCCGACACCCGATGGATATTTTGCGGGCCGCCGCCAATGTTTATGTAGGCATCGATTTTTCCCCAACGGCCCAAAACCACGCCAAAATAGCCGTTTTGGTTTTCATTGTGGTTTTTTCCAAAAAGGATTCCGCCGATGGATCTCGTGCGATCGTCGCGCAGGAACCAGCACTCAGCGGTAAAAGCAGGGGAATCCATACCGGGAGCATCCGCGATTTTTAAAGGTTCGCTGCGAACCGAGAATGCGCTGCCCTTGCGCCCGGGGGCGAGTCCATTCCCAAGATCGAACTCGGGTCGGAGTTGGAGCGTGAAGTTCAGACTCTGGGGCCATGCTACCACGCCCAGCGAGCCGATGGCGGGAAGAATATTCCCCTCGGCGTCCTCGAAGCGCAATTCCCGGAGTTCATAATGCTGGGCGATGCGGGCGGATTCCCACAGCCAGACATCCGCAAGCTGAGTGTCTCTTTTTATGTCCAGTCCCGCACGGCAACCAGTCATCTTGTAAGTGCGGCCGGCGATCTTGACTTCGGCCTCCAACTTGCCCTCTGGCAGATTTCGAAGGCGCTCGAGGCCTGCGCCTCCAGCCTGAAGGTAGCCGGCCTTGTCATTCAGGAGTCCAAAGCGGATATTGCTTGGGTTTTTGATGTTCCACTGGAATCCGTAATGTCCCGACTCGATGCAAAGCAGGGCGGGATCGGGTGAACCGGGGTCCCGGCGCCAGATTCCCGACCAGTAGCCGTAGGTGTAGTCGAGCGGGGAGGGCGTGGGTTGGGCGGAAGCAATGAGTGAAGAGGCGAGGAGTGCGGTGAGTAACAGTTGGTGTCGTTTCATTTTAAAATGAGTGAGTTGTCTATCGATGGTTCTTTGAAGAAATGCTTTACTGGGCTAAAGGGATTGTTTGGGTGTAGAGTTTTCTGACTTTGCGTTTGTTCGAATTTGAGGGTTCCTGCGAAGTCCCCCGCCTTCAGATCGAGCACCAGTCGCGTTCCTACAGGCGTGCCCCAAAGCGGTTTTCCATCCAGAAGGATTGCTTCCTGGCCCGCTGCGGCGGGCAGGGATAGGCGGGCCTCCGTATCGGCCGGGATGGTGCCTTGGAAATGAAGTTCGCCGTTCGCTTGCTGCCAAGAGATCGGCACCGGGCCGAATTCCGTGACCACCACGCCTTCGGCTTCGTGGAGGTCGCCGAGGTGAGGTTCGATGAGGATTTGCCTGTCCGCCGCTGGCCCCACGCGGCGCACCCCGAGGACATGGGAACTCAAAAAACAGCCGGGGAACATCCCGTAGCTATGGGCCTTCGAATGCCCATCCTCCACTTCTGCAAACTCCCACGAGCATTGCCAGGGATGTGCGGCCATGGACTGCCAGCCTTGGCGAAACATCGCCAGCACGCGCTCGTCGAGATCCCGGCGGTCGAGCGCGTAGAGCTGTTTAATCAAATAGTCGTAAACCATGATCGAGCCGGTGATTTTTTCGGGCAGGAGCCTCAGAATCGCGTCGATCACCCGCTCGCGGCGCTCGGGTGGCACGAGGCCCCGGTCCAACGCGAAAATATTTGAATGCAGGGTCGGTTCGCAGAAGTCGCCCTGCTTGGTGAGGTCGATCGATTGACGGAACATCCGGTCGTTCGGGAGGATTTCCAAATTTCCAACGCCAGAAAAATACGAGCCCGATTTCTCGTCCCACAAAACGCGGTTGATGATCGCAGCCAAATCCTCTGCCTCCTTGGCGAAGCGGGCGGCGGCTGCTTTTTCCCCGATAGCGGATGCGAGGAAAGCGCTATCCACAAGGGCTCGTTGGACGAAGGCATTGATCGTGGTCGTTTGGCCGGTGGCGTAGCTGAGGGGATTATCCCAGACCACCCAATCGCGGCAGGAAATGAGCCCCCGGTCGCCACGGAGATTTAGGAAAAAATCCATCTGTGCAAAGACGGCGGGCCACAGTTCTTTGAGGAGCGCCGCATCGCCGGTGGCTTCGAAATAAAGGCGAAGACCCTCCACCCAAGCGCAGCAGCGGTCCTCCATTTTCGCGTGGAGATCGTAGCGGTCCGAGCAGGTATGAGCTTTGACCCAGCCTTCCGGTTGTAGCGTCAGCGCCGTGCGACGAACCAATGCACCAAGCAAGCGGGGATCGCTGAAAACCGGCTTGCCGTCTGGTCCCGGCGTTCCCGCCATCGCCGTCTGGGTGATGTCGAATAGTGGCGGAGTCGTATCCATCCACTCCACCCGCTCGCGATCGGCGCAATCCACATAGGCCTCCTCGCTCAAAATCTCACAGGAGCGTGCGCACATTTCCCAAAGTCGGTTCAAAAAAGCATCGTCGCTACGGAATTTTCCAAGTCGGGAAAAGGGATACACGCGCTCGATCAACTTCACCTCGTCGATGACCACGCGGCCGTGCCTGACGGCGATTTCAAATTCGGTGACGCCTTTGGAGTCAATCGGGAAATAGGTCTGCCGCCCCTCTCTCGCAATGTAGGTGGAGTTGTAGGGAGCGAGCTCCAGCTCCGTTCCCGCATCCGCCGTGAAGGAAATGAGCGGATACGCCTGCACGATTCGGTCCGGCTGAAAGCGCGCGCACTGCCCGGCAGTGAGAGTTGCGGGCAGGTCGGTGCTGGATTTGATCGGCACCGGGGTTTCGCGGAGGAGCGGAATGCGTCGCGCAGTGAGCGGTCCCCAGGCTTGGCCATCAATGCTGGTGGCCGATTCCCACTCGCGGTCGTCGTAGTTTGCGGTGGTCCAGTCCCCATCGACGATGCGGGCATCGACACGGGAGTCGACGAGATCTGCCCATGTGGACTCCACTTTTTGCCAAGGATTTTTTAGCGTGCATTTCCACGAGGCGTCCGTTTTCAGAACTTCGTCGGCGTCGCAAGATAGCACTGCTGTGAGCCCCGGAGCGTGGCGCATGATTTTTCCGGAGGAGAGATTCCCAACGACTAAAACCGCCAGAGCGTTTGTGCCCTCGCGCAAGTGCGGCGCGATTTCGAGGACATCGTATTCCGGCCCGTTAGGCTGGAAGCGGCCAGGGCCGCGTTCGACATAGCGTCCGTTCACCCAAAGGATGTAGCGGGCATCGGCGAAAATCAACAGCGGAGCCTGATTCGGCGCCTTCTCGAGCGGGAAAGTTTTTCGAAATGTGACCGCCACCGGCTCGCCATCCGTTTCCGGTCCAGCCCAGATCATCGAGGATTGCAACCTCGCACCGATGGCGTCGGCTGCTATGCCGGGAAACCTGAACAACTCGGGTTGCGGCTGGAGCGATGGGTTGCTGGATAAATCAGCCATGCTTCTTGGATCTACGCCGATTTTTTCACGACTGCGCTGGTTGATTGATTTTTCTTGCAGGGGCATCTTCTAACAAAGCAGGGAAAGGGGCATGAAATGGGAAAAGCAAAAAGTTTGGCAAGACGCGAACTTTAAAGGTTAGGGAGGGTTTTAGCACTCTGGCCATATAGCCAAATTTCAAATTAATTGCCGAATCTCAACCGCGCGCCCCGTATCACTCCCGTGTTTTGATTTCGGGCGTGAATCCGTTGCTTTGGCGAGTTTGAATCCGGGCTTATGCTCGCATTTGGGGTGGGTAAGTTATCTTGTAAGCGCGGCTGGCGATCTTGACTTCGGCCTCCAACTTGCCCTCTGGCAGATTCCGAAGGCGCTTGAGGCCTGCGCCCCCAGCCTGAAGGTAGCCGGCCTTGTCATCCAGCAACCCGAAGCGAATCTTGCTGGGATTTTTGATATCCCACTGGAACCCATAATATCCCGACTCGATGCAAAGCAGGGCGGGATCGGGTGAACTGGGGTCCCGGCGCCAAGTTCCAGCCCAATACCCGTAGGTGTAGTCCAGTGGGGAGGGCGTTGGCGCAGCGGACAAGAGTCCCGTAGAAAATAAGATGCTTGTGAGGATAAGAATTCGGACTTTCATTCTGAAATATCGTTTCTGATTGGCTTTACGCTTGATTAAAATGTTTAGGTTGCCTGCGCTTGCCTCATTATACCGCCCGAGGAAAGCTTCACCCTCCGAAGGGGATCGCTTGCGTGTAGAGTTTTTTGACTTTGTATTGTGCCGGAGTGGTGGCAGTGGCCGCAGTGGTGATTTCAACTTCTACGAGTGATTTTGTTAAAACTTCCGAATCAACAGCGCCCTGCTTGTCAAGTGCTTGAGCGTAGGCGTAGATCGTAAAGAAGTTGCTAAAAGTGGTGGCCCCAGGGAAAAATGGCGACAGGCGGAGTTCATTTGACTTGATGTGTCTTGCAGCGTTTGTATATCGAGTTAAAGATTGGAATGTTGTAGCATTTGTTGATACTAAGTCGGCAATATCCCTGATTTCAGTGACTTCCGATGGCAAAACGATTTGATTTGCGGGGAAGCCTTTGCTTTTACGAACCCTATTTGTGGCCGTATTGTTGGAACCCCAATATGAGAGTGGGGACCAAGTTATGTTTCCGATATTTCTTGTTAAAAGCTGCGACCAAGTGGAGCCATTCGCAAGTCCGGCAGCAGAGGTGGCGTTGCTAAGTTGTTCGTAGCATATCATATCTGGCACGTTTGCTAAAGCATAGTTTCCAGACAGTCCGTAAGGGTTTCGAAAGATTTGGCAGTCATTAGAATTTGCGTTGTCGAATGACTCTAGCAATGACTCCAGTGATTTACTTCTATTTGAGGTCAGCGTTCCGTTCGAGGTTGCGAATTTATTATTTAAATTCACATGAGAGGAAAAGTTCAGGGGGATGGTCGTGGAGTTCATTCCAAAGGAAATGACATCCAGCATGGCCCAATCAGGAATGAGTGATTGGGTGGTCATGTTTCCGCCGCCATCACTGGCGGTTACTTCATTTCTGGGTTGCACTTGCATACGTAATGTGCGCCAAGGATAGTTTGTAGCTACTGTGCCCAAATCCCTTGGAGCAATAAATAAATTATTTCCGCTCGCATCAAGGAATTGGAAGCCTGGGTCCCATCCCTGTATTCCAGAATAAAAGTATGGCCAGCGCGTTACACCGGTATCATTTATAAACCAAGCTCCCCGGTTATGAATAAAATGATCAAAGATGGCTTCAGAACGCCATGTATTGGGCAACGGATCACCGGGAATTACGTTGTTTCTTGTCCATGAGGAATTCGATGTGAAAAGGCGTAATGAGCCAGTATTGTTTGCCTCTCCATGGATAGGATCAAATTGGCCTAGGTATCCATACCCTTGCCTTTGGTTGAGAGTTCCATTGCTTCCCCAAGTCGAATTTCCATAAGGTCCCCAGGCAAACGACGCTGTATTGCTATATGACGGCCAGGGGTTAAGGTCCAGCAACGAGCTTACGCTTTTGAGCCGGGGATCGAGTCGACCATAGCTCCGGCTGGGAGCAGGGATCGGTTCTGGGTCTGCCCATGTGGGATTTATTGTTGTAGAGCTGTTTGCAGTAAATGGAAATGCAAAACCCGTTAAATTTGCGGTTGATAAAGTGATTAAAAAATCACCAACATCTTTCCCTGCAACAACCCAGTCTCTGATGGTGCTGGGATCATTATAATTTGAGAGGAGGCGGATTTTTTTAATTCGAGCCTGTATATTGCTGATGCTGTTTATCCTAATGTTGCTTGATGCGGGAAAGGAGAATCCCATCGAGATCTCCCCTCCACGCCCCGTCCTGCCGAGTGTTCCAATGTGGTATCGATAAGAGTGGCCATTGTATATGGAGCTTAAGCTAGGGTTTCCTGAGTTTCGAGGCAAAGTAGCATTAAGTGACCAGTAAGGAGGATTCTCTGCTGGCGTTTTCTTTCTCCAATCATTTGGGTCCTCCCAACAAAAATTTTGGGTGTATGTGGAGGCCGAATTTGTGCAGAATTGATTAAAAAGACCATTCGTTCCGTTTACAGGCCAGGTGCCGCCCAGAGAAATTGTGCTATTGGTCGTTGAGCCATTTACTGTTGTGCTGTAGTTCACATCATAAGTTAAAGAATCTAAATCCACAATGATCCGACCCGTAGAGTTCGATGTTGTCGAGTTTCCTCCAGTTTCCCAACCCAGCGTCTCGATGCAGACCTGCAAAATATTTCTCATCCTAATATTGCCGCCGGTGAGCTCGACTGCCAACCTGGCGGATATTCCTACCTCGTTGAGGCCTGGAAATGAAGCCTGGCCGAGATATTCCCGAGGGATTCCATCGGAATCCAAATTATCCCCACCGATCAAAGAGCCTGCATAAGCATAACTATTGTTATGGTGCCGGGTGATACTGGATTTCCTTTGCAGCATATTGGCCGCTATTTGCTTGAGACCTGTCGAAGTGTATTTATCTGCAAAAGTCCGGCCGTAGATGTTTCTGAGGTGAGAATCTGAAAGGGCCGCAACGATTTTATCCACGCCAGTGGAGTTCAGAGGAACCTCGGCGGTGTCATTGATAAAAAGCCTCCGCGCGCCCCATGGGGTATATTTCATGTGGAAGTCACTGGGGGGGAGCGCAGTGAGATACGGGAGGTCTCTGCTTGGACTCAGGTTAAGAGTATTATTTCCAGTTGCAGTCGTTTGCTCGGGTCTAAAGAAATAACCCCAATTAGCTAAATCGGAGGCACTCGATGTCGTTCCATTAATGGTGTTTTGAAAATTTCCGAGCGTGGTTGTATTGTTGCTCAAGGTAGTTAACGAAAGAGTGCGAGAATCTGCGACATTGAGTGTGGGGCGGTTAGCTGTGGCAGCGTTGATGTTTAATTTTGTTAACTCATCATCAACGTAATAAGCAATTCGGCCGAGAACTTGGGTGTTTCCATTCACAGTCGTGGTGACATTTTCCATGGCAACATTCAGCTGCTGGCTTTGGTTGCCCGTGATCGTGAATTGGTTGCTGGTGGCGGTTGAGTTGGAGGAGGGGTTCTCGAGATTGTTTAAGTTGGCGGTGTTTCCAGATCCGTTTTCGGAAAAAAGAATGGTTGTTGCGTTTGAGGTAATGTTGCCGTTTTGGAAAACGAACTGCCTAATGGCACCGGGTTGGGTGGTAATCACGGTCGTGCCCGTTGCGTTGACGGTGAAGCCTTGTTGAATTTTCGCCATGGCTTGTTGGGTTGCCATGGTGGCGAACTGTTCGGCTTGGGTCTTCGAGGTGTAGTTGCGCGTGGCGGTTTGTTCGGTGCGGGTGGTCGAAAAAAAGGAGACGGATATTGTTGCCAGGAGGACAACAATGAGA
>Ga0247835_1004753_pt1 | contig 11553 bp, 9 predicted proteins | sample LaCtaG_3_FD_189912 | JGI IMG/M metagenome (GOLD analysis project Ga0247835, IMG submission 189912) | Freshwater microbial communities from meromictic Lake La Cruz, Castile-La Mancha, Spain - LaCruzMarch2015_13.5m | ecosystem: Environmental > Aquatic > Freshwater > Lake | place: Spain: Castile-La... | reverse complement strand
CGCGAAATCGAATATCAAATCGCAAATCGCAAATCGCAAATTGCAAATTGCAAATTGCAAATTGCAAATCATAAACTTATTGGTTTACCTAGGGATGACTCACGGACTTATTGATTAATAAGTTTTTTAGGCATGTGCCGACGGCCACGGCCGAAGACTGTCGTTATTGCCTTCAGTTTGTGTGAGAGCTCTGTGGTGATCGCTTTGGATTCATAACGCCAAGACCAATTACCCGCTACACGTCCGGGTACATTCATTCTGGCTTCGGCACCCAAGCCCAATAAGTCCTGCATGGGTATGACTACTGTGCCAGCGATAGAGCTCATTGCTAAACGAATGAGAGTCCAGTGAACATCTTGCTCTAAAACAGGACCAACATAATCTAGTATCATTTTTTGTTGATTGTGGTCAAGGTTTTCCCACCAACCGACTACGGTGTCATTATCATGGGTCCCCGTGTAGCAAACAAAATTTGAGTTGTAGTTGAAAGGTAGATAAGGATTTTCAGCACCCTTGTCATCGAATGCAAACTGAAGAACTTTCATACCAGGAAAATCAAATTTATCGCGAAGAAGTTCCACCTCAGGTGTAACAAGTCCTAGATCCTCTGCCCAGACCGGCAAATGCCCTAATTCATGCTCAAGTGCGTGAAAGAAGGCGTCACCGGGACATTCAGCCCAAGACCCGTTTATCGCAGTTTTTTCACCATGAGGAACCTGCCAAAAGGCTTGAAAGCCACGGAAGTGGTCGATCCGAATGATATCCACAAGCCTAGTTAAACGTTTGAACCGTTGAATCCACCATTCGAAGTTCGTGCTCGCCAGATGATCCCAGTCATAGACTGGATTTCCCCATAATTGGCCCGTTTCGCTGAAATAATCTGGGGGCACACCGGCCATAAGTTTGGGTTCGAATGTTTCGGGAAGTAGCTTAAAATTTAGAGGATTTGCCCAAACGTCTGCACTATCAAAAGCAACATAGAAGGGTATGTCGCCCACAATACGAATGCCCCTGTCATGAGCATAATTTCGCAGAGCCGACCACTGCCTGAAAAAGGCAAACTGTGAGAACTTATGAAATTCGATCGATTCTTCTAATTCGGTTCGAGCCTTTTCAAGCGCATTTTTTTCACGCTTAACGAGCCCTTTGGGCCATTGGTTCCATTTTGTATTGGGATAACTATCTTTTAACGCCATAAAAAGTGCGTAATCATCCAACCATTCACTCTGTTCATCACAGAATTGATTGAAAGCCTGACTTAAAGAGGCATTGTCACGAATTTTTTTGGCGGCTCGCGCCAAAACTTCAAATTTAGCGGTCTTAACGGCGCTTAAATCTACAGCGCTAGATAAGGCTTTGGTGGGGGACTCAACGACAATGTTAAGGCCGTCTGTCATTAAATCCTGAAGGCTAATAAGTAAGGGATTGCCTGCATTGGATGAGAAAGAAGAATAGGGTGCGCCATCATCTCCAGTGGGGCCTAGGGGCAGAACCTGCCATATTTGTTGATGTGAATGTGCAAGGAAATCGATAAACACACGAGCGGCAGAACCAAGATCTCCAATACCCCAAGGGCTTGGAAAAGATGTTGGGTGCAATAGCACGCCGCTTCGCCTAGTAATTTTTTTAGATCTCATGCTATGTTCCTGTCAATTTATGTGTGTGTTTAAACAGCGTTTTTACAGTTCATGCTCAGCTTTCATGTCTCTTGGCATAAGCAGAACCAAGAATCGAAACTTTTTTTTCAAAACTTGCGACACAACGGTTCACTTATTTGTACTGACGCCACCTCGCGAAGCTTGTACGTAATCAATTTCATAATTTTTAGCTTTTTCTGACATTATTCATGCAAAAGTCTGAACCTGTTGTGTGACATTGACGTGAATTACATCTAGCACCTAAAGGAGCGCCAAGCGGTCTGTCAATTGTCCGGCGGCGAAATCGAGAAAGCGACTAGCAGTGGCCGGCCCCCCGGTGTGATCACGGTTGGGGGCGACCGGCGCAGCCGGCGTTTTTCGCAGGCCGTCAGTTGTGCGGCAGCAGCAACTCGAGGTCGCGGTTCTTGAGCGTGGCCATGCATCGCTGAGAGGACGATTCCATCGAGCAGCCAGTGCCATTTCTGCGCCAGCCACTTCAATTTTTTCTCACCCACCGAGTTCTCCTTTGGAAAGCTTTAGGTGTAGTGCGATCAGGCGCTCAGGGGAAGGGCGTGGTTAACGGATCGCTGGCTAGGCCTGTGCCCAACGCACCCGAAGCAGCGCTATGGGTTGCGCTTACGTAGCTTTTTCAAGGTGAACCTGCCACACGGGCAAAAAATCCAGGACACGTTCGGGGTTCGAAGCCTGTTGCTGAGGTCTATATTGCGGCTCGTGTGGTTGGATGGATTATCCGTTATTCGTTTTGTTTTTGTCTATACGTCGCTGCCGCAGCAAAACATCCTTCAACTTTTTCATGGCCAAGGTCATCGGAAAGCACAGCAATAGAAAAAACAAACTTGCGTACAGATACATAGGTACCATCAAGGCCGTGTTGTCCGTTGCTGCAATGACCTTGTTGCAGCGGCTCACAATCTCACTCACACCCACCAGTGACGCAGAGCTTGATGCAATGATGGTTATCAACAAATTGTTGACCCAGTTTGGGATAAACAACAGGGCCGCCCCGTGCTTCCCTTGTGACCAATAGTTGATGGTTGGGATGAGATTGTGAGCAATGAACCCGACCTGTGCCGCAGACAATGCCAGTGCCGCCTTGATCCAATTCGGAAACAAAATTGTCTGCTCAGTCCATGGCAACTCGAACTCGTTGGGCAACAAAACGGCACAGTAAAACATCAACGCAATTGTTGGGATTTTGTAAAACGTGTGAGACAAAAAAACGCTGGTTCGCACGGTATACACAGAGCCTTTTAAGCGCATCCACACCAAGAGCACTCCCACAAATGTTCCGGTAATGGCGGCAAAGCCTGCAATCAGGATGTTCCAGGCAAAGCCCTCCAATAGGAAGGGTGTCCATGTGAGTAAATGGGTGAAAATTTCTGCGCTAGACATGGTGCTTTCAGGCGTGCGGATGCAAGCGTTTTTCCATCCAATCCAAAACCCACATCCACAGGCTTATTAGCGCGATGAAGGTGAACAGGAACGCGTTCATCATGACGTTCACGTTACCGTGGTCTGACATGATTGACGTCGTAGCAGAGATCAATTCGGGGACGGCAATGGCAGAGGCCATAACCGATTGCTTGGCCACGTTCACCAATGCCGACTTCACCGCCCCAGCGGTTAAGACAACCAGCTTGGGCAATGTTGAGAACGTCAGTCGAAATTGTGGTTGCTCCAACCGCAGGTGGTCGGCTGAGTCCAGCAGTGTTGTCATGATGATGGAGCCCGTGTAGTAGCTCATGCACCAAATCGCCACCGCCATGGCCGAAATGTTTATACCAAAGCTACTCCATAACAAGGCACCAACCCCAAAAAACAGCAAATACATCTGTAGCAGCGGCGGCGTCATACGCCCATACACCGCCAGCGCACGAAGCGCAGGTGAAATCAACCGCACCCTTGATTCTGAGAGCACGGCCCAGCTTGCGCCAAACACTAGACTGAGCAATATCGACCCAAGCATCAAGGCAATCGAATAGCCGAGCCCCCGCAAAAATACCGACCGATCGTAGTTGTCATAAACAAAGGTCAAATTTAAACCGGTGCTCTCCTGAATCCACAGACCTAAACGCAGCAGACCGCCCACCTCGTCATAGCGCACAAAGGTCGGGTTACGGCATTCGATTGGCCAGAGCCCCATGTTGTCGCGTTGGCAGAAAAAGTTTTTTGTGTCGTCTTGTTGAGACCAGCGGGCCTTGGCATCTTGCAAAAATTTGGAAGGCTGAATTCTCCACTTTTGTTCGGTAGTGATTAAAAACCCGGTCCGATGCCATTGCGCAACCATGTCACCTAACTTATGATCAAGCTCGGTGCCAGCTTCTTTGCGGGACACATTGATAGCCCACGGAGCCACCATCGCTGGCGGGAGCGGCGCTGTAAAGCCGGCCCATTCAGGCTTTTTTAAATACGCCTGGACCGCTGCACTGGAATATAAAAATCCAATACAGCGTCCATCTTTGAGCGCAAGCAACGCATCGCGCGTCCCTTTGTACATCACCAAGTCAAGCAAATAGCGTTGGCTCATGGGGCGGTTGAAGTACGCACCCTGTGCGGCGCAAATTTTTTGGCCCCGCATGCCCTGCCAGTCCACGATGCGCTGACCCGGACGCATAAAAACCGAAACCCCCCCTGCGTAATAGTTGGGCTCGATAGCGGTGGCAATTTGCCGACGCTCGGCGGTGTCGCCCACCGTGGCGATCAAGACATCCACATCACCTTGCTCCAGCTTTTGAAAGCGATTTTCGGTAGTAATGTTTACCGTGACGAGCTTGACCCCCAGTTGTTTTGCAATGTCAGCGGCCAAGTCAATCTCAAACCCCTCAAGCTGAGCCTGCGCGCTGAGCTGCCCAAAGGGGGGGAAATCGCTCTTAACGCCGACATGAATGGACCCGCGCTTTTGAATTAGCCCCAGCGTGGGGCTCTCTTTGGGCGTCTGCGCCATGGTTTGCCCAACTGCACCCAGCAGTGCATACGCCAGCAATAAGGGAAGTAGTTGGCGCAACTGCATTAATCGGCCTGCCGTGTGCTATTACGGGCAATGATCTTGCTAATTTCTGCTACTGCAAGCTGCGCAGCCACCGGCGCAGTGATTTTGTGCATATCGACTACTCCCACATGTGGCGGTATCGCTAAGTGCTCTGAATAGGCAATCAGTTCACCCGTATCAAAACCGCCATCCACCCGGTGCATGGCAATGACGGTAGCGGTTTGATGATCGTCCAACAAGGCCTGAAAAGGATTTCCGCCAACGTATTTGGAAGGCCAGCCGTCATCTATGCAGGGGTGCAGATTGTAAAAACCGAGACGGGGTGCTTCAAAAAGCTTGGCATTTATTTTTTGACCAAATGTGGCCATGATGCACAAGTCTGGTTTCCAGTGCTCGTTCATCAGGGTATAAAACTCAGGGGTGTTTACGCGCCCGTTGAACACTTCGATCCCTTTTGACGCTGCGAACGACTGGACCATGGTTCTATCGCTGAGTGCATGAGGGTACTGCCAGACCCGTTTGGTCGGGCTGATAAAGGACTGCGTTGGGTCATCGGTCGCAACGCCTACTACCTCTACATGCTGGCTAATGTCACCATGGAGTAATTTGTGTAAGACGTAATACCCACGGTAAAAGCTACCAAATACGGCTATCCGCACCTTAGTCGCGAGCGCATGGCTAGTGGATATTTTTGGCCTCCAGCCGCTCTTTCATGCGCTCCGTTTTCAAGCGGGTTATTTCCACTGCATTTTTCAAGTTGTAGTAATCACTACGGGCAGCAGAGGGAATCCATAAACGATTGATCCGTTGCTCAACCAAGTCGAACTGCTCCAGCTTGGCTTTCAGCTCCGCGAGGGAGCTGGCATTGCTACTTTCATCGTCCACCTTCCTCAAGGCATCAAAACTATCGCTCATGCACAGACGTGCATAGAAAGAGCGGTAGCTGGGCAGCACCTTGAGCAGCGGATAAGCAATTGCAAAAGTCGCCAGTAAGAGAAACCAGATTTGATCCAGAAAGCTGGCCAGCCAAAACGGCGCATAAGGCTCTAGTGCTGGTGGCCCATTGGTGTAGTAACGATCTGCAACACGGCTTGGCGGAACACTTCTTGAGAGATAGGCCGGAAAACCACCTGGCCGGATAAAAAACGACTGTTTTTGGTGGTCGATTTTTTTTGCGGTACTTAAAAACAAGTGCTGAATGGCCGGGTGCAGCGCATCTGTTGTCAAGATCGTGGTTGTTGTGGCAACGAGTTGCGTATCTTGGCTAGGAGCGTCATTGACAAGGCTAAATGCGCCTCTTGGCAATCTCTGAATTTCCAAAAAGTTCAAGTACTTGGCATACGCTTCGGCATTGCCAAAGCTGAAGACGTGAGTTTTGGGGTCGGCGATCAAACGTTGAATGGTTCTGGATTCGATACCTGCCACCAAAAATATCCCATCAATTTTTCCAGACAGCATGGCCTCCACGCTGTCTGCGGATGACATGGACAGTAAATTCTTGTTTTCTACAATCGGGATGCCATGCAGGGCCAAAATCCTCTCTGTCAGGTTGCGTGTACCACTGCCAGGGATGTTGATAGAAAAAGACTTCTCCTTGAGGAAGGCTGTCGGGTTAGAGCCGTCGTGCTGCGCACCACGGTAAAACAACCAAAGCGGCTGGTACTCCACACTTCCCAGTGAAACGATGCCCTGCGCATCGGCCTCCAACACCATGCCGCCCAAAGAAAAAGCGGCATCGACCTTGCCTTGCTTTAATAGCTCCACATTCGCAAATGCGCCTGCCGTGGGTACCAGTTTGAGTTGAATGCCGTTTTTCTCAAAAATGCCCGCGTATTGTTTACCAAGCAATTCTAGGGATGACTGAGGCTGGCCAGTGGCTATGCGCACCACAGTGGGTGGCATCAGCCGCAACTGGTAAAACATGGCTGCCACACCGCATACAAACAGCAGAACCAAAGGCAATTGAAACCGCAGCAGTGACAGAAACGCTAGCCACTCTTCGTGAGCAGCATGCACGACGTGCACGAACAATTTCGGATTTTCTGTCGGTTTTTTGTGGTTCAAATTAACACCATGTAAGCTAGCCTGAGAAAATTTAACCGTAAGGTATGACACTGGCGTGACTTCGGCGCTGCGCCGGTAAACGCCGTAACCGCCCGGCGCAGACCATGCTGACCCGCCGACTGCGCCTGGTTGATACGCCAAAGGCTACAACCCCAAAAACTGCGGCAGAGCCAGCCACCGCCCACTGTAGGCCTTATGTGCAGATTGGCGCTTGGCGGTAAACTTTTGGATGCATCCTGGCAACACCAGTTCATCGAACAATGTGCTGGCCTTTATCGAAGGGTGCAAGACCAACCACATCATCAGCGCGCGTTTGACGCAAGCCTTGAAGCAAGTCATGGTGGATCTATGCTAATGGCAGGAAGTGGCCCCAGCCCTGCAAATCTCCGAGCTGCGCTACCAGCCGCTACCAGCCCCATGGCTGGGAGGCGCCACAGCGCCTGGTGGTGATACGCCAGCACATGCAGCGCAAAGCCGGTGGCGTGCCGGGCAAGACGCTGTCGCTGTTTGCCGACGACCCAGACCTACAGGGCTGGCGCTAAGGGGCGATGCTGACCGATATGAGCTTGCCCGCCATAGAAGTGCGGAACTTGTACCGAGGGCGCGCCAATTGCGAGAACCGCATCAAAGAACTCAAGGCTGACTTTGGGCTTGACAGATTTCCCTTTCAAGCGGTTAATTGACGGATATAAACCTTAGTTCGTTTGGCACCATAGATAAGGGATCCAACATGCAAAACGACAGCAAACCCCCGGCCCCCTTTGACCGACAGATGCAGCCGCACATGCTGGTTCGGCGGACCATTGCACTGGTGCTGGCTGGTGGGCGCGGATCGCGCCTGAAGCAACTCACTGACCGGCGTGCCAAGCCTGCGGTCTACTTTGGCGGAAAGTTCCGCATCATTGATTTTTCACTGTCGAACTGCGTCAACTCTGGCATCCGCCGCATCGGTGTCATCACCCAGTACAAGTCGCACTCGCTGCTGCGCCACCTGCAGCGCGGCTGGAGCTTTCTGCGTGCCGAACTCAATGAAATGGTTGACCTGCTGCCGGCCCAGCAACGCCTGGACGACGAACACTGGTACCGCGGCACCGCCGACGCCATTTACCAGAACCTGGACATCATCCAGTCCAGCAGCCCTGAGTACATCGTGGTGCTGGCCGGCGACCATGTGTACAAGATGGACTACTCGCTGATGCTGCAGGACCACGTCAGCAGCGGCGCTGATTGCACGGTGGGCTGCATCGAGGTGCCACGCGCCGAGGCCTCGGCCTTTGGCGTGATGGCGATCGACGCCCGGCGCAAGATCATTGATTTTGTCGAAAAGCCCGACCAGCCGCCGGCCATGCCGGGCAATGAGGCGCTGTCGCTGGCCAGCATGGGCATCTACATCTTCAACGCCCAGTACCTGTACCGCCTGCTTGACGAAGACCTGGCCAACCCCACTTCTAGCCATGATTTTGGCAAGGACGTGATCCCGGTGGCGGTGCGTGAAGGCCGGGCCCAGGCGCACCCGTTTTCCATGTCCTGCGTGTCCACCTCGGCCCAGGCCAAGCCCTATTGGCGCGATGTCGGCACCATTGACGCGTTCTGGGAGGCCAACCTCGACCTGGCATCGGTCACGCCCGAGCTCGACATATACGACAACGACTGGCCGATCTGGACCAACCAGCGCCAGCTGCCGCCGGCCAAGTTTGTGCAGGACGCGCAAGGCAAGCATGGCCTGACCATCAACACCATGGTGTCGGGTGGCTGCATCGTGTCGGGGTCCAATGTCAGCAACTCGGTGCTGTTTTCCAGCGTGCGGGTGCACTCGTTCTGCCAGATCGATCAGGCCGTGTTGCTGCCCAACACCACCATCGGGCGCGGCTGCCGCATCAGCAAGGTGGTGGTGGACCGCGGTTGCACCCTGCCCGACGGGCTGGTGATCGGCGACGACCCTGAACTCGACGCCCGCCGTTTCGAGCGCACCAGCAATGGCGTGGTGCTGGTCACGCGCAGCATGCTCAGCCGGCTGGCCGAAACAACGGCCTGAAGCGGAGCGCCCGGGTATGCGTGTTCTGCAAGTCAGTGCCGAAATCTTTCCCCTGCTCAAAACCGGCGGGTTGGCCGACATTGCCGGCGCCTTGCCGCAGGCGCTGGCCGATGCCGGCTGCGAGGTGCGCGCCGTCTTGCCCGGTTTTCCGGCCATCCGGCAGGCGCTGCTGGACTCGGTGTTGGTGGGCCAGTTCCGCACGCCTTGGGGTGAGACGGTTGGCGTGCGCCTCGGGCGCCTGGCTGGCGTGCCAGGTGGTGCTGGGCCGCTGAGCGCCTATGTGCTGGAGGCGCCGGCCCTGTATGACCGGCCGGGCAACCCCTATGAAGACGCCCAGCGCCGGCCCTATGCCGACAACCACCGCCGCTTTGCCGCGCTGGGCTGGGCCGCAGCGCACCTGGCGCACGGGCTCGATGGCGGCTGGGCGCCGCAGCTGGTGCACTGCCATGACTGGCATGCCGGGCTGGCGCCCGCCTGCCTCAAACACTGGCCAGGCCCGGCCGCTGGCCACGTGCCCAGCGTCTACACCGTGCACAACCTGGCCTACCAAGGCGTCTTTGATGCCGCGGTCTTTACCGAGCTCGGCCTGCCGGCCTCCGCCTTTGCGGTCGACGGCCTCGAATTTCACGGCCAGGTGTCGTTCATGAAGGCCGGCCTGTACTATGCCGACCACCTGAGCACCGTCAGCCCCGGCTACGCCCGCGAAATCCAGACGGCCGAGCAGGGCTGTGGCCTGGACGGGCTGTTGCGCGCGCGGCGCGACCACTTGAGCGGCATCCTGAATGCGGTGGACGAGGCGGTATGGAACCCGGCCACCGACACCCTGATCAGCCACCGCTTTCGGCCCGAGCGCCTGGCCGGCAAGGCCCTGTGCAAGGCCGCGCTGCAGCGCCACAGCGGGCTGGCCGAGCAGGCCGATGCGCCGCTGTTTGCGCTGGTCAGCCGCATCACCGGGCAAAAAGGCCTGCCGCTGGTGCTGGCCGGGGTGGACGAGATCGTGGCGCGCGGTGGGCAGTTGCTGGTGCTGGGCAGCGGCGAGCCCGACCTGGAGCAGGCCCTGCAACACCAGAGCCAGCGCCACCCGGGCCACGTGGCGGTGCACCTGGGCTATGACGAGGCCCTGGCCCACCGCATTTTTGCCGGCAGCGACGTGACCCTGGTGCCCTCGTTGTTCGAGCCCTGCGGCCTGACCCAGATGTACGGCCTGAAATACGGCAGCCTGCCGCTGGTGCGCGGCGTGGGCGGCCTAGCCGACACCGTGACCGATGCCGACCTGGCCACGCTGGACGACCACAGTGCCACCGGTTTTGTGTTCGGGCCCTTCACCGACGCGGCCTACCTGCACGCGTTGCGGCGCGCCTTTGCCCTCTACCGCAAGCCTGCGGCGTGGGCCCGCGTGCGCCAGACCGGCATGCGCCAGCCGCTGGGCTGGGCGCCGGCCGCGCTGGCCTACCGGGCCATGTACCAGCAACTTCTTTTCCCTTGAACTATCCGCACCCATGACCGTTTCTACGCTGCCACCTGCTGCACCGGCCTCCTTTGATGTCGATTCCCCCGCCCACGACCTGGCGGCACTCAAGCGCGCCATTGCCAACAAGCTGCTGTTCACCGTTGGCAAAGACCCGGAGGCGGCCCAGCCGGTGGACTGGCTGCATGCCGCCGCCCATGCGGTACGCGACCAGTTGGTGGAGCGCTGGGTCAGCACCACCCGCGCCAAGAACGCGCAGGATGTGAAGCACGTCTATTACCTGTCGATGGAGTTTTTGATGGGGCGCACCTTCAGCAACGCACTCATTGCGCTAGAGCTGCACGACACGGTGCGCCAGGCGCTGGCCGAACTCGGCGTCGACATGAACGCCGTGGCCGAGCTGGAGCCCGATGCCGCTTTAGGCAACGGCGGCCTGGGCCGGCTGGCGGCCTGTTTTCTGGATTCGATGGCCACGCTCGGCATCCCGGGTTACGGCTACGGAATCCGGTACGACTACGGCATGTTCCGGCAGACCATTGTGGACGGCCGCCAGGTGGAGGTGCCCGACTACTGGCTCAATGCCACCAACCCCTGGGAGTTTGCCCGGCCCGAGGTGAACTACCGCATCCAGTTCGGCGGCCATGTGGTGCGCCACGGCGACCGCCACGAGTGGGTGGACAGCCACGACGTGCGCGCCATGGCTTATGACACCATCATCCCCGGCTACGGCACCCAGGCCACCAACACGCTGCGCCTGTGGTCGGCCAAGGCCACCGAAGAAATCGACCTCAATGCCTTTAACCGCGGCAATTACCTGGCAGCGGTGGAGCGCAAGAACCAGTCGGAAAACGTGTCACGCGTGCTGTATCCCGACGACTCCACGCCCTCCGGGCGCGAATTGCGCCTGCACCAGGAGTACTTCTTTGTCAGCGCCAGTGTGCAAGACCTGTTGCGCCGTTACCTGCGCCAGCACAGCACCTTTGACCAGCTCAGCGCCAAGGTCAGTATCCACCTCAACGACACCCACCCGGTGCTGGCCATCCCCGAGCTGATGCGCCTGCTGCTCGACGAGCACCACCTGCCCTGGGCCGATGCCTGGCGCCTGTGCCAAGGCGTGTTCTCTTACACCAACCACACGCTGATGCATGAAGCGCTGGAGACCTGGCCGGTGGAGGTGCTGGGCCGGGTGCTGCCGCGCCACCTGCAGATCATCTTTGACATCAACGCCCACTTTTTGGCGCAGCTCACGCAGCAGCATGGGCCCGACATGGCGCTGATGCGGCGCGTGTCGCTGATCGACGAGGGCGGGGAACGCCGCGTGCGCATGGCCTACCTGGCG
>Ga0247835_1004747_pt1 | contig 11566 bp, 8 predicted proteins | sample LaCtaG_3_FD_189912 | JGI IMG/M metagenome (GOLD analysis project Ga0247835, IMG submission 189912) | Freshwater microbial communities from meromictic Lake La Cruz, Castile-La Mancha, Spain - LaCruzMarch2015_13.5m | ecosystem: Environmental > Aquatic > Freshwater > Lake | place: Spain: Castile-La... | reverse complement strand
GAAAACTCGCCACCACGGGGATGCGACTAAAGCGTTGAGCGCATGCATGAGACTCATGTGAGCCCCTCCTCACGCCGCCGTGCGGGTGCCGGTCTTGTCAGCCGCCTTGTAGAGATACGGATTCATTGAGGGGTCGTTGTACATCTTCATCTGGCGGAACACCCGTAGCGGCCGCTGGCCGGCGAAGATCTCACCGACGAGCCGCCCAAGCGACTCGGTCAGATGCGATCGCTGCATGTCGAGCACCGCCATCCGCGTCGCGGCCTTCTCACGGTGCTCGAGCGAGGCTTCAGGCCGATCGATCTGCTCCTGCATGTGAAAGCGACGCAGTTCGAGAATCGAAAGCCGGTCGATCGCGGCACCGGGAGTTTCCGTGGCCGCCGGCGCCGCGGGGCCCGCCACAATCCCACGAGCGGCCAACTCCTCGATCAGCCAGTCGTCCACCTTCTCGATCGCGTCGTTACGGGCCTGGTTGTATCCGTCGATCGCCCGCTTCACCTGCGCAATCCGGGCATCAGTCACCTCGGGCGAGCGAGCGATGTCTTCCTCGTGCCAGAGCAGAAAATTAAAGCGATGGAGATCACAGATGCGACCACCAAGGCCCTGCTCCTGATGGGCGGGCTCGACCTTATGCCAGTGAGCCACCAGATAGTCGAGCATCTCGTCGATCGCGGCGACCGTCATTGGCGGCGTGTGGCGGGCGGTGGTGGATGGACTGGACGGGCTCGCGAAGGACTTGGTTGTCATCGGGAAAACTCCTGGGGAACGGGCTCGTGTCGAAATGCTGGAAACGATTTGGTGAATGGTGCGGTGGATAATGCGGTGGATGGTTGTGGGCGGGCGAGCGAAGGATGGCAGGCGAAGGCGGCCCGGCGTCAGGCGGCCCCACGGATCACAAGACAAAGCCGGCACCGGAATGGAGCGAGCACTGCGGCACGATGTGGGGCGACACCGCCACGCCGCCGGCAGTGCGAAGCATCGCCAGCGACGGCATACCTTCCGGGGAAGGCTTCTCCCGCAGACCGGGAATCTCTGCCAGCGTTGCTTGAACGAGCGCATGGCTGGCCACACCGCACGCGGCGCTCGTGGCCTCGGCATTCGGAATGCTTGCATGCATGACGTGGCGAATGGCGTGGGGCTGGAGGAACGGCTCGGGACGTCGGCGGGCCGATCACGCCGCCTTCTTGGCTGACTTGGCGGCGATCTTCTGCTCGAGCAGATCGATCAGGTTGCCAATCGTCGACACCTTCTCGAGGAGTTCTGTCTCGACCTGAATGCCGAAGTGGCTTTCGATGTGCAGCACGAGGCCGGCCATGTCGAGGGAGTCGAGGTTGAGTCCTTCGCGGAGCGACGTCGAATCTTGAAGCGCGGGATAGGATTCGCCCGTTTCTTTTTCGAGCAGCTCGAGAACGACGGCCGAGAGTTCCTGGCGATTCATGGAAAATCTCCTACGGAAATGCGTGGGTGTGGGCCTGGGGCCGGGCGGGGACGATAGCGGATCGGCGCACACGGGCGAAGGCCAAAAAAGGGCCTCTCAACGGGGGCGGAGGAGGGGCCGTGGCCGCGAGTTTTGAACTTGCGGGGGAGAGGGGCAACAACAAGATGAAATCTTGTCGCCACGGGGGAGGGAGGGAACAACAAGATAAAATCTTGTCGCCACGGGGGAGGGAGGGAACAACAAGATGAAATCTTGTCGCCACGGGGGAGGGAGGGAACAACAAGATGAAATCTTGTCGCCACGAGGGAGGGGTAGGTCACCAGTTAGGTGTCGGGGCCCGGAAGTCTTCGAGCTTCACCGAGCGGAACCACTCGATTGTTTTCGCGAGCCCTTCGCGGAGTGACACCTTCGGCTCCCAGTCGAGCCTCTGCTTGGCCAGCGTGATGTCAGGCCGGCGCCGCTCGGGGTCGTCCACCGGCAGCGGCTTCTCGATCAACTGCGACGTTACACCGGCGAGCTCCATGGTCAGCTCGGCGAGCTGGCGGATCGTGAACTCACCGGGATTGCCGATGTTCACCGGACCGACGAAATCGTCCGGCCCGTTCATCATCCGGATCATGCCCTCGATGAGGTCGTCCCGGTAGCAGAAGCTCCGCGTCTGCGCACCCGTGCCAAAGATCGTGATCGGCTCGCCGGAGAGGGCCTGCCGGATGAAGTTGGAGACGACGCGGCCGTCGTAGGGGTGCATCCTTGGCCCATACGTGTTGAAGATCCGAACGATCCGGACATTCACGCCGTTGGCCCGGTGGTAGTCCATGAAGAGCGTCTCAGCGGCCCGCTTCCCTTCGTCGTAGCAGGCGCGGGGGCCGATCGGGTTGACCGCGCCGCGGTAGCTCTCCGGCTGTGGATGCACCTCGGGATCGCCGTAGACCTCGCTCGTGGAGGCCTGCAGCACCTTCGCCCGACAACGCTTGGCCATGCCGAGCACGTTGATCGCCCCCATCACGCTCGTCTTCATCGTCTTGATGGGGTTGTATTGATAGTGGCCCGGCGCCGCCGGGCAGGCGAGGTTGTAGATCTCGTCAACCTCCAGCCAGAGCGGGTGGATGATGTCATGCCGCAGCAATTCGAAGTTGCTACGGTCGAGCAGATGGGCGACGTTTGTCTTCTGGCTCGTGAAGAAGTTATCGAGGCAGATCACATCGTGGCCCATCGCTACGAGTCGGTCACAGAGATGGCTGCCAAGAAAGCCGGCGCCGCCGGTGACGAGAATGCGTTTGAGCGAGGGCATGGGGTTTTCTTTTCTGAGTCTCTGCTGAGTCTCTGGTTGAGTCTCTGGTTGAGTCTCTGGGTGAGTCTCTGGGTGAGTCTCGACTGGATTATCTGCCCAGTTCCGACAGGTAGCGGACGAGGTCTGCGAGCTCCTCACGGGACAGGGCGTCGACCAGACCGGCGGGCATGAGCGACGTGCCGGCAGATTCCTCGTCGATATCGGCAACGGAAATCTTCACTTCCTTGTCGGTGGCATCGCGGAGGACCAGTTCAGCATCGCTGCGGGATACCTGGATGCCCGAAACGACCTGCCCGTCGGCCGTCTGCACCACCACGGTGTTGTAGCCCTCCTTCACGTTCTTGGCCGGATGGAGGAGCGAATCGATGACATAGTCGAGGGGGCTAGAGGCACCGATCGCCGTCAGGTTGGGGCCGACGCGGCCACCGGCGTCGCCGATACGATGGCAGGTGACGCACTTCAGGTTTTCCCGCGCGTAGATCGCCGCACCGTTCTTGGCATCGGCCTTGCCGCGGACGAGTTCGACGAAAGCGTCGAGCTGCGCGGCATCCATGGCATGGGACAGGCTCGTGGGCTGCTGTATGCCACCGGCGATTGCGCGGTCGGCGGTAGCGAGCGCCTCCAGGAGCGCGGGCTCCTGCCTGCCGGCTGCGCTCAGTGCCTGCCGGCCGTCCTTCAAAGCGTCGCCGGAGAGCGCCGTCGGCGACCGCTCGATCGCAGCGGCGAGTTTCGTCGCTCCCTCCTTGGCGGAAAGGAAGGCCTGAAAGACGACGGAGCGTGCCTTGGCATCACGGGCGCGTGACAGAAATGAGACGGCCTGCTCGGCGGCGTCGGACGTCGAGCGGGGCACGAGGGCGGCGATCGCCGCGGCGGTGAAGGCCTCGTCGTGCCCGGGAGCGGTGCAGAGCTTCAGCAGGTCTCGCCGCGGCGGATCACCCGGCAGGCCGCCCAGCGCCGCGAGGGCGGCCTTTCGCACGGCAGCCGATCGGCCTGTGGAGCCAGCGATCCCGGCAAGTTCCTCCGTGGCGGCCGTCACCTGCCAGGCGGCCGTGGCCTCGATCGCGCGGGCCGCGCACGAGTCGTCGGGAGACGTCACGAGCCGCTCGACGGCGGCGACGTCACCAGCCGGCACGGTTCGGCGAAGTTTGTGCGATTCGAGCAGGTCGCCGAGGAGGGCGGCGGCCTGGTGCGGCGGCGTGGCCGAACCGGTGACGACGTCGAACACCAGCCGCAGCTGATCCGGGGTGCCGAGCGTGGCAATCGCCGAGAGTGCCGCAGACCGATCCGCGTCAGGAAGTTTCTTGCTCTCGAGGACGGCTGCAATCCGCGGCACGGCTGCCGCAGCCTGCGCGGAACGCACGGCGAAGATCACCCGGCCAAATCGGCCATCGTCGGCGAACGTGCCGTCGAGCACGGCGGGCAGCCAGGCGTCTTTCGTCTCGCGGGCCGCCAGCCAGACGGCGTAGTCGAGGGCGTCGTCCCGCTCATGATCGACTGCATGCATGGCAAGCTCTGCGGCCCGTCTGCCGCCAAGCGTCGCCAATGCCCGAACGCCCTCCAGGCGGACAAGCGGCGAGGGATCGTCGACCGACGGCGCGAGCAGTTCGACCGGAGCCTCGAGCCGGTTGGCCCAGTCGCAGACAATCCGGGCCGCCGCAGCACGGGCTCTGGGATCGGGCGAGGCGAGCACGGCTGCCAGTAGACCGGCGTCGACATCCTGCTGACTCCCTTTGTCGAGCCCCTGCTTCAACCGCAATGCCTCAAGCCTGAGCCGCTCGAAATCCGGATCGAGCGAATCGAGCGATGCGAGCCATTTCGTCAGCTGGGGCACGACGTCCTCGCTGCCTCGGGCAAAGAGCACCCGCTTGGCCATGTCGCGGGCATAGCTCTCGGGCGACTTAAGCTGCTCAAACAATGCAGGCGTCGAGAGCTTCGTGAAATCGATCCGCGGCAGGGCCGGCCGCCCCTTCGCCGTCACCCGCCAGATGCGGCCGTGCGTGCGGTCACGGCGCTCATCGCGGAAGTCGACCTCGCCATGCTGAATGATCGGGTTGTACCAATCGGCGATGTAGATCGCGCCGTCGGGACCCATCTTCACGTCGATCGGTCGGAACGTCACCCGGCTGGAATGGATCAGGTCGGACAGCTTTTCGCTCGCGAAGCCCGAACCCTGTTCCGTGAGCCGGAAGCGGCAGACGCGGTTGGCGCGAAAGTCGTTCGTGACGATCTGCCCTTGGGCGTCGTCGGGAAGATGACGGCCGTCGATGATTTCCAGGCCGCAGTATTTTGGACTGCCCGGATTCATGCCGTGGAGAATCCGCGGCGTGCCGGCGGCCGTCTGGTAGGCCGCCCCGGGGAAACCGTAGTAGATCCCCTCGCCGCCGGCACCGTCGGTGACCAGCGACCGGCCCCAGCGGTCGAAGGCATGGCCCCAGGCGTTGACCCAGCCGCGGGCGAAGACGTCGAGCGCGAGCGAGTGCGGCGCGAATCGCCAGATTCCGCCGGCATTAAGCCGCCGGACGCCGCGGGGCGTTTCCACGTGACTGTGGATATAGATCGACTGATTGAAATAGAGCCGCGCATCCGGCCCCCAGCGGAAGGTGTGGATGATGTGATGCGTGTCTTCCGCGCCGAAGCCCGAAAGCACCACCCGCCGCGTGTCGGCCTTGCCGTCGCCGTCTGTGTCGGTGAGGTGGAGAAACTCGGTACTGTTGGCGACGTAGACACCGCCATCACCGGGAAGTACGGCCGTGGGCATCAACAGGCCATCCGCAAAGAGCGTGTGGGCGTCGGCCCGTCCATCACCGTCCCGGTCTTCCAGAATGGTGACCGTGTCGTTGGCCACTTCGCCCGGCTTGATCTGTGGGTAGACGCTCGACGACGACACCCAGAGCCTGCCCTGCGGGTCGAAGTTCATCTGCAGGGGCTTGGTGATCAGCGGGTCGGCTGCAAACAGGTTTACCTCGTAGCCGTCGGCCACCGCCATCGCGGCCAGTTCAGCCGCTGGGTCTGGTGCGGGAATGTCTTTGAGCCCGCGTTGGGCCAGCGTGGGCCGAGGACACGCGAGCACGAGGCACGCGGCGACAATGATGATGCGGCTGTGAATGGTCATGGTCCTGCTCATGGTCGTACTCATGGTCATGTTCAGCGGTTTCCTTTCACGAGGCTTCGGACCTGCTGTTCGGCGGCTTCGACGAGCGGGTCGAACTGTGAAATTTCGACCGCGTTGTTGCCCTGTTCGTGCTTGCGAAACAGGAAGATGTAGGTCTCGTTCGCCGGCCGCCAGCGATGGAAGAAGAGCCTGTTCTTGGCGACGACCTGCTGGCGGAGGCTTTCCGAGCGGGCCGTGAAATCGGCGGGCAGCGGCTGGCCGGACGCGGCAGCAAACACAACCGCCGCCTGGGCATAGCCCGCGTCGGAGAGATGGACGCCGTTTTCGGTGCGGGCCGATCCGGCCGGCTGGCCCTGCCCTTCCGGCGGCGTGTCACCGAACAGGTCGACCAGCCCCGCCTGCATGTCGGCCGCGACCTCGCGGATGGCCTGGGAGTAGATGGCGAGCGATGCGTTGCGAGAGGTGGCGTCAGCACCCTCGACGCGGTGCGGCGTGATCAGCACCAGACGCACGTCTGCCGGCACCCGCAATTCCTGGCAGAGTTTGGTGAGTTGACCGCGAAAGGCCGCCAGACCCGCCTCGCCCTGATACGACTCGTTGCGGCCATAGGCCACGAACACGATCGTGGGCTTCAGTTCACGGACGAGTTCCAGCATCCGTGTGTAGCCCTTGGCCGGCTGATCAAAGACGCCGCGGGATTCGGCCCAGACGGTGTCGCCGCTCCAGCCAAGGTTGCGGAACGTGAGCGACGCCTGCGGATGGGCGGCCACGAGTGCCGTTTCGATGAAGCCGCGGTCCCCCTCCCGCTCGACGAATGTATCGCCAAGAAAGACGACCCGGTCGCCGTCGCGGAGCGACCAGGTTGCGGCGGGCGACCGTGACTCGGCCGTCGCTGGAGCCTCCGGTGCCGCAGCCCGCACGGGCGACATGGTGGCAGGCAGGGAGACGGTCAAGAGGCAGGCAACCAGTTTGGCACCCAGTTTGGCACCCAGTTTGGCAACGAGGGCGGCCGAACAGCGGGCCATCAGAGAGGCGCCCCTGCCCGAAAACCGGCTCGGCAAGGGGCCCGAAAGTGGGGCTGCAACTGGGCTCGTAAATGGCCCTGCAAACAGAATGACGGGCTTGGCATTCATGGGGAGCGCTTCCGGGAGGGATGGTAAGACAGTAGTCTACCGCAAAGAACGGTGTTTTTCCCGGGGTCAGAGGCCGCCGCAGCCGGGGCGTTCCCCCCTTTTTGTGGCAGCGGTCTCACCCACATCGTAGGCACACTCCCTTGTCAGACCGGATCAACCGTCGCCGGGCCATCCAGACCGCTTCCGCCATCGGTGTCGCAGCTGCGTCGCCGCATGCATTCATCCACGCCGCAGAAGGAGCTTCCGCAATGAAGGGCCGCATCAAGCAATCACTCGTCTACTGGTGTTTCAACGTGACCGGCGACAAGTGGGACATCGAAAAGATGTGCCAGGTAGCCAAGGACCTGGGCTGCCTGTCGATCGAACTGGCCGATCCGGAACTCTGGCCCACCATCAAGAAGCATGGCCTCACCTGCGCGCTGGCTCCCAACGGCATGCCCGGCGCGCCCTTCATGAGGGGCTTCAACAATCCCCGGTATCAGGAAGAGGTGATCACGCGGACGACGAAGATGATCGACGCCTGCGCCGAGGCCGGCTTCCCGGCGGTGATCGCGTTCAACGGCTACAAGTGGCGGGATGCGGAGGATCCGAAGAGCGGTGAGATATCGCTGGCCGAGGGGGCTGACAACTGCGTCAAAGGACTCAAACAGATCGCCGGCCACGCCGAGAAGAAGGGCGTGACGATCTGCCTCGAACATCTCAACTCCCGAGACGCCAGCCATCCGATGAAGGGCCATCCGGGGTATCAAGGGGACGACGTCGACTACGTGGCGGGAATCATCCGTCGCGTCGGTTCCGAACGCGTGAAGATGCTCTTCGACATCTACCATGTGTCGGTGATGAACGGCGACATCATCCGGCGGATCGAGGAGTGCAAGGACGTGATCGGCCACGTGCACACGGCCGGCAATCCTGGCCGGGGCGAACTCGACGACAGCCAGGAGATCAACTTTCCGCCGATCATGCGGAAGCTGATCGACATCGGCTACAAGGGGTTTGTGGGGCAGGAGTTCATCCCGACACGCGATGCCCTCGCCGGACTCAAGCAGGCCGTGAGCCTCTGCGACGTCTGACACATCGGCGGGAGTGAAGTCACGTGATGCGCGGTGGTTGAGTCCCGTGGCAGCGAGTTTGTAACTTGCTGAATCCGTCCGGAAGCAACAACAAGATGCAATCTTGTCGCCACGGGGGGGCAGAAACGATCTTTGGCCACGGTGGGCTCAACGTGTCCCCTCTCCCATGTGGCAGCGAGTTTGTAACTTGCTGAATCCGTCTGGGGTCAACAACAAGGTGCAATCTTGTCGCCACGGGGGGGCAGAAACGATCTTTGGCCACGGTGGGCTCAACGTGTCCCCTCTCCCATGTGGCAGCGAGTTTGTAACTTGCTGAATCCGTCTGGGGTCAACAACAAGGTGCAATCTTGTCGCCACGGGGGGGCAGAAACGATCTTTGGCCACGGTGGGCTCAACGTGTCCCCTCTCCCATGTGGCAGCGAGTTTTTAACTTGCTGAATCCGTTCGGGGGCAACAACAAGATGCAATCTTGTCGCCACGGGGGGCAGAGACGATCGTGTCGCCACGGTGAGGAGTTTGCATTACGGCCGCGCGAGCACGATCCGGAGGTCGGCAACGTTGGTGCCGGTGGGACCGGTGCGGATGAGCCCGCCCGCGGCATCCAGAAGCGGGTGGGCGTCGCATCGTGCCAGCGCCCGCGGCACGTCGAGCCGCCCCTCGCGGATCGCCGCGATCACCTCGGTGTCGGCCAATCCGCCCGCAGCATCCGTAGGCCCATCCTCGCCGTCAGTGCCGACGCTCGCGATCAGCACGCCCTGCGGCCACGCCGGCATCTCCTGCTCTAGTTGGTCGACTGCCGCCAGCACGGTCTGCTGGTTGCGGCCCCCCAGGCCATGGTCGGCGGGCACCACGACCGTCGCCTCACCACCTGTGATGATCGCTCGGGCACGGCCGTCGAGGGCCACGGCGGCGTGCAGGGCCGACGCCTCGTAGGCCAGATGCCGTCCCACCGACTCTGCGGTGTTGTCTGACGCGACGGAGGCGACTCCTGGGCACGCCTGAACCAGATAGCCGCGTCGCCGGGCTTCGTCGTCGGCGGCAGCCACCGCCGTCGCATTCGTTCCCAGCAGCAGGTGGCTCACCCGACAGCCGGAGGGCGTCGTCCAAGTGCCATCCGCTGCCTGCTGCCCTGCTGGCATGCGAGACGCTGCTGGCATGCAAGGGACTGGTGGCATGCAAGGGACTGGTGGCATGCAAGGGGCCGAGGCGATCACCTGCAGATCGTCGCCGATCACGTCGGAGAGCACGACCACGAGCATGCGTCCGGCGGTGCAGGCAGTGGCGAGCCCGCCCCCTTTGACGAGGCTCAAGCGTCGTCGGGCGGCGTTGAGCGTGGCGATGTCGGCTCCCGACTCCGAGAGCCGGCGCGTGACGGCGATTTTCTCGTCGAGCGAAATGCCCTCCCGCGGCGCAGCCAAGAGCGCCGAGCCGCCGCCGGTGACAAGCGCGATCACCAGATCGCGGGGGCCGAGATTCGAGATCGCGTCGAGCATCTCTTGGGTGGCCTGCACGACGGCGGGTGTCGGCAGATTGGCGGCCGCGGGCCGGGTCTCGCGGACCTCGATAGCCGCGAGACGGCGGCCACAGCCCGCCGGCACGCTCACGAGCCCCCTGACTCCGTGCCGTGCAAGAATCTCGGGCCCAAGCAGACGTTCGAGGCCCGCGGCAAGTCCCGCGGCGGCCTTACCCGCCCCGACCACGACGACCCGTTCAATCGCGTCGAAGTGCACGGGCGGATCGAGCGGCCGCCCGTCATGCAAGAGTTGCTGGTCGATGCCTTCGAGCGACAGCCTGGTGGACACAAGGCTGGCTGGTTCGACCGCCCGCATCGCCGCCGTCCAGATGGCCTCGGCGTCGGCCCTCAGTGCGTGGTCGCTCACTCGGCAGCCGCTTCGGGAAAATTTTTCTGGGGGAAATTCTTGGGATCGAATCGTGACAGGTCGATGCCGCCACGGGCTTCCTCCTCGAGCAGCTTCACGCGGAAGTCGAGCCGCTCGAGTCTGCGGGCCATCATCGCCGGCGTTTCAGCGCCCGGGATGATCGGCGCCGGCCGCGGGATCTGCGGATAGCCGAGCTGACGTTGCAGGGCGGCAAAGAAAAAGAGCGGATCCTTGCCGCGGTTGGCCCGGGCAATCCGCCCCTCCTTGTCGCCAAACAGGATCACACGATTCGGCCCCGTGTCCTCGCGGCCGGCCATCAGCGCGTCGCGTTTCTCCAGCCGCCAGTATTCGGGGCTGCGGACATAGACGAGGTCGGCCAGGTCGATGAGGCCCACCTGCCTGGACACGGTCTGGATCCATTCCTGCCACGATCCATCGAAGATGGTGTCGTTGGCCACGGCGCTCAGGCCGTGCGAGTAGTCGAGACGGTTTCGGGAGAGGCATTCGAACCGATAGAAGAAGAGGCCCTGTGGCGTCGCCCCCTCGCCCCGGTAGCTCGCCTCGCGCTCGAGCATCGCCAGACCGGTTCGCAGGTCGAACCGCCCCCCCTCCTGCTCCGCCTGCTGCATCACGAACGTCTGGAATGCGGTGAAATAGTGGGGAAGACGGGCCATCGCCGTGCAGAGCGTGCCGACGAGCTTGAGTTCACTCACCAGATAGTCGATCGCCATCGGTAGCTTCGAGGTCGCCAGCACCTCCTGCCCGATCGCCACGAGCGCCTCCTGGGCGGCGATGCCTGAGGTGATCCGTTCCGCGAGCACCCGGAACAGATGCGACTGTTCGATGTATTCCTCGCGGTCGAGCAGGGCAGCCATGGTGTGCTGGTTTCCGGGCGAAGTGGGCCGTGATTGCAGTGGCAGCCTCTGCCATCGGCGACTTCATCCTATAATGGATTTCAAAGAGGAATCCCCATGACCGACCGTTTTTCGTCGATTGAAGCTGCCGTCGCTGCCGTCCGCCGCGGCGAAATGGTGATCGTGGTGGATGCTGAAGACCGTGAGAATGAGGGGGATTTCGTCTGCGCGGCCGAGAAGGCGACGCCCGATATCGTCAATTTCATGATCCGGCACGGGCGGGGGCAGGTCTGCATGCCGATCCTCCCCGATGTCGCCAAACGGCTTGAACTCCCGATGATGGTGGAGGCCAATTCGACGCCTCTGGGCACGGCCTTCACTGTGCCGGTCGACCACCGCACCGCGCGGACCGGCATCACCGCCGGAGAACGGGCCGACACCATCATCGCGATTATGGATCCCGCCAGCACGGCGGCCGACTTCGTGCGGCCCGGCCATCTCTTTCCGCTCGTCGCGAAGGAGGGGGGCGTGCTGCGGCGGGCCGGACACACCGAAGCCGCGGTCGATCTCGCCAGGATGGCGGATCTCTCGCCCGCTGGCGTGCTCTGCGAGATTCTCGACGACTCGGGCAACCGAGCCGACCGCGAGGCGCTCTTCGCACTGGCCAGCGAGCATGGCTTCGAGATCATCTCCATCGAACAGCTCATCCGGCATCGCCGCCACGCCGAGAAGCTGGTGCACCGGATCGCCGAGGCTGATCTGCCGACCAAGTGGGGCCGCTTTCG
>Ga0247835_1004738_pt1 | contig 11588 bp, 12 predicted proteins | sample LaCtaG_3_FD_189912 | JGI IMG/M metagenome (GOLD analysis project Ga0247835, IMG submission 189912) | Freshwater microbial communities from meromictic Lake La Cruz, Castile-La Mancha, Spain - LaCruzMarch2015_13.5m | ecosystem: Environmental > Aquatic > Freshwater > Lake | place: Spain: Castile-La... | reverse complement strand
CCTCTTCCCTAAAATCGCTAGACTCTTCGGAACACCTACCCGCCCCACCCCTCTCGACGACTTCCACCTGCCTTCATGAATTTGCAACCCTCCAACGTGTTCTCCGAAGCCTTGGCGAAGGAGAAAGCTCAGCGAGGTTTACCGAGACTGAGCGAAGGAGGGCCACCAATCCATGATGATCTAAACGTCGGTGTTTTGGGGTCACCGGTTTTGCGGACTATTCGCCCATTGACCGGCCCGATGGTCTGAGCATTCTTCCCGAATGCATTCAATAATCGCTGATTTCTATCGGTTTAATGAACTTACAATCGATCAAATCCAAGGCCATGACGGGGTCGTGGTAGCCTATGGATCCCGAGCCAAAGCCCGCGCCTCCTTTATTTTTGCGGGAGAAATTGTAACTCGCCTAAAGGATGCTTGGGAAAAGGAAAGCCTTCACTCCACAGATGGTTTTATCGCTTTGATGGGTAACGAGGGCAAAGCCGGGGACCTAGAAAATGCGCAGCTTACTAGGGCTATTCTTTTAATGATTGGAGATCACACTGATCGTGGGGGTATAGCCAATATTAAAGATGCCGATTTCGATAAAGTCAGCCGCCGGGTTAAACTTAGCAACATGATCAAACTACGTGTTAAAGGTCACGATCCTCTTATTCCTCCTTGGGAAAAAAACACGCTTGATGGGGCTAAGGAAGTTACTGTGTTTCTGGAGGAAGACGATTTGGTCTGGGACAGCGATCATTGGAAAAGACGGAAAAAGAGACTGGTTTGATTCGGCGTATATACAGACCCCCCATCCGTCTAGCTCAGTAATTACTAGCCCTTCGATTGGGCATACCCCTGCATTTGTCCCACCCCCCGCGGTAGTTCTAATCTATGAGACAACTCCAGAGACCCACTTTAATTACATGCCCTATTATTAACAAAAGCCAATTAATTACACTTGTCTGCTTGGTTGGTGTATGTACTTATTAGGTTATGCAGGTTGGTCCCCTGAACGTAATTGTCACTTGCACGAACCGAAAAAAGGGGGACCCCCATCCGGATACGCAGTTGCGATTGATAAAAGATAAAGATCTTCCTGCAAGACTTGCACGCTGGACTCAAGCGTTGATGACACACTCCGCCGAGGGAACCCCCGCTCTTGATTTATATGGCGGCAACTATTGGAGCGTTATCCGTGGAATGGCTAAAAACAACGATGCCTTCAGTCATGTCCGTTTCTGGGTAATTTCGGCCGGTTTTGGCTTAATCCCGATCGATCGAGCTATCTGTTCTTATGCGGCCACATTTTCCAGCAGCAAACCTGATTCTGTTTTGCCAGACAAACCAAGTCGCTTTACCCATGAGGAATGGTGGGGAGGACTTAGCGAATGGCATAAGCAACAAGGCAATCCGATCTCATGCATTGCCGATTTAGCTAAAGCTTACCCCTCTGAACCTCTCATTGTTGCTCTATCCCCCGAGTATCTTACCGCAGTTTACCGAGACCTATATACGGCCCGTGAGTTCCTTTATAATCCAAACCACCTAGTAATTATCTCTTCCGGTTCCGAAAAAAAAGGTCCCCTGAAAAACAACTTCCTACCCTGCGACGCCAGGATGGAACACATCGTCGGCGTCTCTCGTATGGCGCTCAACGCCCGCATCATTCACCACGTCTTAACTGCAAATTCCATTAATGAAACCAATGCCGTCGATCTAGAGCATAAGTACAGCGCTCTTTTACGAGACTTACCTTCGGCCAATTATCCGGTCCGCGAGGTATCAACTGACGAAGAAGTCCTCAGCTTTATCCGTAAATCAATACAGAATGGACTACCCGCCAGTAGCGGTCAGTTACTGCGCATTTACCGTGATAGCGGCAAAGCCTGCGAACAAAGTCGATTTCGAGGCCTTTTTTTACAAACCCAAGAAAGCTTCACAACTCACACAAAATAACAAGGAGCCTAAACAGCCATGAAAAATAAAATCATCGAACGCAAAGCCCTAAAAGTACAACAGCGGGGTAATTCCTTTATTTACCTCCTCTCCTTATCGGGAGACGAGCTTCTTACCCTGGCCGGCATCTCTCGGGTCTCCCGGAATGATGGCGGAAGACTGATTGGCTACCAACGCGAAGGCGTTAAGAAGCACGTCAAAGAGATTTCCGAATACCTCCAAGATCCTGCCATGATTTTGGCCCACCCGCTGATCCTATCCTTTTCTTCAAATGTAAAGTTTGTGTCCAGTCGTGGACAGAAAACATCAGACGGCCTAGCCGTGGCTGGGCTTCTTCGCATTCCTGTGCCAAACAGCGATAAAGATAAACCCGCCTGGATTGTCGATGGACAGCAGCGCGCTCTGGCCATTGAAATGTGCGAGGACAAGAGATTTGCCGTCCCCGTTTGCGCCTTCATCGCCGATGATGTGGAGTTACAGAGAGACCAGTTCATGAGGATCAATAACAGTAAACCTCTCCCTCGAGGATTGGTGACCGAACTACTTCCTGAAGTTGACTCTCCACTCCCCCCTAAACTTGCCATTCGGAAGGTTCCATCTGCCCTTTGTGACCTTTTAAATACAGAGAAAGACTCACCCTTCCGAGGCCTGATTCGCCGTCCATCCACCCCCAAAGACGAAACCGAGAAAGCCGTTGTTACAGATACGGTGATCGTGAAGATGATTGAAGATAGTTTAACGAACCCCTCCGGTTGCCTCTTCCCCTACCGCAATATCGCCACTGGGGAGTACGATCAGACAGCTATTTGGGCTATCCTTCATACCTACTGGACCGCTGTAAAAGAGACATTCCCAGACGCCTGGGGCAAACCACCCCATCATAGCCGCTTAATGCACGGTATTGGACTCCGCTCTATGGGCAAATTGATGGATCGCATCATGGGTTCTGTAGATTTACGCGAAAAAAGTGCACCAAAGTTCGTAAAAAAAGAATTAGAGATGATTGCCGATCTTTGCCGATGGACAGACGGAGAATGGGATTCACTGGGCGGTCTTGCCTGGAACGAACTACAAAATGTCCACAAACATCACTCGATGGTCTCCAACTTCCTCATCCGTTCTTATATGGAGCGACGCGGGCAAAGCTAGATTCTGTGAAGTTCTTTTTTCCAGACTCCCACGATCTCGTGGATCCATCGTTCGACTTTCAGAAAGAAAGTCGTGCCCTTGCCGCCAACAGGCAACGCGCACAGATGTACGCACACGAGATTCTTAAGTACCCCCCCTACGACGGAATGCTGATATCTCGTGCGGCTGTCGAAAAACTTAAAACGTCTGTCCACTATACTTTTGGACAAGTACAGCGTTTAAAGCGTGTTGGCGCTAGGGAGTTTCTTCGACTGAATGAAGTCCCGGGGGGCGACAAAGTCGAGATCATGGGTGATTGCGGAAGCTTCTCTTTCGTCAAAGCTCATGTCCCTCCCTTCACCGTCGACTCTCTAGTAGAGTTTTATACCGATTGCCAGTTTCAATATGGCATATCCCTGGATCATGTAATTTTGGGGTTTTTAAAGAAACCAGAAGAGATGGAGGTGCCAGAAGATTGGCAACGTCGGTTCGATTTAACCCTTGCCCTGGCAGAAGAGTTTTTTGAAAAGTGCACCGACCGTAAAGTACCGTTTACTCCGCTTGGAGCTGCCCAAGGTTGGAGCCCTAAATCGTATTCAGATGCGGTAATAGCCATGCAGAAGATTGGCTACCGTTATATAGCTCTTGGAGGCTTGGTCCCTCTGAATAATCGCGAGGTCATGTCCGTACTGGAAGCGGTTGAGAAGGTGCGCAAATCCGAGACAAAGCTTCACCTCTTAGGCATTTCAAGAATCGATCACGTTCAGGATTTTAAGAAGTATGGAGTGGCTAGCTTCGATAGCACGAGCGCATTGAAAAAAGCCTTCATGGACGATAAAGACAACTATTTTATCGGAGATAAGGCCTACACGGCCGTTCGCATCCCGCAGGTCGGAGAGAATCCTGGGTTGAAGAAGAAGATTCTAGCCGGAGAGATTAAGCAAGAAACAGCCAGCGAACTTGAAAAGCTCTGCTTACAGGGAATTCACGAGTTTGATCGCGGGCAACTTTCTTTGGCGGAGATTGTGAATCGCGTTCGCATCTACGAACGTCTTTGGCACGGAAAGAAAGATGATTCAGCACTTTACGCAGAAACTCTTGAAGCCAAGCCCTGGTTAACTTGTCGCTGTGAGATTTGCAAAACAGTCGGCATTCAAGTCGTAGTTTTCCGTGGTGCCGAGAGAAACAGAAGACGTGGATTTCATAACCTTCATAACCTTAAAACAAAACTAGCGGAGAAGAACAAACTATGAGCAACAACTCCATGCAGATACCAGCCATTGAGATTCGCCAAGGGAAAGGTCGCCCCCTTTACTCTTTTGGGATCGATGGAAAGAAGCTCCTAGATATTGCCCAGATCTCAAGGATTGGAAGGAATGAAGATGCAAAGATTACAGGATATCAGAGACCCGAAGTGATCAGTCACATTAAGGAGATCCGTGCATATATTGAAACAGAATCGGCAATTCTACCGAATGCGATAGTCGTTGCCTTTAATACAAAGGTCACATTCGACCCACTTAAGTACGCAGATGCCAATAAGACTATCAGGCATGGAATACTGACCGTCCCACTCGAGCTTTCAGAGGGAGGCGAAAGGCCTGGCTGGATTGTAGATGGTCAACAAAGGTCAGCAGCTATCCGCGATGCCGATATCAATGAGTTTCCAGTTTTTGTGACTGCCTTTATCACAGACAGTATCGCTGAGCAGAAAGAGCAGTTTATTCTCGTAAACTCTACAAAGCCACTACCACAGGGTTTAATCTACGAATTACTACCTGACACTGAGATTCGCCTATCTTCAAAGCTTGAGCGAAGAAAAGTCCCCACACAGCTATTAGCATTTCTGAATTCTGATAGTACGTCGGTTTTATTTAGAGCAATTCAGACCCCAACAAACCCAACAGGTAATATTAAAGACAATTCTTTTTTAAAGATGATTGAAAACAGTCTTAATGACGGAGCACTCTATAAGTTCAGAACATTTAGAGAAACGGATTTAACCCTGACAAAATGTACGAGTTTATTAAGTTCTTTTTGGAAGGCAGTTTCTATTGTGTTTCCAGATGCATGGGGAAAGAAACCGAGCGTTTCAAGACTTTCGCATGGTGTCGGCATAATCTCACTGGGTTTTTTGATGGATGCAATAACAGATAAGTATAGAAGTCTTGATGTACCACCTGTAGAATTATTCTGTGCGGAACTGGGCAAAGTAGCAGATCGTTGTGCATGGACCAAAGGAACATGGGTATTTAGTCCTGACAAGAAGAAGGACTGGAACGAAATTCAAAACATATCAAAAGACATCGAACTTATTTCCAACTTTTTGCTAACTAGTTACAAGCAGAGTTTTTGATCGAACAGCATGTCTGACAAATCACCTGGGTGTTACAAAGTGTCCACACACCGCTCTTATGTTTTTTTTCAATCAGCAACAGCGTTTCACGTGGTCCTTTTTTACATACATAGCAGTTCTTGTTTTTATTGAGACTTGCCCAGCGAAGATCCTCAGTAAGGAGTTTCTGTTTTAGGTCTTGTTTAAGACCCTCATGCCTTAATATTTCCAAAGCATAGTGCAAGCTTTCGTTTTTTCCTCTGTTGCAACAAATACAAGATATCGCCCAGTTCCCATCTTGATCATTTGCCAGATAAAAGGGAATAAGGTGCTCTAAAGTGATTTCCGGGCCGTCAATTGAGTCAAATTTTTTACCACAATAAAAACACCTGCCATTTTGCTGCTCTAAGATGCACTTAAGCTGACTACGTCGGGCGAAGTCCCGCATATCTTTCATGCCTTTTTTTATTTTGGTTTTTTTCAGTTTTTGGCGAAAGTTGGAAGAAACTAATGCAAGCGCGAGAAAGGTTTCTTCAGGAATCTCTTGTTTAATATGCCTAAAATGCTCTTTTATTTCATTATTAACCTCGTAATCACTTAAGCTAAGATCAAATATTTTTTCGGGCAGAAGGTACCCCAATAATTTCCACTTTATTATAACATCAATAATTTCGACTATTTCGTTTTCAGAAATAACATCTTTAATCAGTGGGCTCGTTTCAATAACTCTCCTTAAGCTATCTAATGAAGTAATAGATGATCTTTGTGATGAAAGAATACTAGAAACAAATCTTCGCTCGCTTTCGGACCAGCCCAGTATTTGATCCATGAGATATATTTGCCAGTCAATAAATCAATTATCTGAAAACAGCATCGTTTGAGGTAGATTCTCCATTTGTAACTTTTTCGAAATACCTAAGAAGAATTTTTCGCCCCTCTGATTGATTTAAGCTTCCTTTAAATGATTCAAATTTGTCTTTGGGAAATTTGTTAAGAAACCTAGTTCTTATATCTAAGAATTTTTCTATGATAATTTCTTCTCTCTTTGCTTGTACTTCTTCTAATTTTTTAAGGCTGTTCGCTTTTTCAAGCTTTTCCTTAAACTCGTCACTTTCAAAGTTGTCTTCGTAACTGCTTGTTAGTTTTTTGAAGAAGGCGTTTTGAAACTCTTCGAGAACGACAGCAGTATACAGATTATACTTTCTTCCAAGTTTATTATCTTCCGTTTTTTCTCCAAGGTTATCAACCTTCCACAATCCGTCGGTCTCATACTTTTCTTTAACCTTATCCCAGAAGAATTTAAAAAACATATACCAGCGATTGTCAGGACGATCTTGTAGGTATTTTTCTATATCAGTTTTGCCAACCTTTGTTCCTGGAGTTTTAAGAATTAACTTTATTATTTTCTTAAGGACTGAAGAATGTTTGCTCGGTGAATACCATTTTTTCCCACAAGTAAGCATAGTTTGATACCCCAATCCATCTTCGTCTTCAGCATCACGTCTTTTTTTATGTTTAAAGTCAATCCTCTCATAGAATGGACTATCAGCGTTCATTCCGATTTGTTGCATAATAAGGGCATCCTGAAGGTTGAGACCAGATGCAATTAATCGCTGACTAAGCGATTGTATTTCGACTGTATTTAAACTTAGACCTATAACTGAGCTTACGAAAGGCTTGCTAATAGGCACTGCTTTTAAATTGAGAATGCAAAACTGAAAGACTTGCTCTTGCCATGTTGAATCACAAATAGCACAAATTACAAATGGATGTTTTCTTCCAAGTGAAGCTGCGCCGAATACACGATGCTGCCCATCTATAATCAGACCCGGTTTTAACATTTCTTTTAAAACACCAATATCCTCATCTGATAACTTCCCTTCTGGCGTTTGGTCGTCAATTTTCTGAACTATGTTCCTGAGTCTACTTTCGTGCATTCCGTCTAATGCGTCTGTATCGTCCTCATCATCCTCTTCTTCATTTTCATCTCCGGTCTCCGCAGGATAAGGTTCCTCTTCTTCAATTTCTTGATCTTCTTTGCTTAGTCTCGAGAGGATTTCTTCTTTGATTTTGGCTCTGGCCTCATCAGTCGCCATGGTTAAAAAATCGGGGAATGTAACTATGACTTCACCATTTACAGGCAGCATGTCATCTTTAGGTTCTTTTCCATTTTCATACTTGTACTCAATTTTTGAGACTTTTGTGCTTTTAAGTCCTATTACTATTGCAGTTGGCGAGCAGTTTTCTGGTTGCCTAAAAAAGTTAGACGTCCCGTTTTCTCCGGTAACTCGTCCCTGATCTAATACTCGTTGATACTGATGTGTGGATTGACCCTCTTTTCTAGCGACACCGCAAAATTTTAAGATTTCATCAGCAGAAAGAATGCAAGAAAATAGTACTGGGCTTTTAGAATTTTGCTTAAAGAATGTTCCTTTTAATGTTAATGAATTCATTTTTTACTCCTTATTTTTGCAAATGCATTGTGCTCGTGGATGCTTTCCTGGTTAACTACCTCAATTTTGTATGACTGAATTCTTTTATCTGTATTCAGTAAAATAGAACAGTGTCTAACTACATCCTCTACGAAAGCGGGATTGTCGTAGGCTTGCATTGTTACATATCTTTCATCGGTTCTCTTTAGAACGGAGTAAACCGGTGCTGAAGCGGATCTCTCAGCAACCTCTACAAGTTCTTCGATCCAGATAATGTCCCACTTACCTGGACTTAATTCGCGTGTTTTAACTTCAAGTGTTACGTATCCCCTCTGATTATGAGCTCCCCGGTCGCTTATCTCTTTGCTGCAGGGGCACAGGGTTGTTACGGGTACTTTGACCCTCAACGCAAAGTCATCCTTCACCCCATTCGATGAACCAATAAAGGCACACTCAAATCCAACCTTGCCCTTCGCCTTCGATACCGGAGCCTCTTTCTCAATAAAATAAGAGAATTTAACATCAATATAGGCACTTTCTGCGTCTAGTTTGGCCTTAAGATCACGCAAGATTGCGGGTAGTGTACGCATGGTGATCTCACCTTCATGAGAAGTCAGCACTTCTAAGAACCGACTCATATGAGTGCCCTTGAAATGATGAGGTAAATGCACAGACATTGAAATTTCTGCAACGACAGAAAAAGGCTTACCATTGCGATCTAACACTTGAATCGGATATTTTAGATCTGAGATTCCGACTTGATCGATCGCAATACCTCTTGTGTCAGCTATCTTCTGAATGTCAGGCAATGAGTTGCCTGACTTTGATTTTTGTTTTGAGGCCTTAGGCATTTTATTTCTCAGTATATTCAGCCCAGGAGGAGCTTGTTTCCCAAACTTTTACTGAGGCGACTTGTACGCTTTTTGAAAGAGGGTATCGAGCTTGTGGATTCTTTTGATAGTCCTTAAGGCTAGTTTTTAGTTTTTCGTAAACTGCTTTCGCCATGACTTCGGTTGTGGGATCTTGATTTTCGAAAGGAATGATTCTGTCTCCGTAGATCTTTCGCATGCTATCAAAGTTAGGATCTTTCGTATTCACGGCCATCGCATGATCCCAGGACATAAGGAAGTCATGCATTGCCTCTTTTAGGATTTTAAAGTCACAGACCATTTCGTTTTGATCCAAGGTGTCGGCCACCAAGATCATCTCTACCTTACGGGAGTGACCATGCGGAAATCGGCAAGCATCAGGGTGTTTGGAAAGCATATGCCCATTCTCAATCTCAATCGTTTTACAGATACGAAAAGGCATAATTAAGTACCCCTCTTATTGCCATAAAGCTCAACATGGAGTCGAGGGCAAAATCTGAAACCCCTTGATTTACAGATATTTGCCACTGAAGGACCCCTTTCTTTAAGTACCTTGGCATCAATACTTTCAGGCATTAAAAGGACCTGTTCGGGTTTTAATTTGGGCAGCTTTTTCAACAGATCATCGATTTCGGTCAGATCTGATTCGCCCTGAACCACGAACTTTAACTGGGTATGGTATTTCCCCAACCAATTCTGGATCACCTCAGGTTGTAGACGTAAGGCATCGTGTTTTGCTGTCCAGGCATGGCCTTTAGCTTCCGGTGGCGTTGAATTAGCCAGTTTCGGACTTATCGATGCCAGATCACAAGAAATGCCGTCTGGGGTTACCGTGCCAGCTGTTTCGATGGTAATGTGCTTACCAGTCTGTTTCAGCCTTTTCGCCAAATCCCGTATTTCTTTGGCAATCATGGGTTCCCCACCCGTTAAAACCACATGGTGGCATGGATGTTTTTCCACCTCCGCAATAATTTGATCAATGCTCATATCCTCACCCTCCGGATTCCAAGAGGCGTATGGAGTATCACACCAAACACAGCGTAAGTTACAACCGGATGTCCGCACAAAGACAGAGGGTACTCCCGCCAACTCCCCTTCCCCTTGGATCGAGTAGAAAATCTCGGAAATTCGCACAGGATTTTATTTTCCTAGCGAAGGCTTAGGCGGCAGCGGAGCTAAGCTTTGGTATTGAGTCGGATCTTTGATTCGAGCGATCTTGAAGGCTTCTCTTCTCTCCACGCATGTGCCACAGGTGCCACAATGGATCTGTTTGCCCTTATAACATGACCAGGTCTGAGAGAAATCAACCCCCAGTTCATGCCCACGTTTAGCGATCTGAGCTTTCGTGAAAGTTATAAAGGGTCGCAGCAATTGAATTTGGGCATAGGTACCGTTGCGGATCGCTCCAGCCATATAGGCCATAAAATCCTCCCGGCAATCAGGGTAAATGGCGTGGTCACCTGAATGAGCTGCAATCACGAGCCCCTCCGCACCTCGGCTTTCCGCAAAACCCGCTGCAATGGTGAGCATGATTCCATTTCTCAACGGAACGACCGTCTGCTTCATTGTCAGCTCTTCATAGTGCCCATCCGGGATATCTCCCCCTGTGGTGAGGAGATCAGATTTAAATGTCTCGGCAATGAAGTCTAAATTGACCGTGGTGTGTTGAATTTCGAGGTTTTCACAGTGCTTTTTAGCGAAGGGAATCTCTTTTGCGTTATGCTTCGAGCCATATTCAAAGCTGAGTCCATGGACAACTTCATGCTTCCGTGCTGCATGATATAAGGCCGCTACTGAATCCATGCCGCCACTCACCAAACAGACAACTTTTAGCCTTTGCTTTACTCCGGATCTTTTCATCCCATTGATTCTAGATGCCACGGCCTTACGGTCAGACTTTACCGATCCACCCATCTTTCCCATCTTTCGAAAGAACTCTTTTGATATCAACTCGCTCATTGGTTCCTGTTTAAAGTGATCTTGAAATTAAACAACCCATGGACCTTCGCTGACCATCTTGAGGTGATAAAAGAATTCCCTAGGCAAATCGTGTTGTTTACCACCTGAATAAATTACCTTTATGTAATCGAGGTGGGGCTCGAAATAGGTCGCCTCTCTTAGCTTTCCTCCTTGAACAATTGCCTGATAAGTGAGGCAGGGTTGCCTTACCTTTACCCCCTGTACATCAATTACCTCAACCTTTATTCGTTCGTAACTGTTCCGTGAATTCCCAACACCAACAAAACCTTCCTTTGCCTCAATCGCTTTGCCCTGCTCTTCGGTTAGGGAAAAAATCACCCCCCATACTTTGCTCATCGGGTCGTCCGAGGGAACAATATCGGCAACGCCCATATTTCCCCTGTTTTCTGAAATCCGGGTAAAACCCAGACGATATCCAGGCAAAAATCCGATGCTTTTTTTATCAAGGGTCAAATCAGTGTTCTTCCATTCTGACTTTTTTGCTTTCCATTTATCTAGGTCTTCCTGGTTTAGGTTAGAGCCATAGGCGAAGTATAATATATTTTTACTCAAAGCTTGGTCCCTCCAAATTCTTTCGATATTGGTTCCCCTCCTCATCTTGGGAATGCACCACCATCATGGCATCATCAGGCCACACATGGTGCTCCTTGGCAACCTCCAGCATCAGGAACGCCCGGGTCATCATGGCCCTTAGGAGTGGTTTCGCATCCTCAGGCTCTGGCTGGTCCCCCGCCAAGTGCTCCAGCGCCACCTGCGCCAACAGCTCATAAAACCCATACTTATTACCCCCATCCAGCCATCCATCGAACAGGTCCCGCATCTGGAACACAAACCACGTCGCCGACCCCGCATGCCTTGTCCGTCCAGTGCGTTCCAGGTGTGAGGTATGGTGACAGTCTCCCA
>Ga0247835_1004729_pt1 | contig 11600 bp, 10 predicted proteins | sample LaCtaG_3_FD_189912 | JGI IMG/M metagenome (GOLD analysis project Ga0247835, IMG submission 189912) | Freshwater microbial communities from meromictic Lake La Cruz, Castile-La Mancha, Spain - LaCruzMarch2015_13.5m | ecosystem: Environmental > Aquatic > Freshwater > Lake | place: Spain: Castile-La... | reverse complement strand
ATCGGGTGTTTGGTGGCTTGCAAGACAATAACAGCTGGGTAGCCCCCAATTCTCAACCCGGTGGCGTTTCTGCTGCAGATTGGAAAGTGATAGGCGGAGGGGATGGATTTTGGGTGCAGGCAAGTCCTTTTAATCCCAACATCATGTTCTCTGAAAGTCAGGGCGGCGAAATGAATCGGGTAGACCTGGCAACCGGTTTAACTACTGGTATCCGTCCCAAAAAACAGGCTGGGGAAGAAGAACACAGGTGGAATTGGAATACACCTATTGTGATTGCTCCATCAGCCAATAAAACGCCACAGGGTAAATCTAGTTATAACTTATACACCGGCGCTCAATACCTTTTCCGGTCGCGGGATGAGGGAAGAAGTTGGGAAAGAATTTCTCCCGACCTTACTACCAATGATACGCTGAAAAAACAGCAAACAGAAAATAGCGGCGGAATAACTGGCGATAATACCAGTGCAGAAAATCATTGCACCATCTTTACCCTAGCACAACGCCCCGATAATGAACAAATTATTTGGGTGGGTACAGATGATGGTCATTTACAACTAACCACCAATGGCGGAAAAACCTGGGAGCGCAAAGAAAAAGGCATCTATCAAACCGGTGTTCCAGATCATGCCTGGATCAGTAGTATCACCCTTTCCGCTCATCAGAAGCAACGGGTATTTGTAACGCTCGATCATCATTCTTATGGTGATCATACAACCTATGCAGTAGTAAGTGAAGATGGTGGAAATACATGGAAAAGATTCAATTCAGATGAATTCACAGGATTTGCGCATATTATGTTAGAAGATCCGATTAATCCTAATCTGGTATTTCTGGGTACAGAAATGGGCTTCTTTATTTCGTTGGATGCCGGAAAAAATTGGATGCGTAGTAAATACCAAAATATGCCTTGGTACACGCCGGTAAGAGATTTGCAAATCAATCGGGTTACCAATGATTTAGTTATCGCAACCCATGGCAGAGGTATTTATATTATCGACAACTTGCAGCCTTTGCGCGATATGGCAAAAGCCGATTTGAATAAAGAGATTCATTTTTTCACTCCAGATCCTTTTGTGTATAGTTTATCGGGACAATTTCCACAAGCACCTCCTAATATTAGTGGATGGGTGGGAGAAAGTAAGCCGGTATTTCCTACTTTTTATTATTATTTAAAAGATCGGAGTTCTGATGCAGTAAAAATTGCCATCTTCGATGAAGCAGGAAAGAAATTGAAAGATTTAAATGGAACGGGCGTAAAGGGTTTGAATAAAGTTTTCTGGGGGCTTACTATTAATCCCCCTAAAGTTGCTAAAGGAGGCTTTATTGCACAAAGCAGTGTTTTGTCTGCTTCGGTAATTTCTCCCAAAGTGCCTACAGGTAAATATAAGATAGTGGTAACCCACAATAAAATTAATTACGAGCAGTGGTTACTCATTAAGCCCAATGATGCAGCAGGATTTACGGCAGAAAAACTGAAAAAGTTAAATGGGCAGGGTATGCGTTTGTATCAGATGGAGGAAGAATTGTACAAGTGGGTGGATACACTGGATAAAAAAATAGTACAAGTTCAATCCGCCGATACAACCCAGCCTGCCAACGCACAGAAATTAAAGGCGCTGAACGATTTGCGGAAAGAAATTATTGAAACGAACCGAAAATCTATTTTCTTCGATGAGTTTAAATTTCGGAGAAGATTGAGTGATTTATATGTAAGTGTTTGCTTGCAAACAGAGCCACTCAGTGCCAGTCAGGAAAAAGGAATTGATGTAATGAAGCAGGAGCTGGACGATTTTATCCGCCGTATTCAAGCACTTTTGTAAACTGGGTAATTGGTTACAATCGGAAAGGGTAGGGTTCAAAATCAGCGTGAGTGTGAGTTTGAGTGTGAGAGAGGAAAAGAAAAGTTGTTAGCGCAGTAAGCCAAAGGCGCAATACGCGCATTCGAGAAAAGTTCCTAGCGTAGAACGCCTATTGCATACTGCGGGTATTCGTGAAGGAAAAAGCCAGCGTGTGTGAGTTGAAGGGTGGGGATGAGGGTATTTTGTTCCCGGAAAATCACACTCACCCTCACCCTCACGCTGCTTTATGGGGCTGCGCGCATTCGCGAAGGAAATTTTCATTCCAAACCGTGCAGTCTCTCACTGCGATCGGTGACTACACGGGGAACGAAAATCAAATGAAAAGGTCCTAGCGTAGTCGCCGAATGATAATGAGTGACTGCGCGCCTTCACGAAGGACATTCTCATTCCAAACCGTACAGTCTCTCTCTGCGTTCGGTGACTGCACGGGGAGCATCTCCAAATTTTCATTCCAAACCGTGCAGTAAGCCTGGGCGCACTACACGGGGAAAATTTTAAGATAATCACACTCACTCTGTAATTTATTGTCCTTTTTGGCGCAATAAAAAATGGCCGGCCAGCCGCATACCTTTTTCATCATCCCGCACTTTGTGTAAGAGTATCTTACAACCCTCGGGTATTTCTTGAATAATTTCAGATGTTAATTCTTCAAAAGTTTCCACAAAATCATCTTCCTCATCATAGTCGCCGGCTGCCACAAGCCAACGATCGTTTCCCAAAAAGCGAATAGATAATTGAGCATCATCTTTCTCATCAAACTCTGTAATCACCGCCCAAGTGTCTTCCCCTTCAAAATCGAAACGGATGTCTACCTGTGGTAACTGCGATAGTCTTTCCAATAAATCATGAATAACCTGTGCCGTGTTTTTGTCTTTTCCTTTGATTATCATTATAAATATTGTTTATTTATATTCTTAAATTATTGTTTATCAATTATTTAGTAAAAAAATTTTCTTGTAGTAATATCTTTACACTTCGATTAGTAAAATTACTACAAAATACTACCAATATCAAGCGTAATTATACGTTATAAAGCTGCCTTACTATTGCTGCGGCGAAATTAATCACTGAAAGTTAAGTAGTAAATTACTATGAGAATTTTAATAGCCGACGACCATACCCTGATTCGTGAAGGATTGCGCAAGATTCTGTCTGAAGCTTTTCCTTTTGCCGAAATTACTGATGTGGCAGACTCAGCTGATTTACTGAAAAATGCACTGATGCATTCCTGGGATATCATTATCTCTGATATCAGCATGCCCGGATATTCTGGAATTGAAATTCTCAAGCAAATAAAAGAGCATGCTCCCCTAACTCCGGTATTAATTCTATCCATGCATGCTCCCGAGCAATATGCTGTTCGCTCATTGCGCTCAGGTGCCAGTGGTTACCTAACTAAGGAAAGCGCCCCTTTTGAACTGGTGAAGGCCGTGAAACAAATTTTATCAGGCCGAAAATATATAACCAGTGAAGTGGCAGAAGTACTCGCCGGTTCTATAGAAGATAATAATTCGCAGCAACCGCACACAACTCTTTCAGATCGTGAGTTCGAAGTATTTAAGATGATAGTGATGGGACAAAGTATATCTGCCATTGGTGAACAGCTGAGCCTGAATGTTAATACCATCAGCACCTATCGGAGCCGAATTATGGAAAAAATGAACATGAAAACTAATGCGGATTTAGTTAAATATGCTATTCTCAATAGTATCATATAACGGAAGCTAATAACTTCCGTTTTTTTTGTAGTAAATCATTTACAGTCCTGTCTTTTCTAGTTACACAATAACATTCTAAAGTTCTATTCCGAACGGGCCAAAAGGATTGTTTCTTTGTAATACAATATCCGACCAACATAGCAAGGCCCGTTTTAAAATCCAAAACATTGCCGTTCATATCCTAGCGGTAATTAACGACCTTTGTATAAGGAAAGTATACAATTACCGGGATGGTTGAATTTTCATCCATCCCCCTAATCCAAATCCTATGAAATACCGTTCTTTACATGTATTACTGGTAGACGATGTGAAAATCATTTTGCAAAAAATGAAAATGTTCCTTTCTATTGTTCCACAAGTTAGCCAGGTTGATACTGCAAGTAGTGCGCAGGAAGCTTTTACCTTTTTACTATCCTCCGATCCCGAACTAGTAGTATTAGATGTGAATATGCCCGGTACCAATGGCATTGAGATTTTAAAACGCATTCGCAACAGCAAGGGACCTCAGCCAGTAGTAGTAATGCTAACCAACGAAACAGGCAACTATTTTAAAGAAGCATGCCTGCAATCCGGAGCGGATTATTATCTCGATAAATCGAGAGACTTTTTACAAATCCCCACTATCATAAGTGAATTAATAGCCAAACGTGCCTGATTTTTCAGGAAGCTGTTAGGGGCTCTTCCGAATTTTTACTGTGGTTACTAATCAGCAATACCCCCGCAATTACCAAAACTGTTCCCATTATTTGCCAGCCGGTAATTGGTTCCCCTAAAAACCAATGGGCCTGTAAAATAGTAGATACCGGACCAATACTGGTTATAATAGAAACCTGGTTACTGCCAATCCTTTTCATACCACTACTCATTAGCAACGAAGGAATTACGGTAGCCATCAATGCCAGTGCAATCGCATACCCCACTAAACCGGGTTTCATGGAAATTGGTTCCCATCCCTTTACTACCAAATAGTGAACTGCAATTCCAACCGTGGCAGCTAACATCACGGTACTGGTATATCTTACCACCCCCGCTTGTAATACCAGTCTGCCAGTGCCCACCAAATAAATGGCAAAGGTAATGGCACAAAGCACAATCATTCCGCAACCAAAATAAAAACCATCCTGTACCTGTAGTATTTTTATTTCACTATAGCAGGCCAGTACTATGCCCGCATATGTGATTACCAAAGCCCAACGTTGCTTTTTGGTGAAAGGTGTTTTAAAGTACCAGTTATTAATCAAAACGGCCAGGGTAGGATAAATAAATAAAATCAGCCTTTCTAGTCCGGCCGATACATACTGCAGCCCGATAAAATCAAACAAACTGCTTGCATAATATCCTGCTAGGCCCATGCATACCATACCCATCCAAAGTCGGTAATCTTTAAAAAAATATTTGTCTTTATACCCCGCCCATACAAAAAGCCCCAGGTAAAATGGAAGCGAAAAAAGCATGCGCAACAGCAACAGCGATACAGCATCAATACCGGTATCTTGATAAGCCAGTTTAACCCAAATTGCTTTAGTAGAAAAAAGCAACGCACCCGATAAAGCCAGCCAGAAACCAATCCGGCTAATTCCGGATGGCATTATTTTACCCATGGGTGCTGCTATTAAACTGTTCTATACACTCACATTAAAATCGCGAAGTGCGTCGTTCAGACTGGTTTTTAAATCGGTGCTGGCTTTTCTTTGACCGATAATTAGTGCACAGCTAACAGCATACTCACCTGCAGGAAAACTTTTGGTATAACTGCCAGGAATTACTACACTGCGCGCAGGAACACGACCTCGGTATTCTACCGGTTCAGCGCCAGAAACATCTATTATTTTAGTAGACTGGGTTAATACCACATTTGCACCCAATACCGCTTCGGCTTCTACTTTTACCCCTTCTACCACTATGCAACGGCTACCGATAAAGCAGCCATCTTCAATGATTACCGGACTCGCCTGTAGCGGCTCTAAAACGCCCCCAATACCTACCCCGCCACTCAGGTGCACATTTTTACCAATCTGCGCACAACTGCCCACGGTTGCCCAGGTATCCACCATCGTACCCTCATCTACATAGGCACCAATATTTACATAGCTGGGCATCAGCACCACATTTCTTGCTATATAGCTGCCATACCTAGCAGTAGCAGGCGGCACGGCTCTTACCCCCAATTCCTGATAGTTTTTCTTCAACAACATTTTATCATAAAACTCAAATGGCGGTAATTCCCAGGTTTGCATATTTTGGATGCCGAAATACAACAAAATCGCTTGCTTCACCCACTCATTTACTACCCATCCGTTTTCAGTGGAACTCGCCACTCGCAGTCTGCCCTTGTCTATTTCTTCCAGTACAGCCCTTACCCCCACTTGGTAGGGTTCCTCAATTAATAGTCCACGGTCGGCCCAGGCAGCCTCAATTAATGTTTTCCATTCCATGCTGTTGATTTTTTTGCAAACATACAATTTCAAAATTTTATGCTGCCTTATTTACACGCTTTCCGTAATTTAACATTCGCAATATGAATTTTCCTTTTCAATACGAAGTTGATCAATGCTTACAAGTGCTGGCTGCCGGAGGGATAATTTTATATCCAACCGATACGGTATGGGGAATAGGATGCGATGCCACCTGTTCGGAAGCGGTGGATCGTATTTACCAACTGAAATATCGGGCCGACCATAAAGCCATGATTGTGTTGGTGGCAGATGAAAGAGATATTTTGCAATATGTTGCCCAGCCTAACTTACAGGTTTTCGACTATATTAAAGGGGTTCATAGGCCCACTACCGTTATTTATGATAATGCGGTAGGGCTTGCCGATAATTTGATGGCACCAGATGGATCGGTGGGTATCCGCATTTGCAATGATCTTTTTTGCCGACATCTACTAAAGCGTTTTCGCAAACCCTTGGTGAGCACTTCCGCCAATATCAGTGGCTATCCTGCTCCCGGATGTTTTAGAGATATAGACGAGTGGATTGTTTCGGGTGTAGATTATGCAGTGCAATTTCGTAGGGAAGAAACAGACACATTTCGACCCTCTTCGGTTGTAAAATGGGAAAAAGACGGGTCCATTACCATCCTTCGTGCCTGAATTAGCGAATTCATCGTTTTTTTACACCTCTTTTTGCGGAAACCTGCTGTAGTGCTATACTTTTGCAGCATGGCAAAAATCCTGCTCATACAAACGGCTTTTATTGGCGATGCAGTGTTGGCAACCGCCTTGCAGGAAAAAATTCATGCATGGGATCCTACTATAGAAATACACTGGCTGGTTCGAAAAGGAAATGAAACCCTTTGGCAAGATCATCCTTATGTAAAAAAAGTATGGGTATGGAATAAACAAAAACATAAGTATCTCGAATTATTTCGTTTAATAAAAGCCATTCGCAAAGAACGCTATCAGAAAGTAATCAACGTGCAACGATTTGCTGCCACCGGTATAGTAACGATATTTTCTGCTGCCAAAGAAACCATCGGGTTTGATAAAAATCCTTTCTCCCGTTTCTTTACAACGGTTATTAAACACCAGATTTCATCGGGTAATCAGTCCCTACACGAAACAGAACGAAACCAATTATTAATAGCCGGTTTTACCGATGCCACACCCGCAAAACCGAAATTATATCCCACACCCGCCCATTACCAGAAAATCGCCGGGTATCAGTCAAAACCCTATATCTGCCTCGCCCCTGCATCTGTATGGTTTACCAAGCAGTTTCCCGCAGAACAGTGGACTTCACTAATTGAAGCTATTCCCCCGTCGTACGCCATTTATTTGTTAGGAGCTCCCAGCGATCGAAAATGGTGCGATCAGATTGTGCGTTCGGCGGCAAAGGCGAATACCACTAATCTATGCGGGTTACTCAGTTTGTTAGAGTCTGCCGCCCTGCAAGCTGGAGCCGTGATGAATTATGTAAATGATTCAGCTCCCATGCATTTTGCTTCGGCCATGAATGCACCCGTTACCGCCATTTATTGTTCAACCCTGCCAGCTTTTGGGTTTGGTCCACTCTCCGATAACCGGCATTTGGTGCAAACTACCCAGCAACTAAGCTGCCGTCCCTGTGGCTTACATGGCAAAATGGCCTGCCCAGAAAAACATTTCCGCTGTGCAAGTACCATAACTACCCAACAATTGCTCGATACCTTGCCCAATTTCACAAACTGAAACATTTGTACCTTTGCGGCCCATGCACATTCAATGTACTGAGGCGGAAGCCAATATTTTATCCATCATTGCCCAACAGGCCGAGGAACTGGGATACCCCTGTTACCTAATCGGTGGTTTTGTGCGGGATAAGTTATTGGGTAGACCTGTAAGTGATGCGGATATTGTTTGTTTGGGAGATGGTATCTTATTGGCCCGCAGGGTAGCTGCCTGTTTTCAACATGCACCTCCTGTATCCATTTTTAAGAATTTTGGAACGGCACAAATTAAGCTTCCCACATTTGAATTGGAGTTTGTGGGTGCCCGTAAAGAAAGTTACCGCAGCGATAGCCGCAAACCAGCCGTTGAAGCCGGCAGCATAGAAGATGATCAGAACCGGCGCGATTTTACCATTAATGCATTGGCCATCTCGTTGAATAAAGCAGATTATGGACAACTTATAGATCCCTTTAATGGCATAGAAGATTTAAATAATGGCTTGCTCAAAACACCTTTGCAGCCCGAACAAACCTTTAGTGATGATCCGCTGCGAATGTTGCGGGCAATTCGTTTTGCGGCACAGTTGCAGTTTACTATCGTTCCCGAAACATTTATGGCGATAGCTACCCATGCCCATCGAATAAGCATAGTTTCTCAGGAACGGATAACCGATGAGTTGAATAAAATCATGATGTGCCCAAAGCCCTCCATGGGCTGGCATTTATTACTAACCAGCGGATTACTCAATCGCATATTTCCCCAGGTGGCCGACCTGCAGGGGGCGGAAAATATTGATGGAATGGGGCATAAGGATAATTTCTATCATACGCTGCAGGTACTAGATAATGTGGCAGCAGTATCTGATGATCTTTGGCTGCGATGGGCTGCATTGTTGCACGATATCGGTAAGCCAGCTACCAAGCAATTCGAGCCTGGCCACGGATTTACCTTTCATGGGCATGAAGTGGTGGGTGCCCGAATGGTGCCCAAAATCTTCAATAAACTCAAATTGCCGCAGCACGACAAAATGAAGTGGGTACAAAAATTGGTATTGCTTCACCTGAGGCCTATCAGCTTAACCAAAGAAAATATTACCGATAGTGCAGTGCGCCGATTATTGTTTGATGCAGGAGAAGATATAGATAGTTTGATGACCTTGTGCGAAGCCGATATCACCAGTAAAAATAAAGTGAAAGTAAAACGCTATTTACAGAATTTTGAGTGGGTTCGGCATCGAATGCACGAAGTAGAAGCAACCGATCAGTTGCGCAACTGGCAGCCCCCTGTTACTGGCGAATTGATTATGCAATACTTTTCTATATCACCCGGTAAACAGGTAGGTATTATTAAAGATGCCATTCGGGAAGCAATACTCGACGGGATTATCCCCAATGAATATGAGGCCGCTTTTTTATTCATGCAGGAAAAAGGGAAAGAACTAGGGCTCACCAGCAGAAATTGAGTATTTTTGTTTCAAACAGCCGTTATTTTATTATCGGCTGATTATTTCGCAAAACAATCCCGCATGGCCGTACTAAAATTTAGGGTATATCTGGAGGAAGATGAAACCATCTACCGCGACGTAGTAATTCTTCATAAGCAATATTTTCATGATTTACACCTGATTATCCTAAAATCATTTGAGTTCGACCAGCAACATGCTGCCACTTTTTATCGTAGTAACGACCAATGGGCCCGCGGCCGGGAAATCAGTTTGGCAGTGTACGATAAGCCGTATAAAGTAGACCCCCTTTTGATGAATGAAGTAACCATTGGTTCGGAAATAAAAGATACCAATCAGAAATTTATTTACGAATACGATTTTCAAAAGCACTGGGTTTTTTTGATAGAATTGATTCATGTAAGTAAAGAAGAAAATCCTAAAATAACTTATCCTTCTATTTCCCGAACTGAAGGAATTGGTCCCCAACAATATGGTACCAAAAGCCTGCTGGGCAATAAGTTTGCCGACATAGAAGAAAAATACGATCTTACCGAAGCGGCGGAAGGTTTTGGTAGGGAAGGAGAGGAGGACGGCGAATCGGATGACGCCGATAGTTCCAACGATACTTCAGCATCAGATGCTTTTGATTCGGGCGAGGATTTTTAGTTTCCGGGTTCTAATTTTCACCTGAATGCGCCCAATTATGCAGCACACCCCTAACGTTATTATTATTGCAGGCGCAACCGCCACCGGAAAAACGGCCCTTGCAGTTCAACTGGCTAGTGAGCTTGCTACCGAAATCATTTCAGCAGATTCCCGCCAATGTTTTCGTGAATTATCAATTGGGGTTGCTCGGCCAACCGAAGATGAGCTTGCTACAATACCGCATCATTTTATAGCTACTCAATCAATTACAGATCCCTCCAATGCAGGTTTGTTTGAACAAATGGCATTGCAAAAAGTATCAGAATTGTTCGCAAATCATTCCACTGTTATTATGTGTGGAGGAACCGGCTTATATATAAAAGCTTTTATGGAAGGCATCGACCCCATGCCCGAAGTACCGCAATCGGTGCGAGAAGCAATTGAGCAGGAATATCAGGCAAAAGGACTTATCTGGTTGCAACGAGAATTACAGCATCGAGATCCTGCATTCTGGAAGCAGGCCGAACAACAAAATCCACGGAGATTGCAACGGGCGCTGGAAGTATTTCAGGCTACCGGTAAATCTATCCTGGCTTTTAGAAATGCTACACCCGCTAAACGTTCGTTTGCAATTACTCCGCTGGTAGTTTCCGTTCCTCCCGAAGTACTTCGGAAGCGAATCATTGAAAGGGTAAATACTATGATGGAGCTGGGATTATTAGAGGAAGTAAAATCGGTTTTTAATTTTCGGCATCTGCCAGCCCTGCAAACGGTGGGTTATCGCGAGTTAATCAATCACTTGGAGGGGAAATGCTCACTCAATGAAAGTATTCAGCAAATAAAAACCAACACCTGGCAGTATGCCCGCCGGCAAATCACTTGGTTTAAAAAGCAACCGGGCTTTCTTCACCTTCCTGCCAATGAAATCAGTTTAAAAAAGATACAATCGCTCGGCTGATTACTTTTTCGCAATTTTTACTGCCAAACTACTTTTGTTTATAATTTCTAGTAAGGGGGCACCTATTTCTTCATCCGAAGCATTGCTCAATACCACTATGCTGGTTTGCGTTGCCGGGTAATAAACATTCATTGTATTAAATCCCGCCGTGTTGCCGTTTTGCGCAAAATAGGTGCTGCCGGATTGCTGAACTTTTAATAAACCCAATCCTTGCTGGCAGATTCCAAACATCGGGTGTTCATAAACTGCATTTAAAGAAACCAGTTGCCTATAACTACTTGTATCGGCAAATACTCTTTGATTGTGTAGGGCCATATTCCAAACTGCCAAATCGGAAGCAGTAGATAAATATCCTACAACCTTCCAACCCAACTCAGTTATTTTGTCTGCCGGAATCCATTTGCCGGCTTCATTTTTTCGATAACTTTTTACCAATGATTTTTTTACGTTTATTTCGGGTGCTGAAGTATTATTCATTTTCAACCGCTCAAATAAATTGGCTGATAAATTGGGCACAGTAATACCGGTTGTTTTCTCCAGCAGTTTAATGATCAGTTCCTGCCCGGCCGGATTAATCTGATATTGATTGCCCGGAGTAAATACCGGCTGTGATTGAGTGGATACCAGTCCATCGGTATGGGTAAGTAAGTGGCGAATGGTAACTTTCTGTGCCCAATCTTGCTGCAAATCTGTTAGATAGTTTCCAATCGGTAGTTGGATATCCAGTTTTCCTTTTTCGACTTCCAGTAATACCAAGGTTGCCAATATCTGGTCACTCAATTGAGCAATGGCAAATTGATCGGTAGGGAGCCAATTGGTTTTTTGT
>Ga0247835_1004726_pt1 | contig 11607 bp, 13 predicted proteins | sample LaCtaG_3_FD_189912 | JGI IMG/M metagenome (GOLD analysis project Ga0247835, IMG submission 189912) | Freshwater microbial communities from meromictic Lake La Cruz, Castile-La Mancha, Spain - LaCruzMarch2015_13.5m | ecosystem: Environmental > Aquatic > Freshwater > Lake | place: Spain: Castile-La... | reverse complement strand
CATGACATCGGCCAGGAGCTCGGCTGCGGCGGACATTTGAAATCGCTCCGCCGGACGAAATCGGGTCGGTTCAACGTCGATCGCTCGATCACGGTGGAGGAACTTAAGACGCTCCCCCGCGAGGAAATTGCGGCCCGCGTGATGACCCTCCCGGAAGTGTCCCGATTCCGCGGCGTGTGAGCGGCGTTTTCCACAGCATCGTAGAACTTGCCGGGATCCCCGGACCGCTCGTCGTGGCGGCAGGCGTCTTCGACGGAGTGCACCGAGGTCACCAGGAACTCCTCCGCAGGGCGATGGATGATGCTCGCGCGGTTGGGGGATCTGCGGTTGCACTGACGTTTGATCCTCACCCGATCCGGGTGTTGCGACCCGAAATCGCGCCGCGGCTTCTAACAGCCACGGGGCATAAGATCCGGCTCCTTCGAGGCTTCGGAGTGGCACATGTCCTTGTGCTCCCTTTCACGAGGGAATTTGCGGCACAGGAACCGGACGTTTTTATCCGCTCGCTTCACGCCGCGTCGCGGCCTTTGCATCGGATTTGCGTGGGGCATCAGTGGTCCTTTGGAAAGGATCGCCGCGGGAACGTCGACATGCTCCGGCAACTCGGAGACGAACTGGGGTTCTCGGTGGCGTCCATTCCGCCTGTGATGGTGGACGGGGAGGCAGTGAGCAGCACGAGGATCCGGCGGGCGGTGGAGAACGGAGACCTAGAAACCGCGCGCGCGTGTCTGGGCCGCGATTACACCATCCGCGGAACGGTGCAAGCGGGTGCGCAGTTGGGTCGGACCATCGGTTTCCCCACGGCGAACCTCGCGGCGCACAGCGAACAGTTCCCGCCGAACGGTGTGTACGCGGTATTCGCGGAAATCGAAGGAACCGAACACCCCGCCGTGGCAAACATCGGAGTTCGTCCGACGGTGGACTCGGAAGGGAAGCGGTTGTTGGAAGTGCATGTGCTCGGCTTCCATCAGGACGTTTACGAAAAGGAAATCGAGATTCGCTTCAAGTCGTTCCTCAGACCCGAGCAAAAGTTCGCCGGCCTTCCTGAGTTGCAGTCCCAGATAGCTCGCGACGTGGAAGCGGCGGCAGCGATCCTTTCGGACCCTTAAGCCTGGATCCCGCATTTTGGGAGGAGGACTTCACCATGAAGGGCATGAAGGTCTTGAAGAAAAAGCCCGGTCAGAAAATGTCACTCATTCATCTTCATGCTCTTCATGCTCTTCATGGTTTAGTAAACGTCTATTCCTCGGATGAGTGCTCCGCAAGGCAGCACCTGTCTTTCGCGTTTGCTTTGCGCGTTCGCAGTGGTTTAGATCCCCGTTGCCGTGAATAAAAAAAAATACGAGGCGGAGATTCGGAGACTGGCAAAGTTCCCGACGCTATCGGAGCACGAGCGAATCCTGTTCGCGATGAGTCTCAGCGCAACTCCGGACGAAAGGTGGCAGCGCCACGAAAACTTCCTCCGCTCGCACGGCTTATTCAGGAACTCCGATCGGAAGGCATTCGGTTTCAAGTAGCCGGAATGTCCGCCGCCGTTCTGCAAGGGGTTCCGGCGACAACCCTGGACACCGATCTCTGGGTGGAATTGCCCGAACGGCAATTTGTTCGTCTTCAGGTCATCATCTCACGCTTGGGTGGAACCATGCTGGCCCCCACAGTCGCGGCTTTGTCCGATGATTCCCTCGTTAACTTCCTTCCCCGGGTGGACGGGTTGGGTTCATTCCCCGATGAACTCGCGCGAGCAAAGAAACTGCGTTGGATGGGAACCCTTCTACCAGTGCTGCGGTTAGAGCAAATTCTCCAAAGCAAGGAACACCTCCAGCGCCCTAAAGACATCGCTCACTTACCCTTGATCCGCCAAACGCTGGCAATCCAGCGTCCGGAAAAACTTAAAAAACGCCCGAACAACTCGTAACGCAAACGACCTTCTTTGTGGCCGCCGCGCCGCGCGACGTTACTGAAGATCCGGCGACTGGGCGATGTACTGGATCGCCTGCGTGGTGTCGGGAGGAACTCCGTTGTCAGAGAGGTAGCCGTAGTAATATCCCAGCGCGTAGTAGTACAACGCATTGTTCGCATAAAACTCGTAAAGTCCGATGCCTGTCTGGAAGTTATTCGGAGGCTGGCTGTAGAAGTTCGCCGAAACCGCTGCGGAGTATGCGTAGCTGTATGCTAGTCCGGTATAAATATTCGAGTAAGCGTCATTGAGCAAGGCGTCCCCCAACGCCTGATCTCGCTCCCACGCCCCGTACTGGAGTGTTCCGTACACGTAGTAAGAAGTGCCAATGCTGTCGGTCTCGATGAAATAGGTCGTGATCCCGTAATTCACAAAAGCATCGTTGCCGGTGACGATATTCAGGAACTGTCCATCCGTCTCCGCCAGCGTGTCGTCAAAGCTTTCCGATACTCCTGGTCCCGGATCGACGCTGCTGGTAATGGAATAATTGGGAATGTCGTAGAGCCCCAGAATCGTCGCGATGTTGTAGTTCAGCGTATTTGTTCCGAGTGAAGTGTTCTGCCAGAAGGTCTGGGAGCCGTTCACGTAGCCAAACAGTTGGTTCAGGAAAGTGTCCGCTCCCGTATCGAACCCGCCAGTGGATTCTTCGAGAGTGATCGAGGAGGTTGACCCCGTGGTATTCAGCGGCGAGGCCTCGTAGTAGGCCTGCGACTGCTCGACGTAGAACGAATACTCATCATATCCCGCCCCGGCGATTGTGCTGAAATCCGTACTGTTTGTGATGGCCGCATCATCTGCAAGATAGGCGAAGAAATAGGCCATTGCCGCGTAAAGGGAGTCTGTGTTGGCACTCGTCGCATCACTGGTCAAGACGTAGAGGTACGGGGCCGTGTCCCCGGTCTGCGTGTATTTGAAACTGAAATCCAAGCACACGCCGTAGTAGTTCAAAAACACGTCTAAATTTGTATCCGTCAGGATCACCGAGCCCTTGGCGGAAGGTTGCGCAACAGCAATCAGGACGATCAGCGCGGACGCCGCAACGGCAAGGAGGGAACGGAACGAGGAACGCGACATATCCTCAGAGGCTTCTCCCGAAACCGCCTCGGTGTCAATGCTTTTTGGACGAGGATGACGCTTTATTCGCCTCCAGAACGTCCACCCAAATCGGGAGCGCCGTTTCGCTCGCGTAAGCCCCGCGCAGGATCATCTTAGGTTGATCGAATCCCACCCAAACGCCGCATGTGAGCTGCTTGTCGAAGCCGACAAACCACGCGTCGCAATATCGATCGGTTGTCCCGGTTTTTCCCGCCGCCCGATGACGCAACCCGAGGGCAGAAGCCGATGCCGCCGTACCCCGGGTCACCACATCCTCCAGAACCAGCGCGGTCGCGGCCGCCGCCGAAGGGGTCAGCATGGGGATTCGTCCATGGGTGGCTTTGAATATGACATCACCCGACGAATCCGTGATCCGCTCCACCAGCACGGGCTGGAGCTTCACTCCGCCGGTCGCGAACACCGTGTACGCCGCAGTGAGTTCCTTCAGGGTGCTCTCGAAGGCCCCCAGAAAAAGGGATGGAAACCGCGGAACGGCGTCAGCCAGACCCAGCCGGATCAACCGATCCGCGATTTTGTCGATTCCGGTTTGCATGCCTACTCGAACCGCCATCGTGTTCCGGCTCCGGATGAGTCCCTCCGCCGCAGGCAGGTTGCCCCCGTAGGTGCCGTCGGAGTTCGCAGGCTCGTACACCCCGTACTTTCCCGGGATGTCCCCCGACCCCAATCGCGCGTCGCTCACGGGGGCTTCCGGACGAAGGCCATTCTCAAAGGCGACCGCGTAAACGAAGGGCTTCACCGCGGAGCCGATCTGTCGGCTGGCGAAAAGTGCCCGATGGAATTTGCTCTGCCGATAGTCACGCCCCCCCACGATGGCGCGAATGCCGCCAGTCCGATTGTCGATGGCGACGACCGCACCTTGGAGAACATCCGTTCCGCCGTCCGCACCCTTGGCATGAACGTAACCCGCGCGGGCTTCAATTTCCGCGAGCCTCCGCCGGACCGACGCCTCCGCCGCCCGCTGCAGGGTCGGATCGATGCTGGTGTAGATTCGGAGTCCGCCCTCCTCCATCTGCTCCCGCGTGGTGACCAGTTCGAGTTCTCGCAGGATCGCGTCCATCGCCCAATCTTCTTGCGGGGTGGGAGAGTCTGATTTCGCGATCGTCACCGGCTCCGCTTCGGCCTTCAGTCGGCGTTCCAGGGTGATGTAACCGACCGCCTCCATGCGCCGGAGCACGGCGTTTCGCTGTCGGATCGACGCCTCGAGGTTGTTGCGGGGTGAGTAGCGATTCGGACTGCGGATGAGCCCGGCGAGCAGTGCGGATTCGGACAGATCGAGTTGCGACGCCGGTTTGCCGAAGTACAACCGCGCCGCGGATTCGAGTCCGTAACAACCCGACCCGAAGTAGATCCGGTTGAGGTAGGCCTCGAGGATCTGCTCCTTCGTGAGTTCCGTCTCAATGCGGAACGCGAGCGCGGCCTCGATCAGCTTGCGGTGAAGATTGCGTCCTCCGAGGGGAAAGCTGTTCCGTGCGAGTTGTTGGGTGATCGTGCTGGCCCCTTCGCGGATGCCGCCGAAAAGGAGATTGCGTCCAATGGCACGTGCAATGCCAACGGGATCGACGCCCCGATGCGAATAGAACCGCGAATCCTCCCGTGCAAGCAGGGCATTGATGAAATCGTTCGAGACGCGGTCGAAGGGAATCACAATCCGGTTCTCCCCGGACAGCCGACTATAGAAATCCCCGTGCATGTCGTAAACCCCGGAGCGCTCCGGCATGTCGGAGATCCTGGTCAGGGGGAACGAGAGCGCCCAAAGGTAGTAACCGCCGGCGATCCCGAGCCACACGACCAGCAGTGCGGCGGCGAGCTTGACGGCAATGCGCATCCATGGGTGGGACTTCGTCGCTTTTGCCCGTCGGGACTTTGCAGGGCGGGTCGGCTTTTTTCTCCCCGAGTTCCTGGTGCCGGCGGCAGTCTTTGATTTTTTGGTCACGACGCCGACTCTCTCAAGGGATAGGATTCAGCATGGTTGTTTCAAACGTCACTCCGCGGTGAAGATCGATATTCTAACGCTATTCCCGCAAATCTGCGAGGGCGCGCTTGCCCACAGCATCGTCGGACGGGCGAGGGAGCGGCAGATTTTGTCTATAGTTGCCCATAATCTGCGCGACTGGGCAACCGACAAACATCGGATCACGGATGAGCCTCCTTACGGTGGCGGGCCCGGGATGGTGCTCAAAATCGAGCCAATCTACCACGCGTTGGAGTCGCTCCGAACGCCTGAGGCGCATGTGGTTCTGATGTCCGCGCAGGGTCGAAAGTTTACGCAGGCGCACGCGGCGGAACTCGCCCGGCGCCCGCACGTGATCCTCGTTTGCGGTCACTACGAAGGGGTGGATGAACGCGTGGCGTCGCACCTCGTGGACGACGAGATTTCCATCGGCGACTATATCCTGACAAACGGCGCTCTTTCTGCGGCGGTTGTTGTGGATGCCGTGGCGCGTTTGCTTCCTGGCGTGCTGGGGGATGGAGAGTCTGCCGTGCAGGATTCCTTCAGCGAGGGAATTCTCGATCATCCGCACTACACGCGGCCGGTGGAGTTCCGTGGGTGGAAGGTTCCGGAGGTGTTGCTTTCCGGCAACCACGCCGCGATCGCCAAATGGCGGGCGGAAGAAGCGATGCGCCTTACACGCGAACGCCGCGGCGACCTACTTTAAAAAGGAGCCGGGGCTTCCAAGCCCCGAACATTCGGATCATCCGGAAAGTTCATGCTTATGCTGTGGCTTCCGATTTTCCCAACTGGGGCTGTTGGAAGACCGTAAAGGCTAATGAAATCAAGGTCATTGCCCAAAGTTCTTCACTACTGATGAGTCAAGCGTGGTTCCGGGGACGGGTGGGATAACCGCAGATTCCCAGGATTTGCGCAGATTTTCTCCCGGCTCAAAATCAGGCTCTTGTATGCCAACGAGGAGGCGACAAAGTTCGCGATGCCCTTCCGTCGCGGCACCGAACACGGCGTAGGTTAGGTCCTTTTTCATAAAATCGGCGAGCATCGGCGGAAATCTGCGGTCCTCGGCATGAACTTCTCGGAAGAACCTAGCATTCTCGGTCACACTTCTGTTTCGGGGAAGGCTGCGCTAGAAACTCGCTGTAAGCCCCCCTTATTCCAGAGGGTTCCAAACTTCCTCGAACCCAACTCCTACAAAATCCCGCGTGTTGGCGGTGGCAAAACGCGTCACGCCGTGGGCCAGCAATGTTTGGGCAAGCCGCAGATCAAAGATCCTGCGCCGGGCAAAGCGGGGCCTTGATGCCTGCTCCCATACCGCAGGCATCACATGCGCATTCTCGACCAAATGCCAACGCGGATGGCGGCGAAAAAGTTGGCACTCATCGACGGCTGCCGCCGGGCTGAGAGCCGGGTCCATGATCGCCGGATTGCGAAGCGCCACATACAACTCCACCAAAACCAACTCGGCGATGACGACATCGGTGCTCTGGCTCCACTCCTCCAAGAATGAGAGTGCCTTCTCATGAAATGGATTCCCCTCCAGTCGGGCGTAAATGAGGAGATTGGTATCCAACCCAATCATGGAGAGCATTCCTGATCTGCACGCAGAAGCGCTTTCAATTTCGCCGGATCACTAACTTTCAAACGGGACCGGATGGGAGCGGGAAAACGAAACCCCTCTCCCGGCACCAGCTTCTCCGAAGGATAATGGCGAACCACGTTTTCGGCTCCGCGCCGAATCACTTCGGCGATACTCCAGTCCTGCTGCTTCGCAATCCTCTTGATTTCTCGGTAAAGAGGATCCGGAAGCTGTATCTGCGTACGAACCATAGCGAAAGGGTAAGCGCGTAAAGATTGATGTCAATGCGAAGGGCTCCAACCATCTCCATCCGTTTCCACTGCACTGGCCGTCGGTTTTCCATGAGGGCTGCGAATTGCGGGTGGCGGGTGGCGCCCAGCCTCGGTAAAGTCCTGGGCGGCGGGGACTCTCGCCTTCTTCCACTACTCGCCCTGCAAGACAATGCTCCCGTCGAAAAAAGCGAGGTCGTTGTAGTAGTCGGCCACTGCAAGATAGTACTCCATCGCGGCGAAATAGTACCTGAGGACATCCCCCACATAACCCGTCCCGAACTCCTCGGCTTCCTGATAGCTGAATGCGGTCACCAGCGCGGCCCAGAAGCAGCTCGTAGAATACCCCAAGTAAATCAAAGACAATCCGTACTCTGGGTATCCCGCAGCATAATTGTACTCCCCTGAACCAATGAGGAAGGCGGCGACGTCGTCGTTGTTAAGGTATTCAATTCGGAGGGTTCCTTCGTCAATCTGATCTCCGAAAACGAACTGATCGGTAACCGGGTAATTCTGACTCCTAACGAAAGACTGTTCCGTCAGCCCGATGTACTCCCGTGCTCGCGTGAGCAAGATGGTCAGTTCGGCTTCCGGCTGGCCAGAAGGGGAACCGCCGTAGGTCACTCTCTCGACCGCCACTTCCGTCAGCGTCGATGACGCATCGAACAGGGTCCCGAGAAGGTAAAGGTATCCGTTGTACGTTTGATAAATCTGGGCAATCGGCCCATTGGGGTCCTCGACCTCTGCGGCGATCGGCCAGTACACGTACTGATTTTCCGACCAGTACGTGAAAGCACCCGTTTCCTGATTGCTAAAGTAGGCGCCTCCATGGCTCCTCGTCGTCGTTGAAATAAGGAGCAACAAGAGACCCGCAAACAGTCGAGTGACAGGGGATCTCATAACACCTTTACTTAATCGCATTGCGGTTCTGGACTCAAGTCCAAAGTGCCTCAGTTCAAGCTACCATGAAGGGCATGAAGAGCACGAAGATGAATGGGGTACATGTTTTGACCATGCTTGATCTCGTTCACCGAACGGGTGCACGCGTGCATGCATCTTTTAAGCCTTTTTTGGAGCCATATCCTTCATGCTCTTCATGCCCTTCATGGTGAAATCCGCTGCGGGATTAGCAGACGCCTGCTGCCAGGCGCTCGTGGAACTCGCGATAAATCACCGGCGAAATCTCGCTCGGCTTAATCTCGCTCCGTCCACCCCAGAACACGTTGGTATAGGCGACAGGAATGCCACACGCCTCAAGGTGCGCATCGATCGCCGCCTTATGCTCGAGAAGTCGGTCCTTATCCGTTCCGTGCGCCACCGCCATGATGTTCACGTTGTTAAAATCCGGCCCTCCCTCGCGCCAGTAGCAGTGGGTGAGAATGTGATGACGCCCCACCTCGCCGCCAGCCTCGATCTCGCGCCCCGCCGGGACCGCCCAATGGAACAGCCCGTTGAACCGCGTCACGCGCACGCCGGTGGTGGAGGGCTTCACGTGCTCCAGGAAGGTGCTGAATCGACCGATGAGCTTGCGACGTGTGAGATCTTCCGCGACGGCGCAGAAGGTCTCGAAATCCACACCCGCTTCGACCGCACGAGCGGCCCAGGGATTGTCCGAAATCTCGCCGGGTTCGAATTCGCGCTTGAGCGTCAGCAGGACCTGCCACTCAAAGTCGGAGAGGGTGGCGACGGCAACATCGAGGATGCGCGCAGGTTCTTCTGCCCGATCGCCGGGTTCCATCGTCTTTCGCCGAACATGGCCCACCCCGAGTGAAAAAATCCCCCGGGCGGGCATCAACCGGAAGGCGTCCGCTCCCACCCGAACCCGCACCGTTTCGCAGTGCTCCGCCAAAGACTGCCCGGCGGGTACCTTGACGGTCGTCCAGAGTCGGAACGCTCCCCCGGGAATCTGCGCGTCGGTGGAACGCACGACGACATGGCCGGAAAAGGGGTCCTCGCGAAACATGAAGTCAAATGCCGCATCGAGGCTCTCCGCAGGCACGCGCCACGCCACGAGTGCGCCGTGCGCGAGGTTGGTGGCAAGCAGCGTTTGGCGGACGCGGCGGATCGTTCCCGCCTCCAGCATTGCACGAATGCGCTCGTGGACGATCTCAGGGGACAGACCACTCCGCTCCGCGATCGTTTGGAAAGGCTCCCGATGAAATCCCTGAATCTGGTCCTCGGAGACCGCAAGGAGCCGCGCGTTGATGGGATCGGTATGCTCGGTCGGAATCATGGAAAGGGGGATCATACGGAGGACGTTCCTCCCGCGCAATGGGATGCGCGCATCAAGCGGACGGGATGTTTTTCCCCAGCACTTCGACGACGCGGTCCATTTCCTCCACGGTGTTGTAAAAGTGCGGGCTGAAGCGCAGAAACGCCTGAGCCTGGCGGTCGTGGCGCAGGGATGCGGTGATGTGGGCCTCCTCAAGCGCGCGCATCAGATGCGATGCGTTTGCCCCCGGGTGGCGAACCGTCAACGTGCCGGAAGCCGCGGTGGGATCGGCAGGAGAGGCACTTTCAAATCCCAGCGGCAGGAGTCCGTTCAATAAGCGCGCGCGCAGCGTGAGCAACTGCTCGGCGATGTTTTCGATTCCCGCCGCGAGCAAGAGCTTCAATGCCGCACGCATGCCGCACACGCCCGCCACGTTGAGCACCCCCGGTTCGTACTGCTGCGCGCTACTGACAAAATCAATCCCGTCCTGCGTGACGTAATTGGGAGAGCGAACGTTCCAGGCGCCCAGTAAGGTCGGCCGACAGGTCTGGAAATGGCGCCGAGACACATACACGATGCCGATCGCCATGGGGCCGAGCATCCACTTGTGGGCATCTGCGCTAAGGAAATCCACGTGGCGAACGGAGGTCGGGAATGCTCCCAGGGTCTGAATGGCATCGAGCGAAAAAAGGATGCCGCGCTCATGCAGCATCCGGCCCATCGCATCGACATCGATTCGGTAGCCGGTGAGAAAGTGGCACGACGCCAGCGCGACGAGCCGCGTGCGCGGAGTAAGGGCGCGGGCGACGTCGGACGGGGTGATGGCGCCGGGGCGTTCGGTCTCGATGTAGACGAGTTTGACCCCGCGCCGCTGCAGGTTCATCCACGGATAGACATTGGAAGGGTAGTCGTCCTGATAGCAAACGACCTCGTCTCCCGGATTCCAGTCGATCCCATTGGCGAACAAACTTAGTCCGAGCGAAGTGGGTCCCAGCAGAGCCACTTCGTCGGCTTCGGCGTCAATGAGCTTCGCCGCAAGCGCGCGGGTTTCGGCGATGGTCTTCAGCACGTCTCCAAATTCCTGATGATTGACGCAGCTTTCCGTGACGTGGGAGATCATGGCATCGGCCACCGCACGCGGGAGGATGGTCACGCCGGCGTGCGCGAGAAAAAGCTGGCTGTTCAGCACTGGGAACGCTTCACGCCGCGCCGCGTCGTTTTCGAAGAAGGTCATTTCCGATCTAAGCGCAGAACCCCTTTAGCACACCAGCCTTCTCGGTTGAACGGAGAACGGACTTTCCAGTCCGTTTTTCTTCCCTCCAATAACACGGGTTGGAAAACCCGTGCTCCTATACTTTCTCCGTCTGAGCCGATCCAAACAAGCCCGCAGGGCGGATTAGCAGGATCAGCACCAGCGCGCCGAAGGCAATGGCATCGCGGTAGCTGGAAAGAACCGATCCCCCTGCAAACGACTCGATCAAACCCAGGATCAATCCGCCAATAGCCGCCCCGTGCAGGCTTCCGATCCCTCCGAGGACTGCGGCGATGAACGCCTTGATGCCGGGGAGGGTCCCCATGAGCGGTTCGACGGAATGGATGTTCATCGCGTACAACACTCCCGCCGCCCCGGCGAGCGCGCTGCCGATCGCGAAGGTGAAGGAGATGGTCCCATTGAGATGCACCCCCATCAGCGCCGCGGCGGTCGGGTTTTGAGACAATGCCCGGATCGCCAAACCGTAGCGCGTCCGATGGACCACAAGCGTCAGTAGCAGCAAGAGCAACAACGCCACGCCGAGAACGACGAGGTGCGAACTGGAAACAACCACGCCAGCGGCGAGCGGGAGGTTTTTCTCCGGAAGGAGGTCGGGGAATGGACGCTGATTCGCGCCGAACACGATTTGACCTCCGTTCGCCAGGAGGAGCGATACACCGATCGATGTGATCAGTACGGTCAGTCGGGCCTGACGTCGGAGCGGGCGGTAGGCCAGGAATTCAATGAGAACGCCCAAGGCCGCGCACACGAGCATGGCTCCCGCAGTGACCAACACGAAGCCTCCAACGGAATGGGTGCCGCCGGGCATGTGTCTAAGGGGTCCGTGAAGGAATACCGCCGCATATGCCCCGATCATGAGGACGTCCCCATGGGCGAAGTTCACGAAACGGAGTACCCCGTACACGAGGGTATAGCCGAGGGCGATCAGGGCATAGATGGAACCCAGAGCGAGACCGTTGACGGTCTGTTGCAGAAACTCAGCCACCCTGCGATCCCCCGGGAATGCTCATCGCCTCGTGCGGTTGCCAACCGTCAGGGCGTCACGGTTTCCAAGTAGCGGAACTTGCCGCCCTCAACGCGGATGATCACGGCGGACTTCGTCGGATTCCGGTTCTCATCCATCGTGATGTTGCCGGTCACGGCCGGGAACTCCTTGGTGCCCGCAAGCGCTTCGAGGAGCGGGATGGGGTCCGTTGAGCCCGCCCGCGTGATCGCGTCTGCCAGCACACCGACGGCATCGTATCCCAGTGCGG
>Ga0247835_1004716_pt1 | contig 11623 bp, 7 predicted proteins | sample LaCtaG_3_FD_189912 | JGI IMG/M metagenome (GOLD analysis project Ga0247835, IMG submission 189912) | Freshwater microbial communities from meromictic Lake La Cruz, Castile-La Mancha, Spain - LaCruzMarch2015_13.5m | ecosystem: Environmental > Aquatic > Freshwater > Lake | place: Spain: Castile-La... | reverse complement strand
GGGGGCGAGGGTGAAGACGGACAGGCAGCAGACGACGGCGGACACGCAGAGGCGACGCATCAATCGGGGCTCCTGGGGGTGATGGAAGCCCGCGAAGTATAGCAATTCGCTACCGATACGTGGGGTCGTTGGCCTGCCGCACGCGTTCGGCGGCTCGCATCGCGTCGGCTCCGAGCTCACGGCCCACGGCCTGGGCCCGGTCGCGATTGAAAGTCACCGAGGGAATGCCGCCCGAGAACGAGACCGTGATCACGCCTGTGGCGATCAGGATCGGAATCAACAGGAGAAGAATTCGGGAGCCGAGCTTCGACATGGCCACCTGCTGCACCGGAGCAGGCATGCCGACGGTGGCGACCTGGGCGATCCGTTGGGTGTAGCTCATGCTTTTCGAACTTTTCTTCTTACCGGCCATGGCGTGGCTCCCGCGGAGACTGAAGTCCTCATCGGGAGCATCGGCTGCGGGAAGGGGGTCACTGCACGGGGAACGGCAGCCGGATCAGAGCCGACGGCAGCTGCAAACTCGGCCCCCGTCACCGAACCTTCGCCGCTTGCCGAGGTCACGCAGCCGGAAATGCCTGAGCCAGCCTGTCGAGCGCCACGAGGAGCCGATCCGTCGGGCAGGCGGTGTTCAGGCGGATGAATCCCGGGAGGCCGAAATCGTGGCCGTCGGACGGACCGAGCCCGGCAGCTTCGCAGGCGGCCTGCGGATCTGCGCATCCCGTCGCCCGGCAGTCGATCCAGGCCAGATAGGTCGCCTGCCAGGGCAGACAGGAAAGACCTGGGATCAGTGCGACGCGTTCGAGCACAAGCCCGCGGTGGTGGCGCAAGAGCCCGAGCAGCTCGCGCCGCCAGGCGTCACCGTGCCGCCAGGCTGCCTCGGCGGCGGCATAGCCGAGCGGATTGACCATCGGCACGAGGCCTCCGCCGACACTCCGCCAGCGACGGCGGAGTGATTCGTCGCGAATGATCGCGGCGGCACAGCCGAGCCCGGCAAGATTCCACGTCTTTGACGCCGCGACGAGCGTGATCGCCCGCTGGGCCGCCGGATGATCGAGGCTCGCGAATGGAACATGCCCCGCATCATCGTCGAGCACGAGGTCGGCCCAGATCTCATCGCTGACGACCGTGATCCCGTGGCGGTCGGTCAGCTCGGCCAGGTGCAAAAGATCGGCGCGAGAAAACACGGTGCCCGTGGGGTTGTGGGGATGGCAGAGCCAGAGGAGTTTCGGCAACGACGTGCCTACGGCCTCGTCGAGGGCGTCGAAGTCGATCGACCAGGCGGTCGATCCCCGCATGAGCGGCACCCGCACGCAGGCCCGGCCGGCGGGCCCCGGCAGGGTGAGGAATGGCGGGTACACAGGCGTGAACGTGAGGATGCCGTCAGTGGGCTCGGCACACAGCCGCGCCGTGAGCGCGAGCGCCGTCACGACGCCCGGTACGGCGACGATCCAGTCGGGATCAACCTGCCAGCCGTGCCGACGGGCGCAGTGATCTGCGAGCGCGGGGCGAAATCCGGGAGGCTCGTGCGTGTAGCCGAACACACCGTGGTCGACACGCGCCCGGATGGCGTCGAGCACGACGTCCGGCGTGCGAAAATCCATGTCGGCCACCCACACCGGGAGCACGTCGCGGCCCGCCCAGCGATCCCATTTCTCAGAGCCCGTGTCGCGCCGGTCGGGGCAGGATGCAAATGCGGAATGGAGGTGTGGCTTCATGGAGGCCGCAGGATGCCATGCCGGATCGTGAGGCAGGCTATTTTTTCTTGAAGCGGGCGTCCTGCGGCCTGTCGCGGGAGAGGGTGTAGGCCAGGAGGTCGAGCACCTCGCGATCGTTGAGCTGGTCGAGGAGCCCCTTCGGCATCAGCGACTCGGTCGCCGGCAGGATCTCCTCGATGTCGGCCCGAGCGAGTGTCACGAACTTCGTCGCGTTCTCGGGGTCGGTGACGATCGTGATCGCATCCGGCGACTCGTTCACGATCCGCCCGCTCACCACCTTGCCGTCGGCCGTCTGCACGATGCTCGCCTTGTATTGGTCGGACACGACCTTGCTCGGGTGGACGATCGCCTCGACGAGGTCCTTGAGTTGAAACCGGCCGGCGACTTGCGTGAGATCGGGCCCCGTGGCTCCGCCGTTCTCACCGAACCGGTGGCAGACGATGCACCGGGCCGCTGCGAAGGTGCGCTTGCCGTGTTCGAAGTCGCGACCTTTCGTGAGGCCTTCGTCGCCAGGCGTGGCGGCTAGCGTTAGCACCTCTTCCACCGACCACGCCCTGCCTGGGCCCTCCGGCTTCGGCAGCGGCGGCGGCACGTAGGGCTCGCGAACCCCGAGCGTCTCGAGCGCCATTTTTTCGGTGTCGGTGAGGTGCGCGAGGCTCTCGAGCTCGATGTTCGTGAGGAACTTCCGGAAGCTGTTGCCGCCGGCCCAGTCCCGTGCGCGGGCAAACCACTCGTAGTAGCCCTTGCGGTCGGCTGGGGCCCAGGCCTCCTTCTCGCCCACGGTTCGCAGCACATAGGCGTAGTGGATCTGGAGCAGGTCTGCCCGCTTCTCGAGCGAGGCGCGGACGGCGTTGCCGTACTGGGCATTGCGCTCGAGCAACTGTCGAAGATCGGCCTCGCTCGGGGCGAGGTTCGTAGTGGCGGCCGATTGCGTCGGCGCGGCCAGCATGCCCACGAGCTTGGGCACGATGCCCGGCGCCCGCAGGGCCACGAGCAGGCTCGACAGTTCGCGATCGAGGTCGAAATCGCCGGAGGGAAACAGCGGCCCCAGGCGGCCTGCGATCCGAGCCTTGGACTCGGCCGACGGCTCGCCGAGGCGGACGATCGCGAGCTCGTAGGCCCGCGCGAGGTCGATCCGGCCGGGGACGTCGAGGGCCTGGGGGTCGATCCGATCGAGGGCGGCGAGCACCTCCGGCGCGGCCGCTGGCTCAGCCTGGTGGGCCACGGCGATGGCGGCCGCGATGATGGCATGCGGATCGGAGGCCGCGAGTGCCTTGGCCTGCCAGAGCTCGACCGGCTGGTGTTCGAGCGCCACGCGAGCGGCGGAGCGGATGAACCGATCGTGATTCGCCAGCTGCGGGAGGGCCCGGGCGATCGCCGCAGCCGGATCGTCCGAGCGCCGATGGAGGGCCTCGAGGTCGCGGCGCAGCGTTCGCTCGGCGCTGCCGGCCGTCGCGCGGCCGTCGACCGCCGCCGTCGACTCCGGGCCTGTGTAGACGACGCGATAGAGTTCGCTCTGGCCGCCGCGGCCGCCGACGGCGAAGTAGAGGGCGCCATCGCGGCCGACCGTCACGTCGGTGAGCGGCAGAGGCGTGCGCGACACGAACTCCTCTTTCGTGCCCGCGTAGGTCGAGCCCGAGGGCTCGAGGTGGATGGCATACATCGTGCCGAACGTCCAGTCGCAGATATAAAGAGCCTTCTGATATTTCGCTGGGAACTTCGTGCCCGAGCCGAACGCCACACCCACGGGCGAACCCGGCCCGATATCCACGAGCGCCGGCAGGCTGTCGGGGAACGACGCCTGCCATTTGCCCGAGCCGCTCCGCCAGCCGAGGTCGCTGCCGCTCGGGGCGTGGTTGACGCGGGTGGGGCGATACCACGGCGTGCCGAAGTCCCATTCCATGTCGGCGTCGTACACGAACATCTCGCCGTCGGCGTTGAAGGCGAAGTCATACGGATTGCGATAGCCGGCGGTCCAGAGCTCCCATGTTTTGCCGTCACGGTCGGTGCTGACGACATAGCCGCCGGGAGCGAGGATCCCGACGGCATGCCCGTTGGCATCCCACAGCCGGGGAATGATCTGGTCTTCGTCCCAGTTGGCCGGCAGCCGGCTCGTCGCCTCCGCCGGCAGTTCGACCCGGCGCTGGGTGGATCGAATGCCCCCCATCGTCTGCGGTTCGGTGACGTTCTTCACATCGAACGGCGTCTTGGTGTGGTTGCCGCAGATGATGAATAGCCGCTGCCCATCGGGAGACAGCAGGATGTTGTGGGGGCCATGTTCACCGCCGCCGGGGAACGCACGGAGCTTCTCGACCGTGTCGAGCGTGTCGTCGGCATTCGCATCGGTGACGCGATACAGCCCGCTGCCGGGGCCACCGTTGCACACGACGTAGAGCGCGTCGAATGCGCAGAGAAGCCCCTGGGCGCTCGAGAGCGACACGGGGATCTTTTCGACGAGCGTCTCGCCGGAGCCATCGAGCGGCGCGGGTGTGATCCGCACGAGCCCCTTGTCGCCCTGGTCGCTGGCGATGATGCGTCCCTTGGCGTCGGTCGTGAGCACGACCCACGATCCGAGTTCGTCGCGCGGCACGACGACGAGCCGCTCCACGCGGAATCCGGCGGGCACGGTGAACGGCGGCGTATCTGTCGGCCTGCTCGCTCCGCCGGCGAGCACGTCGCCCCATGGGCCTTTGCCCGGCTCGGCGACCACCCGCAGTGCGACGGGGTTCGGCGGCGAAAGCGTATCGAAGGCGGTCCACGAAGCATCGCTTTCGACCACCCGCACGCCGCCGTCGGGATCGGTGAGCACGAGACGGCAGGAGAACCCGGCGAGACCGCCGGCGTTGCCGACGACTGCCACGAGTTCGTTGTCGCCGTCACGGAGATGCCTGGCGACATCGATCGCAAGGGGTTTTTCCCAGGTGTCGCTGGCCGCGACCTCGGTGCCATTAATGGACAGCTGCATCCGGTTGTCGCAGGTGGCCACGAGCACCGCCGCCGCGGCGCCGCCACGGAACGACTTCGTCAGCCGGTATTCCCGCCGCTCGTCGGGCCCCCAGATCCACGGGGCCAGGGCGGGGGTGGCAGAAGCGGCCGCGGCGCCGTGGGGGGCCGAGGCGAGGGGCATGATTTCGAGACGCTGCCGCCAGGCGGGTGCGGCGGGGTCCGCGGCTTGGCCCGGCGGGGCCAGCAGCGCGATGGATGCGAGCGCGGAGGAAACGACGGACATCGTGGGGCGCATCAGGGGCCTCGCGGGGAGCGGAAATGGATGCCAATCGCCTATACAATACCGCCCCAGGATTCCCACGCGAGCGGCGGCTCGCGTTTCCTCCCGGAACTTCCGGCCCGGCTGGTCGTTCAAAAGGAGGAGCCGCCGCCGTTTTGGTGTTTTTCGCCCTTGAATCTGAAAGGTCTCACGCATGGTCGCCCGCCTTTTCGCCTCGTTGAGCGTGGTGCTCGTGGTCGTTTCGGCTGCGGTCGCAGCCGAAGGGAAAAAGGGCCCCGATCCTGCTAAGGTCTTCGCTCGGAAGGATACGAATACCGATGGCGCACTCACGCTCGAGGAGTTCAAGGCGGGCATGAAGGACAAGGCGCTCGACAACGCAGACAAACGCTTCAGAAAGATCGACGCTGACAGCGACGGGAAACTCACGCTCGAGGAGTTCAAGGCCGGCCTCCCGCCGAAGAAGTCGTGATGCCCCCATCCTTCCGTAGGTGATCCGATGATGCATCCGTGGCAGATTCGAGTCGGTGTGGCGGTCGTCGTACTCGCCGGACTCGCCGCATCGCTCGGTGCGGGAGGAAAGACGCGCGACAGGCCCAAGCGGGCCGTGGCCATGATGCGGCTCCCGGAGGCGGTCACGAAGAGCTCGCCGCGGCGGATCATGGATGTCGCCGGCCTCGAGCAGGACGCGCGGCCGGCCGTGCAGGCCGCGGCTGGCCGGGTCGACGCAATGCTCGCCACGCACTGGCAGGAGTACGGCGTCGAGCCGTCGCGGCCCCTCGACGACGCCGCTTTCGCGCGGCGCGTGTACCTCGAACTCTCCGGCAGGATTCCCACGCACGATGAACTGGTCGCGTTCCTCGGCTCAAAAAGCGGCGATAAGCGAGCAGAGCTCGTCGATCGCCTGCTCGAGAGCCCCGGCTACGTCAGCCATTTCTACAACTTCTGGGCCGACATCCTCAGGCTTCAGGAGCGGCCCGAAAAGCATCTCGTGTTCGAGCCCTACCTCGCCTACGTGAAGGATTCGATCCGCACCAACAAGCCGTACGACGAGTGGGTGCATGAGATGCTCACCGCCGACGGCCGGCCGTGGGAAAACCCTGCCGTCGGGTTCCAGCTGCGCGACCAGGGGATGCCGCTGCCATACGTGGACAACACGGTGCGGGTGCTCCTCGGCACGCAGATCGGCTGCGCCCAGTGCCACGATCACCCATTCGACCACTGGACACAGCACGAGTTCTACGAACTCGCCGCCCTCACTGCCGGCACGCAGACCCGCCCAGAAAAGCCCGGGCCAGGGCGAAAGAATCGGCAGGCCTCCACGGTGAGCGAGAGCGAGGCAGCCCGGGCCGCCTGGAAACTGCAGGCCGAGAACAGAAAGCGCAACGAGAAGAACAAGGCGGCAGTCACCCAGTATCTGCGGGCCAATGTCACGAGCGTGGCGTTTACCGACAAGAAACTCCTGCTCCCCCACGACTACCAGTATGACGACGCCAAGCCCCTCACCCCCGTGAACCCGGAGGTGCTCTGGGGCGAGGTGCCGGCGGCGGCCCGGGCGGCCAATGGCCGCGAGCAGTTCGCGTCGTGGGTCATCTCGCGCGACAATCGGCAGTTCGCCCGTACGATCGCCAACCGGCTCTGGAAAAAAGTGATGGGCGTGGGGCTCGTGGAGCCGGTCGACGATTTCAAGGAGGACAATCCGGCCACCTATCCCGAGCTGCTCGAGCACCTCACCGACGAGATGCTGCGGCTCGACTTCGATCTCCGCGAGTTCGTACGGATCCTTGTCTCCACCGACACCTACGGTCGCCGGGCCGTGCTCCACGACACGATGTCAGCCGCGCCGTTCCGCTTTCCGGGCCCGGCACTCAAGCGGATGACGGCCGAGCAGCTCTGGGATTCGATTCTCTCGCTCGTGGCACGCAACCAGTGGGCCATCCAGCGGCCCGGCGCCGCCGAGGTGGCCAAGGTCATGTCCTTCGATCTTCGCACTGCGTCGCTCGACGACGTCGATCGGGAGGTCGAGGTGTTTGTGTCGCGCTACGGTAAGGCGGCCGCCAATCGCCGGTTGGCCGAGGTCTGCGGCTACCGCGGGCTCGACCTCGTGCGGGCGAGCGAACTCCCCACACCCCTGCCTCTCGGCCACTTTCTTCGTCAGTTTGGCCAAAGCGACCGTGAGACGATCGAGGGTGGCCGCAACGTGGCCACGGTTCCACAGATTCTGGCGATGTTCAACGGCCCGATCACGCACGCCATGCTCGAGCAGGGTTCGGTGATCTACGACGAGGTCACAAGCCACAAGCCTCGCGAGGCGGCGGACGTCGTCTTTCTGTCGACGCTGTCCCGTCGCCCGAGCGCTGAGGAACGGGCCCTCGCGATCCAAGAGATCACCTCAGCCGACACCCCGGCGACCGGATGCGGCAACGTGATCTGGGCGCTCCTCAACACGCGGGAATTTTTGTTCATCCAGTGACGAAGCACGCGAGCGCGATTGGGAGGCATGCCATGCGAATGCGAAACACGACCGACTGGCTCGACGAACGGCTCGCACGGCGGGCCATGTTCGGCCGCCTCGCCCGGACCACGCTGGGGGTGACGTTGCTCGACGGGCTGGGGAGCAGCCTGGCGGCGGCCGCGAGCGGATCGAAAACAGCGGGGACGAACCTCATCATCCTCTCGATGCGGGGCGCGATGAGCCACCTCGACACGTTCGACCCCAAGCCGGGCCGCGAGGAGCAGGGGGAGACGAAGCCGATCCAGACGAAGACGCCGGGCGTGATGTTCGGCGAGCATCTGCCGCGGCTCGCGGGCCTTTCCGACCGACTGGCGGTGATCCGCTCGATGACGACCGAGACGGGCGACCACCAGCAGGGGCAATACGTGATGCGCACCGCCTACCCCGTGCTCGGCAGCATCCAGCACCCCTCGCTCGGATCGTGGGCCGTGCACGTACAGGGGAAGGTGAGCCGCGAACTGCCAGGCTATGTGCTCGTCGGCAACGGCAATGAACATCCCGGCGCCGGCTTTCTCGATCCGTCGGTCACCCCGGTGCCGGTGGCTGATCCGAAGCTCGGCCTCGAAAACACCGTGCGGCCGCAGTATCTCACGGAGAAGAACTTCAACCGCCGGCTCGCGCTCGCGGACAAGATCGACGCCGACTTTAAGCGGGCCTACGCCGGCCCGCAGCTCGAAGCCTACAACCAAATGTACAAGGACGCCGTGCGGCTGCTCGGCAGCGTTGATCTCGAGGCCTTCGACATCGCGAAGGAATCAGAGAAGACGCGCGAGCGCTACGGCAGCTCGACGTTCGGCCAGGGGTGCCTGCTCGCCCGGCGGCTCGTCGAGGCCGGGGTGCGGTGCGTCGAGGTCGAGCTTGGCGGGTGGGACATGCACCGCGAGATCTTCGAGGAGCTGCCGGAGAAGGCCGGCACGCTCGACCAGGGCATGGCAACGCTTCTGGCAGATCTCGACGAGCGTGGGCTCCTGGCGTCGACGCTCGTGGTGCTCGCCACAGAGTTTGGTCGTACGCCGAGGATCAACGAGAATACTGGCCGCGACCATCACCCGGCGGTGTTTTCCTGTGCGCTCGCCGGGGTGGGCGTGAAGGGGGGCGTGGTGCATGGGGCGAGTGACGAACGCGGTTTCAAGCCCGCGAGCGACGCCGTCAGCGTGCCCGACTTGCTTTCGACGGTGGCCGCCGCCTGCGGCCTGCCGCACGACAAGGAGTTCATGGCCCCCAACGGCCGCCCCTTCAAAATCGGCGGCGGGGGCAAGCCGATCAAGGCGGTGCTGGCGTAGGCCAGTCTGAACCGCGGCCTACTTCGCGCGGTGTGGTGACGGGCATTCGTCGAAGACGGCGCCCCGGCCGAGCACGCGTGGGTCTTCCTGACGCGTGAGTTCGGCGAAGAGTTCCTCGCGCAGGCGGCGCATGTCGTCGGCCCGGGCCGGGTCGGCGGCGAGGTTCACGACGCAGTCGGGGTCGGTGTCGAGATCGTAGAGTTCGTCAGCCGGACGCTTTCCGAAGCACAGCTGCCAGAAGCGGTCGGTTGTGCCCGCGGCCTCGATTGCCGCCTTCGTGGGCCCGGCGTCGGTGTCGGCGAGACCGAGCTCAGGGTCGCCGCAGGGCCAGCGATCGGGGGCGAAGTTGTGAACGTAGAAGAGGCTGCCGCGGCGGATCGCCCGGGCCGGGTAGCCGAGCCCGGATTCGGTGCCCGGCCGGCAGCGGGCATCGTTCCGCTCGCGGCCGAGGAGCACGCGGTCGCGCGGCCGCGTATGAGCGTCGCGCAGGAGATCCACGAGGCTCGCCCCCGTGATCGGCTGCATGCCCGACGCCGCTACGTCGATTCGCTCGAGTTCGAGGATCGTGGGTGCGAAGTCGATGGCACTCACGAGGGCTTCCACACGGCGGCCGGGATGCACGATGCCCGCGGGCCAGCGCATCGCGAGCGGCACGCGGTGGGCAAGGTCGAAGGTGTGCCCCTTGATCCGTGGGAACGGCATCCCATGGTCGCTCGTCACGATCACGAGCGTGTTATCCTTCTCGCCTGCCGCCTCGAGCGCGGCGAGCAGATCGGCGACCTCCGCATCGAAGGCCTCGATCTCGGTGGCGTAGTCGAGCATGTCGCGGCGGACGACGTCGGTGTCGGGCCAGCAGGCGGGCACGCGGTCGATGTCGGATGGCTGCTTACCGGCGGCGAGGCCCGCTCCAGCCTTGTAGGGCCGGTGTGGGGACTTGCTTCCGTACCAGTAGAAGAATGGCTGGCCGGGTGTTCTTTCCGCGAGAAAGCCGCGGAGTGCGTCGCCCGCCTGCTTTCCCTTGCCGCGCTGCTGCATCACCAAGCCCCAGGTTCGCGGCATGCCAGACGCCGTCTGCGCCACACCCGGCCCCCACACTTTCCCGGCGGCGCCGCAGGCGATGCCCTGATTCGCGAGCGCTTCAGTGAACGCCCCGTACCGAGGCGGAAACGTCGGCCAGTGATTGGCCGCCGCCTCGAGCTGCCAGGGGTTGCGGCCGGTGAGAATCGCTGCGCGGCAGGGCGCGCACTTCGACGTCGGCACGTAGGCGTTGTCGAACAGGATCCCCTCTCGGGCGAGCCGGTCGACGGCGGGCGTCTTCACCCAGCCGCAGCCGTAGGCGCCAAAATGGCACGACGCGTCGTCGGCGATGATGAACAAAACGTTGGGCGTCTGTGGGCCGGCCGACGAGCTGGCCTGGGTAGTCGTCAGGGATGCCGATACAACGCTCGCGACCAGACCGATGATCACATGGCATCTGTCCATATGGCGGAAAACCTTCACGAGGCTGGGTCGTTGAACCGGGGCCGGTGGAGCGTTCCGGGTCGCAAGGCAATACTATCGGTCGCGGCTTCGGCCGCTGCAACGGGGCGGCGCCTGCTCACAGATGGTTCGGAGGAAGCGCAGATGGCCGGCTGGTCACGACCGACATGCAGGACGTGGGTGATTGGCTGCCTGGCAGCCTGGGGATTCGCCGGCTCCGGGTTGGCCATCGCCGCCGATCCGCCGCCGAACGTGGTGTTCATCGTTTCCGACGACCAACACTGGCGCGACTACGCCTTCATGGGGCATCCCCATGTGCGCACGCCGCATCTCGATCGACTGGCTCGCGAAAGCCTCGTGTTCCCGCGTGGTTACGTCACGAGCAGTCTCTGTTCCCCGAGCCTGGCCTCGATCATCACCGGGCGATACCCGCACGAGCACAGGATCGTGGGCAATGACCCACCCGGTGGCAAGGAGGCCTTCGCAGCGGGACGCGAGCGCATGACTCGGTACCTCGAGGAGTGGCCGACGCTGCCGCGATTGCTCGGCGCGCGCGGCTACCAGAGTTTGCAGACCGGAAAATGGTGGCAGGGGGATTTTTCACGCGGTGGATTCACGGAGGGCATGACGAAGGGCGCACGGCACGGCGACGAGGGGCTCGCCATTGGCCGAAAGACGATGCAGCCGATCTATGACTTTATCGGCCGCTCACGAGCCGCCGGCAAACCGTTCTTCGTGTGGTATGCGCCGATGCTGCCGCACGACCCGCACGACCCCGCGCCGGAGCTCGTCGAGCACTATGCCACGCAGACAGACAGCGTCCACGTGGCCCGGTACTGGGGCAACGTCGAGCGGTTCGACCGCACGGTCGGTGATCTGCTCGATCATCTCGACCGCGCGCAGCTATCGGCGAACACGCTCGTGGTGTATGTCACCGACAACGGTTGGATTCAGAGCCCGGACTCGCCCCGGTTCGCGCCCCGTTCGAAACTCTCGCCCTCCGACGGCGGCCTGCGCAGCCCGATCATGCTCCGGCAGCCCGGCACGATTCAGCCGCGCACGAGCGACGCCTTGGTGAGTGCCATCGACATCGTGCCGACCGTGCTCGCCGCGTGTGGCGTCGAGCCACCAGCGGGGCTGCCCGGCGTCAACCTGCTCGATGACAATGCCGTCGCCACCCGCCGGCAGGTGTTCGGCGAATGTTACACGCACACGCTCGTCGATCTCGACGATCCGGCGAAAAGCCTGCTCTGGCGATGGACGGTGCGCGATCGCTGGAAGCTGATCGTGCCGACGACGGCCGGTGCGGGCGGCGCCCTCCCCGCGGAGGAAGCGAAGCGGATCGATCCCCACTCGCGGGCCCTGTACGAGCGGGGCGAGATCGAACTCTTCGACGTGGTCGCCGATC
>Ga0247835_1004686_pt1 | contig 11680 bp, 9 predicted proteins | sample LaCtaG_3_FD_189912 | JGI IMG/M metagenome (GOLD analysis project Ga0247835, IMG submission 189912) | Freshwater microbial communities from meromictic Lake La Cruz, Castile-La Mancha, Spain - LaCruzMarch2015_13.5m | ecosystem: Environmental > Aquatic > Freshwater > Lake | place: Spain: Castile-La... | reverse complement strand
ACCGACGACTGGCTTGAGGTACACCGGCAGTGGCACGGCCTTGGTGGTCGCAGCACGGCGACGATGATGTTTGGCCATATCGAGACGCTCCCCGAGCGGGTCGAGCATCTGGAGCGGCTTCGGCAACTGCAGGATGAGACGGGCGGCCTGACAGCCTTCATCTGCTGGTCGTTCCAGCCCGACAATACGGAGATGGCGGACATTCCCCCCTCTGGTCCGTTCGACTATCTGAAGACGCAGGCCGTTGCCAGGCTCTATCTCGACAACGTGCCCAACATCCAGTCGAGCTGGGTGACGCAGGGCCGGGAGATCGGCCAACTCGCCTTGCTTTTCGGAGCCAACGACATGGGCAGCCTGATGCTCGAGGAAAACGTCGTCAGCGCCGCGGGCACCGTGCACCACCTCACACTCGAGCAGATGCGGTCGGCCATTTCAGAATTGGGATGGATCCCGCGGCGCCGAAATGTTTTCTATGAACTGTTTGAGGAAGAAGAGCCTGTCACTCCGGTCAATGCATCGCGGGAGAAAGCCCGGGCTGTGCTGTTGCCGGTGGCTTCGACATCGCCGTGAGCGATAGCCGTTTCCCCAGAATGACGATCACGCTGCGGGCTCGGCACCTTCTGCCGATGCTGGCCGACCCGATCGAAAACGGTTGGGTGCGGATCGAGCGGGGCAGGGTTGCAGCGATTGGCCAAGGCCGCCCTTCCGGGCAGGTGTGCGACCTGGGAGACGCGATCATTCTGCCGGGCCTCGTCAACGCCCACACGCATCTGGAGTTTTCCGACCTCGATCATCCACTGCCCGCCAGCGGCGGCCTGCCCGCGTGGATCGAACGGGTCGTCGCGATGCGACGGTCGCGAGCCGCTTCTGGCACCGACGAAGCTCGTCGTCTGTTGGCCGCTGTCGTCAGCGGCCTCGAGCAGTCAGCGGCAGCCGGGGTGACGGCGATCGGCGAAATTGCGACGGCATCACATCCGTTGGCCGCCGCAGCCGGGCCGCGGGTGCGGGTGTTTCGGGAGACGCTCGGACTGTCAGCCGCCGCGGCAACGCTGGCCCGGGCGGTGCTGTGCCGTGATCTGAACCGCATGCACCGGGAGGGAACATGCGGCGGCATCTCCCCCCATGCCCCCTATTCCGTGGCGGAATCGCTGGGACGTCTGGCGGTCCGCGAGGCGGTCTGCCGGCGTTTGCCAGTGGCGATGCATCTGGCAGAGAGCCGAGACGAGGCGGAACTATTCCTGACTGGCGGCGGAGCCTTCCGCTCGCTGCTTGAACAGTTGGGGGCCTGGCAGGCTGAGTCGCCGCCACGGCTGCTGTCCCTCGCCGATTGGATCTCGCTGCTTGCCCGTGCGCCGCGGGGCATCGTGGTGCACGGCACGTTTCTGCCGGAGGATCAGACGGCTCTGTCGCGGCTCGCCTTGCATCGCGACCGGCTCTGCGTGGCGGTTTGCCCTCGGACCACGCTCGCACTCTCTGGCAGGCTCCCGCCCGTAGACATGTTTCGGGCCGCAGGCATCCGCGTGGCGATCGGTACCGACAGCCGCGGCTCAAACCCCGATCTCTCGGTGCTGGCCGAGTGCCGCGTGGTCGTTGACGGGGGGCTGGGCAGTCCGGCCGAAGCCCTGGCAATGGCTACTCGGCATGGCGCGTGGGCCCTGGGCTTTGAAAGACGCTGTGGGATTCTTTCACCGGGCCGTTCCGCCGATCTCGTCATCCTCAGGCCGTCCGGCCGGTATCACGACCCGTATGCGGCCGTGCTGGATCCCGGCACAGAGGTGGCCGCAACGCTCCGCCGCGGCCTCGTGATCGCAGGTAACCTTCCCTGACAAGAAACAGGGCAAGAAAAGCCACCCACTCTCTCCGCCTCTTCGTGGCGGCGAGTTTTTAACTTGTCCGAGAGTTGAGGAAGCCTCTTTCCAACGCCTTTTACCACGCCGCCGCCGGGCCGGCAGAAGTCTCCTTCGCGGGGACTTTCGCCGTGGGGCGTCATGGTGGTGCTGACCCTGAGAGGGCGAAATTCCAACCCTCGTCGAGCTTCCGCCGATCCCGGCTCTCGCCTCTTCGTGGCGGCAAGTTTTTAACTTGTCCGAGAGTTGAGGATACCCCTTCCAACCGCCGGCCGCTTTTCCCGCTGCGCCGCCGGGCCGGCAGAAGTCTCCTTCGCGGGGACTTTCGCCGTGGGGCGTCATGGTGGTGCTGACCCTGAGAGGGCGAAATTCCAACGCTCGTCGAGCTTCCGCCGATCCCGGCTCCGTCCATTCCGCCTCTTCGTGGCGGCAAGTTTTTAACTTGTCCGAGAGTTGAGGATACCCCTTCCAACCGCCGGCCGCTTTTCCCGCTGCGCCGCCGGGCACTCCTGCCATCCCCTACAACCGGCAGTTTGCGATCTGGGTTTCGATGATCGCAGAGGCCCCGATCGCGTCGAGTCGCTCCATGATGGCGTGCGCCTCGCCCCGCTTCACCATCGACCGCACGGCGCACCAGTCGGGGTCTTCGAGGCCGCTGACCGTCGGAGAATTGAACCCCGGAGTGATCTTCTCCGCCTCCGCCAGCCGTGTTCGGGGCACGTTGTATTCGAGCAGCGACCAGTTGCGGGCGATCACGATCCCCTCCAGCCGCCGCACGATCCGATCGGCTGTAGCCGCGTCGCGGACCTCGTGGTTCTGCACGAGCACCGTCTCGTAGCGGCCGATCTCGTCGAGCACGCGGAGCCGATTGGCCGCGAGGGTGCTCCCCGTCTCGACCAGATCGACGATCGCGTCAGCGACACCGAGGTTGATCATGATCTCGACACTCCCGGAGAGCTCGACGAAGTGTGCCTCGACGCCCCGCTTCGCCAGCCATTGTCTGGTGATTCGCGGGAAACTCGTCGCGACCCGTTTGCCGGCGAGTTGGCGGGCGTCGGTCACGGGGGAGTCTTCGCCGACGCAGAGGGCCAGCCGGCAGGAGCCGATGCCGAGATCGAGCCGATGAACCAGTGCTGCACCGCTCTCGGCCACCAGATCGGCACCAGTGATGCCGAGGTCGATCGCTCCCTCCGCCGTGAGCACGGGGATGTCGTCGGTTCGCAGGAAGATCACCTCGATCGGCATGTCGCGGCACCGGGCAAACAGGCTCCGCTCGTTGCGACGAAAGGAGACGCCGGCATCGTTGAGCAGCTGCGCGGAAATTTCCGCGAGGCGTCCCTTGCTGGGAACGCCGATCCGGAGCAGCGGAGATTTGGAGTGATCGCTCATGATGAAGCTCCGTCAGTGCTGGGTCTGCTGGGCGTGGCCACCGTCGCTGGTGTGTCTGGTGCGGCCCCGGTGCGGCGGGCGGCCTTCTCGTCGAGTCCGGAGATACCGAACCGCCGGGCAAGTTCGTCCTCCACCCGTCTGAGTTCGACGCCCCGGCAGGCCAGCAGAACGAGCATGTGATAGACGAGATCCGCCGCCTCGGAGATGACCCGGTCGTCCGACTCTCGGGCCGCCGCCTCGACCAGTTCGCCCGCTTCTTCCTTGACCTTCCCACCGATCGCGGGCACGCCGCCGGCGAGGAGTCGGCTGGTGTACGATCGTGCCGAAGGATCGTCCTTCCGCGCCGCCACGACCCGCTCCAGGTTTTCGAGGGTTTCGCCAAACCGACGCATCGATGGCTCCAGACTGTCACCAGCACGAATCACCCCGGTCGGCCAGTCCGACGGGGCCCACAACTGTAGCATGCCCGACCGGGCCGTTTGATGGGCCGGAATCGGTTCCGCGTGCCATTCGCAGGCCTGTCCTCCGCGACGACTGCTGGATCCTTTCCGGCCCGACCGCCTCGGGAAAAACAGCCCTCAGCCTGCGGCTGGCCCGGGTGCTCGACGCGGAAATCATCAGCGTCGACTCGATGGCCGTCTACCGGGGCCTCGACGTTGGAACGGCCAAACCCACGGCAGCCCAGCGGGCGGATGTGCCCCACCACCTCGTCGATATGGTCGATCCGAGCGAGGCCTACACCGTGGCCAGATGGCTGGCCGATGCGGCGACCGCCGTGGAGTCCTGTCGCGGTCGGGGCAAGCGGGTGCTCTTCGTGGGAGGAACGCCGCTGTATCTGCGGGCGGTTCGCGATGGCCTCGATCCGCAGCCGGAAGGGGATCCGGATTTCCGTGGTCGACTTCTTTCAGAGGCCCAGACCCTGGGAACCGGCCCCCTGCATGCCCGCCTGGCGGCGGTCGATCCCGTGGCCGCTGCCCGAATCCATCCCCACGACGCCCGCCGGATCATCCGGGCGCTGGAGGTCGTGCACCTCACGGGCCGGCCGATGGCGGCATCGTGGTCCGCTCCGCGGCAGCCAGATCCCACGTTTAGCGGGCAGATGCTGATCGTCGACCAGCCGAGGCGGACGCTCTATGAGCGGATCGAACGCCGGGTGGATGCGATGTTTGCCGAGGGGCTCATCGAGGAGGCGAGGGCGGCCGCCGCCCGCTCCGGCGGCATCGGCCAGACGGCCTGCCAGGCGGCGGGATATGCCGAGGCCTTGGCCGTGCTGGCTGGCACGCTCACACCCGCTGAGGCCATTCGTCTGACCCAGCAGCGGACACGGCAGTTGGCCAAACGGCAGCTGACCTGGCTGCGGAGTTTCACGTCGGCTGTCTGGATCGGCAGCTAAAAAAAGACTTTTCCGCGATAGTCCCGCGTCTGATTCCGCCGGTTGCACACCCTTGCGACCGCAGCGCCGCCGGGCCAGATGGCCCGCGTCCGGTGCTAGCACTAGACGTGCTAGCACCGGATGTAGGGGTGCTGGAGGTTCGGGACCACAAAATCATAAAAAATCCTTGCCTTGTGCCGGGGGCCAGATAGGTTCTCGCCCGTTGCGTCTGCGGCCCGCCATGAGGGCGGTCCGCAGGACGCGACGAACGGATGGATCCGTTCGATCGGCTGAGATGTGATCGGATCGTGGCTTGAACGACGGAAATGGCCCGGTACCCCGGTGGGGTGCCGGCCCGGTGCCCGGATGGCACCCGCCCGCCGTGCAGCCCCGACAGGATGACGGTCGAAGCGTTAGGGATGACGCTGCCAGACCTGCGGCCCTTTGTGGCGTCGTGGGTACCGGCGTTGTTGCCCGACGGTCGGCCGCTGTTCCGCGGGACGGCACGGGGGAGGGAGTCGGCCGACAGCACGCGGGGGTCGCACCTGACCACCACGTCGGCAGGCCAGTCGGCAGGATGCCGGCGAGTCGCTTATTCAGAGGAACCCCATGGCAGTCAAACCCCTCATCGGCATCAACACTGATTACCGCTCCACCCGCAAGGAGCATGCCGCTCTCTCGTTCGTCGCGGCCGGCTACTTCGACGGCATCACCGCCGCGGGCGGCATCCCCGTGATCCTGCCGCCGCTGTCCGATGAGGAGGATGTCATTCGCCTGCTCGACATGCTCGACGGCGTGGTGATGGTGGGAGGAGCCGACCTCGATCCGCGTCGGGACGGCTACATGCCCCATCCGGCGGTTCGGCCGATGGACGCGCGGCGGGAGGATTTCGACCGCCTGCTGGCCAAGCATATCTGTGCCCGTCACATGCCGGTGCTCGCGATCGGCAGCGGCATGCAGCTGCTCAACATCACCGAGGGAGGCACACTCTTCCTGCACATCCCGGAAGACCTCCCGAAGGCGATTCCGCACAAGGATCCGATCGATCAGTCCCATCGGCATGCGCTCGTCGTCGAGCCCGGCTCCGTGATGGAGCGGGTCTATGGTGATGGTGAGATTCGAGTCAACAGCATGCACCACATGGGAATCGATGACGTTGCCGAGAGCTTCAAGGTGACCGCCCGGGCTCCGGACGGCGTGGTCGAGGCGATCGAGAGCTGCGTGGAGGGCTGGGTGGCGATCGGCACGCAGTTCCACCCCGAGGCCGAAAGCGCTTCAGCGCTCGACGTGAAAATCTTCGAGGAATTCGTGACGGGCATCACCGGCGAAGTTCCCGAGATGCGGCTGGTGGCGTAAGGGAGGCAGTGCATGCGTTTCTGCGGACTGACACGTGTCAGCTCGGAAACGTCACCCGGTAGATTTCAACGGCAGGCCCGTCGGTCGCACCACGCGGCCGGCGGGCCTTCTGCTTGACGACGCCCAGCCCAGCCGCGTGGGCGGCAGCCTCGAAGCCGGCCGCCTTCTGCCGGCCGGGATCGGCCACAAGCGCGATGCCGTCGGGCCGGAGGGTGCGGGCGATCACGTCGGCAAGCGCTGCGGGATGATGCGACTCGTAGAGCACGTCGGCTGCGACCACCCGGTGGAAGCGGCCCAGATCCTCAGGCAGCGCTCGCCAGTCGAGTTCCCGCGTTGAGATCGCCTCGAGCCCGTTGCGAACCGCGTTGAAACGCACCCCCTCCAAGGCCGGTGGCTCGTAATCGCTGGCAGTGACGGTGAACCCCGCCTGGGCGGCGGCCAGCGATGGCAGGCCAAGACCACAGCCGAGTTCGAGCAGGGAAAGTCCGCGGCCATCGACCGCCGCGAGTTCCTCGGCAAGGACAATGGCGGATTCCCAGACGTCGGCCCAGTAGGGGATGCGTTCATCCTCCTCGAAGGCCACGAGGTCGATGAGTTCCTCCATGTCCGGAGGCCGCCACACGGAGAGCAGACGGCCGTTGATATCGATTTGCCGCTCCACCGGCCCAAAGCGTTCAAACCCCATGCAGCGTCCTCCTCTCGGTGTTCTCCAGGCTACGACAACCCCGCCATGCCGACGGGGCTGGCTTGCGGGCAGTCGTTTCGCCGCGGCGCCAGACTGCTCCCGTAGGCGAGCGCCGTCCCGGAACGATACCATGTGGCCCCATGCTCACCGACTACGATCTGCACCTGCTGGGCGAGGGCCACCACTGGAAGAGCTACGAGAAGCTCGGGGCGCACCTGCACGTCGTGGACGGTGTGGCGGGCGTCAACTTCGCCGTCTGGGCCCCCAATGCCGAAGCCGTGGGCGTTGTCGGCGATTTCAATGGCTGGGAAGGCCAGCGGCACCTGCTGCAGAAGCGGGTGCCATCGGGAATCTGGGAGCTCTTTGTGCCCGGCCTCGCCGCCGGAACGCTCTACAAATATCGGGTGCATGCCGATGGCGGCTTCAGCGATCGGGCGGATCCCTACGGTTTTGGTGCCGAGGTGCCCCCAAGAACGGCGTCGAAGGTGGTCGATCTGACCAGCCATGTCTGGCGGGACGAGGAGTGGATGGCACAGCGGGCCGCCCGCAACAGCCTGTCTGCGCCGCTCACCATCTACGAGGTGCATCTGGGAAGTTGGCGGCGGCCGGGCGGCGAATCGCACCGCTGGCTTTCTTACGCCGATCTCGAACGGGAACTCGTTCCCTACTGTGTGGAAATGGGGTTTACGCACGTCGAGTTCCTGCCACCGACCGAGCACCCGCTCTCGGCCAGTTGGGGCTACCAGACGATCGGTCTCTTTGCGGCCACCAGCCGTTTCGGCTCTCCACAGGATCTGATGGCACTGATCGATGCCCTGCATCGGGCCGGCGTGGGCGTGATCATCGACTGGGTGCCGGCCCATTTCCCTCGCGACGGCCACGGCCTGCGGCGGTTCGATGGCACGGCCCTCTACGAGCACGAGGATCCGCGGAAGGGCGAGCATCCCGACTGGGGAACGCTGATCTTCAACTACGGCCGCAACGAGGTCGCCAACTATCTGGTTTCGAGCGCACTTTTCTGGCTCGACTACTACCACGTGGACGGCCTTCGGGTCGATGCCGTGGCCTCGATGCTCTATCTCGATTACAGCCGCAAGGACGGGGAGTGGGTGCCCAACTGCCACGGCGGCCGCGAGAATCTCGAGGCGATCGAGTTTGTCAAAAGTTTCAACGTGCAGGTGCATGCACACCACCCGAGCGTGCTCACGATCGCCGAGGAGTCGACCGCCTGGGCCGGCGTGTCGCGGCCAACGTATGTCGGTGGTCTGGGCTTCAGCCTGAAGTGGAACATGGGCTGGATGAACGACACCCTGCGGTACATGCGGCATGACCCCGTGCACCGCAAGTATCACCATGACGAACTCACCTTCAGTCTGATCTATGCCTTCCACGAGAACTTCGTGCTGCCGCTGTCGCACGACGAGGTGGTGCACGGCAAGGGATCGCTCCTCGATCAGATGCCGGGGGATGTCTGGCAAAAGTTCGCCAATGTGCGGCTTCTTTACGCTTACATGTGGTTCCATCCGGGCAAGAAACTGCTCTTCATGGGGGGCGAATTCGGGCAGTGGCAGGAGTGGAATTTCGACGAGAGCCTGCAGTGGCACCTCCTGGCGGGCGAGCAGCATCGCGGCCTGTCCCGCGCGGTGGCCGACCTGAACAACCTCGTGCGGCGGGAGCCAGCCCTCCACGAACTCGATTTCGACGGTCGTGGCTTCGAATGGATCGACTGCCATAATTGGCAAGACAGCGTCCTGGCCTTCGTCCGCCGCGGTGCCACCAGCCGCGAGTGGGTGATCGTCTGCTGCAATTTCACGCCGGTGCTCCGACAGGGCTACCGGCTTGGCGTGCCGTCGGCGGGAGCCTACGAGGAAATCTTCAATAGCGACTCGGCCTGGTATGGCGGGAGCAACGCCGGCAACGGTGGCGGTCTGCAGTCGTCGCCGCAGCCGCACCACGGCCGCGAGCACTCGCTCGCGCTCACACTACCGCCCCTGGCGGTCGTCGTGCTCAAGCAGCGGTAGCGTTGTCAAACGAGAAGACGTTGACACCCTCCAACCGCCACGGAGTGTGAGCGATTGTGTCGGCAGGACGATCGACGTGGCGGAGCTATGCGTGGCATCCGATCCCCCGGCTCACGCCGAGGGCTTGTATGGGAGTGTGCAGCCTCACCGAGGCTGCCGCTTCCAGTCGAGTCGATACCGCTTCTGCATGCCCTCGATCAGCCCGCGGAACGTGGTCGATGCCTGCCTCTGGGCGACCATTCCGATCTTCTGCCGGTCATTGCGGCCGGCCAGAAACGTCTCCTGCAATGCAGCGACGGACGGCTCCTGCGACACCAGACGGATCACGTAGCAGACGGTCTGCGGCTCGTTGAACGCCACGGCCGTGCGGCCAGGCTCCAGGGAAAAAACAGCCCGCATGAAATCGTCGCCGGGCATCGAAACGCCCTCGGGCTGGGAGAGCACGGGCTGATTACCACCCGCCATGCCCTGCGTAAGCCACGAGAAGGGGCCAGCCTGCATGGCCTTCATCTCACTGCCGCCATAAGGGGGAACCTGCTTTTGGAGCGTCATCTCGAGTGACTGTTGAGTTGCCTCGGCCTGCCGGGCGATCTCCTCGGCCCGCTTCTTGGCAAGACCGCGGCCCTCGACGATCCGCCAGGCCCGCTCCACGCCAGACCGGGCGGTATCAAAAGACGGCGTGAATTCGGGCTGGTCCTCCGTGCGCCACGACAAATAGCGACTTCCCTCGACATCCCGCGAACGGATCGGCCGCAACGACATCGAGCCCGCACCGAACATCTGGTCGAGCCAACGCTGTTGACGGATGCCAAAGCGGCTGGAGGGATCGGGAACGAATTCAAAGCTGCCACCAAGACCGCCGGCTGCAAACGCGGCGTCAGCAGCGATGAGTTCCGAGCGGCCTGATTCCAGCCCCTGTTTCTCGGCGATGACTGCCAGGTTGGGCGGCCTGGGGGCTTCGACGCCTGCCGGCCGCCGGGCCTGCCAGAGAGCGTAGTCTTCGGCATAACGACCGACATCGCCGGCCACGGCCGTGAAAATACGATCGATTCGGGCGTCGGCCCGCTCCCGGGCGAGCCGCTTGCGGATGTCGTCCTTGACGGCCTCGAGAGGCTCGCACTGCGGTGCCTCGTCAGCTTTGGTTTCGGTCGCTTTTCCTTCAGTTGCTTTTTGGTCTGCAGCTTTGAGTTCTGTAGTCCCAGCCGCTGGGGCCGAATCCTTCTCTTCCGCAATCTTTCCAAGTGGCTGCCCAAGCGGTTGCTTTTCGGCGGCCGCTTCATTCGACGTAGTTGCCTTCGCGGTATCCGCCTTCGCAGAAGAAACCGCCGGAGCGGCCGTGGGGCTCTCCGCCGGTTTGGCTTCAGGTTGCTTAAACGCCACCGTGGAAAACGGCCGGCTACCCGCCGCTGCCCCCTTAGGAGCGGGCTGGGCTGCCTCCGGTTTTACCTCGGCCGGCTTGGCATCAGGTTTGGCATCTGGCTCGGCCGACTTGGCGGCCGGCTCGGCATCCGGTTTCGACTCCGGCTTCGATTCCGGCTTCGATTCCGGTGCGGCTGGCTTGGCGCGAAACATCGAGGTCTTGTTCTTCTCGTAATACTCCGCGATTTCCGCGTCGGTCACCTCTTTCGCGGCCTCTTCCTCGAAGAGTCCCCTCTTGGCTACGAGGTATTCGTATTCCACGCGGTGCGGCTCCCGAAAGCCCGGGGTGGCGCTGCGGGCCTCGGGAAGCTCGTCCTTGTGTTTCTCGTAAAACGCTCGAAGAACGACTTCCTTGGGCGTGGGCACCTCTCCTGCGAAGGTTTCCACGACCACAGGCACAGCCTCTATGGTGGCCCGCTGTTCAAGACGGCGAAAAAAGTCCCACTGCCAGCCGGGGGGATCGCTGTTGAAGGCCGACTGGTGGAGCATCAGCATCGTGCGGGCCGCGAGTTCGGTCCGCAGGGCTTCAAACAGATCCTGCTGGGTCAGGGGTGTTGGGCCGAGCCGCAGCCGCGAGAGGATCTCGTCAAACTGATCCTGCCGCACGAGATTGCCGGTCCATTGCCCAAGAAAATCGTTGATGGCCTGGTCGCTGACCACTATCCCGTTGGCTTTGGCATCCTGGGCCAAAAGGGTTGTCTGGACAGTCTGCTCCTCCCCCTCCGGCAGCAAGGGCAGCCGGGAAGGATCGCGGCCACCGGCTGCCGCCGACTCGGCCAGAAATCGGTTGACGAGCGATCGCAGGGCCACAGTTCGCTCGAGCCCCCCCTCCCGAAGCTCTCCCCCGGTCCAGGTCACGGCCACCGGGTCTTGAGACTCGGGAGAACCGCTCATCTGCAAGAAAGGCGGCAGCACGAAAAACGCGAGCATCGCCAGAATTGCCACGAATACCAGCAGTGAACGCTGGTATTTTCGGATTATTTCAAAGGAGCCGACCATGGCACCGCCTGTGAGCTGTTCTCGGACGGCAGAACCGTCGAGGCTTGACAAGGAACTTGAGTGCAGGGTAACGCTTGGAGACCTGCGGACAGGCCGCAGATTGTAGCGCTGGGCCGGTTTGCGCCAATCCCGATGCTGGCACCCTCCACCAAAACCTTTTCGGACGACGCACCATACGATGGCCAAAAAGAGCTCCAAGCGACCGCCCGCCAAGCGCAGCCCACCGGCCAAGAGGAGCCCGTCCGCATCGACCAGGGCGTCCGGGGCCGCGTTTCAGTTGGTGATCGTCGAAAGCCCTGCCAAGGCCAAGACCATCGAAAAGTATCTGGGGCCGGGGTTCGTGGTGAAGGCGTCGATCGGCCACATCCGTGACCTCCCGAGCAAGGCGGCTAAGGGGTCGAAGCAGGCCGTGCCGGGCGTGGATCTGGAACACGACTTCGCCCCGACCTACGAAATCGACGACAACAAGGCGAAGACCGTCTCCGAGCTGCGGCGGCTCGCCAAGGGGGCCAGCGACATCTGGTTCGCCACCGACTTGGATCGGGAGGGCGAAGCGATCGCCTGGCATCTCACCCAGGTGCTCGGCGTCGAT
>Ga0247835_1004680_pt1 | contig 11687 bp, 8 predicted proteins | sample LaCtaG_3_FD_189912 | JGI IMG/M metagenome (GOLD analysis project Ga0247835, IMG submission 189912) | Freshwater microbial communities from meromictic Lake La Cruz, Castile-La Mancha, Spain - LaCruzMarch2015_13.5m | ecosystem: Environmental > Aquatic > Freshwater > Lake | place: Spain: Castile-La... | reverse complement strand
TGGTTGCGGGGGCTGGATTTGAACCAACGACCTTCAGGTTATGAGCCTGACGAGCTACCGGGCTGCTCCACCCCGCGTCACCATGGGGGTATCACCAGTCACGCTGAAAGCGGACGGTGTCGAAAACGCGATATCCATTCGCAGAGCTGCATAAGACAACTTGCGACCCGATTTGGAGATCTCGAAACGACAAAGCCGCCCATCGGCACGGGCGGCTTCGATGACACTCGTATAACACGTATTCGCCCTCTGTGAAGACTATCTTTGACGCATGTGGCGCTTTTTTTGACGCGCTGCAACGTTGGCAGCAGGAGGCGTTGTTTTCGCTATAGGTTTTGCGCCTTTGCCGTTGTGCATAAGATAAATGTTACGTGCATAAACGAGCACCCCGAACTGAGCGAGGATCACAACCGGATCTAGAAAATAAACTCCATAAAACAGCACCATCAGCCCGCCCATCAGGCTGTAGTACCAGAAGGTCGCGGGAACAGTCGGCGTGCCAGCCCGCTCACTCGCCAGCCACTGCTGAATCCAGCGCAGCGAGAACATCAACTGACCGACGATGCCGATCACCGATACCATTTTGTGTGCGGGTGTCGTGCTGATCCACCAAGCAGCCATTTTGGCCGCGACCGGTGCAAACATATCCATGCAGCTGTGCCTTTTATGAATGCGGATCAAAAGAGTGGGCATTGTTCGGTGGCTTTTATCAGCCCGACGCAGGATGAGTTTGCGTCAAATGCTCGCGCGGAGCCGTCCGTGCAACAAGACACGGCGCGACGCCATGCGCAGCAGCACGGTCGAGTTTGCATCAAAGGGCCAAGAGATCGTCAGGCCTGATCGGTGATGCGCGGAACGACGGTGCGGCGGCGAATCCAGGAGACGCCGACCAGATCATAGAGACCGACGAGAGCGCGGTTCAAATTGTTATACTTGGAAACCCCAGCCTGCCGGGCGCGATCATTGACCGGGACATAGCCGACGTCATACCCGTAGGTGATGAACATGGCCGGCATATAGCGGTGTTGGCTCGCAAAAAACGGCAGCCGCAGATAGGCCTCGCGCCAGTAAACCTTGATGCCGCAGCCCGTGTCGGGGCATCCGTCGCGCAGGATGCTGTCGCGAATCCAGTTTGCCGCTTTGCTGGCAAACCGCTTCGAACCCTCGGCCTTGCGATTGGTGCGCACGCCGCCTACCAGCGCATTGCCAGACGAGCCTGGGGCAGCCAATTTTTCAAGCAGGCGCGGAATATCTTTGGGGTCGTTCTGGCCGTCGCCGTCCATCGTGGCAATCACGGGCGCCTGCGCGGCAAGGACTGCGGTGCGGATCGCGGTGCTCTGGCCTGATTTTTCCCCATGCCGAATGTAACGCAACCCGGGATAGCGCCCCGATGCAATCAGGTCCTTGATCTCGGTTGGCGTCGTGTCGGTGCTGGCGTCGTCCACAACAATGACCTCGGCCAGATTTTCAGCCGGCACGGCCTCGTAAGTTTCGGTGATCAGGCGGCCAATGTTTCCGGCCTCGTTGAGGGCTGGGATCACAACGGCAATACGAAGGGTCATCGGGCTCAAACCAGACTGGAAAACGTGAAATTGACAGTGCCACGTAGCACAGGCTGAGGATCGTGGCACGCAGCGAAACAGCCTGCGGCCGAATGCGGGGGACCCAACCGGAAAATCGGACGCGTCACGGCATGGGTCGGGTATGATACAGGGAAGACTTGGCGGTTAGGGGCAAGTTTTGCCGTCCACAAGTTCTTTCACCGGCAAGATCTGTGGAAAGTGCGTGGCCCGGCGAGGTCGGCAGTAAAAACCGATTTTGATACCAGCATCACGACAAACCAAAGAGCGAAACAAACCTTTAGGACGACGGCTAAAGCGGACCGTCTGAAAGGGGGAGTGGGGGTAGGATGTTCTTCTATGCGGCAAAAGTCGGCTGGTTTTTGATGCAACCATCGACTATCATTCTGCTCTTTCTGGCAGCAGCATGGTGGGCGCGTAAGACCGGGCGCGACATAGCATCGGGACGGCTGTTGGCGGCCGGTCTTGGGCTTTATCTGCTGGCCGCAACACCGGTCCCTAACCTCCTGACTCTACCGTTGGAGCAACGGTTTGCGCGTGCGCCACTTTCAGGCCCGCCGGTTACAGGCATCCTCATTCTAGGCGGGGGAGAAGACGCACCGATTGCCGATGCTCGCGCAACGCACGCGCTGAACGAGGCCGGCGAGCGCATCACAGAAGCGGTCGCATTGGCCCAACTTTTACCCAGTGCGCGTGTGGTATTCACCGGCGGGTCGGCCGCGCTGTTTTCCGGCCAGCCCACCGAGGCTGACGCCGTCCACAAGATGCTGACCCAGATGGGTGTGGCGCGAAACCGGATCACGGTTGAAGGCCGGTCGCGCGACACGTGGGAAAATGCCGTCTTTACCAGGGAGCTCGTTGAGCCCAAGCCCGGCGAGCGCTGGCTGCTCGTCACGTCGTCATGGCACATGCCGCGCAGCATGGGGGTGTTCCGGGCGGCAGGATTTGCCGTTGAGCCCTGGCCGGTGGATTATCGCACGACGGGTTGGGGCGATGCGATTGCGGTATCCAAAAGCCCGGCCGATGGATTGCGGCGCATGGAAATCGTCTTGCGTGAATACACCGGTCTGGTGGCCTACTGGCTCAGTGGGCGCTCAAGCAGCGTGTTTCCCGGGCCGTGACGGCGGCGGAGCAAATACGCTCCTCCGCCGCACTATTGAGTATTCTCGCTGCTGAGTATTCCTGTGGGCCTCACCCACGTCAGGGCTTCAACAACTGAAGTGCCATTTTCCATCGGACATGCTTTTCCCGCTCGCTCGCCCAATAGGCCGTGAGTGGCGGACCGGTCATGAACTCACCCTTCAAACTGTTAGCCGCGCTGTATTTTTTCCAATCCGGGCTGTCGTACAAGCTGCGAAACAGTTTGGACCAATATGCGAGTTGATCGGGCTTCAAGCCGGGTGCACCCACAACGGAGCGCTGCATGAAATAAGTGAAATCCATGCCGGTTTCCCGCAACGTCGGGTTCACTGGGTATTCGGGCAAGCGCGCAGGCGTAAACGCCAGGATCGGTTTAGTCATGCCCTTGGGGTAGAAGTCCTTTTGCTCGGACGGATTGTTGACCGTCGAATCTGCCTGTTTCTCGGCCAGCAGCTTTGCGACTTCCCCACCGCCGCCCTTGCTCAGATAAGTCATGTCCAAGCCGTATTGGGCGTTGAGGAAGTCGGTCAGCAGGTTGTCTTCAGCCCCGCTTCCCGTCCCAGCCATCACCCAATTTTTGCCCTTGGCCCGAGCGGCTCTGACAAAATCTTCGATGGTCGCAATGTCGGAGCGCTCCGAATTGACCCAGAGTAGAAATACGTCCTCGGCCATCCGGGCAATCGGCGCAAACGCCGTGATGTCGACGCCGATTTCGGGGTGTTCGATGGGCGTGGTGTAAAAGCTGTTGAGCGTAAACAGCAGCACGTGGGGGTCGCCCGCACGCTTTTTTAACGCCGCCAAGGCTTCGGTGCCCGATCCACCGGGCATGTTGACGACCTCGAACACGACCGGTGCAAGTTTGTTGGCGTTGATCGTATCGACGAGGAAACGCGTTGCTTTGTCAGCACCGCCGCCCGGCCCGGCCATGACGATGAATTGCACTGGTTTGGTCGGAGTCCATTGAGCGTGCGCGAGAGTCGTGCCCGCCAAACTGATGGCAATCGCCGCAAACAAGCATTTGGCCTGCGAAATGAAATCACGGCGCATGGGAAGAACTCCGAACAGAACAGCATCACGGGGCATGAACTCAAACTTTAAGGCGTTCGTTGGAACGCGTTGAAGCTGGCTTGGCAATTGAGCTAAGCCAGCATCATTTTTGCAACGCCCAAGGGTTACTTCACCCAGACTTCCACGCGGCGGTTAAAGCTGCGCGCTTCCGGTGTGTCGTTGCACGCCACCGGTGCCAGCTGGCTGTAGGCGCGTGTCACGACATTGGCTTGGATAGGCCGGCTCCCCGCCCGCTGAACAGCTGCAAGCACCGTCGCAGCCCGCTTTTGTGACAGCAGCATGTTGCTGTCGAAGCGGCCGATACCGTCAGCAAACCCGGCCAGAATAACGGTCTTGCCGCGATACTCGTCGGTTTCGAGCAAGCTGCGCAAACGCGTCACGTCAGCCAGCGATTTGTTATCGAGCGAAAAGTTAGCCGTATCGAAGCGGAACGTCGTCGTCAGGCGGTTTGCCGGTTTGAATTCTGAGATCAGCGCCCGCATCAGGTTCAAGTCGAAGTCGGGACCTGCTGCGTTCAAGGCGTAAGCAATGCGCGTGGTCTGCGACTGAAAATCCAACCCTTCCGGCGATTGGTCGAGGAAGTTGGCTTCCTTCAGAACCGGCTGCATACGCGGCGACATCGCAAATGCGAGCAATTCGCGCGCCAGCGTTCCGCGCGGCGTGCCAACGGAATAGAGCTGATAGCGGCTGGACAGCGGGTACTCGTCCGTCTTTGCCAAGAATGACGACGGCTTCGTGATCAAACCGCACGAGGCCTCGATGTTCAAGGCTTTGGCGTTGCGCACAAGGCCGATGGCGGTGATGCCGATACCGAGCGGGTCTTGAGTGACTTTGTCGGACCAATCCGTCGCACTGTCGATGCGGATGATGTCGGGCATCGCCGTCAGATTGCGCGGCTTGAGAACGAGGTCTTCGAATACGCCCCATGGGCCTGCTGTGGGCACCATCGCATAGACGTTGATTTTGCCAGGAGGCAGACCCAGTTCCGACCAGTCTTTAATCTGGCCAGAATAAATTTTTGCAATGTTATCCAGCGACATTGACACGGCCGGGTTGCCCGGAGCCACAATGATCATCAACGCGCTCTGAGCATAAATGTGTTCGCTACCCGGTGCCCGCAAGTTACCCAGACCGGCCGCTTCAGCACGCTGCAGTTCGGCAGCCGAGATCGGACGCGCCGACCAGACTGTATCCACGGTCTTGGTTTCCAGACCGGCAAATCCCGCCGGAACACCTTGACGCGCGGCGATGAACTGGCCGATTTCCTGACCCGCTGCATCCGTCAACTTGAATTCCAGGTTCTTGGGGTCGGCACCGACGGAGCGTGTCACCGTGGCCCCGATGCTGGCGGCATACGCTTGGATCAGCTTCGGCATGACGGCCGTGCCTTGGGCGCTGCCACCCATCCATGTGGCGGTGCCCAGGTTACCGCCACGAACCGGCGCAGGTGCAGCCGTTACGGTGCCAGCCTTCGGGCAATCGCCCGCGACGCAGTCAAAGCGCGCCGCATCGAGCGACATCGAGCCAAACGACTTCGACTCGATTTGGTACTTCACGCCGTCGAAGGCTTTGATGTCGCCTTTGACCGTGAAGTCGCCACCCTTCATTTGCAGCGTCACTTCGCCTGCATGGGTTGATGGAATGGCTGCCGCCATAAGCACCGCCAATGCCGCTCCGCGTAAAATCCAACGATTGTATTTAGGTGCCTGCATTTTATTCCCCGATCTTCCCCTAAGCTGTACAAAAAGGTCAGTTTTTTATTGCCCGAATTGAAGATCGGGAACGGCATCGCGAATGAGGCGCGATGAAAGTGGCACCCCGCATGCCGCACCCGCAATGGCGCCGCGTTCCCGCGCCGTCGTGCCTTTCGGCGACCACGTCACGGTCTCATAGGTCACACTAGCCTGTGCTCCCGTCCCGCAATACTCGCCGGAAGGCGTGTCACCGCGCGATGCGTAATCAAGCGACATGGCAACAACGCCAGTTGGTTGTTCCGCCGATCGGAAGAAAGTGTAAACCTCGACCTTCGACCCCTCATGCGCGCCGTCATCGCTCAGCGAGATAAATCCCCCGCCGCGTCCGTTGTCGGTCAACTGCGCTTTGGCAGCCTTCGGCGTACCCGTCGATCCGGCCCACAGATGCCCCGACTTGCCCGGCAATGAACCGTTTTCGAACGCATGCAGGTCGAGATTGACGGGCGCATCCCAGATTAAAGCGATCTTGAAAACTTCGGCAAGGTCGCCGGCAGCGGGTTGGACCGTTTCGGTGTGCCCGCCCAGATAGCTCAGCGCGACCGGTTGGCTGTTGCCAAGAAAGAGATCGACGTCGAACTTGGCATTTCCGTTCGCGTCGATTTTGCGAACCGTTTTGGTGCCGCCGTAGGAAACGGACACGGCCTGGCCCTTGCGGCAAGGACTGGCGATGACAGCGCGCATCACGCCCCCGGCCAGATAGGAGATTTGCGCTTTGGTTGCCTCGCAGGGCGCGCCAGCCGCCACCTGCTGCGCCGGAACCACCTGCGGGATGAGCGCGACCGTCTGTTGGGCGGGTGCTGCCCGGGTCTGTGCTGCAAGCGCTGCAGCACGTGCTGCCTCATCGGCCTTGCGCTGAGTTTCCAACGCAGCAACGCGGGCTGCCTCGTCGGCTTTCTTCTTAGCCTCGGCTTCGGCAGCAAGCCGCTTGTCCTCGTCAGCCTTGCGTTGAGTTTCCAGCGCAGCAAGACGGGTAGCCTCGTCGGCCTTCTTCTTAGCCTCGGCTTCGGCAGCAAGCCGCTTGTCCTCGTCAGCCTTGCGTTGAGTTTCCAACGCAGCAACGCGGGCTGCCTCGTCGGCTTTCTTTTTGGCCTCGGCTTCGGCAGCAAGCCGCTTGTCCTCGTCCGCCTTGCGCTGAGTTTCCAACGCAGCAACGCGGGCTGCCTCGTCGGCTTTCTTCTTAGCCTCGGCTTCGGCAGCAAGCCGCTTGTCCTCGTCCGCCTTGCGCTGAGTTTCCAACGCAGCAACGCGGGCCGCCTCGTCGGCCTTCTTCTTGGCCTCGGCTTCGGCAGCAAGCCGTTTGTCCTCGTCCGCCTTGCGCTGCGTTTCCAACGCAGCGACCCGCGCATCGTCCGCCTTCTTCTTTGCGGCGGATTCTGCAGCGATGCGGGCTTCTTGCGCCTTGGCTTCATCGGCAAGTCGTCTGGAATTGGCTTCCGTTTCAAGTCGGCGTTCTTCAGACGCCCGCCGCTGTTCCTGCAGCACTTCTTGGTTGCGGCGCTCGACCTCCATGTCGGGCAACCGCCGCGCATCGTAAAACATAGGAGCTTGACGCTGCTGCGCGTGACTGACAGCCATTCCAGCAACGCTTGCAGCACTCGTTGCGCACGCAAGGGCGACGAAGCGGAGGGGTTTTACACAACGAAACATACAGCCTCACTCAACTCGTAAAATTACTTGCTCAGGCGCGCGATCGACTCATCCGAATTGGGACACCCGCCCGCACCGCGAGCGCGCTTGAATTGCTCCAGAGCTTTCGAGCGGTCGGCAGCGAGCCCCAACCCGTTCTCCATCAGCGTACCAAGGAAACACATGGCAATCGGATCGCCGTTGGCCGCCGAAATCTCCCATAACAGACGCGCTTTTTCATAGTCAGGTGCACCGGTGACCGGTTCAGCAGACAACGTGCCGAGCTGCGTCATGGCCCAGCGGATCTGGGAGTGACTGGCGGTCAGCGACATGGCCTTTTTCAGCCAGAACTCGGCCTCGGCCCGGTCGATCGGACGATCGACGCCATGAAGATTGTAGTCGGCCAGCCGCAACGCCGTCGGCAGGTCGACGTCGGTCGCGATCTCGCCCCGCGGCGACTGCGTCCCAACCGAGAAAGCCTCGGCAAGAACCCCTCGCTTGGCGGCCTCGATGGTCACCCCCTGATTGGCGACCAGAACGCCCGACCCCGGCCGCATGGCCGTGACGCCAATGAAAGCTGCAAGCGCAATCCCGGCTACACCGGCACCCGCCAGGAATGGCATCAAGCGGCTTGGCTGCGGTGGCGGCGCAACGTGACCGTCAATGGTTTCACGCCGCAGTTTGGTCGTCTCCAGGCTCGTCGGTGCCGAGCCAGTCGTCGCGTTTGATGCGGGGCGTAGCACAATGGTCGGCAGCGATAGGTCTCGCTCGGGCAAAGCCGTGCTTGGGGCTTCGGGTCGGTCGGCGACAACCTTAAGGCTCGACAGGGTAGCAGGTGCGGAGGGGCTGCGCTGGGCCGTGGCAGTCTGCGCAGTTGTCGGCGATGCCAAGGCGCCGTTCGCCGCCGCCATGTCCGTTGCGGCTTGATCCAAGGCACTGGCGAGGCTTGCAGGCTTTGCAGCAGCCGGTTTCGATTCGTCGGGTTCCAGCGCCAGAGCAGCTTCGAGCTGACGGGTCGCGGCTGCAATGCGGACCTGCTGTGGCGTATCATCGAGCGCCAAAGGTGCGGCGGGCGCGGGGGCTGCTGCCGTCCGTTTGATCCGTTCGGCCTCCGCTTGAGCCGCCACCAAGGCCGCTGCCTCGGCTGCTTTCGCCGCCTTCGCAGCCTAGGCTGCCGCAATGGCCGCCTTCTCCGCTTGGGCCGCTTCGATTTTGGCGCGCTCGTTGGCGGCAAGTTCGGCTGCCATCTGCGAAGGGCTCATCACCACCGGCGCAGACGCCGCTTTCGACGACAACGGCAGGTCGGGCCAGATCAATTCAGCCGTCAACTTGCTGTTGGGCACGGAAATCGTCACCGGAGTGCCCGGCTCGAGCATCGGCGCATCCACAACGTCGGGACCGACGCGCAGTTCGATGCCTTCTGGCGTTTGACGGGTATCGAGCGGCGACAGGTCCCCGTGCGGCCAGCCTTCAATGTCCCCATCGTCCAGGCTGTCGTCAATCGGGTCGATACGGAAGGTCGAACCTGGCGGCAGCAGGGCAATCCCTTTCAGGCGGATCACCGCATGACCACCGGCTGGATGGCTTAAATCGGGAAAAACTTCGATCTTCATAATCGTCATTGTTCAACCTCAAACGGCCCCGACGCAAACAGATGTATCAGTTCGCCTAGTTCCCGATCCTTGTCGCCGCGGCCGGCAATCATGTGAGCGGACGTGATATTGTCCTCGACGAGCGAGACGAAAGAGACTTCCCATTGGTCCAATGCTGCTCGCGTCGTGCGCCGTCCCCCTGTCAAGGGCCGTGCGACGCTATTTCCATAACCAGAAGAGGCGCTTCCGGCAACCTCAAGGTCATACCCCGGGGCGCGCGGTCCCCGTGTCTGTGCCCCATGGCCGCGACCATGCACCGTGCCGAGCACTTCAAGATAGGCTGTGATGATGCGGCAAGCATAGGCGGTGAGCCGGATCAGGTCGCGTTCGGCAGGGGCCAGCCGCGCCGGCCCGCCACTCGCATGATGGACCGGCTCCATCGCCCGCTGCGGAGCCGCTTGGAGATAAGCATTGGCGATTTCACTGGCCAAGCCGCAGCGTAAAGCGCCGATTTGAAGTTCATCGACGAGATTATGAAGCACGCCCATTTCAATCCGCAAATCGCGGCAAAGCCGTAACGATCGCGCAGAGCGCCGCATACAGCCAAACCAATGGGCAACGGCGATGGTCGCCATGGCACCTGCTTGACGAGGTGCTTTCGCGCCGCCCGCATCGAGACCACGCGCCTCGTTGGCCCCAGCCTCCAGCCAAGGTGCAGCCCTCGACGTGGCAGCCGATTTGGCGGCAGCCATGCGCTCGGCAACCCGAATCGGCACGATCAGATCGCCCTCGCCCGGCATCAAGGCCCGATGGAGCAGCCCCAAACGGCCCTGATCGATGATAAATTGCAGTCGATCTTGGACCACGACGGCGGTGCTGCGGCGCCAATGCGCAAGTGCTGACGGATCGTTCGATGTGTGGTGGCGCAAAACAGTCTGGCGGATGTGCCGCCGCTTTTCCTGCAACGCCTGATGCAACTGCAACTGTTTGGCGCGCGGGTTACTGGCAAGCGTCAAAGCAGACAGCAGTTGCGCGATATTGGATTGCGAACGCTGCGCGACACTGCCAGCGGCCGGGGCAATGGTTGCAAGCACGGTCGAGGCCGAACCCGGATTGAGGTTATGCTGCGGGCTCGCTGTCTCTTCGGGAGTGAACCAGAACACCTCCGTCATGGGACGGTTTGGCGTCCAAGCGGTTGGCCATTCCTGTTTGTTCCCGATCACATCGCGGATGATCGACTGCACGCGCGTATCGTCCGGCGCACCCGCATGCGGTGCGCTCAAAGCCGCGACAAACAGGCCGCGCCGGACCCGCTCTCGGGAATGTGCATTGGGACCCTGCGTGGTTTCCACCCAGTCGCCAATGGCCTGTGCGTACGTGTCGTCGTCTTGATCGGGGTCGATCACGATCACCAGGCTCGTCGTGTCGCGGCGATGGCACGCGCGCTCGAACAGATAGACGGCTTTCGTGCGGGCAAAATGGGCGATGGCTGCATCAAGGTCGTCGCCCGAGACCGTCGCATGAGCCGTGCGCGGGGCCGCACTGGCAATCGGGGGCGGAGACGGGAAGTCCAGCAGATCGGCGGGCGCGAGGTCGGTCAAGCGGCTGGTGGCCAGATGGAGCGTCATCTCGCTGATCAGACAGGCGACAACGCTACGCTCGATGTCGACGGTCTGGCCATAACGGTTCATCATCGCCAGCATCGGTCCCGGCACCTGATCAATCGTTCGCAACGTCGCATCGTCGATGATCGCGCGAGGATGGCGGGTCAACCAGCCCGAAGCCTTGTCCTTGCCCAGCAGCGCCTCCGTCGGGCAATAGCCGTCCGCCCCCTGGCCGAGCTTGTCCAATCCATCGCATAGGCGCTCGAATAGCTTGGTGTAGGCGGCATCGTTCCTCCACAGCATCGCCAACACCCGGCGTCGGTCGCGGTCGGGCAAATGCGCGGCAATCTCGCGGAACTGGTCCCAATAGCGCGCCGCCGCCAGGGTCGCGAGTGTGGCATCACCCGGCCAGCGGGCATTTAATTGGTCGCGCAGGTCCAAGACATCCCGCTCGGAAAGGCCCGGCAGTGCTTGCGGAGAAAGGCGGGACGCAAGCTCGGGGAACAGGTCCGAGATTTCAGCGAGGCTCGGCAGAGGTGCCAATGGCCCCGACGACGACAGTGAGGCACCCGTGATGATCGCAGCGATATCGACAATCGAGAGCAGGCCGACATGGATGGGAAAGCCACGCGGTGCGGGCGGTAGCTCGTCCGAACTGAAGCGCACGATCGCGCAGCACGCCGCCTGATCGCCAGACGGAAAAAGGGTGCGAATGGTGGCCGCATCCATGGGTCGCTGGCCAAATTCGCCAACAACGGTCTGAGACCGGATTGCCAGCAGCGAGAACAAGAGCTCAGACTTTGCCGCTGGCGCGGTTGAAACCAGGGCAATCCCCGGATGCGTTTCTGCTGCCGCCGCGAGCGGGGTCAGATCGGCCGCCAGACAGGCAATATCTTCGCACACAGCAGTGTGGGCTGTGCCGAGCAACAGTGGATTGTGCTCAAGCCAGTCTGCGAGCCGACCCGCAGCTTTGCCGGTCTGCCGACAACTCAGCATGAATTTCTGTTCTGGCTTCATCGCAGACGCTCGACGTATGATTTTTTCGAGGTTGGTGATGGCGGGGTCACATCGTCATACGTCGCCGCGACGGACGGCTTATCGCGCATGAAGCCGCCGCCAGCCACTGCATACGAGCGCTCAGGGGCGTCTTCCGTTGGCGAGAACCCGGCATTGCGGGCAAAACCGGTGATCTGGGTGACTCCGGGCTGACCGCGCTGCTCGCTGGTCAAAGCCTGGGTGATGTCGCCGGTCGCCAGCGTGAATCCGTCAGCCGCTAGCATGTTGCGGCTCGCCATGTAGGCCCCGAGCAGGGCGGTGTCATGC
>Ga0247835_1004667_pt1 | contig 11710 bp, 14 predicted proteins | sample LaCtaG_3_FD_189912 | JGI IMG/M metagenome (GOLD analysis project Ga0247835, IMG submission 189912) | Freshwater microbial communities from meromictic Lake La Cruz, Castile-La Mancha, Spain - LaCruzMarch2015_13.5m | ecosystem: Environmental > Aquatic > Freshwater > Lake | place: Spain: Castile-La... | reverse complement strand
TGGCGGGGGCGGTGGCGGTAGCGGTGGTGCGACGGCCGCGATGATTCCTTACGACTATGGCACAACGGTGGTCTATCAGGATGACGGTGTCTACGTGCAGGGCAGCCGCGTGGGGACGGCTACTGAATACGCTGAGCAGGCGTCGACGATTGCTTCGCAGGGCGGCTCCGACGCGAAGATTGCTGACAACGACGAGTGGCGCTCGCTGGGGGTCTTTGCCATGACGCGTTCACAGGAGACTGACGCGAGCAATTTCCTCTCACTGGCGATCGATAAAAATGGGATTCTCCGCGGCAGCTATTACAACGCGATATCGGATGAGAATTCGCATGTCACAGGACGCGTTGACAAAAAGACGCAACGAGCGGCCTGGACGATCGGCGACAAGAAGGAGCCGGTCTACGAGGCGGGCATCTCCAACCTCACCAAAGATCAACTGACGATCCTGGCCCATAAGGCCGATGGCAAGGTCGAGCAGATGCTTTTGGTGCGTGTGAAGGAGGGCGTTCCGGGCGCAGGCCCGGTGACGGGTTCGGGGAAGGCTTCGGATCAGAGCCCCGCCGCCGCGACTGGGGCAGCGACTGGGGCAGGTACAGCGGCTGAAGCAGGCCGAGCGGGGCAGGGGACGGCTGCTCGTCCGGTTGCTGAAGCAGAGCAGGTCCCGGCCGACGCCAACTAGCCGAATTTTCTAGCCGAACTTTCTAGCCGAATTTTTTCGGGGATGCCTTCAGGCAGCCAGGCAGTTCTGCAGAGCCCCGGTCTGCAGAGAACCGGCAAAAACCCGTTCCAAAAACTCATTCAGAAGGCCGGCAGGACGCCGGTACAAGCCCGGCGGAATCGCCTTCGATTTCAGTCGATAACACTCAAACAAAGCGGAGGGCATGGGGCTCGAACCCACAACCCCTTTCGGGGCACCACATTTCCAGTGTGGCCGCTAACCATTCGCTTACCCTCCAAACGCGAGAAAAACGGCACTTTTTCAAGCAAGCGTCCCTCTGGGTGACAACAGGGTTACATCTCGCTTTAAAAATCCGTCAAACCCGAGTTCCGAGTATACCCACGGTCTTCGAATGAGCGACCCCGTGATTTCGGCTCGTACAGGCGAGGATTTTGAGCAGGGCTTGGGATAGGCGTCACAACCGTCGAGGACTGCCGCCTTCGGATTTTAGGGCAGCCGGCCCCCCCTCAACCCGCCCTCCGCCAGTCTCCAGCACCACCAGAGACGAGAGCCGCTCTGGCCGGATGGTGGGGTTGCCCTGCGGCCAGCAGGCGGCTGGACTGAGCATTTTGCCGGGGCTCAGCAGCACGCATATCGTTGCTGATTGTTTGATTCGTCTCCCGAAGGAGTCCCAGCTATATTAAAAACGGTTTGTCTTGGTCTCTCTACCTGTGCCTCTTCAGTTGCCATCTCCGCCGAACCCGTCACCCAACGAACTCCCATGATCACATCAGACACGTCAGTCATTGCTGCTCTTCAGACGTCCGTTGGCATGCATCTCACCGCGATCGAACACTACTCGACTCTAGCCGAGCACCTTGATCGCTGGGGCTATTCACAACTCGGCGAGAAGTACCAAGCCGATGCTGAGGAAGAACGTGGTCATTTCAAGAAATGCGTAGAGCGCCTTGAATTTTACGACGTGGCCCCTGTTCTAACGCACCCTGCACCTTCGTGGCCTAGGCACGATTTTGCGGGCATCTTGGTCGCCAATATGCAGTTGGAACAGAAGACCACGATCGCCGAGCGGGCTAATATTCTTGCGTCACGTGCCGCTGGCGATGAATTATCGGCTCTGGTGTTCGCGGAATTGCTGGAAGGTAGCGAGGAGTCCATCAAAGACATTCAGGCGGTGCAGTCGGTGATCAAGCAGATCGGACTGGACAACTACCTTGCCGACAAGATTTAGTGACGCGTGCGTTTGAGCGTCGACGTCCGGCCTGAATGGGCGTAATTCGCCTGCCTGAGGGACCGCTTCCCGATTTCTGTACCAGTGCTCATGAGAGAGTTGGGGAACAGTCCGCGTGGTGTGTCGGAGGGAGGGGCGCTGAAGCTGCCCCCAACTTGGTACCAGCCGGGTTGTTAGCCATGCAGGGCCGGTAGCTGGGCATGCCCATCTACCGGCCGCGCGAACTCCGACGGTGTTCGGTTGCTCAGAGCACCATGCGGACGTACGCGATTGTAATCGTCTCTCCAAGCTTCTGTCACGGCCCGTGCTTCATCGAGCGACAAGAACCAATGCTGGTTCAAGCACGCGACACGAAGCCGACCATTGAACGACTCGATGAACGCATTATCCGTGGGCTTTCCTGGCCTGCTGAAGTCGAGCCTCACGCCGTTGAAGTACGCCCATAGATCCAAGCTCCTCGAGATGAACTCTGGTCCGTTGTCGACTCGAATCGTCTGTGGCTTGCCACGCTGTGAAGCCACTCCCGCCAAGACCCGCACAACATCGTCTCCAGTTAATCGCTGACCAACCTCCGGAATCTGAACGACCGGGGCCAACACAATCACGACGCACCGGGAGTTCTTGCCAGCGTCGATCTGCCTCGCGAGGGCTTGGATGATCTCTGCCGAGCCCATGAATCTGTGCAGGTTCTCAAAAGTTGCCAGCGTCGTTCCAGAGCCATTTGCGATGCTCGGCAGAGCCCGGACGATCGCGAGTGGGTCTTGGGTGTCTGTCACGCCCGGCATCTGGATGGGCTCGAGTGGAAAGGTCATGTCGCGGTCGCAGTCCCATGTGCCGAGCCTCAAGCCCTCGTTGCGGCACAGGCTGGTCAGTTCACGGATAGCTTCTGGGGGCTCATGGGTTTGGATCCAGATCCCAGTGAAGCAGGCTGAAACAAGTTCGCGGAGGTGGGTGGAGAGGGTGTGGGTGGGCATCGTCAGGGTATTAGGTGTTGTTGTCATCGTTGGCTTTCTGAGTGAATTGGACAAGTTGACCGTGGCGGATACATCGAGGCCTGCTAAAGTCGGAGTCAGTTCATCTTCGCGGAGATGGATGTCCCACGGCTTCTACATATCGAGGAGAAAACTATGCGTCATCGATTCCTGTCGGGTCTGCTTGTCGTGGCGGCGATGGCACTGTTGACGGCAAAGCCCTTGCAGGCGGCCGATGACGACACGCAGGCGGTCAAGGCGGCCGTCACTGTGTTTCATGATGCACTCAACGTGCTGTTCAAAGGCGATGCCGCCCCGATGAAGGCCATCTGGTCCCATGCCGACGATGTGACCTACATGGGGCCTGTCGGCGGCATGCAGGTCGGCTGGTCGCAGGTCGAGCCGTACTGGGACAAGCAGGCGGCTAAGAAACTGGGCGGCAAGGTCGACCATGTGGACGTTCATGTCACGGCTAGCCCCACGTTGGCCGTCGTCCACTACTATGAGAAGGGCGAAAATGTGATCGACGGGAAGCCGCAGCCCGTGAACATCCGCACGACGACCACTTTCCGCAAAGAAGGCGGCCAGTGGAAGGTAATCGGCCATCACACCGACATGCTTGAGTACCTGCAGAAGTAGGACGACTGCTTTGTACTCATGCGGCGATACGATTTACTCGTGAAAATTCTGATCGCGGCTAAGCATCCAACTCTCGGGCTGAATCTTGCTGAGCCAGTCTTGAACCGTAGGTATTCTTCCCAAGTCTTCCAGTACGTGCTGCTCGCCGATGCACTTAAGCCAAGACAAGGACGACGCTTCACTCTCTGGGCCGCACTCCGTCTTCGTTCCCCGCCGGCTGCATTGGGGGGAGCACGTAATCTCACCAGTCGCTGGATCGTCCTCGCCGTCACCATCCATCACGACCACGAAGTCAGGCCGGGCAGCGGCCGCCAGCCGCGCAAGCCCCACTGCAATCGCCCGCTGATGCCCGAGGTTCCGCCGTCAGCAAGCATACTACGGGCGTGCGAAGACTGTCCTCTTTCCTTGATTCCACGCGAACTTCGCCACAGCCATGTCCGCAGCCCCCAAGCCATGCTCCGCTGACCGCACAAACATCGCGATAGCGCTGTCGCTCGTGATCGCGGCGCTCCTCGTCGCCTGGCCCTTCGCGGAAGGTGGGTGCTTCGATGACTTCTCTTACATCCACATGGCCAAGACGCTCGCCGAGACCGGCCGCTTCGCCTACAACGGCTGGCCGACGGCGATGCTCGGAATCCAGGTCTGGTGGGGAGCAGCTTGGATCTGGCTCTTCGGCTTCTCGTTCACGCTCGTTCGGCTGAGCGTGTGGCCGCTGGCGCTCGGGTCGGTCGTGCTCGTCTATCTCATGGCACGCCGTGCCAGCCTCTCTCCCTCCGACAGCCTGTTCGCTGCGCTCCTAACCGGCTTGAACCCGCGGTTTATCGTGCTGGCACCCACGTTCATGACCGACGTGTCATCGCTCTTCTTTCTCATGGGGAGTCTGTATGGATTTGTGCGGGCCGTGGAGGCGGCCCGTCAGGTGAGTGCCCCGCCACGCCGCGTCTTCGGCTGGCTTGCTGTCGGCATGCTCTGCGGCATGCTTGGTGGCACGATACGGCAGACAGTCTGGTTTGCTCCGCTGGCGGGTGCGGCGGTGCTGTTCCTGTGGCCCGGTGTCGGCCACAGGATCCGGTTGGCAGCCCTGCTCTGCGGAGTGATGGGACTGACCTGCATCGTGGTCGGAATTCGCTGGTTCAACAGTCAGCCCTACGCGATCCCCACTCACTCACTGTCGCATATGGCCCTGGGACTCACAGAGCTTGGCACCATGGCTCGCACGATGGCCTGGGTGCTTGTGGGAAGCATGAGTGCAATGGCGCCTGTGTTCGTCCTCAGATGTGCTGCATTGCGGCAGTTGCGACGTGAACGCCTGGCGTGGTTGGGCAACTCGCTCGCCGCGGACGTGGTCATTGTGGCGGCCTTGGCCCTCGTTGTCTTTCCCGCAACCATCGTCGGAGCGATGGAGGGAGCATGGCTGCCGGCGGATGCGAAGCCGGCCATTGACCGCTGCGTGTTACTCCTGAGGGGCATGCGGATCGTCCTGATGCTGCTGCTTGCACTGGCAGCGATGGCGATTGTGCTGCTGCGGCGACGTGCCATCGTGTCGGCCGTCCGGCGCATGCCGGCAGCGATCCTGGTGCCGCTCGTCTATCTGGTGCCATACTCGGCGGCGGTTATGCAGGCGTCGCATACGACAGGCGGGCTCTTTGACCGCTACTACCTCCCATGCGTGCCGGTGCTTGCCTGTGCGTTGCTATTTGCCGTGGGGACAACGGCGACGTCGGCCTCCGAACGGCGGAGTTCGGTATGGGGCTGGGTGTTGCTCGCGATCGTCGCAGCCCCCGAGGTGATGAAACTGCACGACATGTTTGCCGACTGCCGTGCCCGCCTTGCTGCGGTCGCCCACCTGGAGAGCAACGGTGTGGCTCGCGATCGGGTCATGGTCGGTTGGCAGATTGACGGCTGGGAGCAGATCGAGCGGGTAGGACATATGAACGACCCTCGGATCCGTGTGCCGCCCGATGCCTACACACCGTTTCAGCCGGACGGCTACCCGGAGCAGCTGTTTCTCCGCCCGAGACTCAAAGCGCTCACCCCCGAATACATCGTCACCGACAAGCCCGATCAGTTTCCGGGTGACGGCACGAGGTTTCCGAGTTTTCCCTACACGTCTTGGCGGCCACCCTTTCACCGCGAGATCGTCATCTGTCATCAGAAGGCGACAAAGTGACCGCTGATTTGGCCCATCATGTTCTCGTCCCAGCAGGCATGGACGTCGGTCCACGGGTTGCCGCTCAAAGCTCCCAGCACGCAGAAGAAATGCAAGACGGCACGTTCCCATCTCTGGCCTCGCGGGCATAGGGAACGACAAAGCAGCCGATAGGGGCCGCTTGGTTCCCACTGGGCATACAGCGGCCTAATCGAGCCGGATGTGCTTGCCTACCGATGGGGAGGGGGTGTAGGTTGCTTCTGTTCCAAACTCCCTCCGTCAGGAGATTTCAGATGAACAGTCCAATGATGCGGCGTGGCTTTTTAGTGCGATCCGTGATGGCTGTGGCTGGCAGTCTGAGTGCTGGCACACTGCTCGCCGCTCCGAAGACCTACAAGTACCGCTGCCCGAAGTGCAAACTCATTCAGGAGTACGGCACGATGGGCTCTAAAAAGTGCCCGACCGACGGCCGGACGATGATCAAAATGAATTAGTGCCTCGTGGGCCGTTCCCGCATACTTACGACAGGTACGGGGTTTTCTCTGAGGAGTAATCGATGCCTGCTTTGCTTTTTCTCGCCGTGACACTGGTCAGTTTGGTCGCCGGGCCGGTTGTCGCCGCCGAGCCCGAGATCCCCGCCAAGCCCGAGGGTGCTGACTCCACCACGTACGAGCTCCAACGCATCACTGCCAAGCCCGGGAAACTCGATCAGATCCACACGTGGTTCCGAGATCACCAAGACGACGTTCTAGCCAAGCATGGTGCCACGAATATCGCCTACTTCGTCCCAGTCGGCGACAACCCCGATGGCAAGATCGTGTGTATCCAAAGGTACCCCAGCCTGGCAGCGTTGACGAAATGCCGACAGGCCTGCCGGGCTGACTCCTCTTGGGCACCCATGAACTCAGAGGCCAAGACCCCCGAAAGCTTGATCGCAAAGGTGGAGAGCGTGGCCTTGCATCTGTGGTCCTCCTCGCCGAAGTTTATGCCCACGAAAAGCCCCGAGCCACGCGTGTTCGAACTTAGGACCTACACCTGCCCGTCGCCCGAGAAGCTCTTCTATCTTCACGAGCGATTCCGGGGCCACACCATGAAACTCTTCGAGAAGCACGGCATGGAGAACCTCGTCTACTGGAACCCGATCGACATGGACGACTCTGACCGGAAGCTCGTCTACCTTCTGGGGCACAAGAGTGTCGAGGCTTCCAAGGAGAGCTTCGCAAACTTCAGGAAAGACCCCGACTGGCTTGCCCCCCGTGAGGCATCCGAGAAGAAAGCTGGCGGCTCCCTGACCGAGAAAGAGGGCGGCGTGCTTTCAGAGTTCTTCGTCGCGACCGACTATTCGCCACTGAAGTAGGGCCACGCAATGGCCGCCCCAGAGCAGCCCGACAACTCTGTCCCGTACGATCTTAGCCAGGTTCTTCAGTGGCCAGCCAGATCCCGAGACCGTTCGGAGGCTCGGGAATCCATGAGCCTAGGCGTTACCCGCATGCGTGCTCTCCCGCCCCACAGCTACGTCCCGGGCCACGAGCATCCCCATCCCGTCACTGATCCCCGCGGGCATCTCTACGGGCAGACACACACAGCACCGATCACACCCGATTCGCTCGCTCAGCTCCCCACCGAGCCAGCCTCGCGGCGCCGTGCCCTTGCCGCACTCTTTGCCACCAACCCCCAGTGGCTCTACGCCCTCGATCTCTTCAAGGAGGGCTTTTACTGGGAATCGCATGAAGCCTGGGAAGGTTTCTGGCACGCTTTGGGCCGCACGAGTCCCGAAGCCAAGTTCGTGCAGGGGTTGATTCACCTTGCTGCCGCCTGCGTGAAGATCCGGGAGGGCAGACCAGAAGGAGTTCGTCGGCACACACAACGAGCCCGAACACTCCTGGGCGACTTGGGAGCGGCACCTATTGGCGACGCAGGGGCTTACGCAGCAGCTTCCGGCCTGGCCCCGGAAAGCGTCTCAAGCGTTGTCCGGGAGCTCGAGCACTATCGGCCCGAATGCTGGCACACTTCAAGGACGCCAGTTGTGCGTGTCCTGAGTGCAGAGCTCCGGTGCTGAAGTGCCATTGACCGGGCTATCCTTCTGTACGCTCTTCACGGAGACGTGCCGAAGCCTAATCAGAACCCTGTTTTACCCACAAGATTCTGCTGAAGACCCTCTTGAGTAGGCGAAAGGCAGGTGTCTCCCCAATCGTTGGCTCAGTTCGCGTAGCCGCGGATTCGTAAATGGACTAACTTGTCGCTGGTTTCACACCCCGGTCCAATTGAAGGATAAAACATGGCTAAGAAAAAAACTGCAAAGAAGCCCACCGCAACCAAGATCGTGGCGAAGAAGACGCCCGCCAAGACCGTCTTGCGTAAGATCGCCGACACGGCCAAGAAAATCGGCAAGAACATGGCGGCCCGCCGGGCTGCTCGCCAGTCGGCCGTTATGAACGTCATCGCTAAGGGAGCTGCGAGAGTCGCTGCTGCGACCGGTTCGGTCGCGAAGAAGGCGACGAAGCGAGCCGCTACAAAGAAGGCGGCGGCGAAATAGGCTGAGAGCCGACCATCTGGAAATGAGTGATTCCAAAACCGACCGCCTGACGCTGCCCCCAACTGGGTACCAGCCGGGTTGTTAGCCATGCAGGGCCGGTAGATGCGCATGTCCATCTACCGGCCGCGCGAACTCCGACGGTGTTCGGTTGCCCAGAAGCACCATGCGGGCGTACGCGATTGGCGGTGAACTCACTCCCAGACTGCCAGCCGTCAGCATCCGGATCGGCCGACCATCGGAAGTGCGGTCAGCCACGAAGTCGTAGCTCCCAGACTCTCTCTCTGGAAGCGGTGCTTTTTAAGGGGGGAAGGTCACTGCTGGATGGGTAGTCAAAGTGGAGCAGCATGTCCTGACACCGCTCCCGCCCGCTCGCTCAACACTCGGGCGTCGAGCCAGTTGATTGACTCGCCCGGAAGAGTGGGGTACATCCGTATTCGGAGCGGTTCCTGATCCTTGACGGATATGGTCACCGAACGACGGGGCAACTTTTATGGGCACTGTTCTTGATCGACTGCTCGAGCCGCGGCTCCGTCAAGGAACCCGCGGCAAGCTACGTCGCGAACCCTGGCCTGATACCCCGCTCGCCTGTGAGGCTCTTGAGGCGAGAGCGGTTATGTCTGCGGCTCCGGTCGTCGTATCGGCCGCCGTTCTGGATAGTCCCGCCAGCGATTTTACGTATCAACTCTGGAACGGCGATATCGCACTGAATTCCTACCACGGCCCCGGTGGTGAGGTCCGTATCCCGGCCACGATCGAGGGGCTGGCGGTCACGAGAATTCTGGGGCCAATGTTCCCGAACCGTGGCGACGTAACGGCGGTCGTATTGCCACCAACAGTGTCAGTCATCTCGAGCTTCGCGTTCAATGGTGCGGGAATCACCAGCATCAATCTTCCCGCGAGCGTGGTTTCCGTCGAGCAGGCGTTCAAAGGTGCTGATCGACTGCAGAACATCTATGTCGACCCAGCGAACCCGTTGTTCACCAGCATCGATGGCGTGCTTTTCAGGACCGACAAGACGTCTTTCACGTCTCTTTGGGAGTACCCGGCCGGCAGGGCTGGCGCCTACACCGTGCCAAACGGCGTCACGGATATCGGACACTACGCGTTCGCTTATAGCACCAAACTGACAAACGTGACCCTGGCACCAACTGTGGAGTGGGTCTCCTCAGAAGGTTTTGCGTACTGCACGAGGCTTCGGACGGTCTCCATTCCCGAAGGTGTTGGTGGACTTGGGCAGTTCTCGTTCAGGTCTTGCCCCGAGCTGCGGCAGGTGTCGTTACCGTCCACCATCCAGTCAGCCAACTACGCCTTTTTCGATTGCCCAAAGCTGCAGATCCTGAGCGGTCCGGCCACAGCCCCGCAGAACCTTCAGGCAACGCTCGTGGCTGGCAACCGGGTGCGGCTCAATTGGCAGGGCCCGCTGTTGGCTAGAGAGCAGAGCATCGATGTCCGTCGCTATCGGGTCGAATACAGCGTGAACGGTGGAAAGAGCTGGCAATCGCTCCTTGTCATTCCCGGCACAATGACCAGCGTGACGCTTCCGGCTCTGTATGGACGACGAACGTATGTTTTTCGTCTGACACCGATCGCAGGATTTCCGTACGCAGCACCATTCAACAGCAACGCGACCGTGCTAGGGCAGGCTGCGAGCACTACGATCACGGTACCGGGCCGGAGCCTTTTTCGCGTCTGACACGTGTTCGTCTCCTGACTGATCTGGCAGGTTTTGAGTCACAGCAAGTTCTCTTCTATACCGCGAGTGTGCCGTTCGGGGCTCGGGGCATGGTGAAGGTGTAATCCATGGTTCGCTTCGGATTCCGTGTCCCGAGCCTGAAGAGACGCATCTCGGCCAGCGCGAGCGTGAAGCGGTACGTCCGGAACAGTCTCGGCCTGAAAGCACCGCGAGGCTGGGGCTGGCTGACGAACCCAAAGAAAGCCGCCTACAACCGGGTCTACAACAGGACGACGCGGGGGTGCCTGGTGCTGGTGGTAGCGGGAAGTTCCGCCATTAGTTTCTTGGTTGCCGCCATCGCCGCAGACACCACTGAGAGACGCCGTGCATCTCCAGGGCGGCCAGCTGTGGCGGAGAGACGACGAGCAGCTGCCCCGACGGGTTGGGACAAGATGGTCCGCGATGTTTTCCTCGACGATGCGTTCCGCATCTTGGAGGATCGCACGAAGAAGGGCACAGGGCAGTTGCCATCTCCACCTGTTCCTCAGCAACCCGATGAATTCGATCGCGCTGTACTGATGAAGTCACTGGAAAAAGCGGAGGAGTCTATTGCCCACGCTGTCGCCAGTGAAAAGACGTTCAAGCAACACGCGGCACTGCTGGACGAACAGATCGGGATTATCATGGCAGTCGCTTCGGAACTGCATGAGGCCGACCCCGACTACCGAGATGACAAGGACTATCAGCGCTTCGTCCAGTCGATGCGAGACGCCACTGTATCTATGCGGTCAGCTGTAAAGATAGCAAGCTACGAAGCATCGGGGGTGTCATTTGGCAACATCAAGCAAGCTTGTGACTCGTGCCATAGGACGTTTCGGTAGGGTGTGCTCGATAGCCCAGAGGGCATGCTTCTGCGACTTTGTGTGGTCTGCCGAAGGAGATGAGGGCCACGGTGGTCGCCTTGGAATTGCATCACGTGAGGGACGATGAGCGAGATTCAGCGGTACGGCAACTCAAGGCGATGGGCGGATGTCGTGGTACATCAAGGCGTTGCCTATTGGGTCGAGGTCGCCGAAGACCTCTCACTCGACGCTCACGGACAGATTACGCAGGTGCTCTCGCAGGTGGATGCAACGCTGGAGATGATCAAGAGCGACCGGACGCGGCTCCTGCAGGTGCTCGTCTCCATCGCGGACATGGACGACGCTGGGATTCTCAACGAACTCTGGGACGCGTGGGTTCCTGCCGATCATCCACCTGTCCGGGCCATGGTGCAGGTCGGCCTCGGGAAAGCCTATAAGGTCGAGATGGTCGTGACGGCGGCGATTATTGAGCCATGAGAGGCAGCCTTGTTCAGCATGGAGCACAACTACCGATTCGACCTACATGCCGGGGCTGATCTAGGAATAATAGAGGAGGATAATAATAGAGGAGACTCAACCCAATCGGGCAGACCCATGTGCGGCAGATATACCCTTCATTCCCGTGCCGAATTCATCGCCGAGCGGTTTGGTGTCTTAGTTCCGACCACGCTTTCCGGGCGGTTCAACATTGCCCCGTCCCAGCAGGTCTTGGCCGTCAGGCTCAACCCAGAGGTCCACGAGCGCGAACTCGTGGCCCTTCGCTGGGGGCTGATTCCGTTCTGGGCTGATGATCCCAGTATTGGCAACCGAATGACGAACGCCCGATCTGAAACAGTTGCCGAGAAGCCGTCCCTCTGTGCCAATGATAGGTGAGACACCTGCCTTTCCCCTATTAGAGTAGAGGGCCAGGAGGACATGAGATGGAGAACCAGAGGATGTTGAGTACCCAAGAAGCGGTGGTGGGCGGAACGGA
>Ga0247835_1004660_pt1 | contig 11732 bp, 2 predicted proteins | sample LaCtaG_3_FD_189912 | JGI IMG/M metagenome (GOLD analysis project Ga0247835, IMG submission 189912) | Freshwater microbial communities from meromictic Lake La Cruz, Castile-La Mancha, Spain - LaCruzMarch2015_13.5m | ecosystem: Environmental > Aquatic > Freshwater > Lake | place: Spain: Castile-La... | reverse complement strand
TTCTCCACCGAATGTCTTGCCGAACGCTCCACGTCCGATATTCTGACAAACCACGGCTGGGTAGCTCAGTTGGCAGAGCAGAGGACTGAAAATTCTCGTGTCGGGGGTTCGATTCCCTCCCCAGCCATTCCCTTCAAATCAACGACTTACAGAAGTCTTCACCAAGGGATTCACCAAATCAGGTGAAATATCTCCCGATTTCACACAGGGAGATGCCTTCTCAAAACTCTGGGAACGTGGATCCGGGCCGAAGCAATGATCGAGCTTCGCGACTATCAGGTCCCCGCAGTGGCGGCACTCCTCGACAATCGAAGGGGGATCATTCAATCCCCTGCCGGTTCCGGGAAGACGATCATCGGGGCCGCCAGCACGTATCGATGGTCCGCCCCTCGCGCGAGGCTTTCACGCCGCAAGATGCGAGTCGCATGGGTCGCCAACACAACCGAGCAGTGCGACCAAGCGAGGAAGGCACTGGATGCCTTTGAAGACCTTTCCAAATACGTTGAGATCACCATCTGTTGCTATGCGGCCGGGATGTCGCTCGCATCATTCGATCTGGTCATCCTCGATGAGTGCCACCACATATCCGCGCCAGAGTTTCGAAAGATTCTGGAATTCAATGCGGGATGGCGCTGGGGGCTCTCTGCAACACCGACACGGGCGGACGGCCTAGCCGAAGACGTTTTCACGCTCATCGGGCCAATCGTCCACATCGTTGAAAGATCATCCCTTATCGCCGCCGGCCAGCTCGCCAAGGCCAAAGTGTTCATTCACCAGCCAAACACCGCAGGAGAGATGGAAAATGCCATCCGGGAGCTGGCAGACCCGATCTACGAGGCCCGCAAACGGAAGTGGCCGTTCATGTTCAAGAATCCTAAGCAGGATGCAGAACAGAAGGCCCGTTGTGTCTGGCAGGTTGCCTTAAAATACGGGATAGCTGAGAACCAATCGAGAAACTCAGATATCATCCGCCTGGGACATGCCCACGCGAAAGATTCACACCTGATCATCATCGGATCGGTCGACCACGGACAAGCCCTGCAGTCACAGATACCCGGCTCCCTTGTGGTTCACTCCAAGATGGGGAAAAAGAACCGCCGGCAGGCGATTGGCGCATTCCAGAATGGGGACTTGAAAACCATGATCGCCACGAGTCTTGCCGACGAGGGGCTCGACGTCCCGAGAGCGAATGTCCTCACCCTCGCCGCATCAGGCCGATCAGCAGCCAAAGCCGAGCAGCGCACGGGCCGTGTGCTCCGCACGTTCCACGAAAAGACGCACGGCATCATCCATGACTTCATGGACGTGCAGCACTACTTCCTGAATGCCCAGAGCAAGCGCCGGATCTCCCTGTATCGGCAGCTCGGCTACGAGGTCACATTTGCAAACGAAAGAACCCTTCTATGAATATCAAAGCCGACCTCGAACGCATCAAACAAGAACGTCGCGCTGAAACCGCCCCAGCTTTTCACGTTGTGAGGGAACAGCCAAGGCAGGACCGCCAGCCAAGGGAATCCTACCTCCCCGACATTCACCGCATATTGCCATCGAGCGAGGAAGCAGAAAAAGGGGTCCTTTCATCCATCATGAATGCGGCCATGTATGGCCCTGCCGTTGCTAAAAAAAGCATGTTCTACGCCGAAGGACAGATCGGGCAAAACCACTTCCACTTCTCGGCCCACCGAGAAATTTGGAAGGCCATGCAATTCCTTCACAAAGAAAACGAGCCTCTTGATTTCATCACGATCACCAACGAGCTAGACGGAGCCAAACTCCTCGACCAGTGCGGAGGCGCCTCCTACGTGACAGAGATCGAAACCTTTGTGCCTACCCATGCAAATCTTGAATACTATATCGAGATTCTAAAGGAGAAGCGTTCGTTGAGGCAGATCGTCGAACTGGGAACGAAGCTGGTATCCTCGCTGAGAGCCAGCAGAATCAAGAAACCCTCACCCGCCGCAATGCTCTGGCAGAGGAAACAAACGCAGGCTTGCAGGCCCGACGGGAAAAGCAGGTTGCCCAGATCAAAGCCCAACGCGACGAGATGCGAAAGGATCCGGCAACAGCACCATTCGCCGACCAGTTCGATGCCCTCGACGCGGAATTCGAGACGCGATCCGCCGCGGTCGCCGCCATGCCCGCCGGCCCGGCCAAAGAATCCGCCATGCAGGCGTTGGAAGACGACGTCACCAAACGACAAGCCGCCATCGCCAGCGAATACGGCGTCGCCGCAAGCGGAGGATTTCCAAAGAGCTTCAACGAAGCCGAATGGGACGAAGCCGACAAAAAAGCTTGGCAGACCCTACCAACTGAAAAACGCGCACAGTGGCAAGAGGAGAAAAACTACCGCAGCGTTTACGACGAGATTAAATCCACCGTCGATTTTCAGCAGAACCAATCTTTTGAGGAGTGGAAGAGTGGCACGGCAGAATGGATTGCACAGAACATGCCCGGAGCAACCGACGCGGAACTTTCCGCCGAGTTTGAGAAAGGCAAAGCCGTCAGTCTTGAGGCGATTCGCGAGACATACGGGCGCAAAAGCGATCTTCACTCGCGGGCGATTAACAACATCGTCATGGGATACGATGGAAGCCTCACAAACGACGAAGCAAAATCCATCGAGGAAGTCGGTAAAAAATTCGAGGCAGAAGACGACCCCAATACGATCATCGAGGCACTCAAAAGCGGTAATGGACTCGAGGACTTCACGCCGGATGAGGTCGCAGCCTACAAAAAGCATTTCGCCACCCAGATGCGCCCGACGATGGAAAAGCTCTACCCCGGCGCACCAAACCTCGACGAACTTCTTTTTCAAGATCCCGGAGTAGCCGAACATATTCGGAACACCTACTACGGAGTCGCCAAAGGATTTATTGGCGTTTGGTCATCTCTCTGGGGTGGAGCCAACGACATGCTCGCTATTTTATCTCCGGAGGGCAGCGCATTCCGGAGCGAGCGCGAGGCGAAATCCGCCGCCTTCAAAGAAGAAAATCGCCTTGTTTCTGAGCAACTGCCAGACGACCCACGAATGCACTGGGCAACCAACGCAGCAGTGATGGGAGCGACGCAGGCCCCAGCAAATATCGCCACCGCTTTTTTGGGAGTTCCTGTAAATCTTGCTGCCAATACCATGCAAATGGTCTCTCAGGATAAAGAGGCCAACTGGCAAGCCATCTCCGACCGCGAAGCAAAGGCAGCCGGGAGCACCCCCGAGCAATGGGAAAAGTCTCTCACTCCCCAGCAGCGTGAACGATTCCAAGCCGAAGCCACATGGAAGGCACTGATTAGCGCGGTTCCAAATGCCGTGTTGGAGACTGCCGCCGACAAGCTTCTCATCGGAAAAGTGCCGTGGGACAAAATCCCCGGCGGGAAGTGGCTCAAGCAGCAGATGGCCAAGATGTCTGGTGCGAAACCCAAGCTGGCACTCGGAACGCGATTGCTCGCAGCCGGCGTCGTCAAGTCCGGCATGGAGGGCGCACAAGAAGTCTGGCAGCAAGGCACATCCAACCTTGCTCGCGCGGCCACGATCTCAGGCGACTTTTCTTCAAAATCTCTCGCGGAAGGCATGGGAGAAAGTTTTGTCGGAGGCGCAGCGGGAGGCGCAGTTTTCGCCCCGCTTGATCTCGTCGGAGAAAAGCCGCAGGCGACTCCAGAGGCAACCCAACCCAACACCGCGCCAATCCTGCCCGAGCAGATCGCCGCCGCGCAGTCCGAGATTGCCGCATCACCAGCAGCAGACCGGGTGCCAGCAATGGCCGCCGCGATGAAGCTAATTACCGGCACCCCACTTGATGCGTTAACTAAAGCCGAGCAGGACGCCGTAAAGCCACACTTTGCCAAGGTCAATGGCGAGATCGTCATCACCGACGACATCATTTCCGAAATGGCGCAGACCTCGCCAACCGTCGTTGGGCTCATGCAAACCGGCAACATCCGCGACGAAGCCACGCGCAGGCAGGAGATTCTTTTCAATGAAAACACAGCGGAGCAAGACACGCCGACTTCTGTCCCCAGCACATCACCGTCACCACAACAACAAGGGATATCGACAGATCCGACAGGGACGAACCCGGGAGCAAGTGGCGCGAATCGCCAGCAAGCTCAAGATTCGACTGGCCAAGTAGCGCAAACCGCACCAGATGCCGATTTGAGTGTTTCACGTGGAACAGCCGTGGAACAAGGCATGCCGCTGCCAGTAGGCAAACCCAGCGTAGCACCCATCTCAGAAGCAGACCGCCAAGCCGCCGGAGACCTTCAGGAAGCCCTCGTGAGATCGGGAGCGGAAGACGGCATTGCAAAAGAATTCGCCAATCACTTCGTGACCACGCGCGGGAGCGACGGTTGGACTCCGCAAGTGAAGGCCAAAGCCGTTCGGGATTACCATGCGGCTGCAAAATCCTCATCCCCAATCGACATCAGCCGCGCCATCCACGCCAACCACACCGCACAGGAAGGCACCGTTAAGCGAATCTACGACGAGCTCGTGTCGGGACTGGAAAAAAACTCTCCCAAAAAATCCTCTGCCAGAAAGATCGCACGAAAAGTCGCCGACAAAGCCGTGCGATGGAACAATGCACTTCAACTCCTGCCAAAAAACTTCTTTGGCGAAGGACCGGAAGCCAAGACCTACTCCGAACTCACATCGCCAGAGAAAAAGCGATTTGAGTTCGCCATGAAATACCGCCTCTTGCCAGAGGCGCTGGCAACCGGCCAGTTCGACGAATCCAATATTTCCGCCACCATGAGCCGCCAAGACGGAGGCGGAATGGCAGTCATCGACCAAGGCATCTTGCAGGTCTCCATCCCTGACCTACTGGCCAAACACAACTTTCGGCGATTCACAGACTCCAAAGCCGCAGAGCTTACGTTGCAGGAAGAAGCATTCCACAAGATCGGGATTTCCGTTCTCGCCGACATGGCGCCAAGCGACATCGCAGAAGGTCTCACGACCGCACGAGAAAAAGCCGACGCCTACGCCGCCAATATCTGGAGCCAACTCCCGACAGAGCACCAACTCGCCGTAGAAAAAGTGCGTGGCCAGACGGAAAAAAACGATGCCGCAAGCGGGCACGAATACCTACGCTTGATCGCCCAAGGCCGACTCGGCATCAGCAAAGAGGGCAAACTTCTCGACGAGAATCGCAAAATCCTCACTGAGCAGACGCTTTCACCAAGCCTCGTCAGCAAGATCCAAAAGTTCCTGCAGCAGATTATCAAGACAGCTCGAGGCATTGCCTCAGGTATTTCCGATCTCGACCCGCAACTCGCCAAAGAAATCAACGACATCAGCGGACGTATGGTGGAATCTTTGCGGAGCTCGCAAAAAACCGCTGACGAGATCCGAAATGTCGCGTATCGGGAACAATATGAGTCCATCAATTCAAGACAGAGGCCCGGAACCGAGCCAAGCGGAGATGGACGAAATGGACCGGCAGATCGAAATGGTTCTCTTCAACCAGGAGCAACGCAGGATCCAGCAGGAGGAACTACTTCGCCGCCAGAAGAAAGCCCTCAAGGATCGGCAGGACAGCCTAACGAAGTGGGTTCTGTGGAGAATGCACCTGGACAAAATCCGCCCTCCGGGGTGTCAGGATCTTTAGAGCCCCCAAAAACCTCAGATACCGGCTACCAGTTCGAAGTCCGCTTCCAGCCTCGGGGATCCGCAGAGATCGTCACCGAGACCGTTCGCCTTACTTCACAGACTCTCGATGCGGCACGAGAGGAGCAACAGAGGGCCGTCCTCGGCCTCATTTCCAGAGGCACACTCAAAGGCCGCCCTTCCGAACTCGCCGCCGCCACGCCCCAGCCCCAGCCCGAATCGCCAGAGGCTCGCACTGACCCCGCAGCCGATCCAGCGGAGGCAAACACCGCAGAGCCCGCCCGCGCATCCCCCAAGCGCAAATCCTCATCCGCCCGCCCCGACCAATCATCATTTCCAATCATCGCATGGCTGGAAGAACACGGCGGGATCCAAAGCAAAAAGAAAGCAGGAACCACAACCGGAGGAGAATACGAGCAAAGCGGGGGCGTTCGAAAATATGGGGCCTACGCAAAACTCATCTACGGCAACGGAATGCCAGCCGACGTGGCTGTTACAGGGCTCGTCGACGCCGGGCTCATGCCCGAAGGCAGCAACGCAGATGACCTTTGGGAGGCCATCGACAGAGAACTTGCCGGCGCAAAAAAAACCGCAGCACGAGAAGAAGCTCTCAGCGAAGACGAAAGGCTGGCCGAGCAATTCATGCGCGAATTCCGCGAAGCCACGGCAAAAGGCGAAGGCAAGATCATCGCCAATACGGCCGACATGCAAGCTGGCCAGATTATCGATGCCGGACCATCTGGAAGATTCTTAGTCGACCACATTACTGAAGCAGGTGACGTTATTCTTGTCCCAGAAAACGCTCCAGAAGACGGGATTCGAACGCAAATTGTCGAAGCTGGCACATCCATTTACCTTTCGAGCCCGATCGAAGGCGGTATGGAAACCCCGTTTTCCATCGCAGATACGCCCACTGGCGGAATCGGCATTGCCACCGTGGAACGCGCCGTCCGGGCGATGGCCAACCGCCTCGGGCTCGATATCGTGCTCCCACGGGTGCGCGTTGTCGGAAACATCACTGACAGACCCGCATCCGCGCAGGCATCCAATACCTCCCCGGAAGACATCGACTTTGCCCGGCGCGCCAGCTTGGAACTCGCCAAGCACGACGAAATATTCCGCTACCCTGTCACCACAGCAAGCACGCTTGAGGGAGTGTTTGCAGACGTGTTCCCAGATGCGAAATACCTTGGAGAAGATACCCGGCCAGACGAGCGCCAAGAATCTCAAGCCGACCGCAGGTTTGTTTTCCAACTATCTGGGAAAACCTTCTATGTTTACGAGCAAGGGCGGGATGTCTGGATCGATGTCAGCCGACTTGAAGAGGGCGACGGGGGTTCCGCCATCTATGCAGCAGTAGGCAACTACGCGCACAACACCCGCCGAGATTTTGTCGGGGATCCCAATGGCGTATCAGAAACAGCAGTGATCCGTCGCACCAGTGCCATGCTATCGCTAGCACTTCGATTTGGTTCCACGAACTTTCTCGAGGCATCTCCCGAACAAATTGAAGGCAATCCAGAAAAAGGAATTGCCCCTCTCGTTTGGAGCGGCAATAGTGCTCAGCGAACCAATGCCCTCCTCAAGTCTTTCCTCGGCACCATCTCAAACCGACTTCCTGGTATCCAGAAATACCGGTTCGACTTCGACTCTGGACTTTTCCTTGACCCCAACGGACGACCCATTGGGAGTGACGTGTTGCAGGACACTAGCCGATATGGATTTCCGCGCGCAGCAAGAGCGGGTGAGAGCACATTGCGAAGAGGTATATTCCTCCAGTCCCTTGTGGAGAGCCAGAGCGGCGAAAGATCCGAACTTCTGGAAAAACTTCTCTCCGGGCAGAGTGCGCTTCTAAATCCCGCCGGTCTCTCCAAAATCTTTTCCCGCCGGAACGCGTCCGGCCAAATCGAAGGCTACTACGATCCGCGCGCTGGCGAAATCGTCATCAACGCATCGGCGATTTCCTCGCCACGTCGCGCCGGAGAAGTCTTCCTTCACGAAGCGGTTGGGCATGGTGGAATGTCCGCCGCCTTGCGCGGGATTAACCCCAAGGGTTACGAAAATCTCTCGAGACTTTTGCAAAACTTCAAACGCGACGACGGTTCATCCCTCTGGGCCGACGTGCAAACCCGCTACCCCGGTGCCAACGACGAAACACTTTTCGACGAAGCCCTCGCCCGCCTAGCCGAGAACCCACAGCGCAGCGAGCGGGAGGAAAACCTTTTCAAGCGCATCGTGGACGCCATCCGCAACTGGCTCACCAAACGCGGGTTTTCCAACTGGACGCCCGCCGACGTGGACGCGCTCATCCGTCGGTCGGCGGAAGCTGCCCGCCGGGAATTTGCCACACAGGAAAAAGAAACTCGTTACTCCCGCCTCAAAAAAAACCGCGGCCAGCTTGGCTTCAACTTCGACGCTCCAGAACGTCCGCCCGCACCGACAATCTCGAACAATGGCGAGGGCAATCTGTTCGCTCCGGAGGCGATGCCATTTAACCTCATGGGTGACACGCTCCCGGAGAACCGCACGGAGCAACCCGGCAACTACGAGCGCGATTTTTACGAGCGGATGCTGAAAACGCAGAAGGAAGGGAGCCCGTCAGAAAAAGCCGAGGCCACCCGCACGATTGAAAGACTGGAAAGAATTTATCCATCGCTTAACCCGCAGTTGGAGCTTCCGGCGACTGCACAGCCAGAACCCGCAAAATCCGAATGGACCACATTCCCGCCAGAATCAGGATCTCTAGGAATCCCTCGCGATGAAATGCCACAAGTTCCAGCCGCAGCCCGCGGGGCATTGGTCAATTTCCTGAAAGCCCGTGGGATCGAGATCACGAACGAGACGGTTCCGGCCACCTCACTCAAACCCAGCCAGGCAGAATTCAACCAGGACAAGGTTGATAAGGCCCGCGAGTTGATGAAAGGCACACAGCGCAAACTTTTGGTCAGCTCGGACAACTACCTTCTCGATGGACATCACCAATGGCTGGCCTCGGAAGGCAAAGACGTTGAAATCGCACGTCTCTCAATCCCTGCCAAAGAAGCCCTTGCAGCGATCTCGGAGCTTCCATCCACAAACGGCGGGGAAATGGCTGCCGAGTTGGCACCTGAACAACCATCTGCTACAGCCGCGCCAGATATTCTTGAAAAATCCGCTGACGCCGCCGATTCCCCCGAGTATGTCAATACCGATGCCTCAACTCCTCTCAGCCAAACAGACTCCATTCGGGACACCATTCGATTCCGTCCGCTTGAAGAATCCGAAATTGATGAATCTCTCCGAGCAAGAGTGGAATTGGCTGACAGATATTTTTCTTCAAACGTTGTGGCTGGCCAAAACGGAGGAGATGGGCGCGGAAATATTCGTGCAATGGGAATCCGAATGGAACAAGGTGGATCACCTTTTGCCGATTTTACGAGAGGAATTGAAGAACTTTTCAGAAAAAGAGTGGTCTTCGTGGCCGGACTCTTTTCAGAAATCCCATCTGGATTCACTTTCCCAAAGCGATTCCCCGACACCGTATTCCTAAACGTTGAAGGAAAACACCCCGCGGCATTCCTACTAGGTCACGAATTTGGACACAGCTTGCAAGCTGGGAACGAATCGCTTTACAAAGACCTCTCAGACTTTGTTCTCAATCGCGCTTCCGACTGGTCAGATTACGCCAGCAAAAATCTCAAGGGGTATTCACCCGACCGCCACCCGCGCGAATTTGTAAACGACTTCATCGGCAGCCAATTCAACGATCCGACGTTCTGGAAAGAACTCGCTGGCAAAGACGGGCCGCTGTTCGACCGCGTGATCCGCGCCGCCATTGCGTTCCTCAACAGCATTACCGGCCGCGTCTCCACACTCACCCGGGACGTGCGTCCGTATTTCGCGAACATCGAGGAAGTGCGCTCCAAACTCATCGAAGCCTTGCGCCAATACCGCCGTGTGGGAGACATCTCAGGCATTTGGAACCCCGTTGACGACTCGGAACTCGTGGCAGGAGGTCCCCGCAGCGCAACAATCCAAGAATCTCCCGTTGACCGCGCTGCCGCCCGTTCGTATGCCAAGAGTGTAGGAGCCTCGAATATCGAGGACGCCACCAATGGAATCACACGAACCTTATCATTCACTGCCCGAGGAAGAGTGGGAGAAAGCGGAAGCTACGTTCAAAGCGATCTCTTCGGAGAACAAGGCACGGGCAGCACGGGGACTTCCGCCACTGCCGCAGGAAAAACCGCTGCCGGGGCTCTACGCCCGGCGAAAGCCGGTGAGAAGCCCACGGTTGGAGTAGCATCGGCGGACCTCATCGCCGGGTTGCAAGGCGACTGGGAAGCACTTGCCCGGGAAATCGACGCCAAGGGTCGCGCTTCGAGCATTTTTGCCGATTTGGTCAATAACCGGATACCCGACTGGGATGTTACCGGGACGAAGATCCTGAGCCCAGAAGACGTGCTTGCCGTCATGCAGCCGATTCGGTCGCCATACTTTGAATCGCTCAAAGTCATGGTGCTAGATGGCAACAATAACGTCGCCTACAGCCAGATTCTTCACGTCGGGAGCGTCAATGAGTCTATTGCCGATAGCCGCCGGATCTTTAGCGCACTGGCAAGACTCCGGGAACAGACCGGAAAAAACTACTCCCGCATCATCATTTCGCATAACCACCCAAGCGGAGACCCATCGCCAAGTTCTGCCGACCGGAGATTGCAAATCAAGCTTGATGAGGTTGCCACCGCAACGGGCTGGGATATCGCCGACCACGTTATCACCAACGGAGAAACATATTTCAGCTTCCGAGAAGCCGGAATTGGCGGGACATCAACACCGGGGAAGGAATACACCCCTCGAAAAGACACAGGGAAACCTGCACCAAAGCATCAGGCTTTTGTCAACGCCCCATGGGAAGCCGTCCACCGCAGTGGTCTCGCTCTCATGGACGAGCCAAAACACGTCGCCGAAGCTGCCAAGTTCTTGCGGAATGCGAACCCAGACTCTGCACATATCTTGTATGTGAACACGAAGTTGAAGCTCCTCGCCGTCGAGCGGATGAGCCTCGCCGACTTCCGGGACACCCAAAAGCGCAACCGGGCCGTCATGGCTGGCATGGCTCGCGAAGGGGGATATGGGTTCTTCGTGGAAATCGGTGGAGACGCACCAACCCCACAGGATCGCTCTGACGCTAAGAACCTTCGCGAATTTGCTTCGAGCGCAAACATGATTTTCTTGGATTTTGTTATCACCGACACGACAGGGAAAGAGTCCGGGCAGCCGTTTTTCTCGTTCAGCGAATCTGGCCTCATGGAAGACGCGACGGCTTACGGCACCCGTGTCAACGACGAGCAGGTCGATTTCAATTTCCTGCCCGAGGACAAGCCAGCCGCCAAGGCCGACGCCACGCTCGACCCTCTCGACCGGTTCAAATCGGAACTCCCGCAGGCCATGCGCATCGCCGCAGGCTACGACAACATCCCGGGAGTGGACCTCGCAGAAGCATGGGTTTGCATGGATCATCTCTCGTTGGATCGCCCCAGAGAGGATTCGGCTAAAGACCTTCAATTCGGTCAATGCAGTGTTCCACTTGCACGGCTTCATTTTGTCACTCCTCAGCCGCCAGTCCGGATAACCAAGGCAAAGAGTGTGCGTCACCTCGGCAGGCCCGTAGATTTTCTTTTCCGCAAGGTAAACTTCCAAAGCCGTCCATGCCTCTGCATATCGAACAAGAGTCTTCGGCGATCCTCCGAACTGCGTCCGCAAAAACACAGGCACCCATCCCCAGCCATGATCGCTCTGCCGATCCATTTCTTTCGCGCTCTCCTCATGGACCAGCTTCTTGATTCTTCGAATCCCGTCCTTCGCATCAACCCGAATGCTCGTCGGTTCCTGTTTCCAAACACCGCCACGCTTCACCTTGAGGTAAAAGAAACCTGACCCGCGATGTTTGAAGAACGACGCCACTTCACCAAGCTTCACCAAAATTCCCACAATTCAACACGAAAAGCCACACTTCTACACAGGAAACCACATGAAACACTCTCTTATGAACGTGTCGGGGGTTCGATTCCCTCCCCAGCCACTTCTCCCCAATGCCAGGCAGAGAGCCTTGGCCGACCCGCAGCAGAGCCAATCCCGCAGATCCCCGGAT
>Ga0247835_1004659_pt1 | contig 11736 bp, 8 predicted proteins | sample LaCtaG_3_FD_189912 | JGI IMG/M metagenome (GOLD analysis project Ga0247835, IMG submission 189912) | Freshwater microbial communities from meromictic Lake La Cruz, Castile-La Mancha, Spain - LaCruzMarch2015_13.5m | ecosystem: Environmental > Aquatic > Freshwater > Lake | place: Spain: Castile-La... | reverse complement strand
GAAATGTCTGCAGGAACTGGCCACAACAACCGGTCTTGAAATTCACGTCAGGCACTTCCCTCCCGGCACAAGCAAATGGAACAAGATCGAGCACCGTCTCTTTGCTCAGATCACCCACAATTGGAGGGGACGCCCCTTGTTGAGTCGGGAAGTGGTCGTCAATCTCATAGGCTCGACGACAACCAAGTCGGGACTGAAAATCAAAGCTGCATTGGATGAAGGGATATATCCGACAAAGCAGAAGGTGAGCGATGAAGAGATGTCTGCTATCAAGATCAATCGCGAGGAATTTCATGGCGAATGGAACTACTCTATTTTTCCATAAATGCGACAGTTATTTATGCGCGCTTCCTTAGCTTCCAAACTTATTAAATTTTTGGCAGTAATACAATACAAGGAAAATTTTGCGCAAATGACATGCGATTGTGGTTGGCACGAGTATTGCTACCAGTCAAACAGTTGTTATGTTAAACAAAATCCGTCAAATTCTTCTTTTTATAATTTTTTGCACCCTTTTTGCTCAGACTACTTTTTCTGCTATTTTGCCCGCCTCTCTGGGTAATGGTATAGAAGGTCTCGCATACAAGGAAGTCACTTTCACATCCACTGTCAATCCTAAGGACCCCAGTCGGCGTTGGAAGGTATTGGGAGCGCCTCCTGGAATTACAATGGATCTAAATGGGAAGTATTCTGGAAAACCAGCCCGAGCAGGAAACTATACGCTTTCGGTGCTCGTTTATCAAACAGTCGGAGGCAGGCTGGATTTGAAAGACTCGACCACGATCACGCACACGATCAATGCGACCACTCCGCCTACGATTAATAGTCCCTTCACCCTTCCTAATGGCCAATATGATCAAAGATACCAGCAGCTCGCTGGTGGTTATCGATTAACAGCCAAAGGAGACTATCCCTTCGCATCGAATTCCAGTTTTCCAAATGGCTTTTCTTGGGAAGTGATCCATGGAGGCTCCGAGTTTAAAAGCTTACCCAAGGGATTAATTCTTAGCAAAGATGGTTTGATCTCGGGAGTCCCGGCAAGCCGTGCTCCTATACCGACCGGTAACCAGACTTACACTTTTAGAGTCAAGGCTACGGATTTGGCGGGAAAGTTTGCAACGGCTAATTTCACCTTGGTGATCAATAAGGCTCTTCCTCCCCAAATTCTTAGCGAATGCCCAATGCCAGATGGTCTTGAAACAACAGCCTATAAAAAATTCCAATTTAAAGGCGTAAATGGTAAGCCCCCCTACTTCTGGAAGATCCAGCCCGCCACAGCTTTCCCTCCAGGCCTGAAATTGGACTACCAAACAGGAGTTGTTACTGGAACACCATCTTCCTATGGCAATTACACCTTCTCTATCGTTCTAAGCGATACCAACGGGTTCATAGTAAACAAAAATTGCTCCATCACGATTCACCCTGTCCCTCATATTACCACTACCGAAATTTTTGATTGTGCGACAGTTGGGAAAGAGGTTTTTTCCGTTATCGAGGCCATTGGCGGCAACCCACCATATACCTGGGATATTACTCCTCCAATGTCCGGAGTGACAATTACGCCTTCAGCATTAAAAGCTAAGATAACTGGAAATTTTACCACTTCCGGAACCAAGACCGTGACCGTCAAAGTAACGGACCCAAAAACTAAAAAGTTCACTACAAAGTCATTTTCATTTACCGTCTATCCAGCATTGCAAATCACCACAGTAAACCCATTAATAAATGGTAAAGTTAATGAGGACTACACAGATTTCTTCACAGCAACTGGAGGCAAGCCACCATACACATGGCAAATCTTGCCGCAATTGTATGTCTCTGATTTTTCAAATCATCGGATCAGAAAGTTCTATGAAGGTGGAAATATTACAACATATGCAGGCAAAGGTGTTAACTCATCGAATGATGGAAATCAAACAACGGCATCTTTTTCGCTGCCTTATGGTATGGGTTTTGATCCTCACGGGAATATTTACGTTGCAGATTTTGGGACTAGTAGAGTTCGAAAAGTCTCTGTTTCGGGAAACATAACAACTATCGGAGGCACTTCAGCGGGATTTCTTGACGGTAATGTTTTAGTAGCCCAATTTAATCATCCTGAAGACATGGCTGCTGATGATTCTGGGAACGTATTTGTTGCTGATTACATGAATCATAGAATACGAAAAATTGATGCTTCGGGCAATGTTACAACTATTGCAGGAGCAAGTGCAGGTTTTTCTGATGGAAATGGAAACTCAGCAACTTTCAATTTACCTCAAGGGATTTGCTGGGACTTGGATGGTGATCTTATCCTTGCTGACATGTCGAACCATGCCATTAGAAAAATTACTACTACTGGAAGTGTCACCACGGTAGCTGGAAGTGGTAGTGCAGGTTTTGCTGATGGGACTGTCCAAAACGCAAAATTTAATGGACCGCACGATGTTAAGGTTGGTAGTGACGGGACTATTTATGTCGTTGATCATTCGAATGCAAAGATACGGAAAATTGGCATGGATGGCAATGTCTCGACCCTTGCTAATGTCAATTCTCCAAACATGCTGTCCGTCGATAGAAATGGTTTTGTCTATGTATCTGATCACTCGAAGCATTTAATTTATAAGATTACTCCAGAGGGGGTGGTTTCTACTATCGCCGGTAGCGGCGTTGGGTTTGTTGATAATTGTCCGACTCTTCAAGCAAAGTTTAATGGCCCCAGATCGATTGAAATAAACCCTTATGAAGATTTGCCTCTTGGATTAACTCTAAATGCCACAACAGGTGAGATCAGCGGGACTCCAGAAAAACACGGTCTGTATAACCTCACTTACCGAGTTACCGACTCATGTGGAAACACTGCTACCAGTAACTGCACAGTAACGATAGATTCCAGCAACCCCGAGTTTGATTTTGAACTTCCTTGGAAATTCACCGATGACGGCGCTATCGCATCAGATCACAATGGATCATTAAGAAACTATACTTCAAACTCGATGCCTCCAGGTGGTTTGTGGTCTGTTGACGGCGATAATCTTACCTTGAAAGTGAGCTGGGAGAATAGTTCTAATTGCCCTAGCGGAACGAATCCAAATACTCAATCAGCAACAGCAACGATCAATATGACTACCACCAAACTCCAAACAATTGGACTTAGCTGGATTGGTATCGGCGAGTTGCAGGCTGCAAATTTTGAAAAGATGGAAGTTTATATTGATGGGAATCTCATAGGAAGCGCCCAAGCTGCGGGCGGTAATAAAGGATGCGAAATGGGGTCAGTAAATTCTGTAAACAATTATCCAGCTGGATATAATCTTCCAGCTGGAAATCATGTAATTTACATTAATGCGACAACTAATGATGGCTTATTTCACACAGGTGCTTACTACCAATTTACATTTACAAGTGTCGAATAAAAAATAGTTTACCTATTAATATTTTTTTGATCTAAAGATTATTTGTTAGTTCTAAAGGAATCTGGATAATTTGCCCTGATCCAAGATGAATATAAATGTATTGTCCAATTTTGACTGATTTTGACTGTATATTGCGCAATACAATGCGCGCACCATAATCTCCCGTTAAGTCAACACTGACAGTTATAGATGGGTTTGGTGTTTCGACTTTATTGATGCTTAGTTTTTCCCCGGCAGTGCTTTTAAGCATAATCGCTCTGGAAACTGAATCCGAACGGTTTGCATTTATGGTAATTTTCTGCGGAATCGCAATAATCGGCTTGGGGGCAACAACGATGACCGGAATTTCCAGCGACTTGCTTCTCAAATGGCTTGTCTCTAAAAAAATCTTATCGACATCTTCTCCGGGTTGTAAATTGCCTTCAAAATACGCTGTAACCTGATACGAATTTTCATCTGGTATTTTTTCCCACTGCAGTTTCAGCTTTTCGCTTCCGCTCTTAGCGGTGAGAATCTCAAATGGCTCGTTTTTTTGCATTTTCACGATAGCCGATCCGGTCGCTGGTGCACCTGGCGAATTTTTTCTTAAAATCATGGTGCTTGGGGTGATCTCAAAATCCGCTCCGATCATTCCCTTCATAACAAGCTGGAAGGCTGGATTGGTTGGGTCGTTTGATTCAATCAATATCGGTTTCTGCAATTCGCCGTTGCGTCCTGCAAGTGAGAGCTTGGCAGAAATCCGGCTGGATTCTCCGGGTGGAATAACTTTCTTCTCCAGCTCGGCTGTGGTGCATCCACAGGCGGGTTGAACTCTTCGAATTTCCAAGTCGGCGGTGCCGGTATTTTTCAGGACAAATGTGTGATCCACGGTTTCGGATGCGTCTCGGCTTCCAAAATCAAAAGTCGGTTCTTCGCAAAAAATGCGCGGTTGTTTCCCAACCTCAGAATTGACATGCAAATCGGTTACCTTGGCATCGCATTGGGCGCAAGCAATAGGGAGCGGTGAGGAATTGCATATTAAACACATGCAGGTTAACAAAATAAAACTAATGAAAATGAAAAGTGAGTGCATTTTGTCTTGATATCTGAATGTTGTCTGTAAAACGAGAAAGCATTCGACTTTCATCTGTCTTTTGCAATGGAAAATGCTAATCTTAGAGCGTGGCGATCCGTTTTTTTCTTAGAAATTCCAAGGAGGATTGGCCGATACTCCATGTATGGGGCGGCATTTTTCTTCTTTCGCTGCTTTTTTGTGGTTTGTTCCTTTCAGCGTCCCCAACCGCAAGGGTCCTTGGTTTTTCTTACCAAGGCGAATCCTCTTCAAAAGGTTTCCCCATGGTAGATCTTGTCGCGACGCGAAAGATTTTAGCAGATAACCATTATCTTGTTTTCGATGCGCGAAAGCCATCCGAGTATCAGATGGGCCACTTACCCGGTGCGATCTCTTTTCCCTTTGAAGCCAAAGATCAGGTGTTTGCGGAGTGGGCTGCGATTCTGCAACCAGATCAAAAGATTCTCGTCTATTGTTCCAGCAAGAAATGCGATGATGCGCTGAATCTCGCTCTGTATTTACGTGAATTCGGGGTCAAAGAGATCGCTGTTTTTGGAGAAGGTGTGGAGGGCTGGAAAAACGCGGGACTACCTTTGGAGCATGAGTAAGTTGCAAAAACATATTTGTGATACAGGTGTCTGGTGTGTCTGCCTGCTTCTGGCTGGCATATTTGTGGTTTCATCATTGCACAAGTTTCAGGATCCGTCGGCATTTGCGGGATTGATTTCTAAAAATGTCGAGCTTCCTCAAGGTATTGTGGGTTTTATGGCTATTTGGTTGCCTTGTTTTGAGTTGTCTTTGGCAATTGCGCTATTGATTCCCAAGGCTCAGCGAGCGGCGTTGGTCTTGGCGGTAGCCGTATTGGTTTTTTTCACAGCGATCATATCGTTAAATCTTTTAAAAGGCTTAAAAGTGCCTTGCGGATGTTTTTCAAACCAGAATGAACCCGCCACTTGGTGGAATGTGGCGAGGAACCTTCTATTCATTTCGCTTGCAATGTTTGCGGCATTTTTGAAGCGAAAAAGAGTTCAAAAACGCTGATATTTTTTTGTTTTTCTCTCTTCGAATGACTGATTGACGTCAAGGTCGTAGACTGACCGGGATGGTTCAAAGGATATTCTCCCCACCTACGGCGCTTATTCATTTGCACACAGGAGACTCACGGCGTATGAATTATTTCATGAACTCTCCACTCTTCGCGTTTGGGATGCCAGGTTGGCCTGAAATTGTCTTTATTCTTGTGATTGTATTGCTTCTTTTCGGAGCCAAGAAGCTTCCTGAATTGGCGCGTGGTATCGGGCAGAGTCTTGGAGAGTTCAAGCGCGCAAAGGATGAATTTGAGCGGGAGATTCACAAGACTACTGTAGAGGTCGAGATCAAGGAACCTGCTGAGAAGCAACCCCACAAGCCCGCTTAGGAATCAACGGCGAATTGTCATGTCGCCGCGCGGGATTTTCTTCTTCTTTCTGCTTTTTTTTCTGCCGCTGCTTTCAGCGAAAGACTTTGTAGTCGCTTACTATAATCTGGAGAACTATCTCCCCATGGCGCGTGTCGTAGCAGGAAAGCGTGTCGAGAATGCGCCCAAGCCGGAGAGCGGGATTCAAGCTTTGATTACGATGCTCAAGCGCATTCGTCCCGACATTCTCGGCGTGGTGGAGATCGGCGACAAAGCCATGCTGGCCGACTTGCAGGCGAGACTTTCAGCCTCCGGCATGGCATTTCCTCACTCCGAGTGGGTTGGTGCACCGGAAGGCGAGCGGCATATTGGTCTCTTGAGTCGATTCCCAATCACGGCAAGGAATTCCCGATGCGATGTTCCTATTGAGCTGAACGGTCGCCTGCTCAAGATGGGGAGGGGAATCCTCGATGCGACGGTGGAGGTTAGCTCTTCTTATCAAATCCGCCTTGTCGGGGTGCATTTGAAATCCCGGCGCAAAGTTCCTGCGTTTGATGAGAGAAAATTTCGCGCTCGTGAAGCTTTGAGCGTCCGCGCCCACCTGGACTCGATATTGAAGGCGAATCCCTCTGTGAACCTCCTGCTTTTTGGCGACTTGAACGATACGAAAAATGAAGCGCCCATCAAAGACATCCTCGGTGTTTCGGGGACGCCAGCTGCCTTGAGGGACATCCCGCTGAGGGACTCGAGCGGACTTGCCTGGACACATTTTTGGTCGGATGCGGATGTTTATTCACGCATCGATTATTTACTCGCCAGTCAGGGGCTCTGGCCGGAAATCAAACTCTCACGCAGTGGCATTGGTGGTGGTCGTGAGTGGAGCAAAGCCAGTGACCATCGCCCGATTTATGCAACCATCACAGCTTCCGAATGAGAATCCTCCTCTTCCTTTTTCTTGCGATGGGAATCACCTTTGCGGGTGCTGATGACGACTGGGCATTGATCGTGGCGATGGATGCCGGTCCTGAAACGAAGCCATCAAGCCTGAAGGAGGCTCGTGAATTGGCCAAGTTGCACCTCGCACGTCATTCCGCGCTCCTCGATCAATTTCTTGAGAAAAATCCTGCTGACAGCCGTGCCTTTGAGGCTCGTCTGCGCTTGGCCGGTATTCGTGCGGCCCTGGGCAAGATGGAGAACAAGCAGAGTCTCTTGGATGAGTCGATGCGACTTCTTCAGGCCCTGGAGAGGGACAAATCCGCCACACTTAAGCAGCGGGCGGAGGCGGGATTTCGCAGAGTCTCTCTTCTCATGCAGAGCCTCAAGGGCCAGGAGGCTGATCGCCGCCGCGACCTCGTGGCAGCGGCGCGCAACTACTCCATCCGCTATCCAGGCGACTCTCGCGCACCGCGCCTGCTTGTGGAAGTGGCAACGATTTGTGACAACGAGCCCTCTCTCAAGCGCGAACTCCTCGAGGAGGCTCGCCAGTCGTCCCAGGAAGAGGCTCTCAGGCGCCGCATCGATGATGATCTCCTCAGGCTCAGCTTCCTTGATAAGCGCCTTCCCGTGAAGTTTCCGACAATCCAGGGTGGTCACTTCGACATCGAAAAACAAAGAGGCCGCGTCGTTGTGCTTGTCTTCTGGTCTGCGGAGGCCGCCCCGAGTCTTCTGTGGATGGACGATTTCCGGCGCGCTTTAGTTAACCTTCCTTCCAGCAAGATCGAGGTGGCAACAGTCAGCCTCGACAATAATCCCCAATCCGTTTCCCCATTTATGAAAGAAGCCTCGATACCTGATTGGCCCACCGCCTGCGATGGTAAGGGCTGGGCTTCACCTAGGGTGCGGGAGTTTGGAATCAATGCGCTGCCGACCGTTTTTATTTTCGACCAGCAGGGTGCGCTCCGGACGGTGAACGCTCGAAATAACTTCGAATTTTGGATTAGGAAGCTCCTCGCACAGCCAAATTCTCCCTAAATCGGCGAAGGCCTCCAACCTTCTCAAACTCACAATAACCCCGTCACACCATGGCTGATTTCAAATACGGATCCACACTTCCCCAAGTCTACGCCAATGCCGCGCTCCGCTACGATGGACTGCCGGGCTTCTGCAGGAAGGAAAAGACGGGCGCCTTTGTTCCGCTCAGCTTTCGTGAAACCTACGAGCGCGGTTTGGACCTGGCGACTTCTCTCATTTCTCTGGGTATTGAACCCCGTGAGCATGTGGCCTTGCTGGCTGATAACCGCCTGGAGTGGATTCTCGCCGATTATGCCATCCTTCTCGCAGGTGCCGCCGATGTGCCGCGAGGCACAGACATCTCAGATCCAGAGCTGATTTATATCCTCACCCATTCGGATGCCCGTTTTGTTTTCGTCGAGAACAAGGCGATGCTCGCACGGATTCAAAATTGCCGCCCGCAATTGCCCCATCTGCGTGGAATCATCGTCATGGCACCCGAAGACATTTCCGAGGGGGAGGGGATTCATCGCCTCGACCAATTGCTCGCCGAGGGAGCCCGGAAGCGCTCGGGGGGCGACCAAGGCGCCCAAGAGCGCGCCCGTGCCGTGCGTCCGGAGGATTTGTGCACGATCATTTACACTTCTGGCACCACTGGAACACCCAAGGGGGTCCAACTCACCCATGCCAACATGTGCTCGCAGATCGAGAATCTTCCCATCGCCCTGCGCCCGGGAGACCGCGCGTTGTCGATCCTTCCGGTCTGGCACAGCTATGAGAGGGCTTTTGAAATGCTCTCCATCTCGCGGGGAGTAGGCACCTATTACACATCACTCCGCAGCCTCGCCGACGATTTGAAAACCGTGCGCCCGACCGTGATGGCGTCCGCTCCGCGGCTCTGGGAAAATCTCTACCTCAAAATTTTGTCTAATGTGAAATCCGCCCCTCCCATTCGCCAGAAGCTTTTCCACCTCGCCTATGCTGTGACTCGCAACGTCAAACGGGCGGAGAGATTTTATAGGGGGCAGCAACTCGATGAACACGGGCGCGGAGTTTTTCAAAACCTCAAACTCGTATGCACACACGCCTGCCTGTGGGCCGTATCCATCGTCCCTGCCAAGCTCCTCGATGGTATCGTTCTGAAAAAGCTCCGTGCCATTGTAGGGGGTGAGTTCCGCGGAACCATCTCTGGAGGCGGCGCGCTACAGCCGCATGTGGACGAGTTTTTCAACTTCATCGGTATCCCGGTGCTGGAGGGCTATGGAATGACGGAAACCTCCCCCGTGCTGGCCGTGCGGACTTGGGATAATCTGGTCATTGGAACTGTGGGAGAACCCTACCCTCACACCGAGATTCGCATCGTTGACCTGCAAAGCGGTGAAATTCTTTATCCCGACTCCAGACGCTCTGGCGGCGGGCGTGGGCTGCGTGGGGAAATCCATGTGAAGGGCCCGCAAGTCATGCGTGGCTACTACAAGGACCCCGAGGGAACGGCGCGTGTGCTGCGCGATGGATGGATGAATACCGGCGACATCGGCATGGTGACATTTAACGGTTGTGTGAAAATTCTGGGTCGCTCCAAGGATACAATCGTTCTTCTCAATGGAGAAAATATCGAGCCTGTTCCGATTGAGGCGCGTCTTGTGGAGTCGTCATTCGTTGACCAGTGCATGGTCGTCGGACAGGATCAAAAAGCCCTCGCGGCCTTGATCGTGCCATCGTTCGAGCATTTCCGAAAAGCCGGTTTCAGCGAGTCCACCGCAGCCGAACTTGCTGCAAATCCTGAAGCTCACCGCTTGATTGATGAAGACATCCGCAGGCTCATCAATCACTCAAATGGCTTTAAATCCTTTGAGCGAATCACCACCTGGAGATTTGTTCCGAAGCCCTTTGAGGTGGGTGATGAAATGACAAACACCTTCAAGCTCAAGCGGCATGTCATCTCAGAGCGCTATGCCCATCTGATTTCGGAGATCTTTCCGAAGTAGGCGGTAGCGACCAGCTCGGCTCAGAGTGTGTTGCCTGTCTTTACTTCGATGACATCATGCGGAGCACTCTCTCGTAGGCCTGATGTCGTAATACGCGTGAAGCGGGCATTGGCACGGAGTTCGGCAAGGTTCGTAGCGCCCACATAGCCCATGCCGCTCTGGAGGCCTCCAGCAAGCTGTGCGAGGACGGCATCTGCTGGCGCGGAAACCTCTTTGAGGGCCTCTATGCCTTCAGCTGCTGATTTGCGGCCGATATCCTTGCCATGGCCATAGCGGGCGGCGCTGCCGGCTTTCATTGCCGCGTGGCTGCCCATACCGCGGTATTGTTTGTAGAATTTTCCGTTGATTTCCATGATCTGCCCGGGCGCCTCGGGACAACCTGCCAGAAGACTCCCACAGACAATGGCGTGGGAAAGTGTGAGGGCCTTTACGATGTCGCCGGATTTCGTGATGCCTCCATCGGCAAGAAGAGTGACTCCGCAATGTTCAGCGGCCTTCGAGCAAACATAAAGCGCGGTGAGTTGGGGGATACCCACGCCGGCGACAACGCGTGTGGTGCAAATCGAGCCGGGCCCTTGTCCAACCTTGATCGTATCCGCGCCGCACTCTGCGAGAAAACCGACTCCGGCGCCGCTGGTCACATTACCCGCAATAATCGGCAAATCGGCAAACTCTCCGCGGATGGCTTTCACGGCCTCTCCAACGCCTCGAGTGTGTCCATGGGCTGTCGATACCGCCACGGCATCGAGGCCGCGCTCAACCATGGCCCCAACATGCGTGAGGAGCGACTCCCGATCCAGTGAGCCATCAGCAAGCCTTGACGGGCTGATGGCTGCGCCGCAGATGAGCCTGAACTTTTCATCCCGCGCAGGTTTGGTTTGGAGAGAGCGCTCCTGAGAAATCCTCTCAATGTCGCTCAGAGTAAAGAGGCCCTTTAAATGGTCGTCCTTATCCACAACAAGCAGTTTGTGGATGCCAATATTGTCGGTAAAAAACCGGTCAGCTCGTGCAATCGGGTCATTCCCGAGTTCGTCTTCGCGAATGGTTAGGACCGATGACCTCATGACCATCGCCTCGCAGACACCACGCGACGCAAAGCGGGTGCGAACGCAATGCCCGGGAAGAAGGCCAAGAAGGCGCCCGGATTCATCCACAACCGGAAAGGTGCTGAAGGTGAATTTTTTCTCTTCGATGAGATTCAAAACATCGCCGATTTTTTGGTCGGGATGGACCTTGATCGGCTCGCGAATCAAGCCATGGACATGGTTTTTGACCCTGGAAACTTCGGAAAGTTGCTGCCGTGGTGGCATGTTATAATGAATCAGGCCGAGCCCGCCGTGCAGTGCCAAGGCAATGGCCATACGCGATTCGGTGACTGTGTCCATATCTGCTGAAACGATGGGCAGGTGCAGGTGGAGACCCGGAGCAAGCCGCGTTTCGTAGTTGGCATCCTTTGGCAGGATTTCGCTGTAACGGGTAGCGAGCGAGACATCGTCGTAAGTCAGGGCCACGCCCTCGCAGCCACGAAAAAAGCCATCCGCCGATTTGTAGAAAAGACTATCCCAATCCTCGGCGCCTTGCGCCTCGTGTGATATTGATCTCATACTTCATATTCTGGAATGCGGTTTTTTGAGGCAAGACGAATCTGAATTCAAAAAAATCCGACATACAGTGCCCTTTACTCGGGTGCTCCAAAAAAATACCACTCACCCATGCTCAACTCTCAAATCAAAGTCGGACTCGTCCAAAATTCCTGCTCGCTCGATAGGGAGGCCAACCTTGCTGCCGCAATAAGAGGCGTCCGCGAGGCCGCCGCGAAGGGTGCAAATATCATCTGCCTCCAGGAACTTTTCCAGTCGGTCTATTTTTGCCAAATCGAAGACCACAAATATTTCGACCTCGCCGAACCAGTCCCGGGCCCTGCGACCACGATTTTTCAAGAACTCGCGAAGGAAC
>Ga0247835_1004653_pt1 | contig 11754 bp, 12 predicted proteins | sample LaCtaG_3_FD_189912 | JGI IMG/M metagenome (GOLD analysis project Ga0247835, IMG submission 189912) | Freshwater microbial communities from meromictic Lake La Cruz, Castile-La Mancha, Spain - LaCruzMarch2015_13.5m | ecosystem: Environmental > Aquatic > Freshwater > Lake | place: Spain: Castile-La... | reverse complement strand
GATGAGGGCAAGGAGCAGCCCCGGGCCCAGGCGCGGGATCCGCAGCGTGATGGTGCGGGCGTCTTCATCGTCTTGCCCGACGAAGCCGGTGCGCCCTCTTGCGGGGGCGTCTTCGGGGTCGTTGGCGGGGGCGCCGGGGGGCATTCCCTCTCAGCCTTCAGAACCGACCGCCGGCGCGCAACCACGTCGGCGAAGGAGGCTCACTGCCAGCGGCGATCCTGGCGGTCGATGAGGGCGTTGCCGAACGTCCAGGTGATGCCCACCGAGGCGCTGGTGGCCAGAGCGCCGAAGTTGCCGCCGAAGATCTGCTCGAGGGTGTCCTCGCTCCTTTCGGCGGGGGCGTTGATGAGCTGGTTGCGATAGGCGGCGCTGCCCAGGAGATTGATGTTCAGCTCGTCGGTCAAGCGAAAGACCACATTGCCCGTGCCAGAGACCGTCGAATAGGTCAGGTCGTCGAGAATCGAGCGAAACGCGCCCGACAGCTCGAGGTCCACCCGATCAAAATGCCACGACACGAATGCGCTGGCGTCGTGCAGCAGGAAGTCCTCCGCCAGCCGGCCCCGGGCGTTCTTGGTGATGAGGTCCACATGCTCGCCGCCGAGCTGGTAGCGCACACCGAAGTTGCTGCTGTCACTCTCCAGAAACGGAGCGCGAATCCATTCCACGCCGACAAAGCCCCGGTTGGTGAGCACCTGATTGTCGGCGGAGTCGTGGGCCTGCAGCAGGGCTGTCCGCAGGGAAAAGCCAGCGCCCAGGCTGTGCACCACCTGACTGTCGTGGCCGAGAAACGTCGCTTCAAATGGGGTGCTGCCGACGTCGAGGTCGCTGATGCGGTTGTACCCGCCAAACAGGTCCGTCGAGAGGCGCCAACGGGGATTGGAGTAGTTCAGCCGGCCCCCCAGAAAGACGAAGAGCTGCTCGGTGGTGCCGATGCTCCAATCGCCGTTCACTCCGGGGCGCACATACCAGCCCGTCGTCGCCGTATCGGCGCGGGCCTGGGCGAGGCCGATGGCGAGGGGGTCCGCCAGCTTCAGCGTGAGCACGCCACCTTCGGTGCTGCCGCTCGTCGCCAGCTCCAGCGCCGGGGCAATGGCCCGCTCCAGCAGGTTGACCAGGCGCACCAACACCACGTCGGTGGGAATGGCATTGGGGATGCGGTCGGCGACGTCGACGCGGACCTCGTCGCCGCGGACGACGCCACGGACCGAGACGGCATAGCGGACGCCGGCATCAACGGCCGCACCCCGGATGGTGACCACCACGGCGGCGGTCTCGCGGTCCGTGCGTTGCACGACGCCGACAGCGCTCGCAAAGGCCGTCTCCAGTTCACGGCACTCGCCCCGCACCTCGGGAAAGAAGCAATCGAAGTGGATGGGCAGGGCGTAGGCCGGCAAGGCGCCGCAGAGCATCAACACGACAGCAATGACGATTCGGCCCATGCCGGGTGCTAGTCCATTGCTGGCCATCCCGCACCCTCAGGCTCAAGCCTTCTTCGTCGCTTTCTTCGTCGCTTTCTTCGGGGCCGCTGGAGCCGCCTTCTTCGTCGCTTTCTTCGCCGCTGGCGTCGCTTTCTTCGCCGCTGGCGTCGCTTTCTTCGCCGCCGGCGTCGCTTTCTTCGCCGCCGGCGTTGCTTTCTTCGCCGCCGGCGTCGCTTTCTTCGCCGCTGGCGTCGCTTTCCTCGCCGCTGGCGTCGCTTTCTTCGCCGCTGGCGTCGCTTTCTGTGTCGCTTTCTTCGGAGCCGGCTTGGACGCTGCCTTCTTCGGGGTTCCCTTGGACCCAGCCTTGGCCTGCAGGCGGGACCGGTTCCAGGCGATGGCGGTCTTCACCAGCCGCGTGAGGGCGGCTTCGTCGAGGGGGTCACCCTCGAAGATGTCGATGGCGCGGCGTTCGTTGCCCTCGAGGCCGGTGTTGAACAGCTTGTCGACGTCGGGAAAGAGCGCGCCCTTGGCGAACGTCCACTTCACCTTCCCCGCGTGGGGGTTGGCCAGACTCACGATGCCGTCGCAGGACCAGACGGGGGTCCCCATCCATTTCCAGTCCTCGGTGACCGCCGGGTCTGCCCCCAGGCTGAGGCGACGGATGGTGGCCAGCACCGGGCCCCGCCAATCGGTGACGCCCGCGATGTGCTGGTCGATCTGATCTGACGGTTTCATGAATTCTCCGACGGTGACGGGGACGGACGGCGCAGCAGGCGCCGGCAGACCTCGGGGCCCAGCACGCAGGAATACATGCTGCACGTGACATACATGTAGGGACCCACCTCCATGAGGACCTCGATGCCGAGGTGCATGAGGAAGCCGTAGAGCAGGTAGACGCCGCGCAGCTCCACTCGGGCCAAGAACCGTCCGAGGCGGCTTTTGGCCTGTTTGAGCTCACACCCGATGGACACCAGCAGCAGGGGGGCCAGCACTTCAAAGAGCCAGGACGACGTCGTCGCCAGCTGGGTGAAGGGCCAGGCCCAGGCCGGGGGCAGCGAGTCCAGCCGCGTCCATTGCTGTTGGTGCAGGGCGAACCACAAGGCGCTGGCGTCGCCGCCGGGCACCCAGCCCCAGGAGACTTTTTGCAGACCACCCAGGGTGTAGAGCAGCACCAACTGCACCACGATCATGAGCCGCACCACCCGCAGGGCAGGCCTGTCGGCGGCTGTGACGCCGGTTTCACGGCGACGACGACGACGACGCCAGGCATCCAGCGACAAGGTGTTGCCGCAGCCCGAAAACGCCAACAGCAGCAACAGATCGATGAGCAGGGCGTCGGTGCCGCCGTGGGCGCCGCTCGACACCAGGCTCACCAGGCGCATGCCGACCCAGGCAAGCACGATGGCGGAGCGCGTGAACAGGCCCACAGCCATCAAGGCCCCGCACAACGACGTCAGCAGCACCAGCAGCGTCACCAGCGTGGGGCTTGCCCAGGTCGTCTTGGCGCCCTCCTGCAGGCCACCAAAGGCATGGTGGACCATCACCGTGGTGGACTCGCCCGTGCCCACCATCATCAGCATGTGCAGCGAGATGGTGATGCCCAGCACGATCCGGGTGACAGCGACGGCGGTGGCATCTTCGCTGACCGCGCAGAAGTCGACAAAGCGCTGCCAACGAGACCCGCGCACCGCTGTGGCTGTGCTCATGGCTGCACCGCCGGTGGGCGGGCCCCGTCGCGGTTGACGGTGACCGACAAGGTCCGCTTCTCCTCTGGAATGGGGCCTTCACCGGGCTTCACATGGCGTCGCCGCAGAAATGAACAACGGACCGTCTCGAGGGAATCGTCGTCGACAAAGACCCGCCGGGCGATGATGGCGCACACCCGGTTGCGCCAGCGCTTGCCCCGCTTGTCAGGCCAGGCCGCCAAGAAGGTCGCGTTGCGAAAGCGCGATCCCTCAATGAGCCCCGCATGCTGCTGGGCGCTCTGGTCGCCGCGGCGGTAGACGTCGACGACGGTGCCGTCGTGGCGCACGCCCACCACCTCGAAGCGGTCGGCCTGCCTGGTGCCCGCCACAAACACCACCCACGATTGCTGCAGACCCGTGGCCTGCAGCAAGGGGCGAAACGGCTTCATCACCAGTCGCCGCGCCACGGTGATGTCGTCGACAGCGGTCTGCAGGGAGCGCTTGAAGGTCGCCGGTGCCACGCCCAGGGCCTGGGCCCACGGGGCCAGCTCGTCGGTGATCCGGGGGTCGTTCCAATTGCCATTGGCCCTCCCGACGTTGGGGATGGTGGCCACACAACAGGTGACCCCCCACAACACCACCGCCACGGCGACGGCCTGCCGACCCCAGAAGCCCCGGGGACGAGCAGGGGTCGTCGTCGCAGTCGTCGTCGTCGCTGCTGCCGTCGCAGGGATCGTCGCTGTTGTTGTTGTCGTCGCTGGTGTTGTCGTCGCTGGTGTCGGCCCGGTCATCGAGCCACCCTGCGCGGCAGGGACCCCGGTGACAACCCACCTTGACGCCTCACGGGACGTCGACGACCTCGACGCCGCTGGTATCAGGCACCAGGAACGGCGAGATGAACGCCGCCTCGGTCAGGGACAGGACCCGGCCGCGAATCCGGACCCGACCGCACGCGCCACCACCGCCAGCGCCGTCGACGCCGTCGAGGCCGCCACAGGAGAAGCCGTCCGCAGCGAAGCCGCCCAGCCCGCCGTCTTGCCCCGTGGAACTGCCACCGCCGGCGCCGCCCCGGGTGTCGACGAGGCAGTCGGCGCCGATGGCGACACTGGTCCCCTCGAGGAAGATCGAACCGCCGGCGCCGCCGCCGCCGCCGCCACCGAACTCGCCGCCTGCCCCGCCGTCGACGCCGCGCAGCCCCCGGCTCTGCAGGCTCCCCGTGCTGCAGCCGAGGGCGCCGCTGACGTACAGGTAGAGGGAACCACCGCTGGCGCCGCCGGCCCCGCCGGCCCGTGGGTCGGTGGTGAGGGCGCCGCCGCCGCCGCCGCTCCCCGGAAAACGCAACGGCAACAAGCTGTCGCCGCCGGTGTTGCCGCCGTCGACGCGGGACCCCTGGAACTGGGTGGAGCTGCCGCGGCCACCGTCGTCGATGTTGCCGCCGCCGCCACCGCCGGTGAACTCCGAGGGGTCAGACACCCCCTGGGAACCGCCCATCAAGGCCCCGCCGCCTTCGACGCCGCCGGCGCCGCTGTCGCCGGCCCCGCCGGGGAAGCCGCGGCCGCTGAGCTCGACGACACCGGCGAGATCGACGTCACCACAGACCGCCAGGCCCACGGGCACGGTCCCCGCCATCGTCACCGTCGCTGCCGACCCGAGGCTCAGACCGGCGGTGGAGAACATCCCGATCTCCGGTCCGTCCACCTGGGTCACCCGCGCGAAGCCGATGCCGCCCGCCACGCCGGCGCCGGCAGCGCGGACCTCGACGCCGTCTGACACGATGGCGCCGGTGTCGCCGTTGAACTCGAGGGTGCTCGCCGGAGCCAGGCTCCCGGTGACGTCAGCCAGGCAGGGGTCGACGCGAAACGTCGACGTCAGCAGAACGGGCGCTTCGCCCTCACCCTCGCCCTCACCCTCGCCTTCAGCAGCAGGGCCGGGGGCGACGCAACGTTCAGCCACGCACACGAGGTCGCTGGGACAGGTGTCGTCGCCCTCGCAGGCGATGATGCCAAACAGCCCGCCGCAGGCGACGAGGGAAGCACCCGCCCCAAGGGCCAGCACCGACACAAAAAGCATCGTGGTGGAGCGCTTCACGCGTCACCGCCCATGGCAAACAAGACAGCGCCGACGGCGACGCCGACGACGCCGATGGCGACGCCCGCCGTGCCGAGGCGGCTTTGCAGCAAGGCCGTGTCTTTGTCGCCGCTGACGGTGCCTGGATTCCCCAGGGACAATTCACCGACGGTGACGGCGATGGCCGAAAGGGCGCCCACCACGAGCCCAGCACTGCCGACGGCGATGGCCGCGATGGGTGGCGGCGGTGGCGGCGGCGCTGCTTCGGCGATGCCCAGCAGGGCGCGGGCCACCCGGGGAGCGGCGGCTCGGGTGGCCTCGGGGGAGCGGGCACTGGTGATGTTGGCGCGGCCGACGACGCTGGCGGTTTTGACGTCGGCCAGCCGGGCGTTGATGACCACGCTGGTCTTGCTGAGCACCTCGATGTCGCCGGTGACCACCCGCTCGACGCCGAGGGCACCACCGAGCTCCGCCAGGCAGCTTCCCTCGCTGCAGCCCATGTTCTGCTTCATGGACTCGAAGTCGATCATGGTCCGGATGTCCGACGCCGTGATGATGCGACAGTGGGTGCGCTCACCGAGGTCGACAGCGAGGGCGTCGGCCAGGACCTTGGCGGTCTCCGGTGCGGCTCGCCCGGTGTCGAAGTCGAGGATGGCGATGGCGCAGGGGTCGGGCGCCGCAATCAACAAGGCAAACAAGGGGAGCATCCCAGACGGTAGTCCGGCTCCCCGTTGACGGGCAAGGTCGTGCCTCAGCGTCGTCGTCGACGACGCAGCAGCCCCAACACGGCCACCAGGCTCACGGCCGGAATCGGGGCACCGGCACAGGTGCAGCCACCGTCTTCGTCTTCGTCTTCGTCTTCGCCTTCGCCTTCTCCTTCACCTTCTCCTTCACCTTCTCCTTCTCCTTCGCCTTCTCCTTCACCTTCGCCTTCGCCTTCGCCTTCGCCTTCTCCTTCTCCTTCACCTTCGCCTTCACCTTCGCCTTCGCCTTCACCTTCTCCTTCTCCTTCACCTTCACCTTCGCCTTCGCCTTCGCCTTCGCCTTCGCCCTCACCCGAGGACGCCGTGCAGACCGAGGGGGAGCGGACCAGGACGATGTCGTCGTAGGACGCGTCGTTGCCCGGGGAATCCAGATTGAGGTTCTCGAGCTCGAAGACGGCGAGGGCGCCCGTGCCGGGGACCGTCACGGAGGCCCGGACCCATGGAGTGGGCAGCGCGCCTCCCGTGGGAGCGAGGGGGCCGAGGAGCTGGGCATCGTTCACCTTGAGCACGGGCCTGGGGCTGAACGTGGCCCCGTCGTCGATGGCGGCGTAGACAAACGAGAACGTATAGTCGGCAGCGTCGACGAGGGTGATGCTCTGGCGCCAAAAGACGCCCCCACTGTTGACGTCGTAGCAGGCCGGTTCGGTAAAGCAGGCGCCGGCGACATAGGAGGTGGTGCCGACCTCGGCCTCGCCGTCGTTGGGGGTGGCGGTGTTCACCAGGGTGACATCTGTTTCAAAGCTGTTGGGACCGCCGGCAAACCCACCGTTTTGGATGAGGTTTTGGGCGTTGCTGTTGTCGCAGTCAAAGTCGGCGTCGATGATGCAGGCGCTGCAGCCGTCGCCGTCGACGTCGTTGCCGTCGTCGCAGGCTTCGGCGCCTTCGACGGCGCCGTTGCCACACACAAAGACCGGATCTCCTGCCGACGCGGGGGAGGCCTGACCGAGGGCAAGGCCAAGGGTTACCGAGCTGGCAACGCCGAGGGGTGTGCTGAGCCACGAACAGAAGGTCGACGTACGCATGGTCATCCAGGGATGATGGGTGGGGGCGAAAAGGACGCCGACGCTACCATCCGCGGGGGACATGACCTGGCCAGACGATGTGTGTCTCACGCTGATGCGGCGCGACCATGACGATGTCGCGCCGGCCAGCCTCCTGGCTTCAGCTCTTGTGGTGCTCGCGACGGATGCGGATCAGGTCATCGAGGTAGTCCGGCGAGCTGGCGAAGCGCAGGGCTTCTTCCCGCAGGACGGCGCCGCTGGCGACGAGGTCGGCGAGGCTCTTCTCCATGGGGATGAGGTCGTCTTGGTTGCCCTGGGCCATGGCCCGCAACATGTGGGTGCGCCCCTCGCGGATGGCGTTTTTGACCCGCAGGGATTGGGACATGCTCTCCCAGGCGATGACGCGGCCGTTGCCGTCGGCACGCCTCACCAGGCGCTGGGCAAACACCATCAGCAGCATCTCGGCCAGTTGGGCCCGGACCTGGGCCTGCATGTCGCCGGTGAAGAAGTCGAGGATGCGGTCGACGGCGGACGTCGCGTTGAGCGCATGCATGGTGCCAAGGACCAGATGGCCGGTCTCGGCCGCCGTCAAGGCTGTCGAGATGGATTCATGGTCGCGCATTTCACCGATGACGATGACGTCGGGGTTCTGGCGCACCACATGACGCAAGCCCTCGGCGAAGCTGCGGGTGTCGGTGCCCACCTCGCGCTGGTTCACGTTGGAGCGACCATGGGCGAAGTGGTACTCGATGGGGTCTTCGATGGTGACGATGTTGGCGCTGCGCTCTTTGTTGATGACGTCAATCATCCACGCCAACGTCGTCGACTTGCCGTGACCGTTGGGTCCCGTCACCAGCACCAGCCCCTGGGGTTTGAGGGCCACGTCGTGGAGCATGCGCGGCAGGCGGAGCTCCTCGGCGGTGGGCACGAACTCCTGCAGGAAGCGGGCGGTGAACGACAGGGACCCACGCTGCCGGTAGAGGTTGCAGCGGAACCGGCCGGTGTTTGGGACGCTGATGGCGAAGTCGAGTTCCAGGTTCTGGGCGAAGGTGCGCTTCTGCTCTTCGCTGAGCAGCTCGGTCATCAGGTGCTGGACCTCTTCGGGGGTCATGGCGGGCACGGGCAGACGAACCAGCTCCCCATCCAGGCGAAACGACGGCGGCGCGCCGGCGGACAGGTGGAGGTCCTGGCCACGCTTCCTGGCGAGCAACACCAACAACGCGTGCAACCGCTGGGGGCCCGGATTCGCCGCCAGCAGGGGGGCCAGCTCGGCCTCAGGCAGGGTCAAGGTGCGTCCGTGTGGGCTCATGGTCATCGAAACCTCCGGTTGGCCTCTGTGCGCGGAGCATGCCGTGGTTCCAGGGTCCCTCGAACGCTCGGGAAGCCTGGAGAGCGCGCCGGAATGCCTTCCAGACGGCCACCGTTCCACTGTGGGTGGATGTGGGTGCGCCTTTTCACACGACGACGGCGCGAATGTGCCCGCCCCGTGTGCCCCCGCCCGGTCCACGTCGCGGTCCCGTTCTGGTCGGCGTCAGCAGCCGCCGGTGCCGGTCTTTTGGTAGAGGTCGTTGCCGAACCGGACGGCGGCGCCGCTGCTGCTGCGGTCGGCGGGGTTGGTGCTGACCCGCCAGGGCAGCGTCGTCTGGCTGCCGTCGCCAAAGGTCAACGTGAGGGTCCCGCCCATGGCGTCACCGACGGCGCTCCAGGTGCCGCCGTTGCCGTGGCTGCTGACGGCGGAGCCCGCATCCCCCGAGCCCGCCATCTCGCCGCTCTTCTGGAAGCGCCCCGACTGGCACAACGTCAGCTTGGCCTCCCGGGAGTAGGCGCCGTCCTTCGAGATGTAGAAGAACTGGTAGTCGCCAGCGAGGCCGCTCACCTTGGGAGGCTGCTTGAACGTCGACGCCTGGGCCACGCTGTCGGCGCGGGGCTTGAGGCCCGCATATTGGGCTGGCGAGGTGATGCCGTAGACGACGACGGCGCCACCAAAACCCGTCGGCATCCCCACCACCCGGATGCGCAGGGGATTGCCCTGGGTGTCCTGCCCCGTGAACTCACCGGCGAGCCCCGAGGCGTTGCTGCCCTTCAGCGTCTGCAGGGGCCCCGACGGCATGGCGTTGACGCCCTCTTCATGCAGGCCCGCGGCATAGCCCTCGCGCAGGGCCTCCAGGGTCGTCTGGGGCAGGTAGCGCACGACGATGAGGCCCGCCTCGGTGTCAGACCCCATCAGCACCTGCCCGTCCTTCTCGCCGGCCTTCCAGCCCGCGGGCACCCGCAAGGTGGCCCCCCAGGCCTGCTGCTGCAGCGCCGTCGACGGCCCACCCGGGCCACGGGCAGGCGTCGTCGTCGTCGTTGTCGCTTCTGGCGGCGCCTCCGGTTGGGCCACGGGTCCCGGGCCGCCCCGTCGTCGAAAGACCATGGGGACCGGCAGTTCATCGCCGCTCAACGTGAGTTCCCCGCCCACCACGCGATAGCGATAGCTGCCCGTGCCGTCGACGTCGGTCATCCGCAACACGCCGCCGCGGCTGTCGCACGTCATGGGCTCATCCATGAAGCTGCAGCTGCCGGTGGCGCCGACGACAAAGGTCATGGGAATGCCCATGGCCGAGGATTCCCAGGTGCCCACCAGACCGGGGTCGGTGGCGGCGGCGAGGAGCACAACGAGGTGCAGCATGGGGCTATGCTTCGCATGAAGCGGGCCACGTTCGCCTGAACGAGAAGAGCCCTCGCGGGGCGCACGCAACGCTGCTGCGGGTGACCGGTGGCGCGCATGGTACCGTTCGAGCTTGAGGGCACCAAGAATGTGGAATGAAATCATCTGGTCGGTCGCGGAGTCCGCCCTTTCGACCAGCGAGCGTGATTTTTCCGCTGAGACGAAGGCTGCCGCATCTCGCCTCACCGTCGAGGAAATGCGCATAGCTTTAGAAAAGATTGCCGAGCCCACCAAGCCTTACCCTCCGGCTTTTGATGCGCCCGCCGCGCCACTCGGCGCATTCATGTACGGCTGGCAAGTTGCCATCATGGAGATCGCAGATCATTTTGATGATGCACTAATTCCAGAACTGAAAGCCATCGCATTTGGGGAGTATGATTGGCCACAATCCCAGGCCATTGCCCTCCTCGTCCGCATTGCCGCTCGGGGAATTCAAACGGAAGAGCTCATCGCGGAGATTCGCCAGTCGGCACCCAACCTTGAACGCATCGAGTCTTTCGACTCCGCCGTTGAGATGCTTCTCGCACGCGGAAAAGACGATGCCTCTGTCGCCAATATCCTTGGTCGTTTCTCCGACATGCCTGAGTACATCAGTGCACTCGAGTGCATTGAAGACGAGGACGAGGACGAAGACGAAGACGAAGACGAAGGCGGCGACGGAGACGGAGACGAAGACGGAGACGAAGAATCGGGCCGGGACTTGGCTGTCGACTTCGAAGATCTCGCTCAACGACTCGCTGCGACACCGGACACCGAGGAAGACCTCCAACTCACCCCTCGCGTTGTGCAGAGTTTTGCTCTCGCGCGAATCGCCCAATCCCCCGGCATCACCGTCTTACCTGTAAGCCACGATCGAATCCGTGAAGTCACCAAAAGCCTCAAGCTGTTCGGCATCCAAACAGCCTCTCAGCTCTCGGTTCTCTTATCTTCCCAATTCCTGGAAGCAAGAGCAAGCGACCTCGATGAGAATTCGCTCCATCTTCTTCTTCGCGATGCCATGATCGTCTCCGATCCAATCCACTACTTCAGAACCATGAAGGACCCCGGATTTGCTGGCATCTCCCTTGGTCTTGCTCGTCTTGTAAGGGCTTCTCATGGCGTAGAAACCCTCATACGAATCACCGAAGATTTTGGCATAGGAGTTCCGAGAGCCGCCAAAGCCTAAAATGTCGTCGTTTCGAAACGAATACAGCACGAGGACCTCGTAAATGGGCCACGCAATCTCAGCTCTTCTGATTCGTCGGAAGATCGACCTTGTCGCTGTGCGAGAGCTGGGGCTCGTGTCGATGGAGCTCGATCAGGGGCTTACGATCATCCCCCTCAGCGCCGACCTCTGTGACCGTCTCTCCGACGAGCTCTCTGCGCCCGGTTCGATGGCAGACAGGCCTCTCTTCGACACAAAGGCAGTTCATCGCGTAGCCGAGCTGGTTGCTCCTGCCGCGCGTTTCGCCATCATCGAGACTGACTACTTCGGCGGTACCGGCGACCAAGCAGCCGTTGTCTATGAGGCTGGGCACGCCGTCCTCCCAGGCAGGTCGGCCTCCATCGGCCCGATCAATGACGCTCTGCTTGCTCTTGGTGTTGTTTCCAATGGTTCACAAGATCCATTTGACACTGTTGGATTGGGTCGATTCCGGAGAGTTGAATCCCTCGGACTTGATGAATGAGCGACAAATCGATCATTGCGCTTGTATGTTCACCATGAACATTGCCTTTTCGCAAAGCCCTCCAGGGATTGGCCGCAAGACGAGAACCCGTGCATCATCGTTAAGTTGTGGTCTTTGCCTTCCGACATTTGTCACTCTATATATAGGTTACCGCTGTGCAAAGACTTCACCTCGTCGACATCAACCCGGCTGTGGCGGATGCCCTTCGCGTGGCATTCGCTCGATGGACCAGTGTGGACGTCCAATGCCGCGACATCCTCGACGTGGCGTTCGACACTCTCGTCTCGCCCGCCAATAGCTACGGATTCATGGATGGCGGGATCGACCTGCACTACATCAACGTTCTCTACTCCGTTCCCCTTCCCCAGGTTGACACTTCGAGGGAAGATAATCTCGCCTCCCCTCGATCCTCTTTGGAAGTCGGCATGGAGAGTTGAACATG
>Ga0247835_1004644_pt1 | contig 11762 bp, 6 predicted proteins | sample LaCtaG_3_FD_189912 | JGI IMG/M metagenome (GOLD analysis project Ga0247835, IMG submission 189912) | Freshwater microbial communities from meromictic Lake La Cruz, Castile-La Mancha, Spain - LaCruzMarch2015_13.5m | ecosystem: Environmental > Aquatic > Freshwater > Lake | place: Spain: Castile-La... | reverse complement strand
CCTCCGCGTCGGACAGCGCCGCGAGTGCACCCACCGTTTCAACTCCCAACCGGCGCAGTCTTTCCTCGGCCACGGGCCCGATCCCCCACAGCCGACGCACCGGAAGCCCAGCAAGCAGTCGATGCTCCTCGTCGCGCCGGATCACCCGCACCCCGTCGGGCTTGGCCAGTTCGGAGGCGATCTTCGCGATCTGCTTGCCCGACCCGGCACCGACCGAGGTGACCAGGCCGGTCTGCTCCCGGACCCGCACCCTCAATCGGATGCAAAACCGTTCAACCGTCTCGGCGTCAGCGCCGACCAACTCGGCCGGCTCGCCGAAGGCCTCGTCGAAGGAGAGTTGCTCAAGCACCGGAACCAATGTCCGGACGGTGTCCATCACCCGTCTGCTCGCGACGTGATAGACCGCGCCGCGCGGCGGTAGCACCACAGCCGCCGGCCCTATCAGTCGGCGGGCCTGATGCACGGGCATCGCCGAGCGTGCGCCGAAAGCACGCGCCTCGTAACTAGCCCCCGCGACGACGCCGCGACCACTACGGCCACCGACCAGAACCGGCCGGCCACGCAATGTCGGCCGCGTCAACTGCTCGACCGACGCGAAAAAGGCGTCCATGTCGAAGTGCAGCACCCAGCGCACCGAGCCACTCATGCCTTTTCGATCGCCACCCGAACACCGTCGCCGATGTCGACCGCCAGACCCTCGGATGGCTCAACGAAGTCGAATCCGGTCGCCAGGATCTCCCCGGCGATCAGGTCACGGTGGGTTCTGGCCCACTGCGCACGTTCGGCCGGCACCGCCATCTGCACGGTGATCCGGTCGCTCACGTCCAGGCCGGTCGACTTTCGCAGATCCTGCAGTTCCCGGATCCGGTCCTTGGCCCAGCCCTCGGCCTCCAGTTCCTCGGTAACTGTTCCATCCAGGACTACCAGCCCCGCTCCACCAGGCAACGCAGCGGTGTACTCCTCGTCGGCGGCAACCAGTCTGGAGCTGTACTCGTCGGCCCTCAGCACGATCTGGTCGGCGGTAAGTGTGCCGTCGGAGTTGAGCACCCCACGACCAGCCTTGACCGCCTTGATGGCGTCCTGCACGGCCTTACCCAGTCGCGGGCCCGCCGCACGGGCGTTGACCGCCAGCTCAAATCGGCCGTACGTCGCGATATCGTCGGTCAGTTCGACGGATTTGACGTTCAGCTCATCGGCGATCAGGTCGGTGAAGGGTCGAAGCTTCTCCGAATCATCAATTGCCACAGTGATTTTAGGAAGCGGCAGCCGCACCCGAAGTTTCTTCGCTTTACGTAGCGAAGACGCCGTCGAGCACACCTCACGCACCTGGTCCATGGCGCCGACCAGATCCGGATCCGCGGGCAACATGCCCGCTTCAGGCCAATCGGTCAGGTGCACCGAACGTTCACCTGTGATACTCCGCCAGATCAGCTCGGTGGTCATCGGCAGCAATGGTGCAGCTAGCCGAGTGGCGACCTCGCATACGGTGTGCAGCGTGTCGATCGCGTCGCGATCCTCATCCCAGAAGCGCGCACGCGACCGGCGGACGTACCAGTTCGTCAGCGCCTCGGTGAACTGCCGCAGCAGCTCGCAAGCCCCGGAGATGTCGCAGATATCCATGGCACCGGTGAGGTCGTCACGCAGCGCCGCAAGTTTGGCCAAGATGTAGCGGTCCAGCACGTGGGTGGAATCGGTGCGCCACCGACCGACCTGTGGGGCGTACAACGCAAGGAAGCTGTAGGCGTTCCACAACGGCAGCTGTACTTGGCGGACTCCCTCGCGAATCCCCTGCTCGGTGACGATCAGGTTGCCGCCGCGGAGGATCGGCGACGCCATCAGGAACCACCGCATGGCATCGGAGCCATCCCGGTCGAACACCTCGTTGACGTCGGGATAGTTTCGCAGCGACTTGCTCATTTTCGCACCGTCATTGCCGAGCACGATCCCGTGGGCAACGCAGGTTTTGAACGCCGGGCGGTCAAACAACGCCGTTGCGAGCACATGCAGCGTGTAGAACCACCCTCTGGTCTGACCGATGTACTCGACGATGAAGTCACCGGGGTTGTGACCGTCGACCTGCTTGTCAGGGTCGGCGGAATCGACGCCGTGGAACCACTCTTCATTCTCAAACGGATAATGCACCTGGGCGTACGGCATAGACCCAGAGTCGAACCATACGTCGAAGACATCTTCTATCCGACGCATCGTGGCGGTACCGGTCGGGTCGTCAGGATTCGGACGAGTCAGTGCGTCGATGTAGGGCCGGTGCAGGTCATCCGGCCGCACCCCGAAGTCACGCTCGAGTTCGTCGAGGCTGCCGTAGACGTCGATGCGCGGGTAGGCCGGGTCGTCGGAGGTCCACACCGGAATTGGTGTGCCCCAGTACCGGTTTCGGGAGATCGACCAGTCCCGGGCGCCGGAAAGCCACTTGCCGAACTGGCCGTCTTTGACATGCTCCGGATACCAGGTGATCTCTTGGTTGAGCTCAACCATTCGGTCCCGGAAATCCGTTACCTTCACGAACCAGGAAGACACCGCGCGGTAGATCAGCGGGTTGCGACACCGCCAGCAGTGCGGATACGGGTGGTCGTAGGTCTCGTGCCGGATCAGTACCGGTGCATTGTCCTCGGCCGGACCGGTGCCGTTCTTAAGATCCCGGATGATCAGCGCGTTGGCATCAAAGACCTGCTGGCCCTGGTAGTCGGGGACACTCGCGTCGAACCGGCCTCGGGCGTCAACCGGGGTCACCGGGGTGATGCCGACGGTGTCGGTGGTGGCCTTGTCATCCTCGCCGTAGGCCGGCGCCATGTGCACGATCCCGGTGCCGTCCTCAGCGGTGACGAAATCCCCGCGCAGTACCTGAAAAGAGTTTTCAGCGTCGGCGAAGTAGGCGAACGGCGGCAGATAACGCAGACCCAGCAACTGCTCACCGGTGTAGGTGCCGAGGATTTCGGGGGCCTCCCCCAACTCGCGGGCGTAGGCGCTGAGGCGTTCGCGGGCCATCACCAGCCGTCGACCATCGGCCTCGACGGCGACGTACTCCACCCCCGGGTTCACCGCAACCGCCTGATTGGACGGCAGCGTCCACGGCGTGGTGGTCCAGATCAACAGGTAGGCGCCGTCGAGATCCGATCCCGTTGCAGTGATCCGGAATCCGACCGTGACCGCGGGATCTTGTCGGCTCTGATAGACGTCTTCATCCATCCGCAACTCATGACTGGACAACGGTGTCTCGTCGTTCCAGCAGTACGGCAGCACCCGCACGCCTTCATAGGCCAGACCTTTGTCCCAGAGTTGTTTGAAAGCCCAGATGACGGACTCCATGAACGGCAGATCCAGGGTCTTGTAGTCATTGTCGAAATCCACCCAGCGGGCTTGCCGGGTCACGTACGCCCGCCACTCTGCGGTGTAGCGCAGTACCGAATCGCGGCACGCATCGTTGAAAGCCCCGATGCCCATCGCTTCGATCTGGGACTTATCGGTGATACCCAGTTGGCGTTGCACCTCGAGTTCGGCGGGCAGGCCGTGGGTGTCCCAGCCGAACCTGCGCTCGACCTTGTAGCCACGCATGGTGCGGTAGCGCGGCACGATGTCTTTGACGTAGCCGGTCAGCAGATGCCCGTAGTGCGGTAGGCCGTTGGCGAACGGGGGCCCGTCGTAGAAGACGTACTCCTCGGCGTCCGATCGCCGCTCGATGCTCGCCTGGAAGGTGTCATCGCCTGACCAGTAGTCCAGAACCTCGCACTCCAGTGCCGGGAAGTCCGGCGCGCCGGTAGCGAGTTTCGGGTAACCATGCTCGGTCACTGGCTCAGTCGCTGGCTCAGTCACGATCGGGGTGGTCTCCTGTGCCGGTCGGGCACGGGGACGACGACGCGCGGGTGCGCGAGCGCCGCGGTACCACCCCGCTTACGTACGCGCGAACGCGTCCGTCGCTCATGTCAGGCTGTCACGGGCCTGTACCCGTCCGGTTCTACTAAGCCCCTGCCTGAACAGGCGGTCCGTTCCTCCGGAGGCTCCCCGGTGATGGCCGGATCAGCGCCGATGCAGAGGATTCTAGCGGCATCGGTGCCGAAGCCCGAGTACGCCGCGCTCGCGGCCCACAGGGGTTCTCCCCGCAGGTCACCTACGATGGGCGGGTGGCTCGAACCCGCCTTCCGGCAAAGATAGTCCCGGACGCCAGAGCCGAGGACATCGAAGGCGGGCGCTTCTTCGGATGGATCGGTCGGTTCGTCGTGCGCTGGCCCTGGCTGGTGATCGGGGCATGGATAGCGCTGGCGATCAGCGTGACCATGGCGTTTCCGCCACTGGCTGTGCTTGCCCAGAAGGCACCGGCCTCCATCCTGCCGACGAACGCTCCGTCGGTCGTGAGCCAGAAGCAGATGAGCGAGGCCTTCGCGGAGGCCAGTTCCGACAACGTCCTTCTGGTCGTCCTGACCAACGAAAAAGGATTCACGCCGGCCGACGAGGTGGTCTACCGCGACCTGGTCGGCGCTCTGCGTGCCCAGACCGAGGACGTCGCGGCCTTGCAGGATTTCGTGACCACTCCGCCACTGCGCGAGATCCTGGTCAGCAAGGACAATAAGGCGTGGCTGCTGCCGGTCAATATCGTCGGCGAAGTCGCCACCCCGAAGGCGATCGCCGCGACGAAGCGCGCCATTCAGACCGTGCAGGACACCGTGGCCGGCACCTCGTTGCAGGCCTACACCACCGGCCCGGCCGGCACCTTCAACGACATAAAGGACCTCGGCGACCTGGACATATTCACCATCGAGGTTGCGACGGTGGTGGCGCTGCTGACGATTCTGCTGATGGTGTACCGCAACCTGCTGACGATGATTCTGCCGTTGATCACCATTGGTGTGGCCCTGGTGACGGCCCAGGGTGTGGTCGCGGGCATGGGAACCCTCGGTCTGAGCGTCTCCTCCCAGACCATTGTCCTGCTCACCGCGATGCTCGCCGGCGCCGGAACCGATTACGCGGTATTTCTCATCAGCCGGTATCACGACTTTCTACGGGCGGGCGTGGAGTCCGATGAGGCTGTGCGCAACGCGCTGGCCTCGGTCGGCAAGGTCATCACCGCGTCCGCCGCCACCGTCGCGGTGACATTCATAGGCATGATCTTCACGAAACTAACGGTTTTCTCGACTGTCGGTGTCGCCCTGGCAGCGGCCATCATCGTCGGCTGTGCGGGCGCACTTACATTTCTTCCGGCGTTGCTGACGTTGGCGGGCCGCCGGGGTTGGGCCAGGCCACGGCAGGACCTGACGGGCCGGTTCTGGAGGCGGTCGGGTATCCGGATCGTGCGCCGCCCGGTGATCAACCTCGTGGCCTCTTTGGTGATCCTGGTCATCCTTGCCTCCACCTCGGCCCTGGCGACCTACAACTACGACGATCGCAAGGCGCTGCCCGCCGCGACTGCCAGCATCCAGGGATACGACGCGATCAGTCGGCACTTTCCATTGAATGCCAGTCTGCCGCAGTACATCCTGATCAATTCTCCTCGGGATCTGCGCACACCCAGAGCGCTGGCCGATATGGAGCAGTTGGCCTACCGGGTCAGCCAGATACCCGACATTGACATCGTCCGAGGTATCACGCGGCCCACTGGCGAGTCCCTGGAGCAAGCACGACTGTCATTTCAGGCCGGTGAGGTCGGCAAGCCTCTCAACCAAGCTGCGGACGCGATCAACACCAACACGGGCAACCTCAACCTGCTGGCCTCCGGCTCGGATCAGATCGCCGACGTACTCGGCGCAATTCGCGGCCAACTTGGGCAGACGCTGGCCACCGTCAGCTACCTGGTGCGGTCGTTGGCGTTCATGCAGAACCAGTACGGCACGGGAAAGGCGCTGCCGGGATTCGAACTGGGCAGCGATCCGCTCAACACCATTCACGGCCTCGGCGGCAACATGGGGGTGAACACCGGCGACGCCGTCGCAGCGTACGACAAATCGATCGCGCCCGTTCTCAATGCCCTCAATGGAAACCCGGTCTGCGACGCGGATCCGAAATGTGTGGCTACCCGCGCTCGCCTTCAGTTGCTCGGCGACGCCCGCAAGGACGGCACCCTCAACGAGATCGCCAACCTCTGCACCCTGCTGGAGGAGATCCCGAGCGATCCCACCGCATTGCCGGCCGAGCAGCCGATGCCGGTAATCCCGGGCAAAGAGAAGCCCGGTCCGCTCACGACTATTCCCGGCAATCAGACGATGATCCCGGGAACCCCGCCCACCCCCGGCGGAATGGGCCCCGCGTTGGATTCGATCAGTCAGAGCCTGCAGGCCGCTGGGATCACCAACCCGGCAGACCTCGAGTCCCAACTGACCCAACTCCAGCAGGGTATCGATTTGCTGTCCGTTGCCAGTCGCCAGGTGGCCGACGGCGTCGCTCTGCTAGTCGATCAAACCAAGAAACTCGGCGTTGGCCTCGATCAGGCATCCTCATTTCTGCTCGCGATGAAACGCGACGCTAACACCCAATCGATGGCCGGCTTCTACATACCGGGGCAGATCCTCAATGGAGAGGAGTTCAGGAAGGCCGCCGCGATTTTCATCTCCCCAGACGGCCGCAGCGCACGCTTCCTGGTTCAGAGCAAGCTCAACCCATTCAGTTCCGAGGCGATGGACCAGGTCAACGAGATCCTCGCGGCATCCCGCGGTGCTCAACCCAACACCACGCTCGCCGATGCCTCGATCGGAATGACGGGGCTCACGGTCACCCTTCGTGACACCCGCGACTACTACTACCAGGACTTGCGAACAATCGTGGTCACGACAATTCTCGTGGTCCTCGCCGTTCTGATTGTTCTCTTGCGGGCGCTGGTTGCACCGCTGTATCTCATTGTCTCCGTGATTGTTTCATATCTGTCGGCGCTGGGCATGGGCGTCATGCTATTCCAGTTCATCCTTGGTCAGGAATTGCACTGGAGCGTGCCGGGCCTGACGTTCATCATCTTGGTGGCGGTGGGCGCAGACTATAATCTGCTGTTGATCTCACGAATTCGCGACGAATCCCCGCACGGCATCCGTTCCGGCGTGATCCGGACCGTCGGCCAGACCGGTGGCGTGATCACGGCTGCCGGGTTGATTTTCGCGGCCTCGATGATCGGTCTGCAGTTCTCCAGCATCACCACCCTCGTCCAGATCGGATTCATCATCGCCACCGGCATCCTGCTTGACACCTTCCTGGTGCGGACAGTTACTGTGCCCGCGACCGCGGTGCTGGTTGGCAAGGCGAACTGGTGGCCGTCGAAGTGGCAGCCGACTACGCCGTCCAAAGCTCCCAGGATCCAGAGGGAGGTAGTGAACGCGGACCTAACTGACTCGCAATAGCTGGCGGCTTGTCGATTGCAGTTGGTGTTCGCAAATCAGGCTAGCCGGCAGAAGTTTGCCAAGCCGAGAGAATCGACATAGGCCTTGTCTATTTGGTCGGCCGGCATTACGTCCTTCCGTGACGAAGCCGGCTCAAGCCCCGCGTAAAAATATGGCTCAGAAGTGCTCGCATCAACGCATCGAGTTTTCAACACATCAAAGTGATCGTTTCGCAAATAAAAGAGCGAGTCGTATACGACAACTGGGGTGTAATTCAGCTTGAAGTCGGGATTGTCATAGATTTCCGACTCTTGGGACCACACTCCATGTGTCTGGATCAAATCCGGCTTCCTTTCGCGGAGGTATTCCGCGAAGCCGCCCCAGCCGGAACTAGACAGCTCCCGATTGGCGAGCAAACCAAGATCCAGAATCTCCAACCGCTCACAACAGAGGCTCGTAGCCCCGACATCCGCAACTAAGACGCTAACCTTGGGTAATTGCAGTAAATCTCGAACATGGTCGGCTGCCTCTCCGTTCTCCCGATAAGCGACTGTCGAATTAAACGCCAGCTTTGTGTCGGTGTTAAGGCGTGCGATGTAAAACCAGGCCAAGTCCTGCGCGAGGATGCCGACGAAGGGGACCAAGAAAAGGGCCCCCACCGCGGCATAGGTCCGGCGGGACACCGACTTGATTTTTTCTTTCACAGGAAATGCGATAGCCGCGGCAACGATCAGGGCCAACAGTGCCGACGCCCCCATCCTGCCGGGTGGAGCAAAGTAGTTGCTGCCCAACACGACTGTGACTCCGATGAAAGCCAGTGCGTAAGCAAGGGCGAAGCTCACACGTGCAGGCATTCTGCGAGAGGTGGCTAGGTTCGCCAGTTCTCGCATCCTGTCGAACATTTTGACGCCGGAAATCCGCGATAGGACGAAACAGACGACGAGCGCTGGGAGAAAGGTGGCGATTGGTTCAATCAGAACGCCCACAACGAGTTGCAGATTCCAAGCCGGCGTCCCGAATGGCGGGCTGTACGGAGAAGCCTGCTTAGCAATCATAGTGTTCGTCAGGCCCAACGTTCCAAAGATGATGTAACGAACGAAGGTGACAAGCAACATCGCCGACAATGTGCTCAAGATGATTGCAAGTCCCACGCGAATCTGCTTCGAGAACAACATGATGCCTGTCGCACCGACAACCAGATAACCGGCCGCCTCGAAGCGAACGAGTGGAACGACGGCGGAGAGCAACATCAATCCGAGAAGGGGCTGATCCTTTTGGTCCCGAATGAAGCACATGATCCAGAGGACCACCACGCACAGCAGAGTCATTTCCATGCCGTTAGCCGTTTCAGTACGGAACGGACCGAGGATCAGAGCAAGAAATGCAATCAACCACGCTGCCGCGGGTGCCGACGGACGAACCAACCTATAGAGCAATACCGCGGCCGTCGCGGCGCAAACCGCCGCAATTAATTGGGACGCGAGGTGGAATCCGTAAAAACTCGTAATCCCAAGTTTGTATATAGCGGCCATTAACAAGAACCAGAGGGGACTCGTGGCACCTTCAACGGTCTCTGAAAACGGAGTCAGGCCGATGTGCCCGGTCTCTGCATAGGTTCGTGCGAACGCCAGAGTGATATACCCGTCGTCCCATGCAACCTCGCCGACTGCAAGACTGACAATCAAGTGCACGGAAAAAACGCTTGCGAACAACTGCCAGCCGCTGGCATCGGGAACGCGTGCGAGCAGATGGCCGAATCGTTTGGAAACCTGAGTCACCTTCATATCAAATCACCTTCGAGACAGTGGCACTGTGCCTTGACCGTCGTGATGTGAACCAGACCGCCCGTCCACGTGCAGCTGGTCGCTAGTCGATAATCCCGGTCAGGCCGAACTTCTCGAGGGTCTGCGCCGCAATGGATAACAGCCTTTGAGCAGGAAGTATTACCGATTAGGGCGCACGAGGTCCGGCCTCGACAGCGTTCGGGATTGCACTTTTGGCGGTCACGGTGTTGGCCATCAGTCACATCTCGGGCGTCCCATTCAGCCGGAGTGTTGGTTGTTACGGAACCGGGTTGTGCGGGCGCTAATCGGCTTCGCACTGATATTGCCCGTCGACTGGCGTTGACCAGATTCGATGGTGGGTGATGATCGCTTTCGATGGCGGAATGGCGTTGCTGGCAGCGCCCTGAAATGCAGTGGCGGCCCTGCTAAACGGCGAATTCACATACCGCACGAACAGTGCTCAATGACTACCAGTAGTGTTCGCGATCGTGTGGACGATGATCATAATCCTCGCCCTCGCGCTGAATCTTGAGCCGAACCGCCTCGGAATAATCGGACTCTTACTACTGCGTCCCGACCCAATTCGGCAATTGCTGGTCTTCCTTTGCTCTAGCTTCCTAATGAGCTCCGCCATGGGCCTCATCATCCTTTTCGTCGCCAATCGCAGTTTCGCCTCGAAGGGAGATTCCAGCAGCGCGATCATGCAAATCGGGATGGGGACACTGGCACTGATCGTGGCCGCCGTATTGTTCACCAATATCCGAATGCCAGGCGGCAAGGCCCGCGCTGCATCAGCGGCTGCCGCAGCAGACGAATCTGCGGCCGTTCCGTCGAGTGGACTCGCACTTGTCGACAACTTCACGAAGCGCGCGGGGAGACTGGTGCAGGGCCGTTCCCTGTGGTTTGCTGGGGCCCTAGGCGTTGGCATCGCACTTCCCTCGGTCGACTTCGTTGCCCTGCTCCTGTTGCTCGCCGGATCGGGCGAGCCACCGAAAGTGCAGGTGGCTGCGCTGTTCACCTTCCTTGCGGTGGCGAATACCATTCTGCTCATTCCGATGTTCAGCTATGTCTTCGCAAAGGAACGGACGGTTCGTGTCCTGGAGAACCTGCGCTCCTGGGTCCTCGCTCGCAGTCGCCGTGACTACGCGGTACTGCTTGCCATCGCCGGTGCCCTGATGGTCACAGTGGGACTCAATCGCCTCTTGTAACGGACACACTCAGCGCGGGTCCGGAATCCACCTGTTTGAGGAGCACCGCTCACCGAGTGGCAGCCCGTGAGCAGGCAATACTGTGAGTTAGGGCCCGCGAGGCCGGGCGCGGTATTATTTGCGGGAAATGTCAGAGACCTACTCGATGCTGCCCGATCGCAGAGTCCGCGGTTTGCCGCTGGTACATGGAGGTTTCGGTCCGGGTCTGCGCTGGGGTGTGACGGCCGTGGCCACCGGTGCCACCGTGGTCGCGGCGGCACTCGCCCCGACGCCCACGGCACAGGTGGGCGAGGTCGCGTTGCTGTCCACCAACGCCCTGATCATGGCGGGTACCGACATGCACGACGTCGATCAAGCGTGGGTTGACATGGCGATCGACGGCTACATCCGGCCATCGCTCGGCGGGGACTACACCGGGATTCCGGTGGTCACGCCGGCCCAGTTCTGGCCGTTCGGCGGTCCCGACGACATGTTCTTCGACCTTTCGGTCCTCGCCGGGACCACGGTGATCGACGCGGCGATCGACGCGACCACGGAACCGACCGTCGTCTTCGGCTACTCCCAAAGCTCCGTTATCGCGACCGCGGCAAAGCGGCGTCTCGCCGAACGGGCGGCAGACGCCGCAAACGCGGAGAGCACGCCGCCGGTGTCGTTCGTGATGCTGGCCAACCTCAACCGACCGAACGGCGGACTCAACGCCCGATTCCCCGGAGCGTTTATCGAGAAACTGGGTTGGACATTTTCCGCGGCCGCACCCACGGACACCGGATTCACCACGATCGACGTGGCACGGCAGTACGACCTGTTCGCAGACTTTCCTCGTTATCCCCTGAACGCGATCGCCACCGCAAACGCCCTCGTAGCCCTGCTGGACGGCACGCACGACTACTCGCCCGTGACGGTGGATCCAGCCGACCCGCGGTATGACCCCAACACCGTCGTCCAGCAATTCGGCGACACCACCTATTACTTCATCCCCACCCCGATGCTGCCACTGCTGCGACCACTGCGCGATTTAGGTTTCGACCCAGTGCTGCTCGACGCAGTCGAACCGGCAATGCGGGTGCTCGTCGAATTCGGTTACGACCGCAGCACACCTTTCGGACAGCCCACCGGGGCTCAACTCACTCCGCGTGAGGATTTCGAGCAGTTGGACCGCGACCTTGCCGCCGCCATCGAGCAGGGCCGCGCCATCCTCGATGAGGCGAAGGATCCGAGCGGGGCCGACGCCGCGCCGATCATTCCCGCGCCCTCTGCAGTGCGCCGCCCGCCTCGCGCAAACCCGGACTCACCGCGGGTCCAGCAGGCACCGGGCGCGCGAGCGACGCGCGCTCAGTCGGTCTCGCCCGGGATCGCCCCGGCCCCGAAAGCAGCAGTCTCGCAAGCAGTCGTTGCGCAACAACGCACGGCCACCCCGGGAGCGCTGCCCGCTAGTCGACCACTGCGCTAAGGCCGAACTC
>Ga0247835_1004641_pt1 | contig 11771 bp, 9 predicted proteins | sample LaCtaG_3_FD_189912 | JGI IMG/M metagenome (GOLD analysis project Ga0247835, IMG submission 189912) | Freshwater microbial communities from meromictic Lake La Cruz, Castile-La Mancha, Spain - LaCruzMarch2015_13.5m | ecosystem: Environmental > Aquatic > Freshwater > Lake | place: Spain: Castile-La... | reverse complement strand
TGAATAATTAATTAAATAATGTACAAGATATTTATATTTTTAGTTTTCATGTTGGCTGCATGTGGCCAAAATTACACACCTAAACCTTATGGCTATTTTAGGGTTTATTTGCCAGCGCATGAATATGTGCCGTTCGAGAGCGAAATGCCTTTTCAATTTGAAAACTCAAATATTGCTACCATAAACAAGCGCAGTGAGCCACACGAGAAGTATTGGTTCGATCTCCAATATCCACAGTTTAATGCTACAGTGCATGTGAGTTACAAAAGTATTAACGGTAATTTTCGTAGCCTTACTGAGGATGCCCGCCGATTTGTGTACAAACATAGTGTTAAAGCGGATAATATTGCCGAAACGGCATTTAACAACGAAGCCAAACATGTTCATGGTATATTGTACGACTTAAAAGGGAATACGGCTTCGAATTTGCAATTTATACTCACCGACAGCACGCGCCATTTTTTGCGTGGTGCACTCTATTTCGACAATGTGCCCAACAAAGATTCAATTGCTCCAATAGCCAATTATATTCGTGCTGACATGGTACGGTTGATGGAAAGTTTTGAGTGGAAAAAATGATTCACAGCAAATTACATACCGCCGGAGCCGATATTTTGATTTGGGAAGTTACCGAAACAGAGTCTGAATTAATAGCTTTGCTCGCTAATTTCGACATATATAAACGAGAATATGAGCAACTTAAATCAGATAAACGCAAGTTGGAGTTTTTGGCTGCCCGTATTGCTTTAAATGTACTTGCTACTACTCAAATTAATGTTCAGTACACTCCCGAAGGTAAGCCATTTTGTGCCAATGCCGACTTGCAAATCAGCATTTCGCATAGTGGGAAGTGGATAGCCGTAATTACACATCCTTCAAAAGTAGTAGGAATCGATATAGAACTACCAACTGATAAATTTAAAAAACTATATCAACGATTTTTGAATAAAAACGAACAACATTCACTGTATGATGCCAACGATTTGCGAAAAGTTCAATTGGCATGGTCGGCCAAAGAAGCTTTGTATAAAATTATTGGAAACGAGGCAGTTAATTTCGACAAACAACTCGAAGTTCAGGATTTCGAAATAAACAATTCAGGTAGCTTTATAGGTATTCACACAGTTAGCAACAAGAAATATACATTGTATTATGTTATAAATAAGTCATTTAACTTGGTTTTTTGTGTTGATTGAATGTCTTTTTTCTTTGCTCTTGGTTCTTTGCTCTAATTAAAAATGAAAACAGAAATATTCTCCTCCATACTTCAAAACATAGCTAATGGCAAAAAAATGCTGGCTGTACTTATCGACCCCGACAAGTGTACCAACGAGCATTTGCAAACGCTTTTACCATTACTCAAAGAGCACACACCCAATTTTATTTTCGTAGGTGGCAGCCAGTTGAAAATCTCGTTTTCCAATTTAATTGAAACATTTAAAAAGGAAATAAATATTCCGGTTGTGCTTTTTCCGGGCGATGTTACGCAGTTTTCGCCTAATGCCGATGCGCTGCTTTATATTTCGCTTATATCGGGCAGAAATGCCGAATATCTTATCAGTCAGCATGTGAAAGCAGCCATTCCCATTAAAAAATCAGGTCTCGAAGTTATTCCAACAGGCTATATATTAATTGATGGTGCTAAAAAAAGTGCGGTGGAATATATCTCAAACACGCAACCCATTCCGCGCGACAAAAAAGATATTGCATTAGCAACTGCCCTTGCAGGTGAACTGCTTGGCATGAAAACTATTTACTTGGAGGCCGGAAGTGGTGCAAATATGCCTATTCCCCTTGAAATGATTCAGCATGTAAAGTCGCAAATCAGTGTCCCATTAATTGTAGGTGGCGGTATCAAAAATAACGCGCAACTCCAAGCTGCCTACCGTGCCGGAGCCGATTTGGTAGTTATTGGCAATGTACTCGAAACGGAACCGGAGAAAATTGGAGAGTTTTTGAAGGATTAAAACTGCGCCAAAATATCGGCTAAATGTATCCCTTTTACAGGTAATTTGTGTTTATTGATAAAGCCGTTAATATTCATAAGGCAGGATGCTTCGGTACTTACAATGTACTCGGCTCCTGTCTCTAATGCATTTAGTACTTTTTGTTCGGCCATAGAAGCCGAAATATCGGGGTTTTTTACGGCAAAAGTTCCACCAAAACCACAACAGGTTTCGCACTCGTTCATCTCCATTAATTCAAGTCCTTTTACTTTGCGTAGTAATTGGCGAGGTTCTTCCTTTACACCATATTCGCGCAAGGCAGAACAGGCATCGTGAAACGTAACTTTATGTGGAAAAGTGGCTCCAAAATCATCTATTTTCAATTTGTTTACCAAAAAATCGGACAATTCGAAAATAGAATTTTTTAATTGTGCATGTTTGTCGAGTAGTTCAGGTTTGTCTTTCATTACTTTATCGTACTGATGAATAATATAGCCGGTACACGAAGCCGAAGGGGAAACAATAGGAGAGGAGCTGTCAAAATCGCGCAGAAACTTCTCGGCCAATGCCGCAGCTTCGCCCCAATAACCGCTATTAAAAGCAGGCTGACCACAGCAAGTTTGCTCTGGATTGTAGCGAACCGTACAACCTGCTTTCTCTAAAATTTTAATCACATTAAATCCTGTTTCAGGATACAATTGATCAATAAAACAAGGTATAAAAAGTTGAATATTCATATACTTAGTTATAAACTATAGCGAATAGTTGCAATATATATGCAATTTACATTTGCTGCAAAGTTAAACTTTTTTCTGAGTTTTTTAAAATAGTCACACGTTATTATTTGTACTTTAAATGGACAAATCCATTAAATAGGGTCTGCTGAAAAACAACAAACTGTTTGTTAATCAATATTATATCTTTATATTTGTGCAATTTAATGCAAGGAAATATGACATCATTCCATAAAAGGCGTGCACAAGCCCCTGAATATGTAAGTCCAAACCAATTAGTATTGGCTGGATTTGAATCACCTTTCGACCAAAAATTAAGTCCATCAAACCGTTGGGTTGTACTGGCTCATCTTATTCCATGGGATGAAATTTGCAATATGTATTTCAAATTTGTCCCTAAGGGGCAAACAGGCCGACCTGCACTAAATCCACGTATTGTCATTGGTTCACTTATTATAAAACATATGTGCAATCTTGATGACCGTGAAACAGTTGATCAGATTTCAGAAAATATTTACATGCAATACTTTCTGGGCTATCCAAGTTTTACCTCCGAAAAATCCTTTGATGCATCCCTTTTTGTTGAGTTCCGCAAGCGTCTTGGTATGGAAAACTTGAATGCTATCAACGAAAAGATAGTGGCTATCAAAACCAAAATTGAAAGTACCCGTAGCACTCCCCAGCCAGTAGTTGTTTCAGAAGAACAGGATGAACAATCCGATAACCAACAGCAAACGCCAGATGAGCCCGAGCATAAGGGTCGTGTGATATTTGATGCAACAGCTTGTCCACAGGACATTGCCTATCCAACCGACTTGAACCTACTAAACGATTCCCGAGAAAAGCTGGAAGAACTCATTGACCACCTCTACACGAAAGAGTTGCATCAGGTTAAGCCAAGGACTTATCGGGAAGTTGCTCGTAAAAAGTATCTTCAAACAGCTCAAAAGAAAAACAAGAGTCGAAAAGTTATTCGTAAAGCCAACCGCTGTCAGCTAAATTTAGTTCGCAGGGACATTTCCATTGTTAATGAACTTTTAGATGTTTATCAAACCAACAATCTGAGTTTTCCATTAAATCCAAGCCAACAGAAATATCTTTTTGTAGTACAAACTCTCTACGATCAACAAAAGCAAATGTTTGATACCAATACGCATATTGTGGAACATCGCATTGTAAGCATACACCAGCCTCATGTGCGCCCTATTGTACGAGGTAAAGCGCAGGCAAAAGTAGAATTTGGCTCCAAAATACACGTCTCCATCATCAACGGAATCTCTTTTTTGGACGAACTCTCATGGGATGCCTTTAACGAAGGTAGTCACATGCTGAGTTACATTGAGAAATATCGAAAACGCTTCGGCTGTTATCCTCGGGAGGTGCTTGCAGACCAAATCTATTGTACCCGAGCCAATCGAGCTGCACTAAAAGAACTAGGAATAAAACTTTTAGCAAAACCACTTGGAAGACCCTCGGCACTGTCAATTCACGTAAGTCCAGGAGAGCGAAACCCAATAGAAGGCAAGTTCGGTCAAGCCAAAACAGGATACGGCCTGAATCGTATCAAAGCAAGACTCAAAGGAACAAGCGAAAGTTGGATTGCAAGCATCATTTTGGTGCTGAACTTAGTCAAATTGGCGGGAGTAAAACTCCTGCGCCAAATAGTCAACTTTTGGCTGAGTTTTTCAGCACGCTTGCTGAAAACGGTATTTCAAAATCTATCGTTTGTTTTGAAACAGATAGCAATTGTTAAAAAAACAGACGATTCTCGTCAAATTATATATCTTAACGTTGGCTGAGTTTTTCAGCAGACCCTAATTATAAGACAAAAAAAAGCATCAACCAGATTAAAATCCGATTGATGCTTTTTAAATCCCCAGCAATTTATCCCGATTCTTTTATAGGGATGGGTTAGGGTTTGTTTTTTATTTTACTTCCACTCCATTTGCCACAACAGCAGCTTGGGATATTTTTAAGAGCCGCAAAGGTGCAAAAAAACAAAAAGTTGTGCAAATTTTATTCCTGCGATTATTTCCTGTTGTCTGTATAACCCCTTTCAAAGTTTTCTTTATTCCATACCAAAGCAGGACATTTGTTTTTTCTCAATAATAAGTGCAATTATGTTCCAATCAGCGGTTAAACTATGTGTTTCTTTATCTACCGTTATTTTCAAATGACAGTTTTCGTCGTTTGCTTTAAAGATAAAATGACCGGAAAGTTCCGAAAACTTTAATACATAAGGAGTTTTCAGATTTTTAATAGTTTTGCCATTTTGAGACATGTTGAATGTAATTTCTTTCTCAGAAGTAATTGTAATTACTGCTTCATTATCACTTTTTTTTGATGCAGATAATAGCAATAAAGTAGTGCATAAAATTGCGATGGTGGATAAAATTGTCCTTTTCATATTTCTTGTGTTTTAATATTGTGTCTATTCTTTTATATACTTCTCAAGCATCGACTTAATGCCATTATTATCCATGAATTTTAATTGCGGATTAATCACAGTTCCATCCTTGCCTACTAATATATAATGCGGTATGCCCGTTATATTGAATTTTGAGCTAAGATAATTCCATTCATCTTGCGATACACGATAATGCTCGCCTTTTATGTCGGGAATCATATTGCTCCAGGTAGTAAGTGGCGAAGTTGGGTTGGTAATGTAAACAAATGCTACTTTTGTGCTGTCCATTTCTTCCTTTAATGGCTTAATTTGTGCCATTCCGCTGCGACATGGACTACACCAAGTTGCCCAGAAATCGACATACACCACTTTGCCACGAAATTTTTTCATAATAGCGTCAAATATCTTATCAGCCTCTGTTTTAGGAGTTTCGTTTACGGTATAGCCCGTTTTCTTTTTGTTGGTTTCTAGTTTTGCAATGGCGTTATTGTTACACACTGCAATATATTCGGCAATAAACGGAGTTGTAAACTGCTGCTGTATGGTCTGCAATTTCGCAGCACTTACAGGCGACACCTCCTCCACTATTTTTCGGGATAAATCTTGTGCCAACATTATATCGGTAGCAAATCCGGCTTCAATATTAAACAAGGATTTCAACTTTTCATTGCGTGCCTCAGTTCGGTTTTTAGCTAAACATTCGTTTGTAAATTCATTGTGTTTTTTATGAAATGCTGAAATTGAATCTTTGTTTGTTGCATAAAAATCCTTCGCCATTTTGCTTTCAGGTGTATTATAAAATTTCGATAGAATTCCCCACACTTCCTTCTCATCGGCAGTTAGTTTTATCTTGTTGTCTTTAAAATATTTGTCAATAGTTTCGCTGTATGCATTTGGACTGCTTGTGTTTATTTTCGTAAATGCCTCATTATATTTAGCATAAAAAACGTTTACTTGTTTGCCGTATTTGTAAATGAATTCCTTTCGTTCTGTTGAGTTCGAAATGGAATCAACCTGCTTCATTTTTGCTAATAGCTCTTTTTCGTGTTTTGTAAAATGATATCCAGACTTCGCAAGTTCATCGCCTATTAATTGTGTATTCATACTAAATTGCTTTGTTGGTCGCAATATCTCTAAATACTTAAGTCTGTTAATAAATGATTCGTAACCGGGAGCAATCACCGCCAATTGATTATTCACAATTTCGGGTCGTATAAAATCGAGATATTCCGCTGTAAGTGAATCAATTTTAATATCCAATTTACGCTGTGTACGAGGAATTTTATTCTTTTCGCGGTATGCCGATTCGTAATACATATCGTACGACATCATATTTGACATTGATTGATAAGCAAATCCCAATTTCATGATCTGAATAGCTTTGGCTGACATTTTAGTGCTTTTCATTATCGAATCGAGTACATTCAAATCTTTTGTTTCTGCTTCCTTGCAAAATGATTTGTATTGCACTGCCGACATATCTACAATTTGCTTTCTCATTTTATCGTAATCAAAACTCCGAATTTTCATCAGCTTATCTAAGTCTGTATTTATTTTGGCTGATTCGCCCATAAATAAGGCTGGGTTTTTGCGATTCGAGTTGTCAAATATCTGAAAAACGGATTTGCCCGGCTCTAAATAAACCGTGCCATTTAACATAGAAGAACGTAGCCAGCAAGAGTGTGGATAATAGAGTGGAACTTTTACCGTGAAATAACCTTTTTCGTCAATCTTAATTAAAAGAGAACTTTGCTCACCGGTAATGATATCATCTACCATCAAGGACAATGTCTTCATACCAGTGCGAGGGGTATAATTTTTTATATAACCACTGTACGTTGCAGTGTCGAGCTTAAAAATGGGAAGTTCGTAAAATGTATTATCGATGGTAGCAGTTTTCATTGCTTCAGCCCTGCTGTTGCAATACTGCTTTAATTCCGTAGCTGTTTCGCCAAACAGATAGCTACCCGCTTTGTCGGCTTTGAAATAGATAATTAGTGAATTTCCATTGCTGGCAGTTAGCTTTATACTATTCACTGCTTTGCCGACTGTGTATTGATCATAGCTCCACAATTGACTTTTATAAATCACATATTTATCATGAATGCTCAACTCACAATCGCCGGTAGCAACACTAAACCAATTCGCATACAGCTCTTTGGGTAAAATGAGTTTGGTGTTTGTAGCTTTTAAGGCAATATCATAAATAAACCAGCTACCGCCATCGTTAGCTTCGCCAAAATCAATAGTTTCAGTACCTTTGGGTAATGCTGCAAAAAATAACCGATAACTTGTTTTTCCACTTTCGGGCATAAAGAAATTCTTATTCAGTTGAATTCCCTCACTGTATTTTACAAAATATTTTTCGTTCGAATTTACAGGCTGAATAAAAGTTTGGAGTGGTATATTTATCCACCATTTTGGTGTGTATTGCACATCGAAACTAAGAATTGTTGCTGTGTCGGATAGTTCAATTTTACTGATTTGAATATTACCTGCAGTACTTAATCCTGTTTTAGGATTGGGAATTGTGGTTTGAGCAAAGCAAAAACCTGTGAAAATGAGCATGATTAATGCTGTGATAGAAGTTTTTTTCATGAGATTTGGAGTTATTAATTGTATTATTTGTAAATCTTTCCTGATTTTATTTTGGTTACCAAATAGGCAGGAACAAAAATGTTTTTGAAAACAAGATGTCCAGCATTATTGGTCATTATTTCCGAATAATCAGTTACATTATCAACAATATCAATCCGTTGTGTTTTTGAGTTTAATAATGGAAATATTAATGTAATTGAAACCATTTTATTCATTTTGTTGCTTATGATAATTGTTTTATTTAGTGGCAATCCATTTTCCAATCTTCGAATTAGATATTTATCATTCGTTTCCAAATCGTTTATTTCATAACTTCTATCAAACCTTACCCAGTGATTATTGTAAAGTATTGGTATTAAAAGTGTTACTTTGGTTTCCTTAGCTGACAAATCATTTTCAATTCTATCAATAACAGATGTTGTGGAAAATGGCACAGCAAATGCCTTTACTTGATTGTCTGTTGCCCTGTAAGCCTCATTCCAGATTTTTCCATCGCGTTTCTTTATTAATTCTTCCTTTGTTGGTTCAGCAGTTGTGTTTGGCACTGAACTGTTCGATTCTACAATTGTGTACTTTTTCTGTCTAATAATTGGCCAAATCAAATTATCAATACTCACTTGATTCCATAATTTACCAAAATTTTCAAATTTAACTTTTGCCGATTTTTCAAATTTCAATTTGTTTAATTCAGCTTTCACCGATAAAAAATTAATGGAACTTTTTATCAAAGTCGTTTTCGTGATTGTACTAATATATTCATCAGAGAAGTCATACTTATCGAATTTTTTCTTTGAATTAAATAACATATTTAACGAGTTGAATATAGAAGGTAAATTACTTCTATAATACTCTTTATCGTCACTTTCGGCTAATTTATCTAACAGAATACTTGCTATTCCTAATCCTTCTGATAGAGTTTGAATGTGTTTGTCGTTTATTTCCTCCATTTCTTTACTAATAGCAATTTTTTTGTTTCCAACTTTAATTGAATCTGTTATTTCGACAATATCTCTCTCATAATTTTTACTTGTTATTAATGAATCATTTGCGTTTTTAATTTTTAGGTCATTTATTGTTGAGTCATTTGCATTGCTAATTACTTCAACTGCTTTCTCTACTTTGTTTTTATTTACTTCTTTTACAATGTATTCGGTTTTTTGTTTTCCAATGCTAAACGAAAGACTACCAAAAATCATCAATAGGAAGAAAGGAAGCAAAATGCCTCTCAAACTATTAAATCGTACTTTTTGATTATTTTTCATGGTAATAAACCGTTTCTTAGTAAATGAATTATTAAACCCATTTGCTAAAAATGAGCTTTGCTCCATAACTTCCTCAAGAATAAGTGTTTGGTAAGTGTATATTTCTTGTCCATCTTCCAGCACACTTTTGTCGGTCTGAAATTCGCAAACACTTCGTAATTCCTTACGCACCCACCAAAGCAGTGGATTAAGCCAAAACAAACGCGTTATAAATTCAATAATAAAAACATCAATATAGTGTCGGTGCTTTATGTGCCAACTTTCATGTTTAAGAATTATTTCCTGTTTTTTCCCTTTCAGACTTTCGTTTATGAAAATTGTTTTATAAAACGAAAACGGCGTAGGGATAGTCGAGTTTGTTACAACTTCAAAGTCATTGTATTTTGAAATTTTTCCACTTTTTCGAATTCTCAATAATATAATCCATTGCCAAATTGCCGGAACTAATAACGAAATTGCAATTAAAACAAAGCATAAGATAATCGTATTAGTAATTGATAATCCGCTGATTACATTTGTTTTAATTGCCTCGGATTTTGTCGAAATATTTACATTGTTTTCTTTTTGATTGTATTGAAATGTGCTTTCGGTGGCAAAATTATTATTGCTGATTACTGGAGCAGTAATTTCCACATATTTAGTAGGAGGAGTGTATATCGTAATATTCCATTGCGATAGCAGTATAGATAAAAATGGTAGAGTCAGCAGAAATAAGCGCGACTGATTGAAACTCGCTTTGCCTCTAAACAAAAATAGGTAAATCAAAACCAATAATGCAGTGGCAATGATATATTTACCAATTTGCAACCCTAATGTTAACAGCTCTGTGTTCATAGATCGGGTTTTTTATTGTCGTTGAGTATTTCAATAATATTCTCAATCTCTTTAGTGGTTAGGTTTTCTTTCTTTGCAAAAAAAGAAATCATTGAACGTAGCGAACCGCTAAAGAAGGTGTTTTTTACACCCACCATAAATCCTTCCATATACTGCTCGCGCGAAATTAATGGATAATACTGATGACTTTTACCGAAACTATTAAATGCCACAAACTCCTTGGACACTAAAATGCGCATAAAGGTAGAAACGGTATTGTAAGCCGGTTTTGGCTCGGGTAATTCTTCTAAAATATCATTTACAAATCCTTTTTCGATATCCCAAAGCACATTCATTAGCTGTAGTTCAACTTTAGTCAATTCTTTTGTTTCCATAATATTCTGTATTAAAAATTCATGAAGGCAAATATATAACTAATAGTTTAATTGTATAACTAATTAATTAGTTATATGGTGTAAATTACAAATAATTAACGATTCGCATAGCTTTTCTTAGTTTTTATATATTTGAAATTCTTTGTTGAATCGGCTTTTGCATCATAAATACCCCAGCTTTCTAATATTAAAAAAGCATCAACCAGAATAAATCCGATTGATGCTTTTTAAATTCCCAGCAATTTATCCCGATTCTTTTATCGGGATGGGTTAGAGTTTGTTTTTTATTTCACTTCCACACCATTCGTTACCACTGCACTTGGGCGAATCAACACCAATTTTCCATCAGCATCTTCGGCCGAAAGAATCATGCCTTCGCTCATAATGCCGCGTAATTTGCGGGGCTCGAAGTTGGCAATAAAGCAAACTTGTGTGCCAATTAGTTCTTTGGGATTTGGATACGAAGCGGCAATTCCAGATAGAATAGTACGTTCGCCCATACCGTCGTTCAGTTTAAACTGGAGCAACTTGTCTGCTTTGGGTACTTTTTGGCAATCGAGCACAGTGGCTACACGAATATCCATTTTCATAAAATCGTCGAAAGCCACATTTTCCTTTACTGCATTGGGTTTGTAAGCAGCAGCTTCGTTGGCAATTTTAGTATCTTGTAATTTTTGAACTTGTGCAGCTATGGTTTCGTCTTCAATTTTCTCAAAAAGCAATTCGGGAGTTCCAAGTTGGTCACCGGCTTTTAGCAAATCAATGCGACCCAATTCCTTCCAGTCGAAAGTTGAAAGTTGGAGCATGGTGCGCAATTTGGCTGAAGTAAAAGGTAAAAATGGCTCGAATGCAATAGCCAGATTAGCAGCAATCTGCAAACTCAAGTGCATAATGGTTGCTACACGTTCCATATCTGTTTTGGCCACTTTCCATGGTTCGGTATCAGCCAAATATTTATTGCCAATACGAGCCAATGTCATAGCTTCTTTTTGCGCATCGCGGAAGCGGAAATTGTTAAGCAGTTTCTCTACATCCGCTTTTACGTTTACAAATTCTTCGAGCGTAGTTTTGTCGTAGTCGGTGAGTTCACCCAACGCAGGCACTTTGCCATCGTAATATTTTTGGGTTAGCACCAATGCACGATTGATAAAGTTACCAAAAATGGCTACCAATTCATTATTATTACGTGCCTGAAAATCTTTCCAAGTAAAATCGTTGTCCTTCGTTTCGGGTGCGTTAGCTGTTAATACATAACGCAATACATCTTGTTTTCCGGGAAATTCTTCCAAATATTCATGCAACCACACCGCCCAATTGCGCGAAGTGGATATTTTGTCGCCTTCGAGATTTAAGAACTCATTAGCAGGAACATTTTCGGGTAAAATATACGAACCTTCTGCTTTAAGCATAGCAGGAAAAACAATACAGTGGAACACAATATTGTCTTTTCCAATAAAGTGAAGCAGACGTGTTTCGTCATCTTTCCACCATTTTTCCCACGAATCAGGGAGTAATTCTTTAGTGTTCGAAATGTAACCAATTGGCGCATCGAACCACACATACAGCACTTTTCCTTCGGCACCTTCTACGGGAACAGGAATTCCCCAATCGAGGTC
>Ga0247835_1004640_pt1 | contig 11775 bp, 16 predicted proteins | sample LaCtaG_3_FD_189912 | JGI IMG/M metagenome (GOLD analysis project Ga0247835, IMG submission 189912) | Freshwater microbial communities from meromictic Lake La Cruz, Castile-La Mancha, Spain - LaCruzMarch2015_13.5m | ecosystem: Environmental > Aquatic > Freshwater > Lake | place: Spain: Castile-La... | reverse complement strand
CCAGGCTCGCATTCTTTTTCTGGAGAATGAATATGAGCCTAACCTTTGTCTCAAAACCGAGCGCGCGCCACAGGCGTCGTGCTAATTGGCTAGCTCATCAGGGGCGCGCGCCGGTTTAGACTTCACGCTAGGCGAAGAATAAATATGAAGTGCGTCCTTAGGCCGGCACGCTTATGAGGGTGATACGCTGTCGTAACAGAACGTGGCTCTCTGCCAGCCCGGCCCGGTTGGGGTCCGTGGTTGCGGGTGCCGCTCTGAGAGAACGCAGTTCGCTGCCCGGTCCGCACGCGCATGGTGCCTAGCGGTCGCCTTAAAGAGCGAGGCGCGCCACGACCGGCGGAGCAGAACTCGGGCATCGCCGGGGGCGCGCCCGCTTTAGGCGAAACGTTAGCCTTTGCTTCGGAGAATATTAAGATTTTCCAAGGCAACGAAAATGTCCTCACTCGGAGATTCACATGAAAAAAGAGCTAGCGCTTTTTGTGGTTTTATTCGGAGTCCTTCGGCCCTCACTCGCGGTGGATCTCGCAACCGCGATCGCGGCATATGAGTTTTTTGACAAAACGGATAGGGTGGGAGGGATTGCGTGTGTTGCACATCTCGGACCTAGCCAGTGTCGTAGGCCGGATCGTTGTGCGGACGGATTGGGGTACATTAGGGGACTTGCCAGCGGTCTTCCATCCGCAGCTGCGGCACTGGACGAATGGATGGGTAGAAGCACGATGAACAGAGATTGTGGTTACTCACTGCTTGGTGGTACAACCGGCGCGGTATTTAGAAATTTTCAATACCTTGCAGAGTTTTCACAACAGCAAGGTAATGGCGCGGACAGCCAAGTTAAAGGAAGTTCTTATGCTCGATCAAGATATCAAGAGTACGGCTTAAAGATTAGCGATAGCGATTCAGCACATTGGAGTCAGCATCTGGCAAACGTTGGCAAAGACGCATGGGAGAAGGATTTTCACCGCGATGTCGTCCAGAGGCTTTTTGGTCAATGCCACGACCCTATCGGGGCAGATCTTCAGCATTGGACCGATCATTCATTTAATGTTCCGCCATCAACATTCGTACATGATGTTCACGGAGATTGGCGATGCAAGTGAAAAGGCGCGCGGCCATTCCAGTGGCAATATCTTAACTCGCCCCGCATACTCGCTTGAAAGGTCGAAAGAAATTAGGCTAACAAGCGGCCTCAAAAGCGAGCGCGCGCCACGGGCCTCGTGCTAATTCGCAACGTCATCAGGGGCGCGCGCCGCTTTAGGCCGGTCGTTAGGCTCGCAAGATCACGCCAGTATTTGTAACGGCACCGAATACTGGCATCGCGTAGTGCCGAAATCGCTTGAGGTGAAAGCATATGAACGGCAGACTGGTGTATGCTGGATATGGTCACGGAAATAACGTGTACGACGTTACCGCCATTGTCCAAAAGAAAGTGAACGATGGCGAAAAGACATTCAACGCAAACAGCGATACCTATGGAGATCCCTGCAGCGGAACAAAAAAGGCGCTGTTCATCGTATGGGAGGTAAACGGCAGGATGTGTTCCGGAACAAGCATAGACTGGGATAACACGTCCTTTGAACTGTCACCCTGTTAGTGCAGAGGATGCGGTTAGGTCTCATGCAGAGGATGAAATCAGGTCTCGTATCGTCGCATTCCGATGAATGAGAAATTGCCTAACCTTCGGCTAAACTGCGAGCGCGCGCCACGGGCGTCGTGGCAATTTTTAGCGTCGTCAGGGGCGCGCGCCGCGTTAGCCCGGACGTTAGGCTAATGTTGAGGCAGTCAATAGAGTCCAAAAACCCGGCGATATTGCATCAACGTCCCACTGCTACTGTTAACGCTAGGAGATGATAATGTCCGAGGTACTACGCCCGACGATGTTCGATTTCCTTTGGTCGAATCACCCGGCTACACAAGAACCGCCAATTATTGAACCGTGTTCGACCAATGGTAAACCAAACTTTCCTAATCAATGCGCAATTCGTTTTGGTGTCTGTTTAGTCAATTCGGGCATCAGCCTTGATAGCTTTCGGGGTACATTTTGCTGGCATGGACACGGAAGAAGTCACCCGATACGAGTTGAGCAACTAATGTTTTGGCTCAACTCGAACGATGTGCGATTTGTCGGCTCCGCAGAAATTTCAAAACGCGACAAGCAGGGGCGTCAAAATTCATCTCAGTCCTATAGCGGGCTGCGCGGTATTGTTGTCTTTCGGAATTTTTGGGGGACAGGTAATCAAGGCGATCATATTGACTTATGGGATGGGGGTTCTATGACTCACGGAGCCAATGACTATTTTGAACGCTCCGAAGAAATTTGGTTCTGGAAAATGCCATGATTCGTGCCGTCCCTGTGTTTATATTCTGCATTTATAGCTATTTACCAGGAAATGTTATTGCCATGCCTGACAATCAGCAGTCATCCTCTGCTGCCGATTTTGATACTGCATCTATCTTGACATCCTCACCCGATTACAATGTAGAAGGCCATGCTTTACGACTTGTAACGACTAAGGATGCGTGCATCTTGGAACACCATCTAGGTACAACCGAAATGTCACGCCTGACACTCAAGCTCCATCCGCCTTGCTACATGGTGACATGGAATAAGAATCCTCCACCAAGAAATTCTACCCCTGATCTATCGGATGGTCTACCTCTCGGTGCAGTAGGAGAACCGATGGGTTGGAGATATGCCAGTGCAGGTAGCGCCCTCGTATTGGCAGTATTGGGCGATGCCATTTCGCAGGAAGCGGCCTCTAGTAACGAATACCGCGTTCGCAAGAAAAAGGATTTCCACTGCGCATCAAGCATACAGGGCATACTTATTAGCAAGAAGCAAGTTTCGCTAACAGCCGTACGTGCCAATGTTGGCATATTTTGCGCCGAACTTGGACTTGAAGAGCAGGATTTTTGGTTGCTTGCGCATCCAAGGCGCTAATGTGAAATTGGGAATAGGGGGCCAGGCTCAATTATGAAATCAAGAAATGGCCTAACCTTTGGCTTAAAAGCGAGCGCGCGCCACGGGCGTCGTGCTAATCCACAGGCTCCGTGCGGGCGCGCGCCGCTTTAGCCTGCACGTTAGAATTTGAAAAGAAAAAGGGCAGCCGTTTAGTGCTGTCTCTTAAGATTAAAAATGTTTCACTCTAATAAAAAATGCTGCCAATATGATGTCGATGTAACTAAATGCGCTGTCTATTTTTTTGGTAAAGCATTCCGGTATGCAATTTCGGCCTGCCGCATATAACTTGGATGCAATACTCCCAGCTTAGGTAAAGGAGAATTTCGCGTCATTCCAGGTGCAGTCCAAAACCACTCGGTATCAAAAATTAGCTTAACGGATCGACCAAAATCAAATTTCGTTCTTGCCGCTAGCCCACTAACACAGTATCCGGGGTCGTTTGGATCCATTACAAACTCAGTTGGGTATATTTTATCTACCTTTTTCGTTGTGCCATAAACAACTTCCACGGCGTGATCAGTATCGGAAACTGCTATAACAAGTGCGGGGCGTCCTTTTGGACCTGGTGAACCTAAAGCATCAACATTAGGAAATCTACACCAAACTATATCTCCTTGTGCTGGAAGTGGATAAATATGTTTTGAACTATTCATTAAAAAGCCTCCGAGAGAAGTGGTTATCTGGAATCTGCGTGGCGGGACTAATTTCACGAATCACCAGCAGTTGTTGGTCAGTTAAGTCCCCATCATCTAGCTCATACTTCGGTAAATACCTGTCAGCTAGTTCTCTTAGAGCAAGGTGCACAACCTCGGTTTTTGTTAGACCCGTAACAATAGCCAGTTTTTCAACAGTTTCATTACTCACACCCGTAGGGGTGTCTTGCTTCCTTAAGCGAAGGAGGAAACCGTTGGATGTCTTTTCTGTATGAAGTTGCATAATCACCACCTAAAAAGGCTAATACATGGTCTGAATCGCAGATAGTCACCCTACCTCACGACAAAGATATATCATTGAGATATATAGCGCAAGGGTTGATTTCGGCCAAAATTCTAACGGTTGCCTCCAGCGGACCCTACGCCGTGCAGCGGGCTCACTTGTAACTGAAAATTCAGGGTGGCGCGGCGGGGTCCGCTGAGGCAAAGCGTTATGGCTGTCGCGAATATGACCTGGTGACACCCCTTCGCGGCGTCAGCCCTCCGGGGCCCAGCGCTGTTCCCCTCCCTCCCAGATGGGGCTATGCCTGCGACGGAAATAGGGGACACACGGAAATAGGGGAAATAGGGGACAGACCACGGTTTCCCCCTGAACGACAGCAAAGAAGACAAAGAATGGCCTAACTTTGGGCTCAAAAGCGAGCGCGCGCCACGGGCGTTGTGCTAACTCTCAGCGTCATCAGGGGCGCGCGCCGCTTTAGCCTGAACGTTAGGCCATTACCGAGTAGCCACTTACCTTCTTAGGATCAGTTGATGGATGAGTTGCAGATTCTTGCTAATTGGACAGGGTGGCCACTGTTGGTGGCTATCATGCTGCTAGGTGGAGGCTTTGTGTCTTGGCTCTTGAACAGCCGCATAGAACGCCTGAAGGATGAGAATGCCCGTCTTGAGAAGGAGCAATTATGGAGCGGTAGTTACTCAGCTGAAAAGTGTCAAATACGAGTCGTTTCCCCATCTTTCGGGGATCCGGTACCTCGTTCCTTTATTGTCAATGGCACTTTTCAGCAGATACCGGAGAGAGCGCAAATTTGGGTATGCACCGTGGATGGTGATGCCGCAGACCGGCAGTATTGGCCTCAGGGGCGTCCAGCTAAGATCGACAGGCTAAGTCAAACATGGCATGCAAGGGTAGTTTGGCTTCAAGGAGATACCAACGACATGAGGGAGATCGCAGTGCTAGTAGTCGGAGAGGATGGGCAGGCGCTTATTGATTACTATGTCAAGGCAGGTGAAGAGAATACGAAATGGCCCAGCATCGTTCATTTGACTCGCGACATGAAAGAATGTGTAGCGCACAAAGTTGTTTTCAGCGGTGAAGAAACTGCATAAAGCAAATAGGGCCAGCAACATAAGAGTGGCCTAACCTTCGGCCAAAGAGCGAGCACGCGCCATCGGGGTTCGAGTTGTTTTCAGGCTTCGTGCGGGCGCGCGCCGCCTTGGCCTTCACGTTAGGCACCAAATTCTCTTTTACCAACGGAGTTCAAAATGCAAAACTTTACTTACTGGCATATGCAAATGCATCCTGATGACAAGCCATTTGCGGACGAGCATGTGTACTCGATACTAGAACACAAGAAGATAATAGGCTTAGGCAACTGGAAAAAAGGTGAGGAGCACGGAACTATTGACGCCTTCAAAAGCGAAATGCAGGTCAACGATATTGTAGCAATAAAAAACGGATCGAAACTCGTTGCTTTAGTTCAGGTTATTGGAGGGTGGTACAAGGTCGAAAATGACGAGACAGACATCGGCTGGATAGAAAATCGTAGACCGATAAGAGTATTAGATTGGGAAATGGAAGAAAAAACTATTCCTCAGCCAATGGGCACTCTAAACAAGTGCGTAAATGATGTCGAAACAACGCGACTTATTAAAGGTTGGCATGAAAGAGTCATAAATTCACTGAACAAGCGCAAAGTCAGCATAGCTGTTTAGGCAGCGAGAAGGATGTCCACAAATTAGCAGTTCTGGGAAGGTCAAAAGGGGTTAGGCTCGCTTAGAAAACTCAAGAATCGCCTAACCTACGCCTCAAAAGCGAGAGGAAATAGAGAGGAAATAGGGGACAGACCACGGTTTCCGATCTAGATCGGTAAGTCGAGTTGATTGTCATCGAGGCGAGGCTTCTTCGGTCTTCCCGATTTGCCCCGCCAGGTGCGTCGATCCAGCATTGAGGCAATCTGTTTCTCAAACCGGTTGCTCCCCAGCACAAACCCGCCGTTGGTGGCGTCTCTTATCGCGGATAACATGGAGTCCGGAAGACAGTCGGCGAAAAGGCTGCGGTAAGCCACGCGCGACCCTCGTCCGAATCGTGCAGCGCGCGGTATAGCGGGTGAGGGGTGACGACTGGATCGGCATGTCCCAGTGCGTTGGCGCCGTGACTTGACCATGGATAGTCTCCCGGCTGGTTGGCCATCCGCGCACGCACGGGGTTGAGTTCGATGTAGCGCTGGCAAGCAAACAGGTAGGTGTCGGCCTCAATGATCGACGAGCGGAATCGCCCTTCAAAGAGCGTTCCGGTTCGGGAGTAGGTGCGGTTGACATGTTGGACGTAACGTTGTCCAAGGCCCTTCATCAACAGCGAGGGACCGCGGTCGGTCGCCGGAGTCATAAGGAGGTGAACGTGGTTGGTCATGAGGACGTAAGCATGAACTTGCACGGACTCCGTAACGGCTTGTTCCGTCAACGCTTCCAGAAAATTCCGGTTGTCGGTGTCCGCGAAGAAGATGGCGCTGCGGTCAATGCCGCGTAGAATCGCGTGCATGGGGTAACCGGCGGCAACGATCCGAGCGTGTCGGGGCATGTGGAGACCTTGACGGCAGCGATGGCTTACCTTCAAAGTAGCAGAAAACTGTGGTCTGTCCCCGGTTTCGGTCATCTCGATATCCGGCAGGTGGAAGCGCGCGGTCTGCTTGGCTATACGGAATCGGTTATCGAAAATGAGCTCCCGGAGAGTTTTTGGACCGGTATGCTTCCCCAGTTGATGGATACCTCGTCGGCCCAGAGTCCCTATTTTCTCGCCTACAAGGCGGCGCAGGCAAAGCTGGCAGACAAAGGCTTCCTGTCGCGAGACATATCAGTTCTGGACTTGCTGTTGAATCGCACGGATGTACACCACGTCTACCCGCGAAATTATTTGAAAAAACAAGGGCTGTCGCGCGGTCGCTACAATCAGATCGCCAACTTTGTCTTGACACAGAGTGAGATTAACATCGCCATTGGCGACAAACCGCCTGAGCAGTATTTCGCCGAACTCGCGGAGCAATGCAACGGCGGCAACAGACGCTACGGCGGGATCGCTGATGCCGGCGAATTGCGGGCGAATCTCAGAATATGCTGCATCCCTGAGCGTCTGCTGGACGGCAACATACCAGCCTATGACGATTTCCTGGAGGAACGACGCCAGCTGATGGCGTTGAAGATTAAGGGATGGTTCGATACGCTGTGATGGCCGACCTGGACGGCTACGCTGTATTCCTTGTGGTTTCCGTGACCGCGCGCCCGCACCACAACAACGCCATTATCATCCGCGATGAGGACCGCTGCCGGACGATGACTTATGCCACCCGCACGTCCACCTGTCGCCCCAGCGCATGGGCGGCGGCCTCGATCTGATCCATACGCGAGGCGTGCCGTAGGTCGAACAGCCGATCGACCTGCGGCATGTGCCAGCCAAGACGGCGGGCCAACTCCGACTTGCGGATGTCTTGTTCAGTCATCGCCTGGTAGACGCCAAGCTTGGCGCACTCCAGGGCCGAGGGGCGAACCGTCGGGCGGCCGGCGGGGGCCGAGGGTAGGGGCAGTGGTTTGCGGGCATCGACGTAGAATGACAGGGCAGACTTGAGCGCGTCGATCGCATAGAGCAATGCTTCCTCGGGGTCCTCGCCTTGAGTGATCGCTTCCGGGACATCGGGAAAGGTGACCACAAAGCCGCCCTCCGGTTGCGCCTCAAGAATAACGGGGTAGTGGAACACGGCTCACTTCTTTCTCAAGTCGTCCCCGCTGGATCGGGTGCGCGCGGCGCACCCAACGGGGCTGCGGGATTTAGCGGCTCGCTGAAACGAACAACCAGGCCCCGCTGAGATAACACAGACCAACCAGCGCCAGGCTCAACTCCTGGGGCTGGAGCCAGGGGCCGGGACCCAGCGTCAGCACCAGGGTGCCGCAGACGGCGAGGGCGGCGCCGGCCATGGCGCGGACAGAGGCAATGCGGGCGGCGTCATCGCCCCGGTCGCCATTGGTTCCGTTGGCAGTGACCGGATGGCGGAGTTGCCGGTCGTAGGCGGTGATGATACGGTGGGCGATCAGCGGCAAATCCGGGATTTGGTCGGCGATCGTCAGCAGGTTACGCCGGGTGCGCCGCACCAGGCCCTTGACGCCGATCTGGTCGCGCATCCAGCGTTCCATGTAAGGTTTGGCGGTGGTCCAGAGGTCCAGTTCCGGGTAGAGCATCCGGCCCAGGCCCTCGATGTTGAGCAGGGTCTTCTCCAGCAGCACGAGTTGGGGCTGCACTTCCATGTCGAAACGCCGGGCGGTTTGGAACAGCCGGACCAGGAAATGGCCGAATGAGATTTCGGCCAGCGGCTTCTCGAAAATCGGCTCACAGACGGTGCGGATGGCGGACTCGAACTCGTCGACCCGGGTGCCGGCCGGGACCCAGCCGGATTCCACGTGCAGTTCGGCGACCCGCCGGTAGTCGCGCTCGAAGAAGGCGAGCAGATTCTCCGCCAAGTAGCGCTGATCCTCGCTGGTCAGGGTGCCGACGATGCCGAAATCGATGGCGATGTAACGTCCGCTCGGCTCGACAAAGATGTTGCCGGGATGCATGTCGGCGTGGAAGAAATTATCGCGGAACACCTGGGTGAAGAAGATCTCGACCCCGCGCTCACCCAGCAGCTTCATGCTCACGCCTTGCTGCTTGAGCCGCGCCACATCGCTCACCGGGGTGCCGTAGATACGTTCCATGACCAGGACGCCGGAGCGGGTCCAGTCCCAATAGACTTCAGGGATATAGAGCATCTCGCTGTGCAGCCAACTGCGCCGCAGTTGGGACGCGTTGGCTGCCTCGCGCTGCATATCCAGTTCGTCGAAGATGGTTTTCTCATACTCACGCACGACGTCGACCGGGCGCAGCCGACGGGCGTCCGGCCAATAGCGCTCGGCCATCTGCGCGATGGTGTAGAGCAGGTCGATGTCCTGGCGGATGGTTTTTTCGATGCCCGGACGCAGCACTTTCACCACGACTTGGGTGCCGTCTTTGAGCCGGCCGGTGTGGACCTGGGCGATGGAGGCGGAGGCCAGCGGCACCACGTCGAAAGCGTCCAGCACCTCGCCCACCGGGCAGCCCCAGGCTTTCTCGATCAACGCCTGGGCCTGGATTCCGGGGAAGGGCGGCACCCGGTCCTGGAGCTTGGCCAATTCCACCGCCAGGTCATCGGGCAGCAGGTCACGGCGGGTGGAGAGGATCTGACCAAACTTGACGAAGATCGGCCCGAGGTCTTCCAGGGCCAGGCGGACCCGCACCGGGTAGGTCGGCAGTTCGCCGCGCAGCCAGTACCAGGGGCTGAGATAGAGCACCCACCGCAGGGGCCGGAACAGGTGGGTGGCGAGGATGACCTCGTCCAGGCCGTGGCGCAACAGGACCCAATTGATACGAAACAGGCGCAGCGCCTGGCGGGGGCCGATCATCGCCGGCCGCCTTGCTCCGCGTCGGCCGTGGGCGCCCGGTTGGTGAGTCGCGCGATGCGCTCGGCCAGGCGCTCGACGTCATCGCGCAGGTCATCGACCTGACCGAGGAACTCATCGAGCTCATAGCGGCTGGGCAGCAGGCGCGACTCTTCCTCCAGGTATTCCTTCAGATTGGCCCGCGCGGCACGCGAGGTGCGGTCTCCCCACTCCTGGGCTGAACGCAGGGCGCGTCCGATCTGGTTGGCGACGGGGTCCCCGAGCACCTGGGCGAGTTGCTCCTCCCAGTCCACGTCCAATCCGGCCAGGGCATCGCTCAAGGCTTGGGCGACCGCGGTGTCGCCCTCGATATGCACCGCCCCGGAGCGGATCTGCTCGTCCTTGCGGGTCGCCGTCATCATGCGGACCAGGGCGAGCGGGGCGCCGCGGATCAGGCAGTCGGGTTTGGCGTCATAGCTGCCGAACACCTGGATGCGGTCGGGTCCCGGAATCAGGGTGAGATGGGTGCCGATGCCCTCGATCTCGATGGAGCAGATGCGGCCATAAATGGGTTCGAAACCGCGGGCGCCCTCGGGGTCGAGTGCGATGTACCGGTTTAGTGCCGCTTCGGCGGCGGCCAACAGGGCCGCGGGCAGTTCGAAGGCCGCGGTCTCATGCGGATGGCTGGCATAGGTGTCGTCGATGGTCACAGTTTGTACCCTCGGTGAATGGCCACGACCCCGCCGGTCAGGTTGAAGAAATCACAACGCTCGAACCCGGCCGCTTCCATCATGGCGCGCAGCGTCTCCTGGTCCGGGTGCATGCGGATCGATTCCGCGAGATAGCGGTAGCTCTCCGCGTCGTTGGTTACCAGCCGGCCCAGGGTGGGCAAGACATTGAATGAATACAGATCATAGACGCGTCCGAAGGCTTTGCTGGTGGGGTGCGAAAACTCCAGGATCAGCGCCCGCCCGCCGGGGCGCAGGACGCGATACATCTCCGTGATCGCCCACTCCTTGTGGGTGACGTTGCGCAGCCCGAAGCCGATGGTCACGCAGTCGAAGTGATCGGACGCGAAGGGCAGGCGCTCCGCGTTGGCCAGGGCATAGTGCAGGTTGCCGAGGCGGCCCTGATCGGTCAGGCGATCACGCCCGCGGGTCAGCATGGCCTCGTTGATGTCGGACATCACGACCTCGCCCGAAGCCCCGACGATGCCGGCGAAACGCGCGGCCAAATCCCCGGTGCCGGACGCCAGGTCCAGGACCCGCTGACCGCGGCGCACCCCGGCCAGGGCGATGGCGTGGCGCTTCCACAGCCGATGAATCCCCAGCGACATCAGATCGTTCATGATGTCATAGCGCGATGCCACCGAGTCGAAGACTTCGCGCACGCGCACGGCCTTCTCATCGACCGGCACCTGTCGGTAACCGAAATGGGTCGTCTCTTTTTCGCTCATAGCCTGATTCTCTGCTCGCAATGGGCGTAATTCTACACGATGGCGGGCCAGTCCCGGCGCTGCTCGTCAGCGCTGGTTGCGGCTCGGTTCTCGTGGGAGCGGCGTCTCGCGGCGATGCGGTGCCTGGGTGCGCAGAGGGGTGGCTTTGGTCATTCACCCGGCCACCGCGCGATCTGCACGGTCGTCGGTCCGCACAGCGGACCCTCCGGATCGCGGCCTTACCGTAGGGTCCGTTGCGCGGACCGTCCGCGGCCGGCCGGAACGATGATCAAGGCCGCTGGGGAAATCGCGGCCGCAGGCCGCTCCCACGAGGCGGGGCGGGGCGGGGCGGAACAGGTGCGGTTGCGCAGGACCGCGTGGGAGCGGCGTCCCGCCGTGATGGCGTTCTACTCAGGACGGTTTCTTACGCGCCTGTCCGGCCTTGAGCAGTTCGTCCAGATACTCCTGCCACAGCCGTTCCTGGTTGAGGCCGAGATTATAAAGATACTCCCAGGAGTAGATGCCGGTGTTGTGCTCATCGTCGAAGTGCAGGCAAATGGCGTAGTTGCCGACCGGTTCGATTTTGTCGATGCCGACGTCTTCCTTGCCGAGTTGCAGCACCCGCTGGCCGGGGCCGTGGCCCTGGACCTCGGCGGACGGGGAGTAGACGCGCAGATATTCGCACGGAAGGTTGAAGTGCGAGCCGTCGTCGTAACTCACTTCCAGCACCCGGGATTGTTGGTGCAGGTTGAGTTCAGTGGGTGTCGGCATGGTGGTCTCCGGTAACAATTGATCGGTCCCGCGGCCGCTCGCGGCGTGTCGGGACCTCGGTGGCAACTCAGGTGATTGGATAGCGTTCGGACGTGATAACCGAACGTGAGCCTCTAGCGGTGTCCGCAAGCCCCTGAACTGAAAAGCCGCCCGGCGGGGGAAAACTTTCGTTTACCCCAGCCCGGAACGAACAATCAGTCAGTTGCGCGCGTGGGCTGGGGCGGCAGGCGAAA
>Ga0247835_1004631_pt1 | contig 11792 bp, 12 predicted proteins | sample LaCtaG_3_FD_189912 | JGI IMG/M metagenome (GOLD analysis project Ga0247835, IMG submission 189912) | Freshwater microbial communities from meromictic Lake La Cruz, Castile-La Mancha, Spain - LaCruzMarch2015_13.5m | ecosystem: Environmental > Aquatic > Freshwater > Lake | place: Spain: Castile-La... | reverse complement strand
GGTTTTAACCACGGAGAATAGGAGGGCGCGGAGGGATTGGGAATTTTGGATGGTGGATTGGCGGCGTAGCCGCTGTGGCGGCCCTCCTACGCGCTTTGCGACTCCGGCGTGATGAGGTGACTGGTGAAGGAAGCGGAGATTTTGGATTTTATTTCGATATCTTGTTGGATTTTGGTCTGGCTCCGCCGACTGCGGATTCATTTCGGACATGGAAGCCGATTTCCTTTTTGGGTGGAAGAGAGGCGGGAGTCACCAGAGGTTGAAGTTCCTGCCAGATCACGCGGAGGGCTTCGTCATGCTTCATGAGCTTGGCATCCATTTGGGCGAGTTTTTTGAGCACATCCGCATGGGCCATGAGGAGTTCCCGTTGCTTGATGAAAGCGCGCACGACATGGACGCTCATTTTCACGGCTTGCGGGCTGTTTAGCACATTGGCGGCCATCAGGGCCCCGTGCTCGGTGAAGGCGTAGGGGCAGGTCTTGGAGAACTTGAGGCGGGAGAGGTGGTCGCAATTTGCGACCACCTCTCCTTTCTCCTCCGAGGAAAGCTGAAAGACGAAGTCGGCGGGGAATCGCTCAGCGTTGCGCTTCACCTGTTCGTTGAGGCGTTTGGTCGGCACGCCGTAGATGGCGGCTAGGTCGGCGTCCAATATAACTTTCTGTCCTCGAATGGAGATGATGAGCGAATGGAATCCGGCTGGGTGAGGTGTGAAAGGTTTCATCATTAAAAGAGCAAGTCGTGGCGAGGGGTGGTGTCAGACCCGCGCAGCGTCACGGTAGGGTTCATTTATTCGAAGGGTGAAGGAGGAAGTTTGAAGGAGTGGGTTAAGAAAGTAACGAGTAACTGGTGGCGGGTAACGAGTGGGGCTGATTTTGGATTGGCAGATGATGAATCATTTCAACGAATCCTGAACCGAGGGTTGTCGCAAAGGCTGCAACAAGGGAGAGGAAAAGTGAAAAGTGAAAAGGTGGGAAAGGTGGCGGTCCTCCTTCGCGCTTTGCTGCTCCGGCGGGACAGGAAAGGAGGAAATGGCTCCAGAATGGAACATAGATCGCTTTCAGTATTCATATAACTCTTTCATTTACAGGCAAATTTTTGTTTATGGATGGAGTTTTATGGCTCATTTTCCAGTTCCAACCTGATTCGTTGAGCCATATCGGCGGTTCTTCGGGAAGGACCATCGGGCTCCTCTTTTCTCGCCCGTGAGATGTGCTCTGCCTTCGGTGCGGAGTTCATCCAGCAGTCGTTTCAAATGGGCTCTTGAGAGCGCTGGCAGCACTTGAAGAAGGTCGGCCATGGGGGCGCCACCGGTTCCGGAATCAATGAGGTGTTTTTCCAGGAGAGCTTTGTTTGTTTCATGGTCGAGCCCTCTTTTGCGGGTGGTGGCTCCGCTTCTGCCGAGGGTGGCGTAGAAATTTCTCGAGAGGTGGTATCGGGTGCCGCGGCCGCGGCCTAGGGACTCGACGGCTCCGGCTTCAACGAGTCCAGGCAGGCGGGAGAGAGCGGCTTCGATGGGATGGGCAGCATATCTGCCTTCCTTCCTAAACCGGAAGGCTCGCTCCCTCAATGCGTTCAAGGGCGGAATTTCGTCATGCATCGTATGGGGAAAATTGAAGTAAGGACAAGCCGGCGATCAATGGCGATCGCGGCGGGTATGCCAGCTATGAGGACAAGACAACCAGCACCGGATTTGCGACAGCCAACTCCCGACCAAGGGATGCTGAAGCTGGAACCGGGCGGCTGGGCGGCCACACTTGGTAGCCTGCTGCTAAGCAGCCCAACGGGCAAGGCCCGCCGGGAACGGGTGAGGCAATATTTTTTTTCCCGTGCGGTTGTGCCAACGCAAAATCCGCGACCACCAACAGAATGGCCCAAGCTAAACTTGCTCAGATTCACTCGGAACGGGCCGAGATTGACGGATATGCAGTATGTGAAGCCCATAGGAGGCGGATTAAAAAAGCCAGTCAATAGAAAGGAAACTGTGGAGGGTCGAGACTACGGTGTTAAAAAATCAGCATGCGCTAACGACTAAAAAGAGAATTCGATTTGTCATGGATAAAGACAAACTCCTCCTGCTTTGCAAAACAATGTTGGAAGCGGTTCTGCGGGCGGATGCGATTCATGACTGCGTCGATAAAGCCTAGTTTTGGGTGATCATTTCGTGGCAACCTTAACAAAGCCGCTCGGACATCCACTGGGGGATGAAAAATTTTTTCTGAATTATTTTTGGTGAGGATCAGATGAAAAATTCGCGCGCGTCGTTTTGATTCGCTCGTGTGAAGCCATCCACGAGCACCCTTTGCCAACTCTGGCACTTTGTCCTATGCGTTGGCCCGCCGTGCGGGCCTTTGCGCGCAAGTTCCCGAGTTTAGCCAAATAACGCTCAATCGGGTTGTATTCAATCAAAAAAGGTGTTCATTTGAACACCATGATACTCCACCTCGATGCCGATGCGTTTTTCGCCTCGGTCGAACAAGCTGCCGATGCGCGCCTGCGGGGCAAGCCGGTGGCGGTGGGAGGTTCGGCTCGGGGAGTGGTGGCATCGGCTTCGTATGAGGCGCGGCGGCATGGGATCACTTCGGCGATGCCGATGGCGCAGGCGAGGAGGTTGTGTCCGAGGTTGGTCGTCGTGCCGGGGGATTTCGAGAAATACGAGCATTTCTCGCGCATGATGTTCAGCTACGCCTACGACTTCACGCCAGTCGTCGAAGTGGGATCGATCGATGAAGGCTACGCGGATCTGCAAGGAAACACCAAAAAGACACCGCAAGACATCGCGGAATCGATCCGCAAGGCGGTGAGAGAGACGCTCCGCATCACGCTCTCCGAGGGGGTAGCCTCGAATAAACTGGTCTCGCAAGTCGCGAGCAAATGGAAAAAACCGGACGCACTCACGCAAATCGCACCCGGTCGCGAAGGGGAGTTTCTGGCGCCCCTTGAAAACAAATGGCTGCCTGGCATCGGGCCCCAACTCGCCGCCACGCTGAGCCGGGCGGGCCTGCCGCTTATCGGCCAGATCGCAAGCACGCCGCCAGAGCAGCTCTCGCTTTTTGCAGGCAAAAACGCGCGCACACTTTGGGAGTTTGCCAATGGTATCGATGAACGCCCGGTGGTGGCGGAGGCACCTGCCGCAAAATCCTATTCCGAGCAACAAACTTTCGAGGCAGATACGGCTGACGAAACATTTGTTCTGGCCGTGCTGCGCTCCATGGCTGACCGGCTTTTTGCCAAAGCCCGCGCGGAGGGACAGGCCGCAAGGACGATTTCGGTGCGGGTGCGATACAATGATTTCGAGGAGTGCCTGCGGAGTTTCAGCTTGGATGAACCGACCGACTTGGAGACGACGACTTACGGCATTGTCTCCACGCTCCTAAAAAAAGCCTGGGAGCGCCGCGTGAGCCTGCGTCTTGTTTCGCTGAAGCTGTCGAATCTCTACAAAGGCGCCTTCTTCACGGAATTGGCACTCATACCCCCGATACAGAATTCCGCTACCCTCCACCGGGCGGCCAAGGCGGTGGATGAAATCCGATCCCACCACGGCAGCGGAGCCATCCTGCGCGGGCATGACCTCTGGCTGCGCGAAAGCCGAAGCGCGCGGGGCGATACAAAAAAACCACCGCAGGCTGTGGTAAAAAGGGTCTCGAAGGCTCCAGCGGCCATCCTGCATTTCCGCTCCTGCTACAGCTTCATGGAATCGCTGCTTACGCCCGGGCGCATTGTTGAAATCGCCGCAGAGGCGGGGTGCAAGGCTGTAGGAATCTGCGACCCGAACCTCCATGCCGCCGTGCCGTTTTTCCAAGCCGCGCAGGCTGCGGGTCTCAAACCAGTCATCGGCGCGGAACTGAGCGTGAACAACCGTCTGCGCCGCCTCTATGCAAAAGACCGGAGAGGATACGAAAATCTCTGCCGACTGCTCTCGGAGCCGAAAATAACCCGCGACTTCTGGATGCAACACCGGGACGGTCTTATCGCATCTGAAAACGGCGTGCCGCCCATCCGTTGTGAGAACGAAGGGGATCTCCTGCACCTGCGCATTGTGGAAAGCATACGCACCCTCACTCTGCTGAATGAGGAACACCCCGGCAAATCGAAGGATGCCGTCTTCATTCCAGATACCTGTAGGTATGAAGAGCGGATCGCCGGGGAATGCGGCTTCACGTTTGAATTCGGGGAGCTCTCCTTTCCCCGCTTTGATCCTCCCGAGGCTTGCACGCCCCGCGAGTTTCTTGCACGCCTCGCCGTGCAGGGGCTTACGGAGCGCTACGGGGCCCAGGCCGCGCGCCACCGCTCGCAGCTCGACACCGAGCTGCAGATGATCGCCGAGGTCGGCTATGAGGAGTATTTTCTGACCGTCTGGGATCTTCTCCAGCACTGCCGCCGCGATGGCATCGAGTGGATCACACGCGGCAGCGCAGCCGACTCGCTGGTCTGCTTTTGCCTTGGGATCAGCGATGTCTGCCCCGTGCGCTTTGAGCTGTATTTCCAGCGCTTCCTGAACCGAGACCGCATGGCGTTGAAAAAACTCCCCGATATCGATTTGGATTTTCCCCATGACAGGAAGGATGCCGTCGTCGAAAAGGTCTTCCGTCTGCACAAACCGGGCCATGTTGCGGTGGTGGGCGGGTTCAATACCTTCCATGCGCGCTCCGCTGTCGCCGAAATCGGCAAGGTCCTTGGCATGCCAGATCGGCTCGTGCGGCGCTTGACGGAGCATTTTCCCTGGCTGGCCAAAGCGGGCGATGCAGAAAATGCCGCCGCCACCGCGAAGGCGCAGGGGCTCTTTGATGAGGAGCCCGCCCTCACTGCGATCAAACTCGCCGCGCGCTTGGAGGGTCTGCCCCGCCACGCCAAAATGCATCCGTGCGGACTCGTTCTTTCAAGGCGTCCGATCCACGACTTCACTCCCACCTTCCAGAGCAACAAAGGCTGGCCGACCACGCATTTTGATATGAACGCCGCAGAGGATGTCGGCTTGGTAAAACTCGACATCCTTGCGCAGGGCGGACTTTCCGTTCTCCGGGATGCCCGTGCCGAACTCGCCTCGCGCGGCATCGAAATATCATCCAGCTTCGCGGGCCCTTGGAATGACAACTCCGTATGGGAAATGATCGCCACTGGCAACGCCCGGGGCGTGCACCACATCGAGAGCCCGGCCATGACGAATCTGGCCAAAATGTGCAACTGCCGCGACATCGACTCATTGGTTGCCATTGTATCGGTGATCCGCCCAGGAGCTGCGAATACGCTCCGCAAATCCACATTTGCCCGCCGCGCCTTGGGGCTCGAAAAGCCCGAATACCCCCACCCTTCCCTGGAGCCTGTCTTGAGGAGCACGCATGGCGTTATCGCCTACGAGGAACACATCCTTCAAATCGCTGAAGCCTTTGCAGCCATGCCGCCGGGAAGGGCGGATATCCTCCGTCGGGCGTTGGTGAAAATGCGCGATGCTGAAGTCGAAAAAATGCGCCTTGAGTTTGAAGAGTGCGCCCGCCGCAATGGGCGCAGCGAGGCGGAGACGGCCGCGGTCTGGGCGCTCGTGCACATGTTCCGCGGCTACGCCTTCTGCCGCGCCCACTCGACTGCCTACGCCCTCGAGGCTTGGCAGGCCGCATGCCTGAAGAAACACCATCCGGCCGAGTTCCTTGCTTCCGTTCTTACCCATGGCAAGGGATTCTATTCCCGCCTCCTCTACTCGCTCGAATGCCGCAGGCTCGGCATCGGTTTTCTGCTGCCGGATGTCAACGCATCGCGCGGACGATTTTTTGTGGAGCGGAAAAATCTCATCCGCGTGCCACTGGCAATGATCAGCGGATTTCCAGAGGCTCTTTTGAAACGGATCTCCATGGAACTTCAACAAGGGCCATTCAAATCCCTCGAAGATTTTTTTGTGCGGACCTCGGCGGGCGAAGCCTCTATGCACCTTCTTCTGCGGGCTGGCGCGCTCGATTCGCTCATCGGATCCCGCACCGAGGCGGTATGGACAATCCGTCAACTCGCTCAGAACGGGAACTCCATGTTCACCACGACACAAAAACACGAATCCACACGCGCCACTCCGCTGCTCGAACGCCTCCGCGACGAACTCGAGCTCCTCGGCTTCACCGTATCCGCCCACCCACTCGATCTGTGGGCGGAGGTCGCCTGGGAGACCTATTGCCCCGTTTCCAGATTGGGCGAATACATCGGCCAACGCGTCACTCTCTGCGGCCTCATCGTTGCGGACCGCACTCACCACCAGTCTAACGGGGAACTCATGAAATTTATGACGCTCTGTGACCGCTCTGGGCTCATCGAAACGGAAATGTTCGCCCGCGCGTTTGCGCGATTCGGTTTGGAAACGATCCGGCATCCTGTGCTCGAAGTCACAGGCACGGTCGTGCCCTTCGAAGGCGCATCAGGACACACTCTGCGGGTCGAAACGGTGCATCGGCCAAGAAAAAAACGAACCTCTGCTTGACAACGGACGATTCATGCCATACCGAGTATGGCATGAAGATGACAATGCATATTGATGAAGAGTTGCTCGACAGAGTGGTCGAAAATTTCGGCTGCACCAGCAAGACGGAGGCCGTGGAAATGGCCCTCAGGGAGATGGACAGAAAAGCCAGGTTCAAGGAGGTCGTGAAGGCGGGAATGGGGTGCACACCTGAAGAGTTAAAAAATGCCGTGGACCCCGACTATGATGTCATGAGCATGAGAGTCGCCGAATCCCCCAACCGTTCATCCAATAAATCCCATGGGCGTTAGTGTTCTTGTTGACAGTAATGTCTACATCGGCCTGCTGCGTCGCAGCATGGATCCCGTGAAGGTGCTTGGGGATTGGATCGGAGAGGGAGACCTCGCCACATGCGGCATGGTGCGGCTTGAGGTCGAGCGCGGACTCAAGGTTGAAAAAATGCGCAGATCGTTGGGCGCGTTTTTCAATGTTCTCATCAATGTCCCGACCTCGAATAAAATCTGGGAAGAAGCCACATCGATGGCTTGGACACTTGATCGTTGCGGCGTCACACTTCCAGCGCAGGATATCCTGATAGCCGCTTGCGCCAAAACACTCGGGGCTGCTGTGCTCACAGATGATGCCCATTTCGACGAAATCATTGGCCTGCCAGTGTTGAAACCGGCTCAGGAATTGAATGGTTGGTGAGGTCTTTCCAAGCCTGAAAAACGGTGATGTTCTGCGTTAGACGCAAAACTTTTTAAAGTTTGCAAAATTTTTTAAACATTTTCTAACAAACGCGGATCATGCAAATTTCTTTTTTTCAAACAATTACGCAATGCCGCCCGAAACCCCCATACGGAATACAACCCATTACAAAGAAAAATATTGCAGAGATTTTTGAAACAATGCTATGGATTTACCCATGCGAGAAAAAACCAACATCACACTGCACCCCGAAGTCAAAAAAGCAGCCCAAGTCTTGGCTGACACACAACAACGAAGCCTCTCGGAATTAGTGGAGCGCTTGTTGGAGAGAGAAGTCGAGCGCTACGGCCAAGCTCCCCGTTTTTACATGAGCGACCAGCAGCCATCCTATGGCCAGCAGCCAAGCTACAATGCCGCGGTGGTGCAGGGCCAACCGCTCTGACCTGTTACAAATTTCATAAAACGAGGGGCGGCAAGACCGCCCCTTTTGTTTTTTTGCTTGGTTTCAACAGAGAGTATTGCACTCCTATTTTCAAATATGTAAGCAAATAGATTGAAGTGGTTTGCAATAATAAAAGAAAGCGTGAGCTTTTTCATCACCCACATGATGAGCTTTCAATTTTCTTCGTTATGTTTGGGACACCACTTAGAATAGCTACCTGTGGAACTCCCGATCAATACCGTCATTCGCAATTATCAATCTCGTGACCGTGCGGCCGTTCGGCGCCTTTGTTGCGAGACGGGGTTTCTTGGCAAGCCGATCGATCCGGTTTTTGAAGATCAGGAACTTTTTGCGGATTATCTCACCGCTTATTATACCGATGTGGAGCCGGAAGCGGCATTTGTGCTTGAGCAAGGCGGAACGGTGAAAGGATACCTACTGGGATCCCGGCGTCCGCTGCGACATCAATGGTATGGATTTTTTCAAAACCTGCGTCTTTTTGGCATAGGAATGCTCCGCTACCGTCGATACAACCAACCAACGCGTAGCTTCATCCACTGGATTCTTAAAAATTCTTGGCGCGAGGTTCCCGCAGCGCCCCGTCGCACGGCGCATTTCCATTTCAATGTCCTTCCCGAGGCGCAAAAACTCGCCACCACACAGGTCATGACGAATATGTATTTCGATTTCCTGAGAGGCCATGGAGAGAAGGAGGTCTTCGGACAAGTCGTGACATTCGAGTCCAGACGTGGAGCGAAACTCTTTGAGCGTTTTGGATTCCGCGTCGTTGAGAAACGCGAGATCACCAAATACAGAGATAAGCACCCCGAGCCGGTCTATCTCATGACCGTCATCAAGAACCTCACCTTGCCAGATTCAGGCCGCAGCGTTGGCAGATAGAAATTTTTGCTTCCATTCCACCAAGCGAGTGGTCTGCTGTGCCTTCCAGCATGAGCACAAAACGATTTGAAAATCAGGTTGCCGTAGTCACCGGAGCGGGGCGGGGCATCGGTGAAACCATCGCAAAACATCTCGCTGCCGAAGGCGCCAAGGTCGCAGTCGTCAGCCGCACAGAGTCGAACTCGGTGCGCACGGCGGAAGCCATAAACGCCACCACTCCGGGTGCTGCCAAGCCGTATGCCGTCGATGTCGCCGACTTCGATGCCGTCCAAAAAGCAGGCGACCAAATCCTCACCGACTTCGGCCGTTGCGACATCCTTGTGAACAATGCCGGTATCACCCGCGACACACTCGCCATGCGCATGTCGAGCGACGACTGGGATATCGTCCTGCAGACCAATCTCAAAGGCGCCTTCAATTTCACCCGTGCCATCCTGCGCGCCATGGTCAAACAACGCTCCGGCCGCATCATCAATATCAGCTCCGTGAGCGGACTCATGGGGCTCGCCGGCCAGGCAAACTACGCGGCCAGCAAAGCCGGCCTTATCGGCATGAGCAAAAGTATCGCCCGCGAAATCGCCAGCCGTGGCATCACGGTCAATGTCGTCGCCCCGGGCTTTATCGAGACCGATATGACTTCTGTCCTAAACGAAGAGGTCCGTAAAGGCGCTCTTTCTCAAATACCAGTGTCCCGCTTTGGAGTAACGAGCGATATCGCCGCCGCAGTGAGCTTTCTTGCCAGCGCCGAAGCCTCCTACATCACAGGCCAGGTGCTTGCGGTGGATGGCGGCATGAGCATGTAAACAAGGCCACACTCCATGACCATCTACTTTCTGCGCCACGCCGAAGCCGAAGATTTGGCGGAATCGGACTTCGACCGCAAGCTCACACCGCGAGGGCTCCAGCAGGCAGCAAAGGTCGGAAAATTTTGCGCCAGTCATGGGATTATGCCCACAGTTATTCTAAGCAGCCCGGTCACTCGTGCCAAGCAGACGGCCGAGATCGTCGCGGAAATACTCGGGCTTGAAGTCACCATGCAAGGCTGGCTCGCGTGTGGGATGGAAACCTCCACGCTTCTCTCCAGTCTGGCCGCTCACAAGGGATGCGACTCTGTTTTAATCGTCGGCCACGAGCCCGATTTTGGCATAGCCATTGGTGACTTGGTGGGAACCAGCGAACCTTGCGCCATTCTTGTTAAAAAAGCCTCATTCACTGCGGTTGAGGCGTCGTGGCTCGAGCTGGGAGCAGGCCAACTCCAGTTCTCGATACCCTGCAGCCTGATGTAACGAAAAGCATTCTATGAAAGCCCTGTTCCTCACCAACGAATACCCTCCACACATCTATGGCGGTGCTGGTGTGCATGTCGAATACCTTAGCCGCGAGCTCGCCAAGCTCATGGAGGTCGATGTCCGGTGCTTCGGAGACCAAAACACCTCAGCAGGTCAGCCTGCGGCTCACGGCTTTGGCCTCGACACAGCGGATTGGACATCCCCAAAAAAACTTCAATCCGTATTCGGCGCACTCCAGCGCTGCCTGGATTTCAACACCACCAATATCGATGCGGGCGTGGTGCATTGCCACACGTGGTATGCCCACTTCGGCGGCATCCTTGCCAAGCTGAACTACGGCATACCCCTCGTCATCACCGTCCACTCGCTCGAGCCTCTCCGTCCCTGGAAACGAGAGCAACTCGGTGGTGGATACGATTTCACCTGCTGGCTCGAACGCACCGCGCTGGAAATGGCCGACGCCGTCATCGCCGTCTCCGAAGGCACCCGCCGCGATGTGGAGAAGCTTTTCCAGATCGATCCCGCTCGCCTCCATATCATTTACAACGGCATCGACCCCGCCGAATACCAAGCCGTCACCACGCGCGGCGTTCTCGACCGTTTCGGCATCGACTCTTCCAAGCCCTACGCCCTCTTCCTCGGCCGTATCACCCGCCAGAAAGGCATCATCCACCTCGTCAACGCGATCAAGCACCTCGACCCCGGCTTCCAAATCGTCCTCTGCGCCGGAGCCCCCGACACACCTGAAATCGCAGCCGAAATGAAAGCGGCCGTGGCCCAAGCCCAAGGCCTGCGCGACGGCATCATCTGGATCGATCAAATGCTCGACAACAAATCCAAGATCGAGCTCTACAGCCACGCTGGAGTTTTTGTGTGTCCCTCGATCTACGAGCCCTTCGGCATCATCAACCTCGAAGCCATGGCCTGCGGCCGCGCTGTTGTCGCCAGCGCCGTCGGCGGAATCACCGAAGTCGTCGCGCATGGTGAGACCGGCTATCTCATCCCGGTCGAACAGATGACCGAAAGCCCGTTCGAACCCGTCGAGCCGGAAAAATTCTCCCGCGACCTTGCCGATCACATCAACGAAATCATGGCCGACCCCGCGAAACAAAAAGCCTTCGGTGACGCCGGACGCCAGCGCGCCATCGACAAATTCTCCTGGGGCTCGATCGCCAAGCAGACCAAAGCCCTCTACGAGACCCTGCGCTGAGGTCCACGCAGCGGGGAGAAATTGGTGTCCCCGCAGATTGCGCCAAGCCTCCGGTGTGCTAAGACTAAGCATGGTCAATGCTCTTCGACTCGCGCTCGGGCTCGCTTTTTTATTCCTGTCGGTAAATCCCGCATCCGCGCAGATTCACAACGGGAAGCCACTGGTGAAAGCCAGCCTCCTCGCTGACACCACGGCCATCGTTCCGGGTCAAAAGTTTCAAGTCGGCCTCCTGCTGGAAATGGCGCCCGGCTGGCATACCTACTGGCAATACAGTGGCGACTCGGGCCTCCCCACAACTATCCGCTGGAATCTACCCGAGGGCTTTAGCACCGGCCCGATTCAATGGCCTGTGCCACAGGCCAAAGTCGAGCCGGGAGACATCCAAGTCTACGCCTACAGCGGGCAAGTGCTCCTGCTTGCCACCATCACCCCTCCGGCCGATGTATCTGGAACTGCCACGCTGCGTGCGGATGCCTCTTGGCTCGTGTGCGAGGAGGTCTGTGTGCCCGGCGATGCCGCACTCGAGCTGACCCTCCCCGTGGCGAAATCGGCCATTCCTGCAAATGCCACTCTCTTTGAGGAGTTCCGCTCACAGCTGCCCTCGAAGGACGCCCCTCCTTTCGAGCTGATCTGGAAACGCACGGGCGAGACCCTTTCGCTCCAAGTCAAAAACGCGCCGGCGGGGACGCAACTCGCGCTCTATCCGCTGCCTGCGGAAAACCAAATCGTGGGACATCCCTCGTTTCTGCCTCCTGACACGCTTTCCATCAAGGCGACCAGTCCTTTTACAGGAGTCCTTTCCACGGG
>Ga0247835_1004630_pt1 | contig 11793 bp, 5 predicted proteins | sample LaCtaG_3_FD_189912 | JGI IMG/M metagenome (GOLD analysis project Ga0247835, IMG submission 189912) | Freshwater microbial communities from meromictic Lake La Cruz, Castile-La Mancha, Spain - LaCruzMarch2015_13.5m | ecosystem: Environmental > Aquatic > Freshwater > Lake | place: Spain: Castile-La... | reverse complement strand
GCGAGTTGCGCCGCGCGGTGGCCGATGGCGTGCCGGTCAAGGGCTACTTCCACTGGTCGCTGCTCGACAACTTCGAATGGGCCGAAGGCTACAAACAGCGCTTCGGCTTGGTTCATGTCGATTACGAGACGCAGCGGCGAACCCCGAAGGATTCCTACCACTGGTATCGCCGAGTCATCCGCAGCCGCGGAGCCGCGCTGTAGCTCCTCAACCACCGGAAGATTTCGGACCTGTGGGAATTCAGGGGGCTTTTTTTACCCGCTGCCCGAAGCGCAAAATCCATCCTCCACGGGGCACTCGGAGTAGAAACTCCATGGTGTCTCCGATCGGGCGCGGGGCAACCGGGTCGGCACCGAAAACGCTTGAGGGAAAAAAGAAAAACCCGGCTCCGCTCGCGCGAAACCGGGCTGGTCTGAAAACAATGGAGGATTAGGCGCGGCGACGACGCAGGAGATGCGCACCCAAGCCCAATCCGCCCAAGGCGAGCAAAGCGTAGGTCGAAGGTTCGGGCACGACGGTGACGCTTCCGAGGGCCACCACATTCGCGGGATTGGCGTTGATGCCGGACATTTGGAATCCCGTCTGGATAATCCACGAGGGCTGGGAGGCAGAGAGATCAGCCCCCACCGAAAATGATCCGGTGGCGGAAAGAACGTCGGTTGACTCTACCACGGTGGCATACCCGGCATTGGGATCCAGCGCTCTGATAAAAGCCGTCGCGGTGTAATCCGGGCTGAGGGAGTAGGCGCTGACCGCTCCGGTGAAGGTCAGACTGCCACTGAAGACGGAACCGTATTCAGTGAAGGTGTTGGCATCCATCCACTTGTTGCCGAGGGGGCCGGCCCCACCGTTGTTGCGCCAAAAAGCGTCACCGGGATTATTCTCGTAGGCGTTAAAATTCGGCTGCAAAAGAATGGAACCAGCGCCCACGTTAAGAGTCGACTTAAGATCACTGACAGCCCAACCGCTGCCGAAAACATAAGCACCTTTCGAGCCACCACTGTTCTCGAAAACATTCATGTAGCCGGTCCATGTCCTGGATAAGTCAACTCCAACGACGGACTGCGCGGAGGCTGTCGTGCTGGAACCCACGGCGACAAACGCCACGGCGAGGAGGGTGAGGAAGTTTTTGTTCATAATGAGGGGGTGTTGAGCGTTTAGGTTAGGACTCTGTTGAGATGCTGCTTACTACTAGGATTAACCTACCAATGTTTACAATCGCTGTCAAAGGGATTCTCAGCAAAGGTGTTAATCCCACTTGATTTGCCAGGCCGACGCGACTCGGGCCAAAGAAAAAACCCGGTCCGCAAGGACCGGGTTTTGGTGAAAACTAGGCGTAGTAACTTAGCCTTGGCGGCGACGGCGGCGGACTAGGTGGGTCCCGAGCCCTGCGGCACCGATCGCGAGAAGTGCGTAGGTCGACGGCTCCGGAACCACACCGACATTGTCCACACCAATGGTCGAGGCATTACCGCCACCTGCCCAAAGCGGAACAAAAATAAGCTTGTCCGTCAGAGCAGGGAGGGTCCAGTTGTAAGTGTATGTCTGCCATGAGCTTCCGTCACCAATCACGGTGGGGAACACGTCTCCCGTGTTCCCGACTAGGGCGTTGTTGCCAAAGGCTTCCCATTTGAAACCGCCGACTGGTCCTGGACCACTAAGGTTGATCGAATCGTAGGTGAAGGTCACCGGGCCGCCGGCCGTCAGGCTCAAGCTGGCGATAGGAACACCGCCACCGTTGGCACCAGCGACCGTAGGACTGACCAAGATGCCCCAACCACCGACGGGCGTGATGGCACCGTAACCGCCAGGGTTACCGCCAGTGGGAAAAGTGTTGGCAGGGCCTTCGCCGTCACCGCCGACGCGGAGCCAGTTTTCGCTTCCGTTAGAGAAGTCGCCATTAGGAATCAAGATTTGGGCGCTGGCCGGCAGCGCGAGGCAGCCGATCAGAGCGAGTGTGAGTGGGAGGATTTTATTTTTCATGTTGTTTTGGGATGGGATTTTAGTTGGGAGGTAAAACAAGTCCTATTGCTGGACCTTGTCAAACTAGGTGCATCCTAATACTCCGCCCCACGCCGTCAAATAAAAAAAACACCCCCCTCGCGAAAAATTCTGCCCACTCCTCGCCGGGGACAATGCTTGCCAGGCCAAAACACGCGACGCGCCCTTTTCTCCGTGGGCCAAAGGCTGGCCAAGAACGGTTTGGCCGCAGCACCACCAGGCAAGCGGAAGGAACATCCGGCACCGCCCGCCTTCCTGCTTTCTAAAACCAGGTCGGTCCTGTAGCGTTCCCGCCCCGTGAAAGGACCACCCACCCAAAAAAGACCGGCCGCGACCACCACCCGACAGTCCACCGGGGAGTTCGTCGAGCTCGACGGGGAACCTTTCTACCGCATCGGCGATCACGACAAGATGCCGCCCTTTTTCCTCTCGGTGGTCAGCGCGGAGGACCATTGGATGTTCTTGTCGAGCCACGGCGGCCTGACGGCCGGACGCGGGGATGCGGACCGCGCGCTCTTTCCTTATGACACGGATGACAAAATACGCGACAACACCGAGACGACCGGAGGCAAGACGGTCATCCGGGTCCGCCGCGCCGGCGGGGACGCGCTCTGGGAACCTTTCTCCATCCGGGGCGAAGGCCGTTTCCGCGTCCGTCGCAGCCTGCTGAAAAGTGTCTGGGGCAACGAGGTTTGGTTTGAAGAAAAAAACGAGGACCTCGGACTCGTCTTCCGCACGGGCTGGTCGAACAGCCGCCGGTTCGGCTGGATCCGTCGGAGTTCGCTGGCCAACACCGGCCGCCAGCGCGTGTCGGCGGTCTTCCTTGATGGCATCCAGAACATCATGCCTTCCGGTATCGGCAGCGATTTCCAAATGCGTTACAGCACGCTGCTTGACGCTTACAAACGCAGCGAAATACTTGCCGGCAGCCGCCTCGCTTTGTTCCGCCTGAGCGCGGTGCCGGCCGACCGCCCCGAACCCGCGGAGTCGCTCGAGGCCACCACGGTGTGGTCGGTTAGTCCGGTCAAGGCGGACACCATCCTGCTCTCCGCCACGCAACTCGACGCCCTGCGCCGCGGGGAAACCCTGCGGCCCGAGAATGATGTCTGCGGTCGCCGCGGGGCCTATTTTCTCCACGGCCGGAGGAACCTTGCGCCGGGGCAGGCGGCCGAATGGATGTTCGGCGCCGACGTGTCGCAAAGCGCCGCGGATGTCGTCCGGCTCGGGGCCGCCCTGGAAAAACCGTCCGCCTTCCGGCGCGAGGTGCTGGCCGACATCCGGGAGGGCACCGAAGAACTCAAGCGGATCGTCGGCAGCTCCGACGGGTTGCAAGTCTCCGCGCTGCCCATGGGATCCGCGCGGCACTACACCAACACGCTCTGCAATGTGATGCGCGGGGGCGTTTTCGCCCACGGGGAGAAAATCGACCGCGGCGATCTCGACCACCATATGCGTTCGACCGCGCCCGCCGTGGTCCCGCGCTGGAAACGCCTGGCCCGCCGCTTGCCCGCACGATTCGCCTACCCGGAACTGATTGAGGCGGCGCGCGAGGCAGCCGACCCGAGTCTCGAGCGGATCTGCCGTGAATACCTGCCCCTGACCTTCAGCCGGCGCCACGGCGACCCGAGCCGGCCGTGGAACCGCTTCACCATCCCCGCCCGGGACGCGGCGGGCCGGCGGGTGCTCGATTACCAGGGCAACTGGCGGGACATTTTCCAGAACTGGGAGGCTTTGGCCCAGTCCTTCCCCGGTTTCACCACGGGCATGATCGCCCGGTTCCTCAACGCTTCGACCGCGGACGGCTACAACCCCTACCGGGTCACGCGTGGGGGCATCGATTGGGAAGTGCCGGAACCGCATGACCCGTGGGCCTGCATCGGCTATTGGGGCGACCACCAGATCATCTACCTGCTCAAGTTGCTCGAGCACGCCGAGAAGCACGATGCCGGCGGCCTGGCCGGTCTTCTTGAGCGCGACATCTTCGCCTACGCCAACGTCCCCTACCGTATCCGTGGCCACCGCAGCCTGGTGGCCAATCCGAAAGACACCGTGGTCTTCAACCATGACCTGGAGAAAACGATCAAGACCCGGGTCAAGAAGCACGGTGCCGAGGGCAAGCTCCTCCTCGATGGGCACGAGCGGGTCATCCGCGCGAATCTCGCGGAGAAACTTCTTGTCCCGCTTCTGGCCAAGTTGACCAACTTCGTGCCCGGCGCGGGCATCTGGCTCAACACCCAGCGGCCCGAATGGAATGATGCGAACAACGCGCTGGTCGGGCCCGGGGCCTCCGTGGTCACGCTGGCCTACATCCGCCGCTACCTTGCCTTCCTGCAAACGTTCTTCGCCGCCTCGCCCGGCGGGACGGTGTCCGTGTCCGGCGACATTGCCACCTTGCTCCGCGCCATCGCCTCGGTCCTGCAGAAGAACGGCAAAGTTTTGCGCGGCAAGGTCACGGACCGCGAGCGGAGGCGCGTGGTCGACTTGCTGGGCAAAAGCGGGGAGAGCTACCGCACGAAAGTTTACGCCCGCGGACCCTCCGGGCAGAAGACGGCCCTGCCGGTCTCCGAGTTGCTCCGCTTGGTCGACACCGCGCTGGCCTGGACCGACCAAACCTTGCGGCTCAACCGCCGCCCAGACGGGCTTTACCACTCCTACAATCTCATCGCCTTCGAGGGATCGGACCGCATCGCGGTGCGTCACCTCTACGAAATGCTCGAAGGCCAGGTGGCCATCCTCAGCTCCGGCCTGCTCTCCCCGCGGGAATCTCTCGACCTGCTCCGCGCGCTACGCCGCAGCGCCATGTACCGCCGCGACCAGCACAGCTACCTGCTTTATCCGGAGCGGCAACTGCCGCGGTTCCACCAGCGCAACAACATCGCCCCGCGCGACGTGCGGGCCAGCCGCCTGTTGCGCCAACTCCTCGCGGACGGCAACCGCTTGCTTGTGGAAAGAGACCCGCGCGGCGGCGTCCATTTCCGCCCCGGGATCGGCAACCAACGCCAACTCGGCGAAGTCCTCGACCAGCTGGCCGCCGATCCTTCCCTGCGCACCTTGGTCGCCGCGGCACGGGCCCGCCTGCAGCGCGTCTACGAGGATTTGTTCGACCACCATTCGTTCACCGGGCGGTCCGGCACTTTCTACGGCTACGAGGGCCTCGGCTGCATCTACTGGCACATGGTCTCGAAACTTTTGCTCGCGGTGCAGGAGACTTTTTTCCGGGCCGAAGGGGAAAAATCGCCGGCAGCGGTGCGCCGCGGGCTAGCCGCCGCCTACTATGACATCCGCAGCGGGCTCGGCGACTCGAAGACGCCGGAGGAATACGGGGCTTTCCCCATGGATCCCTACTCGCACACCCCGGCCAAGGCCGGGGCCAAGCAACCGGGACTGACCGGCCAGGTCAAGGAGGACATCCTTTGCCGTCTGGGCGAACTCGGCGTGTTCGTCGAGCAGGGCACCATCCGGCTCCGGCCCACCCTCCTGCGCGCGGCCGAATTCGGCGAAGCGGCCGGCCAGTTTTTCTACCACGGGGCGGACGGCCGGGGGAAAACGCTCGCTCTGCCGCCCCGCAGCCTCGCCTTCACGGTGTGCCAGACACCGTTTGTCTACCGGTTATCGGGCAAGGATGGACTCACCATCTTCCGGGCAGACGGGGCGGCCGCCCAGACCACCGATCTGGCCTTGGATGCCGGGAGTTCCCGCGACGTGCTCCAGCGCACCGGAAAGGTCGACCAAGTGGTCGTTGATTTGGACGCCCGCCGGTTGCTCCGGAGCCGCTAACGGCCGGGTGGTTTGGCGCGCCAAGGGGCGCCCTCCGACAGAGGCAAAGACCTTCTTTTGAACGACCTGCACCGCAACTAGGTCGAACGTTTAAATCAAACCCAACCATGACCCCTTATCCACCCGCCCCCTCCCGAACAGAAAATCCGAAAAATCGACTGGCAACCCGTTTGACAACCAGTCGGGCATGCATATGGTATACAGCTATGTTACCCCAGAGAAAACTGACCCGTTTGTTCGCGTTCGCCGCTGTTGCCGTTTGCACCGTCCTTGCGCCAGCTCAAGCCGCCACGACCACGCTGCTCGATCTTAATTTCAACGATGCCAACTCCACCTATCCGGCTTGGGGCTCTACTGCCTTGACCGGTGTGCCCGGCTTTGGGGTATCCACCCTCCGGCCGTCCACCAACAACAGTGGGCTCTTTCCGACCGCCCCGGCGAGCGGCTACTTGGCTCTCGCCCCGAATGCCTCCGCAGTAACCGCCTCCAGTTTCTACGGCGGTTGGGCCGCCAACACCACCTTGGCCACGGTCAATAGTCCCTACACCGCCGGCGGCTTCGGGCAAAACAACTTGGCCAAAATCTCGCTTACCGCCCGCGTGCGGGCCCGGGGCCTACCGTCCAATGGCGGAACAGTTATCCTTAAACTCCAGGCCGCGGGCGACAACCCCAATGCAGTGCCGGGCGGCTACAAACGTGTCATGTTCGAACCAGTTTTGCTCAACAGCAGCGACTGGGTCACCATTGGCGGCACCTTGGATGACGCCGCGCTGAGAAGCGCCACTGCCCAAGGCACGCGTTACAACTTTCCGACCAATGCAGCAAATTACCAAGTACTGGTCGAACTGAGCGGGTTCAACCGCGCCGGCACTCCGGGCTATGTTGCCTATGCCAACGATCCAACAGTCGCCGCGGCGGGCGGACGCAAAAATCCCGGCTTCGACCTCGCTGCCAACAATGTCCGGGTTGAAGTCGACGACGTGCGACTCGTCGTCACCGACCCCGCCACCACTGGATTTCTTCCCTCCTCGACCCCAACGCAGTTGCTGCGCAATGCCAATTTTGACTTGGGCGATGGTAACTGGACCTTCTTCGAAGGTGCCTACCTCTCAACCGATGGTTGGGGCGAAAACGGCAATGCCAATGCGGCCATCATCCCCGGCTGGTCCGGCCTCCCCTTCGCCGGCTTCATGCAAAACCAGATCGGCTTCAATCCAGCAAACGGCAGCTTTTTCAACCTCACCTTCCGGGCCCGCTTCGAGCCGAACTATTTTGCGGAACAAACATTGGTCACTTTCATGAACGGCAACGATACCGCGAATTTCAAGGCGGTGGACATCAACGACCAAGTGGCGGCCAATCTCGGTGAGTGGGCCACTTACACCGTCCGCTACAACGCCTCCGCCGCCGACCTCGCGGCGATGAACGGCCTCATGTCGGTCAAAATCCAACCGCTTGGCCGCCGGGTCGGCGCGGAACAGGCCAGCGCCCTGATCGACGATCTGGTTCTTTCCCAGCAGAGCGCTTCCGTGGTTGGTCCGCAACTCACCGTCAAAGTGGCCGGCGTTTCTTACGCCAACGGGGCAAACGCCACCCTATTTTCACCTCTGCTCGGCAACACGACTCCCTACACCATCATGATCCGGAACGACGGGGCCGAGACGCTGATCTGCCCCTCTGTTTCACTTTCTGGAATGTCGTTTGTTTGGAGCGGGGGTTCGAGCACCACTCTCGAACCCGGAGAAAGCCGCACTTTCACCGCGACGGCAGCGCCGACTGACCGCACCCCGCTGACCGGCACCCTCACCGTCCTGAGCAACGACAAGGACACCGCCGACCAGACTTTTTCCATCAACTTGTCGACCACGCCGGTTGCCATGTCCGACGAGTTCAACAGCGGCGGAATATTAAGCACCGCCGAGTCGCTCGGATGGACAGCTATCTATAACGACGGCAGCACGACCTTCGACACCAACGGATCGGTTGTCGTGGACGGTGGTGCCCTCCGACTCGAGGTGGACTCGCAACAGGGCGCGGGAACCTATCCGTGGTATTACGGCACGAAAAAAGTGTTCGCCTCACCGGGCAGCATTGACGTGTCCCGCAGTTCCATCGCGACAGCCCTGCGGGCCTACGGGAAATTTCCCGGAGCCGCGGACAATAAAGTTCAGGTTTACCTCGAATCGCTGAGCAGTTCCGGCGCAGCCACTGGTCGCGTTTCTCTCGGGCAGTGGGTTGATGAGACCACCGCGGGTGCCGATCCCGGTGTCGGCAGCTACTTCACTCCCGACGGCACCAACGACCGTGTCGCCATTCTTCTGCCTGAAGGAGGAAACTACACGAGCGTGCAGTCCACCCTCTCGGCGGCGATCAGCGAGGGCTTCAATCCCGACGCACCGGCCTTCGCCCTCGTCGTCATGATGACCGACTTCGAGTTCGATCTCGGGCCGGGCAAAATCGTGGAACTGGACGCCATCGGCCTGAATTTGGTGACCAAGCCATTCGAAGTGGCCAACGGCGGCTTTGAAGCGGACAACACCGACTTCGGCGCAGGCGACCCACCGACCGATTGGCTGCAATACCCCGTCGAGGGTGTCAGCAAGAACCTCGTGGCCAATGGCACACCGGTCTACAATGCGAGCACCGGTTTGGAGGATGCCAACGTGCCCTTCCAGGCTTATGCCGGGACCAAGGCGACCAAAATCTACGGACAAAATTATTACGATGGCGGCGCCTGGGTTGGTCCCAGCCAGACCGGAGTGGTTTATCAAGAGTGGCCGCTTGACGGGACGGCCGAGATGTCTCCGGGCCAAGCCATCCACGCCCGCGGCGCAGCCAAGGTCTTCGCCATTGATCCGCTGAGCGGTGGCAGCACCTTCAACTTCGGATTCCGCTACATGGACGCGGCAAACGTCCAAGTGGGAACCGACGAAGTCACCACCATCACCGCATCAACCGATGTCCCCGACCGGTGGGTTGACCTGCTAGTCAATGGCACCATCCCGGTCGGTGCGGCCAAAGTGCAACTCATCGCCGAGTTTGTGCAATACAACTCGACCGACACCGGCGCGGTCTACCTCGACGACCTTACGATTGGCTTCGGGCAAGTTCCGACCACGCAGGACGTCGGGGGCACCGCCTACCAGCTCGTCTGGTCCGACGAATTTGACGGCTCCTCGCTCAACACGGCCAACTGGACGGCTGAAATCGGCACCGGCAACAACGGTTGGGGCAACGGCGAGGCGCAGTACTACACGGACCGCCCCGAGAATCTGCGGGTGGAAAACGGCCACTTGGTCATCGAGGCGATCAAAGAGAACTACCAAGATTCCACCTGGACCTCGGCCCGCATCAAGACGCAGGACAAACGCAGCTTCAAATACGGCAAGTTCGAGTTCCGCGCGAAACTGCCGTCGGGCGTCGGCCCCTGGCCTGCCGCTTGGATGCTGGGCTCCAACATCTCGACGGTTGGCTGGCCGCAGTGCGGCGAGATTGACGTGATGGAATGGCGCGGAACCTTCGGCCAGGCCAATACCGTCGGCCACGCCCTCCACTCCCCCGCCCGCCACGGAGGCAACCCGGTCGAGCCCGCTGAGCGCACCCCGGTGAGCAACCCGTCGACCGAATTCCACACTTACGCCGTCGTCTGGAACAGCAATTCCTTTATCTTCAGCGTGGACGGTGTGGACGTGGCAACCCTCACCCCTCCGGCGGCCGATGCCGAGGTCTTCCGGAAGGAATTCTTCCTGCTGCTCAACCTCGCCATGGGCGGCGCCTACAATGGCTATGAGATCGATCCGTCCCTCACCCGCGCCACCTACGAGGTGGACTATGTGCGCGTCTATCAAGCCACGTCTGCGCCTTCAGACACCACGCCGCCGGTTATCACCCTGGCGGGCGACAACCCGGTGACGGTGAACTGGGGCAGCACCTACATTGACGCCGGAGCCTCCGCCTTCGACACCGGTGACAACGCCGATGTGGCCGTTGTCCCGAGCAATGCAGTCGACACCTCCGTGCCCGGGGCTTATTGGGTCTACTACACCGCGACGGACAGCAAGGGCAACGTCGGCAACGCCAGCCGCACGGTCAATGTGGTCATGCCGAACGGGGGGACGGATGTGGGAGCCGACGGTTTCGCGGACATCACCCGCTACTCCTTCGGCGGCAACGGGAGTGACCCTCTCCCGCGCGGTTACTGCCCGAGCAGCGAAATGACCACCATCGGCGGCACCCGCTACCTCAAGCTCACTTACTACACCCGAACCAACGATAATGTGGACAATACCCCCTTGGTGTCGACCAGTCTGGCTTCGAGCAGCGATTGGACTACCGATGGCGTGGAGGTCCAAGTTCTGAGCACCGTGACCTTCAATGGCGCAACGCTCGAAAAACGTCAGGCCACCACCCCAGCCACCGGATCGAAGAAATTCATCCGCCTGCGCACAGACTTCATCGAGTGACCGCGCCCAGACCCAACGGCCCGCGAGCAAAATGAGTTGTGCCATCCGCTGACTGATCTAGATTACACCCAGTATGAAGATCCCCTCCAAAGCAACCGCAGCCTTCACCCTGATCGAATTGTTGGTCGTCATTGCCATCATTGCCGTTTTGGCTTCGCTGGCTGTCCCGGCGGTCAATGGCGCCTTGAAAAGGGGGACTAGTGCAGCCTGCCTCTCGAACCTTCGTCAAATCGGCATTGCCACCATTGCTTATGCGGTGGACAACGACATGGTTCTTCCTGCGGCCGGCGGCGGGGGCAGTCCCGAATGGGCAACCAGCATCGCTTCTTACACCGGAGTGGATGCCAAGCGGAACAAAAGCATCTTTGTCTGCCCGGGATGCGAGGTTAAGGTCCAGAGCGGCACCGGCGCCGAGGTGGCCGTCACTTATGGTATGCACGGGGGCTTGATGCCGAAAGGCGGGGAACCCATGGCGCTGGACTTGGTCAAGAACGCCTCCAGCCTGATCCTTTGTGCCGATATGTGTCAGAACCCCGGCAACAAAGGGTGGTCTCCGTATTCGATCGAGAACCCCAGCGAGTTCAAGAAAGGTGGAGGCGGCCGCGGCGGAAGCACGTCCACCTCAGACGCCGCGATCACCCCCGGTCCCGACAAGGACTCCGGGAACAATGCGTGGATGCGCTACCGCCACAGCGGGAGCGTCAATGCGGTGATGGGTGATGGCAGCGCACGGTCCTTCAAAAAGGGCACGATCCTGAGCAGCAACGCCACCATCGTTGAGTAGCAAAGTCTCCGCGCCGGCACGATCTCAGCCTGCGCACCCGAGCAGCTTGCGCTCGCGAATGATCTTGGCCACTTGCGGGGGAACGTATTTTTCCCAAGCCGGTTCCCCGGCGCGGATCATGGCGAGCACTTGGGGGGACTTGATGCCGAGGATTTCTTCGCGGTAGTCGGTCACGGGAACAATGAAATCGTTCTCGCGGAGATATCCGTAAAGGTGGGCCAACTGGGGCTCGACTCGAAAATTATCCGCCGTGATGATTTTCCCGTCGCTGGCGCGACGGGGAAAGGCGTAAAGGCGGACGTTCTTTTTGAAAAGCCGCCCCAGCCCCTCAAGAATGCCGCCTTCCAAGTCGGTGTAGTATTTCTCGCGGAAAATCTCCTCCAGCGCGGGCACCCCGAGTGCGAGGCCGATCGCCTGGTCGGTATAACGGGCGAGGTAATCGACCAGACGGAAATATTCCCCGAAGCTGGAAACCAGCACAGTTTGACCGAGGGCTCCCAGGATGTCGGTGCGGTCGAGGAAGTCTTGCGGGTCGAGCTGACCGGTGCTGAGGAGGTTTTCCATCGTGATCTCGGCCAAGGTCAGGACTCCGCACGGCGCCTCCTTTTCGCGCGGGGCAAAGGCGTCATAAGCGCAGCGCAGCATCTCGTGGGTGACATGCGTGACGGGACGAAAACTGCCGCGCTCGACCAGCACCGCACGCTTGTAGAGTTCCTCGGACGGTTGCACGACTTCGCCGTCCGCGCGGAACATGGCAGCCCGACCCAA
>Ga0247835_1004626_pt1 | contig 11804 bp, 9 predicted proteins | sample LaCtaG_3_FD_189912 | JGI IMG/M metagenome (GOLD analysis project Ga0247835, IMG submission 189912) | Freshwater microbial communities from meromictic Lake La Cruz, Castile-La Mancha, Spain - LaCruzMarch2015_13.5m | ecosystem: Environmental > Aquatic > Freshwater > Lake | place: Spain: Castile-La... | reverse complement strand
CAACTTTATAAATTGTCACCATAGCGGGGCCAACAATTACCCGACCAGGTTCAATAGAAATTCTTGGAATCTTTAGCAGAGCTTTCTCACACTCTGTTTTAACTCTACCTGCAATCACACTCAAAATTTCATTAGCAGAACTTGGTTTATCACCTTCGACATACGCAATTGCATAGCCTCCGCCAAGATCTAATTCTGCAAGTTCAGCTCCAAACTCATCTCGGTATTTAGCAAGCACTGAGATAAGCCTTGAAGCGCTTAATTCAAAAGAATCTGGCGTAAATATCTGCGAACCAATATGAGCATGTAGTCCCCTTAGCTCAAGTGAATCATGTTTCTTCACAGACAAGATCGCATCCCACGCCGCCCCAGATGCAATTGAAAATCCAAATTTCACATCTTCATGTCCAGTGGAAATAGCTTCATGGGTGTCAGCATCAACTCCAGGATTTAGACGGAGTAATACTCCTTGCGTGACTGACTTTTCATGTGCGATTCTGGCCACGCGATCTATTTCCTGTAGTGAATCAATAACAATTACTCCAACCCCGTAATCAATGGCTGCAGCAATTTCTGACTCTGACTTATTATTTCCATGTAATTCAATTTTTTTAGCTGGGAAATTGGCTGCAATTGCTACCGCTAATTCACCATCAGTGCAGACATCAAGTCCAAGGCCAGCCTGTTCAAGCCAGCGCGCAACTTGAGTTGAGATAAATGACTTCGCTGCGTAATAAGCAGTTCCAGCATTTGCTCCAAATGCCTCCTGTAGAGCTTTAGCCCAAAGACTTGCTCGAGCTTTAAAGTCTGATTCATCAAGAATGAAAGCTGGCGTTTCAAACTCATCTGCTAAATCTCTAACTGAAATATCTCCAATAGTGATTTCACCATTTACTCGTCTTGCACTAAGTGGCCAAATGACAGGATTTAGATCTTGGCTCATAGCTACATCTTCTCCGGAGCGCTAACGCCCAATAGATTTAAAGCATTACTTATTACCTGACGGGTTGCATCACAGAGCGATGCTCTAGATGAATGTATTGCACTTGGTGATTCATCACCTAGCGGAAGGACGCGACAATCGTTATAGAAGCCGTGATACAGAGTTGCTAACTCCTCAATATATCTAGCGATGCGATGAGGTTGACGAAGCTCCGCAGCGCTTGCAACAACTCTAGGAAATTCTGCAAGAGAACCTAATAGCTCGCGCTCACGATCGTGGGTTAGAAGATCTGCTTGGTAGTGGTTAATTCCATAAGGAATAGATAGTTCTTTAGCATTTCTTAGCACTGCGCAAATTCTGGCATGGGCATATTGCACATAAAAGACAGGATTATCGTTAGTTCGTTTTTTAAGTAGATCAATATCTAAAACCATAGGAGTATCAACTGGATAGCGAATCAAGGTGTAGCGAGCTGCATCAACGCCAACTTTCTCCACCAGCTCCTCAAGAGTGATAATTGTCCCCGCTCTCTTTGAAAGTTTAATCTCTTGGCCACCTTCAATAATCTTGACTAATTGGCCGATCAATACATGGATGTTGTATTCCGGATCATCTCCAGCGCAAGCAGCCGTTGCTTTAAGCCGGCCGACATAGCCATGATGATCTGCTCCGAGCATATAGATGCAGATATCAAAGCCCCGCCTTCTCTTATCTAGATAATAAGCAGTATCAGATGAGAAGTAAGTTAACTCTCCGCCAGATTTAACCAGGACTCGATCTTTATCATCACCAAAATCAGTTGTTCTAAGCCAGATGGCCCCATCACTTTCATAGGTATGACCTTGCGATTTAAGAGTTGCTAATGCTTTTTCAATGCCATCACCGCTATGAAGTGAACGCTCTGAAAACCAGATATCAAAGTGGGTGCCAAAGTTATCTAAAACTCTTTTTTGCTGCGCTAATTGCAATTCATATCCAGCTTCGCGGAAAGCCTCAATTGCTCCCGGTCCGCTTAGTTTTTTGTATTCTGGGTTCTTTATGAGAATTTCTTGAGCCAACTCATCGATGTATTCACCTTGATAACCATCTTCAGGTTTATCTTGACCAAGGGCAGATGCGGCAAGTGATGATCCAAATAGATCCATCTGATTACCACGATCATTTATATAAAACTCACGAGCTACTTTCGCTCCACCTGCGATTAAAACTCTTGCAAGGGCGTCACCAACTGCTGCCCACCTGGTATGACCTAGATGCAGGGGACCGGTGGGATTAGCACTTATAAATTCTAGATTGATTTTTACTCCAGAGAGAATCTTGACCTCTCCAAACTTATCGCCTTGAGCATAGATGGCGCTAACTACAGCGCCTTGCGAAGCTTTTACTAATGTAATATTTATAAATCCTGGTCCTGCAATTTCAATTCTTTCAATAATCTCATTTGACTTTAGTGAACCAGCAATAATCTCTGCGATCTGCCTTGGTGGTTTTTCAGCACTCTTTGCCAGCGCAAGCGCAATTGAAGTAGCATAATCACCATGATCACGATTCTTTGGTCGCTCCAAAGTAATTTCATCAAGAGCTGCATTTGAACTCAACTCTGCCGGCAGCTCACCTTTTGCAATAGCGGCTTTGACGGATTCCAAAATCGCGGCAGCAAGGAGTTCATGTGGGGCAAGCTCAGGCGAATTTGGTGAATTAGAGGCCGACACCTAGATAAGGCTACCGACCCCACCTTCTTTCTTGCGTCAACGAGAAAAAGGCCCTGATTTTGAACTCAAAAAGCGGCCTTGTTATCAAAGTGTTATCTGCTCCCGCTCAGAATTTGAGATATCCGACTACCGCGCAAGGGGTTACTAAAAGTAGGTTTCACCCCAGGTGAGCCGCCCTTGCGGTTCATTTATTAACTACTTTCGAAAGGTATCTAATAGATATGTCAAAGCGCCGTCTCGCGATCTCTGCACTAGTTGCATCGTTCGCACTAATTCTCACCGGTTGCTCCTCATCAGATGAAGGTTCATCTGATGGTTTCGTTGGAGTCATCCTTCCAGATGCTGCATCTTCAGCACGTTGGGAAACCGCTGACCGCGGATTCCTACAAGCTGCATTTGATGCTGCTGGAGTAGAAGTTGATATCCAGAACGCAAATGGTGATGCTGCTGCATTCCAGACAATTGCTGATGGAATGTTGTCTGCTGGTGCCAAGGTTCTCATTCTTGTAAACCTTGACTCAGAGTCAGCAAAGGCTGTCCAAGATAAGGCAGCAGAACAAGGTGTGCCAACAATTGATTATGACCGTCTAACACTTAACGGTTCAGCGTCATACTACGTTTCATTTGATAACGAAGCTGTTGGTCGTCTACAAGGTGAAGGAATCAAGGCTTGCCTTGATGGAGCAGGAAAGACAAAGGCACGTCTTGTCTACCTAAATGGTTCACCAACTGATAACAACGCAACCTTGTTCAAGGCTGGTTATGACTCAGTACTTCGCCCATCAATCGATGCAGGCGATTACACACTCGTTGATGACCAGGCTGTTCCAGACTGGGATAACGTCAAGGGTGGAACAATATTTGAGCAGCAACTATCAAAGGCTGGCGGCAAGCTTGACGCCGTAGTCTCAGCTAACGAAGGCCTTGGCCTTGCAGCTGTTGCTGTTCTAAAGAAGAACGGACTCAATGGAAAGGTTTGCGTATCCGGACAGGATGCAACCGTTGATGGTCTCCGTGCAATTCTTACTGGTGATCTTTCAAACACCGTTTACAAGGCAATCAAGGCTGAAGCAGAAGCTGCTGCAGCACTTGCTATTGCTCTTCTAAATGGCGAAGAGGCAACAACAGCTACCGGATCTGTAAACAACGGTGTAACCGATGTTCCATCAGTTCTTCTAGTTCCTGTCTCAATCACCAAGGCAAACGTCAAGGATGTAATTGCTGATGGCTTCCAGACACGTGAAGCAGTATGCGAAGGCATCGAAGACCTCTGCACAGCTAACGGAATCTAAGAATTCTTAGAGGAATAGTTAGTTAAAAAGAAGTAAAAGAGTTCAGCCCGAGTATTAAATTACTCGGGCTGAACTATTAAACCCCACTAAGGCTAGGAATAAAGTGGCATCACCGATTCTCTCCCTTAAGCGAGTAAATAAATCTTTTGGCCCCGTCCATGTATTAAAGGATGTTGATTTCTCTGCCTATGCTGGAAAGGTAACCGCCTTAGTTGGAGATAACGGCGCAGGAAAGAGCACGCTAATCAAGTGCATCGCTGGAATCTATACCCCAGAGACTGGGGAGTTTATTTTTGAAGGAAATCCAGTGACAATCTCAGGACCAAGGGATGCCACAGCACTTGGAATTGAAATTGTTTATCAAGATCTAGCCCTCTGTGACAATTTAGATATTGTCCATAATATGTTTTTAGGAAGAGAAGAGATTAGTGGAATTACGCTAAATGAATCCAGCATGGAATCTTTGGCAAAGAAAACTCTAGATGGCTTAACTGTGAGAACTGTTAAATCAATAAGACAAAAGGTTGCCTCACTTAGCGGCGGACAGAGACAAACTGTTGCTATTGCAAGAGCGGTGCTCTGGAACAGCAAGGTAGTAATTCTTGACGAACCAACTGCCGCACTCGGAGTTGCTCAAACTGAACAAGTTCTCAAACTAGTAAGACAACTAGCTGATAATGGGCTGGCCGTTATTGTAATTAGCCATAATCTCAATGATGTTTTCCAAGTAGCAGATAACATCGCTGCAATGTATCTCGGGAGTATGGCTGCGCAAGTAGAGAAGAACTCAGTAACTCAAAATGATGTAGTGCGTCTCATTACTACTGGAGCACAAAAATGAGCCAGGATTTAAATATTAAACAATCAGCTACTGATTGGTGGAGCAAGGTCAAAGCCGGCCAAGTTGGAGCACTTCCTGCCCTGCTTGGACTATTTGTTCTCTGCATCGTATTTGGCACTCAGAGCTCGGTATTTCTAACGCCAGGAAATCTAGCCAATTTACTTACCCAGGCAGCGGCAGTAATTGTCATTGCGATGGGCCTAGTTTTCGTGCTCTTACTTGGAGAAATTGATCTCTCTGCTGGTTATGCCGCAGGAGTTTGTGGCGCCCTCTTGGTAATCATGATTACTGAGATGGATTATCCCTGGTATCTGGCATTTCCAATCAGTGTTCTTGCTGGAGTTCTCCTAGGAGCAGTTATTGGATATTTAGTCGCCCAATTAAAGATTCCTTCATTCGTGGTAACTCTTGCAACATTCCTAGCTTTTCAAGGGCTATTACTTCTCTTGGTTGGCGAGGGCGGAACAATTCGTATTGAAGATCCAGTAATTCTGGCAGTTGAGAATAAGAACCTCTCAGTTTCTTACAGCTGGATCTTCTTCCTGCTAACCGCTGGGGCTTATCTCCTCTCTGGCTTACTGAAATTTAGAAAGCGCAAAAAAGCCGGCCTAGTTGATAATTTATTTAAACTCTGGGTAATAAAGACTTTTGTTTTAATTGCTATTGGAACTCTGGCCACCTGGGCCTTAACTGTAGAGCGCAGCAATAATCCAGATTTGGTAAGTCTTCGAGGAATTCCTTATGTGGTGCCGGTAATTCTGGTTCTTTTAGTTGGTGCCACCTTCGTTCTTTCTCGCACCTCATTTGGCCTTCATATCTATGCTGTTGGTGGAAATGCTGAAGCTGCTCGCAGAGCTGGTATTAATGTCAAGATGGTAAGAATTACAGCATTTATGATCTGCACCGGTTTTGCAGCAGTTGCAGGAATGATCTTTGTATCAAGAGCAAATTCCATCTCACCAACAACTGGTGGAAGTTCAACGCTTCTTTATGCAGTAGGTGCTGCAGTTATTGGCGGAACAAGTCTTTTTGGTGGAAAAGGAAAAGTTAGTGATGCAATCCTCGGTGGCCTTGTTGTAGCAGTCATTGATAATGGCATGGCGCTACTTGGCTATCCAGCTGGAATTAAGTTCATGGTTACTGGCGCAGTTCTTCTAATCTCAGCAACTATCGATGCTGTATCTAGGCGAGGAGCGAGCACGACCTAAAGGCTAAGTATTTGAGTACTTTCCAGCGGTTTTTGACTCTGGCAATTACTGGGTATCCTTACGCCTCCAACTCTCGCGGGAGTGGTGAAATGGCAGACACGCAGGTCTTAGGAACCTGTGCTTCGGCGTGTGGGTTCAAGTCCCACCTCCCGCACCAGATCTGATGTTTATTTGTTTACTCTCTCTTTTCTTCTTCATCATTACAAGTTCACCCAACTTAATGGAGTTTTTATTCAAAGAGGCATAGGTTCGTGTCATGACAATGAAGTCTGAAATTAAAAGCTCTAAAGAGTCACCGCTAGCAACCGCTCTCTCGCAATTAAGAAGAGCGGTCGAACAACTAAATCTCTCCGAAAACGATTGGAACACGCTTTCGACGCCGCGTCGTATTTTGGAAGTTGCCGTTCCCTTGCGCCGCGATGATGGCCGCGTTGAGATGTATAAGGGCTATCGAGTTCAATATTCAACAACCCGCGGGCCCTCTAAGGGTGGAGTTAGATTTCATCCCGATATCGATCTAGATGAGACTATTGCGCTTGCCATGTTAATGACATGGAAATGTGCTCTTGCCAATCTTCCCTATGGCGGGGCAAAAGGTGGCGTCGCTGTAGATCCTGGCCTTCTATCACTGGCAGAAAATGAAAGATTAACAAGGCGATACACCTCAGAGATTCTTCCCATCATCGGTCCAGAGCGAGATATTCCAGCCCCTGACGTGGGCACTGATGAGCGAAACATGGCATGGATGATGGATACATATTCTGTAAATGCAGGATTTTCAGTTCCAAGTGTTGTTACCGGGAAACCAATTGTTCTTGGTGGCTCCCTAGGTAGATCTTCAGCCACTGGTGATGGCGTTGCAATTTCAGTTCGCGAGGCGCTAAAACTCAAAGGAATTGATTCAAAGGGAGCAACGGTTGCGATTCAGGGTTTTGGAAAAGTTGGATATTGGGCTGCACTTGCCTTAGAAGAAATGGGGCTAAAAATTGTTGCAGTAAGCGATGTCTCGGGCGGTGTCACTGGATTTAATCGCGTGAGTGATCTGCAGAAGTATGTAAAGGAAAATGGCACCCTATCTGGCGCTCCTGGAACAGATAAGTTAACAAACACAGAATTGCTTCACCTTGATGTTGACGTATTAGTTCCTGCGGCCCTTGCAGATTCAATAACTGAATCAACAGCTCCTGGAATTAAAGCCAAGATTATTGTTGAAGGCGCAAATGCTCCTACAACGCCTGCGGGTGATGCGATTATGAACGATAAGGGATTGCTAGTTGTGCCAGACATTCTGGCTAACTCAGGCGGTGTAATCGTTTCTTACTTTGAATGGGTTCAAGATAAGCAAGATTACTTCTGGAGTGCTGAGGAGGTTAAAAACAACCTGAACACCATTTTGATGAAAGCCATTACCGAGGTGGCCGACAAGGCCAAGGGCGAGCGGCTCACTTGGCGAGAGGCGGCCAATATGATCGGGGTGGAACGTGTAGCAGAAGCCCATCGCCTCCGAGGCCTTTACCCATAGGAGCTCGCTATCACCCCATTTTCAAGCTAGAGCTAATCGTGGGAAGATTCACGCCCCCTGAAAGTACTTAAAAGAAGTACTGAACTAATGAGGAGCTGAACAAAGTGGCAGATAAGAATTTTTTATCATGGGTTGGATTTAAGGGCGAAGAGAGTGATGCCAGTAAAACAAATCTTGCCGCAGGTTCAGCCTCGCTAGATCGCATCCGCGAACTTGAATCCCAGTTAAACGATCTTCGTTCACGTCGCGACATCACAGGGCTAAGCAAGGAAGAGTTTGAAATTCTGGCAACAGAGACTGCGATGTCTATTATTCGCACTGCTCAACAGCGCGAAGCTAAAGCAAACTCAAGTGCTGAGAAAGTATTAAATGAGAGCAAGAAGCTAGCAAGTTCAACTCTAGAACAAGCTGAGGCAAAAGCTAAATCACTTCTTACTCAAGCTGAATCACGCGGGCGTAAATATATTGAAGCAGCAGAAAGTGATGCCTCAGATATTATCTCTCAAGCAAATTCTGAAGCTGAAGATCTTCTTACCAGCAAAAAGCGTGAGGGCGGGGCAATCACTGCTAATGCTAAGAAAGAGGCAGATCGCTTAGTTCTTGAAGCAAGTACGGAAGTTTCAGAGTATAGAAACTGGCTTACTGGAGTTATTTCAGAGGCAGAGCGCTTATATCGAATTCAGAGTCAGTCACTTGATTCAGCAGAAAATGCGATTTCTCAATCTAGACAAAGACTTGAGAGCGCATTTAATCGACTAGCAGAGCTACAGAAGCAGGTTGTCTCAGCAATTTCTCCAGATGGCACGCCAAGTGCTGACGCCAAAGTAGCTGCAAAGATTAGCGCTGCAAAAAATGGTGAAGCCAAGAGCGCAGCAAAGAAAGCTCCAGGTAAGAAGAGCGCAACTAAGAAACGTCGGTGATGTCTTCTAGTACTCGCTACATCCACTCAGTTGATGGCCTTCGCGCCGTTGCAGTTCTGGCAGTTCTTCTCTATCACCTAGGCATTGATTGGATTCCAGGTGGTTTTCTTGGAGTCGACCTTTTCTTTGTCATCTCAGGCTATGTAATAACTGGACTAATTCTTGATTCGATAGATAGATCTGGAAATTTTGATTTAAGGGCCTTTTATTTAAGTCGAGTTAGAAGACTTCTCCCGGCTCTAGTTGCAATGATTATCTTCACCCTTCTCTTTATTGGCGTTTATGCCCCAGAGACTGTTAGAAGATTTGTCTCTGATATTGGCTATGTCTTATCAGGATCTATGAACTGGGCCCTAGTTGCAAGGCAGCAAGATTATTTTGAAAGTATTGGCCGCCCTCCGCTCTTGCAGCACACCTGGTCGCTAGCAGTTGAGGCGCAGTTTTATCTGCTCTGGCCACTAGTTCTACTTTTCATCTTGAAGTATTTCGGCAAAAAGAGAGTCTCAATTGTCGCTCTTGCAATCGCTATTGCATCAGGGGTAGCCCTATTTGCCTACTCAGTGCAGATTGATACTAAAGCATCGGCAATTAGCCATGTTTACTTTGGAACTGATACTCACTCTATTGGATTATTCCTTGGCTCCGCCCTGGCTGTTAGTTGGAAACCGGCAAATCTAACTAGAGAGATAAGTAAGAGAGCCCAGGATTTTATCGATTTAATTGGTGTATTTGGTTTACTAGGGCTACTTGGAACATTTCTCTTCATCAATGAAAGTGATCCGACGCTCTATCGAATTGCATTCCCGCTATCTGCGCTATTTGGATGCGCCACTTTAATCTCGGTTGTTCATCCCGCTTCCAGATTTGCGCCAATACTTAGCACTAAAGCACTAATTTGGATCGGTGAGAGATCCTATGGAATCTATCTCTGGCACTGGATTGTCTTTCAATTAACCAGACCATCACTTGATTTAGTCGGAGATGATTGGGCTCTCTATGCTTTAAGAGTATTGATTGTATTTGCCCTTGCCGATATCTCGCTTCGCTATATCGAGATACCAGTAAGACGTGGATATTTCGAACTCTGGTTCCGCGGAATGAAATATCGCACCAAATCAGTGCGCATTAGACAGAAACTCTCAACGCTACTAACTGTAATTGCCTTACTCGGCGCAACAACACTCGTTGCAAATGATGGAATAAGAAAAGCAGATGAGATTGCAGCGCAAGAGAAATTGGTAGTAGAGGTCGAAGAGCCCGTTGATCAAGTAATCACCAACCCTGATAGCCCAGGGCTCTGGGTCACAGGAGATTCGGTGATTCTTGGAATCAGAAATGTTCTAGCTCAATTTGAGCGAATTGAATTAATAAATGCCAGAGTTGGCAGACAAATTGGCGAGCTAATTGAAGTTGCAAGAACTGATCAACAATTCGTTGGCGCATCGCCGGTAGTACTAAACCTAGGAAATAACAATCGCTTGGTGGAGAGCGATGTTGTAGAGCTAATGGAAATAGTTAAGAATCAGCCAAAAATCATTGTAGTAAATACCGCTGTTCCAAGATCTTGGAAGAGTGAAAATAATGCTCTGATTAAAAGTGTTCTTGCTCGTTATCCCAATACCATTCTGGTTGATTGGGATGCTATCTCAGCAAATAATCCAGAGTTCTTTGCCTCCGATGGTGTTCATCTAAATCCGCCAGGAGTTAATGCTTATGTCTCTGCAATTCGCGAAGTTTTACAGAAATAAAAAAGACCGCACCTTTTTCTCTTAGGGGCGGTCTCTTTTAGTAATTTAATTAATTCTGATACTTGCCCTTTAGTGAGAACTTAGCAGCATCTACTTTTGTTCCATCTGAATAGACAGATTGGAGTAAGAACTGGGTTCCACCTTCATCACTTGCAAGCGCGATATCAAATGAGAGTTGATCTGCTCCAACTGTTGAAACTTCAACAAAATCAACGGCGTTATAGGAGACAGATACGGCATAACCAGTTAGACCATCAGTTGCAGCAGATGCCTTCCAGCGAAGAGTTACTCCACCAGATGCATTTCTAATTGCAACAAAACCAGTAGGGGCCTCATATGCTGTGATCGCAGGCTCTTCGCTCTCACTCTCTGATGGCTCTGCGCTTGGCTCCTCAGAGACTGTCTCAGTTGGAGTTGGAGTTGGCATTGCGTCATCATCATCACTTGAAGAGTTGGTTAGTGCAAAGATTGCAAGAAGAACAACTCCTGCAATAACTAGAAATAGAACGTTATTTGATTTCTTTGCTGGCGCTTGAGCAGTTGGGGCGCTCGCACTCTTTGCTGGAGCCGGTGTTGATGAAACTGAAGTTGTTCCTCTTGATGGAACAGGTGGAATAACTATCTTTGAAAGATCACTTCTTGAACTAGTCTTCTTAGCACTTCTCTTTGCAGGGCGCTTAGCAGCCGCTTTCTTTGGCTTTACCTTGCCTGCCTTCTTAACAACTCTCTTCGCAGCTTTCTTTGCTGGACGCTTTGCTGCGCGCTTTGCAGGGGCCTTCTTTACGCGCCGCTTTGCAGAAGCTTTCTTCTTTGCCGCCACTATTACTCCTTCGCTCTAAAACTTCGCGCACTTGCTCTTAGTTATCTAACTAGGAGCGCGCTTTTCTATTCCAAGCCTACCTGCGAGTGTGCACTTTCAACGGCTATGAAAGGGAGAGAAAAGGTGAAATTTTAGGAGCGATTTGCGCTAGAGCTTTGCCTCTATGGCTAATGGAATCCTTCATCTCAGGGCTCATCTGCGCAGTTGTGATGTTAAAGCCCGCTGGTTGAAATATTGGGTCATAGCCAAAACCTTGATCTCCGCTGGGGCTAAAAATTATCTGACCGGCCACCTCACCCCTTGAAATAATGCTCTGGCCATCGGGCCTGGTAAGTGCCAAGACTGCGATAAATGATGCAGATCTATCACTTATCCCATCCAACAGCCTTAATACCTTGGCATTGTTTGCCGCATCATCGCCATGAACCCCGCTATAGCGAGCCGAGAAGATTCCAGGTTCACCATTAAGGCAATCTATTGCTAGTCCGCTGTCATCGGCTAAGGCAGCAAGGCCTGAGAGCTTAGTGACAGTACTTGCTTTTAGCAGAGCGTTCTCTTCAAAACTATTTCCTGTCTCTTCAATATCGCCAATATCTAGATCTGCCATAGAGATAAGTGAAATCTCTGGGGCATGGATTTTTAGCATCCGCTCAACCTCTAATACCTTGCCTCTATTTCTAGTTGCTAGTACTAGAGTTTTTTTCATCTTTCGACTTTAAATACTATTTAGCGAGGGCTTGAGCCTGAAGCGCTGCAATCTGCTTACAACCATTTGCTCCAAGATCTAATAATTTATCA
>Ga0247835_1004617_pt1 | contig 11834 bp, 9 predicted proteins | sample LaCtaG_3_FD_189912 | JGI IMG/M metagenome (GOLD analysis project Ga0247835, IMG submission 189912) | Freshwater microbial communities from meromictic Lake La Cruz, Castile-La Mancha, Spain - LaCruzMarch2015_13.5m | ecosystem: Environmental > Aquatic > Freshwater > Lake | place: Spain: Castile-La... | reverse complement strand
TGGAAACGGCCGGCGACCTCACCTCCGGCATGCTGGTGATCGACCGACGGCAGGTCCGCCAGCAGCGGCCGAATGCCGACATGTTCATCAACTGCGACGTGCCGGCGGTGAAGGACTGCATTCTCCGATCACTCGCCACCGCCGCCGCGACATGAATCTTCAGTCGGTCCTGGTTTGGCCGCCACGGAGGACACGGACACGATGCAATCTTGCCGCCACGAGGCGGGACACGGACACGATGCAATCGTGCCGCCACGGGGCGGGACACGGACACGATGCAATCGTGCCGCCACGGGGGACACGCCGCGCTTGTTGCGCGTGGTTACTGCCCCTCGAACTGCTCGCGGCTGGCAACCGGCATCTTGAGAGTGATCCGCTCGCCGTGGCGAAATACGGTGAGCGTGACCGTGGTGGTGGTGGGCGTCACGCTCACTAGGCTCACCAGATGGTCGTCATCTTCGATCGCGACGCCATCCACCGTCAGGATCACGTCGTCGGCCTGTATGCCCGCGACATCGGCGGGGGAGCCCTTCGTGACTGCCGATACGTGCGCTCCGACGGCCCGCACCATGCCCAGCCGATACGCCACCTTCTGCGTGAAGACCCGGTCGAGCGTGACGCCCAAATACGCCCGCGATACCGAGCCCGTCTCGACCAGTTGCCGGGTCACGAACATCACCATCGAGATCGGGATCGCGAAACCGATCCCCTCGCTGCCACCGGAGTTGCTGGCAATGGCCGTGTTGAGACCGACGACTTCTCCCCGCAGGTTGACCAGCGGGCCACCGCTGTTGCCCGGATTGATCGCGGCGTCGGTCTGGATGAAGTCCTGGAACTTCACGCCCCCCTCACCCAGATCGAGATCGCGGCGGCCCTTTGCCGAAACAATGCCGAGCGTCACCGAATGTGACAGGCCGAACGGACTGCCGATCGCCAGCACCGTGTCGCCGATCTGCAGGGGATCGCCATTTGCGAGGCGGGCCGTCTCGAGATCATCGCCCTCGATCTCCATGACAGCGATATCGGTCAGCGGGTCAGACCAGAGCCGTGTCGGCCGGATCTCCCGGCCGCCATCGAGACGGATTGTGATGTTGTCGAGTTCCGCGCGGTTGACGACGTGACGGTTGGTAATCACCACCGTTCGCCCCGCGACCGTCGCGATCACGCCCGATCCCGCCTCGTCTTCGCTCGCCTTGCCATTCTTGGGCCGCAGTGCCGGCTTCTTGGCATCGATGTGAACGACCGTGGGCTTGAGCAACTGCGCGAGCCGACGGAGTTGGGCGCCCTGCCGTTCGAGCCCCTCGGCGTCGCGTGCCACCTGTTCGTAGAGCTTGTCACGGTCTGCGGTCGACAGTCGGGCCTCCCGCATGGGATCGATTCGTCCGTTGCTCCCGGCCGCCGGCCGCTCGATCGGGGCGAGCCGAACGGGTGGCTCCGACCGGACTGTCGCCGCCGCGCCGGTCGGGGGCTCGTCGGCGACAGAGCCGTGCATGGCCCCGAGCATCGCAGCTGTGGTCAGCGAGAAAACAAAGACTCTGGTCACGCTGGGAACAGCAGACATGATGAAACGCTCGTTCGTGGGCCAGGATCAATCGGCATGTCGATCCGACGAGCGACAGCATAACGGAATCGACGACAGCCTTCAGAACTCAAGATCGCCGGTGACTGTTTCCTCAGCCCGTTCCTCAGGGTTTTCATGCCCAGCCCCGCCCACCGACCCCGACCGCTCCAGCTCCCGCTGGCAGTCGATGCACATGGTGGCATAGGGCAGGGCATTGAGGCGGGCGAGGGGAATCTTGCCGTTGCAGACCTCGCAGGAGCCGTATTTGCCGGCACGCATCCGCTCGAGCGCGTTTTCGATATTGGCCAGTTCCCGGCTCTCCACCTCGGCGAGCTGCGAGCTGATCTCATCTTGGGTCGAGTCGTAGGCGGCATCGATCACGTCGCCCGGCGATTCGCTCCGGAGGTCCTTGAGCAGCGAAAGGTCGCCGGCAAGCGCGCTCCGCAATGCATCGCGGCGGCGGACGAGAATCGCCCGCAGGTTCACCAGTGAATCTTTTCGTGCCATGGGTGTTGCTCCTCTCCCAGTTCTGCGGCCTCACAAAAACCATTGAAAACCGGGCCGTCAAAAACCGGGTTGCAACCAATACTACGGGTCGCCTACCGAGTTGGTTCGTTCCCCGTCCCCACCACCCTCATTTTGCGAACATCGGCCGAAAGGCGACCGAAAATGCAGGAAAAATCGACCGTGACAGTTGGATCGACCCCCGCCGGGAAAATAAAGCACGGGAAACAGCCCGGCAGGCTGGCTTTTTGCCAGTCGCGGTCAGCGTTCGGGCGACGCAAAGCACCAGACCGTGCCGTCGTCGGAGGCGATCACGACATGCCCCGCCGCCACCGCAGCCCCGGCTGAAAAGCCCCCGCCGGCGTCGAATTCCCAAGCGGTTTCACCCGTTGCGACGTCGAGGGCCGCGATCTTTCCCGCACTGTCGGCCACGATCGTCACAGGCCCGCCCTCTTTGGTGGCGGCCACGATCGGTGACGCATCGACCTTCCCCCGCATGGGGTGTCGCCATTGCTGCACGCCATCGACGATCGAGAATGCCTCGACCGCCTTGCCACGCGAACCCACGATGACGAGGCCTTCGACGATCGCCGCGCTCGAGCGGTAGGACTGGCCGTTGGCGGCCGCCTGAACCCTCCAGGCAACGTCGGCTTTCAGGAAATCGATCGCGAAGAATCCGCCCCCCTCCGTGCCGAAAAACACCCGATCGCCTGCTGCGGCGGGCGTGGTGCCCGTCGGTCCATCGATCGGCACGGCCGCCTTCTCCTCGCCACTCTGGGCGTCGATCACGTGCAGTTTGCCGTCGCACCCTGCCAGAAACACCCGGTCGCCAGCGGCGGAGCGGGCCACCGTTGGCGAACAGCGGATCTGATCGGCGATCGAATGCTTCCAGAGCAGCATGCCATCAGCCAACCGTAGGCTCGAGAGCGATGCGTCTTGCGAGCCGACGAGCACCCGCCCCCCCTCGCCACCGCCGCCGAGGATTGTCGGGCCGCCCGAGATCTCCCCCTCGGTTTCGTATTCCCACACCACCGCGCCGGTGGCGCGGTCGAACGCCCGCACCACGCCTGTGTCGTCTCCCGCCACCACGAGCGGCGCCGCGGGATCGAGCGACACGGCTGCCGCCGAAGAAAACCCGGCCGCCTCGGCCTTGAACGACCAGAGCGTTGCGCCGGTCTCGAGATGCAGCGCGGAGAAGGTGCCGTCCAGATCGCCGAGAAAGATCGTGCCACCGACGATCACCGGCACGGCACCGAAGGCGGTTTTTTCGAAACTGCGGTGCCACTTCTCGTCGAGCGGCAGTCTGAGCACCGCCGCCGAACGGCCGGTGCCGGCAGCGCAGCCGCGAGCCAGCGGCCACGCATCGGCCGGGGCCGCATCATCGGCGGCTGCGAAGCAAGGCATCATGGTCGAGAGCATGATCGACAGCATGATGAAGCGGGCGACGTGGCGTTCCAGACCAGACTGGATACTCTGGCTTGTCCTTTTCATCGGGCGGCCTCGTAGAGGCGGGCGAGGTCATCAACGCCGACGGTCCGCGGGTTGAATCCGGCGGTCCATTGGGTCGCAGCGGCGGCGGCCAACGCAGGGATATCGGGCGTGATGATCCCTAGTTCCGCGAGCGAACCGGCCAGCCGCCCGCGGTCGAGCAGGCCGGCAACCCAGTCTGCGATCCGTTCCGCCGCAGGCCTGCCGGTGGCCATTCCCACGTCGTCGAGATCAGCCGCGAGTTCGGCATAGCGGTATTCGGATGCCGCGGCGTTGAACCGCACGACATGGGGCAGCATCAGACCGACTGCCTGACCGTGCACCACCGAATGGGTTGCGGTGAGCGGATTGGCGAGTGCATGGGCCGCCCCCAGCATGGCGTTTTCGATGGCGAGGCCGGCCCAGGCGGCGCCGAGTTGCACGGCCTCGCGGGCGGCCACGTCGGCGGCATCGGCAAAGACGCGGGGCAGGTTTCCTGCGAGGAGCCGCCAGGCCTGTCGCGAGAAGAGTCGGGAGGCCGGCGTCGCGGCCCGGCTGACATGGCTCTCGAGCGCATGCGACAGGGCATCGATGCCCGTGAGCACGGTCACTCTGGGCGGTTGCGTGAGGGTGAGGGCGACGTCGAGGATCGCCGCGCGGAAGGCGGCCCGGGTGTCGCCACAGGCCATTTTCATGCCTGTCGATGGGTCGCTGATCAGTGCGAACGACTGCGTCTCACTGCCGGTGCCTGCCGTCGTCGGCACGGCGATCGAGGGGAGCATCGGCCCGGTGGCCTTGCCACGGCCGTGGTAGTCGTGCATCCGGCCGCCGCACGACAGTAGAAAGTTGATTCCCTTGGCACAGTCCATCGAGCTACCGCCGCCGAGGCCGACGATCAGGTCGGGGCGAAAATCCCTCGCGACGGCCGTGCCGGCCTCGACCTGCGCGGTCGTCGGGTTTTCCCCAAACTGGTCGAAGACGGCCGTGTCGATGCCCGCCGACGCCAGTGCATCGAGGCCGGCAGCCGTGTGGCCCGCCCGCACCACCCCCGGATCACTCGCGACGAGCACCCGCGTCGCGGCGAATTCCCGGGCGAGTGTGCCCAGGCGGGTCACCGTGCCGCGGCCCACCACGAGCCGTGTGGCGGCGCGGAATTCAAACGCGACGGGTGCGTCCTGTTGCGTCACGGGGCCGACTCGTTTCAGGATGCCGCGACTGCCGTTTCTGCCGGCAGTTGCACCGCCCGCGACCGGTACAGGAAGTCGATGATGTTGCCCTCGTGCGGCTGCATCCAGTCGAGCTTCGTCGTGGGAATGGGACCGAGGTTGAGCCGGTCGATGGCGGTGCAGTCGATGAGCGCCGACTGGAATGCCGGATCCTCGCTGATCGCCGTGCAGACGAGCGTGGGGCCGATTTTCTCGAGCATCGCCGCCTGGGGGCACTCCACCACGCTCACGAACGGAAACATGTATTCAGCCTTGGCGATCTCGGGCTCCGGCGATGTGCAGTGGGCCACCACGGGACGCAACCAGCCGCACCGTTCCCCTTCCACGAGACGACTGCCGTAGGCGGCGGTCATATGCGAGACGCCGGGGGCTGCGAGCCCCGCCTCGATCTGACCCCAGATCGCCTTGGCTGCGCCGGGGATCGTGAAGGCGGCGAGTTTCGCGTCGGGGTCCTGCGGCGGCTTGACATCGATCGGACCGAGCCGCTCGGCGAGGGCGGCGGCAATCTCCTTCGTATGACGGCTGGCATAGATCGCCGAAGCGTTGATGCAGCCGCGGCCGCTGTTGATCGCCACGCTTTCGGCCATCACGTCGAGATGTCGCTCCCAGTCGTCAACGCAGTCGTCACCGAGGATGAACTTTGAAAATCCCGGCCCATGCACCTGCACGCCTGGATTCGCCCGGTATTGATCGACCGTCTTGGCGCTGCCGAAGATCATGCTTCGTCGGCAGGCATTCAGGATCGCGGCGCCCACGTCGGTCGGGCCCGGATAGAGGCTGATCGCCTCCGACGGGATGCCCGCCTCGATCATGGCGGCTGCCATGCGATAGGGGGTCCACGGTTCCTGGCTGCCCGGCCTCATCACCAGGCCGACGCCCAGCGCGATCACAGGGAGCCAGAGGGTGTGGACGCCCGGGGAGTTGCTCGGCAGCACGAGGCCGAGCACCGGCGACTGTGCCTGGTAGCTCACGACCACGCCGCGGTGCTCGGTTCCGAAGCCCTTCCAGAGGATCTCCGGGGACAGACCGCGGGAAAGGGCATCGAGCATGCGGTCCATATTGGCGAGCACAAACATGTTTTTCTGCATGTTGGCCCGGCAGAGCGACTCCGGCAGGCCGGTGGTGGCCGACTGCTGCTTGACGAAGTCTTCCGGTGACTGCTTCGTATCGCCGACGGTGAGCGTGCCGTGGGCGTAGAGATTGCCAGCCGTCTGGAGCCGCTCGACGATCTCCTCGGGATCGACGGCCAAGAGTGCCGCGCGGGCCTTCCCGGCCTTTTGCAGGTCGCGGCCGACGATCGCGCCGCCTACCTGGCTGACCTCGGCGACCTTTTCGCCGGTGAGGAAGTGGACCAGCGTGTCGCGTTCGAGCGATTCGTAGGGCTTGCCGAAACGATAGGCGGGCAAATGCATCAGTAGACTCCTACGGTGGTGGATGCGGCGAGGGCACGGAACGGACGCACGCCGCTGATGCCGTCCCACGGGTAGTGAACATAGGGGAGTTCCCGTTCCCCCTCATCTCGCTCCAGAAATCCCGGGATGAACGTCTCCTGGGTGAGCGTGGTGAGGCGGACGCGGCCGGTGCCGCCGTAGGGAACGACAGCATTCGTGTCATCGAAGTCGACGACCTCGATCACGGCCCGTGGTTGCGGGGCGTAGTAGGCGATCGTGTAGCCGTCGGCGGGCACGACCGGCCGTGAGGCGGCCAGGCCCATCAGCGTGTTGCCGTAGGTCGGGGTCATGTAGGCTCCGTCGAGTAATTCCTCCACGGCGAACCTCGTCCACTGTGGTGTGAACTCGGTGCCGCCGGAGAAAATCCCGGTGATGCCCGCCTTGCGGAGCGTGGTGCCCTTCTTTTCGAGGGCCAACGCCAGGGATTCAAGCAGCTTCGGCGTGGTGAACAGGCAGCGGATGTCGTGGCCGGCTTCGAGGATCGTGATGGCCTGATCGATGCAGTGCTGCTTGTAGGCCTCGAGGTGTTCCATCCAGCCCTTCTGGATGAGTTTGATCACCCAGCGCGGGTCGAGGTCGACGCAGAAGCAGATGCCGCCGCGGTACTGGGCGAGGTGCTCGATCGAGAGGCGGAGCCGGCGGGGACCGCTGGGGCCGAGCATCAGCCAGTTGGCGCCCCGCGGAAAATATTCATCGGGCAGCGTGTCGCTGAACTGCTCGTAATCGGTGCGGAAGTCGCGGTGGTTGACGCGGGACTTCGGCACACCGGTCGTGCCCCCGGTCTCGAACACGAACATCGGCTTGTCGGCCAGGCCCTTCGGCACCCAGCGACGGACGGGGCCCCCGCGGAGCCACTCATCCTCAAACGGTGGAAACTTCTTCAGGTCTTCGTAGCACTTCACGTCCTTGAGGGGATCGAAAGACAGCGAGGCCGCGTAGTCGAGCCAGAAGGGGCAGCCGGTGGAGGGATGAAAATGCCAGGCCATCGTCTCCACGGTGTGAGCGTCGAGCCGGGCCCGGGCCGCGGCTACGGCCGCGGCATCGGCCACTGCGAAGACCGGTGGTGTGCCAGCGACGGCAGGGGCGGCGGGATGAGAACCGATTGAAGATGCCATGGTGGTTTCCGAAGAGGGTGTGAGCAGAGGGTGTGCCAGAGACAAATCTGATGTGTGAATGCGAGGCGGAAAGCCCGACAGGGAGACGGCACGCGGACGCAGAGCCGCGTTGCGGGGCCAGGAAGCACCGCTAGCTTTCCGTCGGTTTTTCAGCCGGCGGCTGCGGTGGCTGGGCACCCAGTTGCGACAGGAGTTGCAGCACGCCGTTGAAGTGGGCAAGCCGCGGGCCGAAGCGATCGAGAAAGTCGCCGAGGGCGTAGTCGCTGTCGGAGAAGCTCTCGGCGTTTTCGTAGGCCTCGGTGGCGATATTCGAGAGAAACTCGGCATGGACTTTCGCGAGCGACTCCGCGGCATGGCGGCAGGCCGTGGCCAGTTTCGGGTTGGCCTCCTTCCATGCCTTGAGCTCAGCGTTGCGTTGACGCTGTTGGAGCGAGACCTGGTTCACCAGTTCGGCGAGTAATTCACACGAACGGTGCTGCAATACGACCATGTCGCGGAGCAGCCGGCTGGTCTCCGAAGCATCGGCCGTCGGCGCCGGAGAGGGGACCGTCGAGCTGATCGTGGAGGCCGAGATGTCGAGCTGCGTGCAGACCGGCGGAACGTCGTTCATGAGTGCTCTCGCGGCGGAAGGGCCCAAACGCTGCATTATCTTAGGCAGCATGCGGGTTCTTTTCCACGCGGCGGCATTTTCGGGCGGTGTGACCGTCAGGGTTTCCCCAGCTTCCGCGCCGCGGGCTGGGCCGACCGGGATGCGGGAGGCCTGCAGGCTGCCGCTCAAGTGGACGGGTGGGATGCCCGATGGTTGGTTCGGAAGGGGTTGGACGCAGGGACGCGGCCGGCCGGTCTGGGCGGAGGGATCGAACGCAGCATGGAGCAGAAGTCGACCGAGACAGCGGGCGGGCCGGGAGCAGGGCCGCGGGCCTACGGGTTTCTCACGGCGGTGGAGTCGGGATCGCATGGCGTCTTCGGCGGCTACCTGCTGGTCGACCCGCTGGGGCGGCCGCTCGAATTCCACTGCACGGCGCCTGTGAAGGTGTCGCGGGCCCAGCAGATCCTGTTCGGCTCCACGCTGCAGGCGCACCTGCACGGCCAGCAGATCGGCGGCACCCTCCTGGCCGAGGGCACCATAACGCCCGATCTGGTGCTGACGGATCTCGAGGCGATGCTGCACGTGCGGAGCCACACGAAACTGCCTGTTGCACTGGTCCGAAGCGGGGCCGCTAGCCCGCTGGGCGGCAGCAGCTTTCTGGTGGGCAACACGAGCGTGAGTCCGCATGCCAACGATTGCGGTCGCGGGGCAGAGTTGCAGGAGAGGCTGGCGGAACTCGCGGCCACCGTCGATCTCTGTGAACCGTTCGAACGGATCCGGGCTGCCATTGACGAGGCCCAGCGGCACTGACTCGGCATGTGTCCGGGGATGTCGGCAGGTCGCGTCGAAGGCGGGCCCGAAGATCGCCGAGGAGTCTTTTGATGACAGCAGATTCGAGGGAAGCCCGGCCTGTGCATTCGTGGGTGGGGTCTGCACTGATGCTCCCATCGGTTACGGTCGCCGATCGCGTCGATCTCCAGATCGCCCCACCGCGTGCGCTGCGATTCCCGATCGAAGCCCCGCGGCCCGTCGTCACGAAGGTCGGCCTGGTCGATCCACGGCCCGCCGTGCGGAGTTTCCGGTTTCAGCCGTCGTTCGCCCCGCCCGCGGCCGCGTCGAAGCCGGCGTCGAAACCGCTGCCATTTCCCGCGGCGGTCTCGCTCGAGGCGATGCCCGGGCAGGGAGGGCCAGACGCCGCGGCAGTCGCCGATGCGACGCCACCGGCCCCGAAGCGGACGCGGATCGCCCCGCCGGCGGATGTCGTCAAGCTCTCGGAGCGGTTTTTCTATCTTCTGCAGCCGGACCTCGAGACGATCCTCGAGACCAGCAGTCTGGAATTTCCCCGGCAGCCGTTTCCCTTCCAGTTTGATGGCATGGCGTTTCTCATGCCGCGGCATGGCGCGGTGCTGGCCGACGAGATGGGGCTGGGCAAGTCGATGCAGGCGATCTCGTCGATCAGGCTGCTCGTGCGGTCTGGCGAGGCCCACCGCGTGCTCGTGGTCTGCCCAAAGGGGCTCGTCAGCAACTGGACCCGGGAACTCGCCGATTGGGCACCGGAGATCCTGGTCGCCGTGATCGAGGGAGACCAGCAGCGGCGGCGGTGGCAATGGTCCCTCGCCGACGTGCCGGTGAAGGTCGCCAACTACGAGGTGCTCGTCCGTGACCGTGACCTGATCGCGGAACTCGGGCTGTCGTTTGATCTGATGGTGCTTGACGAGGCGCAGCGGATCAAAAACAGGGCGAGCCAGACGAGCGAGGCGGTGCGGTCGGTGCCGCGTCGTCGCAGCTGGGCCCTCACTGGCACGCCCGTTGAAAACAGTGCCGACGATCTGGTCGGTGTCTTCGAATTCATCGCGCCGGGGCATCTGAACGAGCGGATGTCGCCCAGGGCGATGGGGGCTGCCGCGGCGGACCACGTGCTCCGCCGAACGAAGGACAAGGTGCTCAAGGACATGCCCCCCCGGCTCAACCGCGACGAGCGAATCGAGCTCACGGCGGAGCAGCGGGAGACCTACCGTCGGGCGGAGGAGGAGGGGGTGTTGCGGCTCTCCGCGCTCGGGGAGGAGGCGACGATCCAAAACGTTTTCGAACTGGTACTCCGGCTCAAGCAGATCTGCAATTTCGACACATTCACGGGGGACAGTGCGAAGCTCGAGTGCCTTGAGGCCGACCTCGAGGAGATTCATGCCAGCGGCAAGAAGGCGCTCGTCTTCAGCCAGTGGGTGCAGACGCTCGGCCGGATCCGCGACAGGCTGTCACGGTTTGGTGCACTGGAATACCACGGCGGCATGTCGACGGCGGCCCGCGACGAGGCGATCCGCCTCTTCAAACACGAGAAAAAGCATTCCGTGCTGCTGCTTTCCTACGGAGCGGGCGCCGTGGGCCTGAACCTACAGTTTTCAGAGTATGTGTTTCTCTTCGACCGCTGGTGGAATCCGGCGGTGGAGGACCAGGCGATCAACCGGGCCCACCGAATCGGGGCCGCCGGTGCGGTGACCGTCACCCGGTTTCTCTCCGCGAACACGATCGAGGAGCGGATTGACGAGGTGCTCAGGCGGAAACGGGATCTTTCCGACTTGATCCTGTCGCAGGCGGAGGCGCCGGCCACCAGCGGCCTGACGCAGGACGACATCTTTGCGCTTTTCAAGCTCGCGCCGCCGCGGCCGGCGGTGTCGCTCCGGGCTGCGGCCTGACGTCGCTCGGCTGCTTGTCGCAAAGATTTTGCTGGGCGACAGGTTTCCAGCGTGTCGTGGAGAAAGCGTGCAGCGTTCAGGCATCGCCTGCCGCAACCGTGACGAACGATGTGCTCCAGGCGGTGAAGTTTCGCGGGCCCAGTGTGGGCGCGGTCGACTCATACGGCTGACACATGATCCTCGCGGACTCCTTGAACGGTCGCGCGGGTGGATGATCCCGATCGGTGTTCTCCGGCTGAGCACTAGGGCTAGCCTCAAGTGTCGCGTGTCGATTACGTCAAACCCATTCCCTCTAGTCAAGGAACATAGCCACTCGTAGGTGGGGGTGCATTTCTCTTCGGCCGATGGTTTTTTGAGATGCAGTGGGCTGGAAAAGGTTGCTTTCCAGGAGTGGGGTAAGATGCAACGCCGTGGCGACCTGTGACGGGCCTCGGTTTCCGTTCCAGTCCTCGCCTTCATCCGGACTGCGATCTCGATCAAGCACCATCAAGTACCGATCAAGTACCGATTCCTCATGCCATCCCGCTATGACTACGACGTGATCGTGATCGGGGCCGGCCATGCCGGCGTGGAGGCGGCCTGTGCAGCCGCCAGGCTGGGGGCCCGCACCGCGCTGCTCACAAGCAACTGCGACACCGTCGGCCAGATGAGCTGCAATCCGGCCATTGGCGGCGTGGGAAAGGGGCAGTTGGTCCGCGAGGTCGATGCCCTCGGCGGCGTCATGGCCCGCGCGATCGACGCCACGGGTATCCAGTTCCGCACGCTCAACCGCTCCAAGGGACCGGCCATGCACGGTCCCCGCGCACAGGCCGACAAGAAGCTCTACCAGATGGAGGTGAAGCGGATTGTCGAGGAGACCGATGGCCTCGATCTACGGCAGGAGACGGTCGATGATCTGATCGTCGAGGAGACGACGGGCGCGGGCATGCCTTCGTACCGGATCACGGGCGTCCGTGTCCGGGGCGATGCGGAGTATCGCGCGGCGTCGGTCGTCCTCACGACCGGCACCTTCCTGCAGGCGGTGATGCATACCGGAGAAGCACGGGTTCCCGGCGGCAGGGCAGGGGAGGGGACAACGTCGGGCGTGAGCCAGGCGCTTGTCCGGTGTGGTCTCCGGATCGATCGCTTCAAGACGGGCACGCCCTGCCGGCTGTCAGCGCGATCGATCGACTTTTCCCAGCTCGAAGTGCAGGCGGGCGACCCGCGGCCCCAGCCGTTCTCGTTTTTG
>Ga0247835_1004613_pt1 | contig 11845 bp, 10 predicted proteins | sample LaCtaG_3_FD_189912 | JGI IMG/M metagenome (GOLD analysis project Ga0247835, IMG submission 189912) | Freshwater microbial communities from meromictic Lake La Cruz, Castile-La Mancha, Spain - LaCruzMarch2015_13.5m | ecosystem: Environmental > Aquatic > Freshwater > Lake | place: Spain: Castile-La... | reverse complement strand
GAAATCCACAAACGCTTTCATTGGCAAAACAATTAGGGGCCAGTGCAACATCACAAGATTTTGAAGAAGTTGAAGGCGGATTTGATGCAGTAATTGATTGCACTTTTGATAAGGATGTTCCAAGTAAAGCTGTGAAATACGTTGAACTTGGTGGCAGAGTTGTTTATATTGGAATTTCAGGTGTGCCAAGTTTGATTGACACCAGAGATTTAGTTTTGAAAGATGTCACTGCGGTTGGAATTTTGTCAGCATCTCCTGGCTTAGAAGGAACCATTGATATTTATGGCAGTGGCAAAGTAGATCCAACGCCAATAGTTGCTGCCACTGTGGGATTAAAAGAAACATCCGATGTATTAGCGGGTAAAAGGCCAGCAAATGCTGGTGTTGGTCCAAAGATTCATATTGATCCGCGAAAGGATTGAACACAAGATGAGTGATTTTAAAGATTTAGTAGCAATTGTTACTGGTGGAGCAAGTGGCATCGGAGAAGCAACAGCAAAATTAATTCAATCACGTGGTGGAAAAGTATTTATTTTTGATAGAAATCAACCAACAAACCCAATTAATGGAGTTACTTATTTAATTTGCGACATAACAAATAGAGAAGATGTTAATAAGTCAGTGGCTGATGTAGCTAAAAACGGTTTAGATATTTTGGTTAATAACGCGGGCATTGGTGCCATTGGAGATGTCACAGCGGGCGATGATGCTGAATGGCACAAAGTATTGGACGTAAACGTAGTAGGAACAGCTCGAATGAGTGCTGCAGCTATTCCATTTTTAAGAAAATCAAAGAATGCAGCAATAGTTAACGTTTCATCAATTGTGGCAACAGATGGTTTTCCACAACGCGCTATTTATTCAGCATCTAAGGGTGCTGTTCATTCGTTGACTCTTGCTATGGCTGCAGATCACATTAGAGAAGGAATAAGAATTAATTGCGTAGTTCCAGCAACTGCTGATACTCCTTGGGTGGGAAGACTGCTTGATCAAGCCTCGGATGCAAAAGCTATGAAAGAAGCATTAATTGCAAGACAACCCATGGGAAGACTAGTTACTGCTGAAGAAATTGCCCATGCAATTTGTTATTTAGCTTCACCTCTTTCTTCTTCCACAACTGGAATTGGTTTAAATGTTGATGGCGGAGTTGGTGGATTAAGAGTCCCACCTAAATAAATGATTTCAGTTGAAGTATTTGATGATCGTCGTTGCTGGTTAGGAGAAGGTCCCACAGCAACTGGGGAAAACAATAACCATGTGCAATGGGTTGATATTTTAAACGGCAAAGTCTTAAGTAAAAATATTGAAACAAGTGAAACTACTGAATACAAATTAGATGATCATGTTGGTTTTGCAATTCCTAGACCCAGTAAGGGAGATGTCTTAGGTACAGCTAATGGTCCTGTTTTAAGAAATACAGATGGAGAAATTACAAAACTTCCTGGTCGAGAAACAGACAAGGCTAAATCCCGCTGGAACGATGCCAAAGTTTCCTACACTGGAGATTTATTCTTGGGGACTCTTTCTTATGATCTTGTGCCCAAAGCAAGTGGTCTTTATCGAATATCTAAAGATGGCAGTGAAATAAAGAAAATAATTAGTGAAGTAACGCTGGCTAATGGACTTGATTGGTCTGTGGATAACCAAACCTTTTACTTCATCGACTCTCTTGAGCATTGTGTTGATGCGTTTTCCTACGACGGTAAAGAAATCACCGATAGAAGAACAATTATCAAATTTAATGAAAATGAGATTCCTGATGGAATGTGTGTGGATAGTGAAGATGGTCTGTGGATCGCCTTTTGGGATGGATCTGAAGTTAGAAGATATGACGAGAAATACAAGATCAGTGAAAGAATTGGACTGCCTGTTTCTTACACAACCTCATGTGCTTTTGCCGGCAAAAATCTAGATCAGCTAGTGATAACTACAGCCCATAACAACGAAACGGGAAAGCATCCTCAATCTGGGATGACATTTATTTGCCATCCAGGTATCAAAGGTAAAACCACCACCCTATTTGGTTTATAACCAAAAAGAACATAAAGACTAAGATAAGAACTAGGAAAGGTTCAACATGAAATTAGCTCGCTTAGGTAAATTTGGTTTTGAAAAACCTGCCATTATTGTAAGTGACACCGAAGCTGTTTTTGTGGACGACGTGGTAGCTGATTTTAATCGTGAAACACTTTCCAATGGAGCAATTGAAAAATTAAAGAAACTTGATCTAACAACTAGACCAAAAGTTAAGATTGCAGATTACAGATTAGGTTCTCCAGTTGCAAGACCAACCAAAGCAATATGTGTAGGACTTAACTACGCCAAGCATGCTAAAGAATCAGGAGCCGAACCTCCTAAAGAGCCAGTTATTTTTATGAAAGCACCAGATACAGTAATTGGTGGATTTGATGACATCGTTATCCCACCTAATTCGGTTAAAACAGATTATGAAGTAGAAATTTGTGTAGTAATTGGTAAAGATGCACTTTATTTAGATTCACCTGCAAAAGCTAAAGAACACATACTCGGTTACACAATTTCTCAAGACGTTTCTGAGCGTCATTGGCAAATTGAAAGAAGTGGACAATGGGTAAAAGGAAAATCTTTCCCAACCTTTAATCCAGTAGGTCCCTGGATTGTTACAGGTGATGAATTTGATCCAACCGATGTCAGACTTTGGTCAACAGTAGATGGAGAAAAGCGACAAGATTCAAAAACCAGTGACATGATTTTTGGAATTGATCATTGTGTTTGGTACATCTCTCAATTTATGGAATTAAAAGCAGGAGACATCATCAACACTGGAACCCCGGAAGGTGTTGGAATGGGTCACAAACCTGAAAAGTATTTAAAACCTGGACAAGTTGTTGAAACAGGCATTGATGGTTTAGGAACCATTAAGTCAAACGTTGTTGCTTACAAGTAGAGGAAAAGAATAAATGGAAAAAGTTAGATTTGGTTTTATTGGAGCAGGCTCAATTGCTAAGAAAGCTCTTTATCCGGCATTAATGAATTCATCACTTGGTGAAATTTATGCAGTAGCAGGAAAAGATGAGACCCGAGCAAAAGCTCTTTCGCCATCAGGAAAATTTTATACCGATTACCAAGACTTAATTGATGATCCAAAAGTTGAAGCAGTTTATATCTCACTTCCAAATTCACTTCACATTCCTTGGTCAATAAAAGCTATGGAAGCGGGCAAACATGTTTTGTGTGAAAAACCAATAGCTATGAATGCTCAAGAACTAAAAGAAGCCATCAAGGTTTCTGAAAGCACAGGCAAATTATTGATGGAAGCAAGTTGGAATAGATGGCATCCTCGAACTACAAGAATTAAACAACTTGTTGACTCAGGTGTTATTGGCAAAATTACGGCAATTGATGCAAGTTTTACCTATGACGGACTTGATACAGGAAACATTAGAACAGTACCTGAATTAGGTGGTGGAAGTCTTTATGACCTTGGTCCTTATTCTGCAGTTGCACCATTGTGGATAACTGATTTTGCACCAATAAAAGATATTGCAACAGAAGTTACCTGGCATCCAGGTGGAAGTGACGAAACCTTAAAAGCTACTTACACAATTGGGGAAGTTAAAGCAACAATTCTTACTTCAATGAACATTCCAGACAAAATCACATTATTCATAACTGGAACTGAAGGTTCAATTTCCACAGGTGGAAATGATGCATTTGTTTCCCATAACAATCCAAGCACTTTAATCATTGAGAACAAAGATGGCAAAAAAGTTGAAGACTTTGCAGCCTGTGATCCATATCAATTAATGGCTGATTCATTTGCTAAAAAAATCAGGGGAGAACAAGCCTGGTTGTTACCTTTGACTGAGTCAGTTAAATTCGCTGAATTCTTTGATTCTGTTTTTGCTACTTTAAAGAAGTAGAATTAGGGATTAGCAAAATCATGCATAAGATTTTCACAATGCCTTTTGCTCAAGTTTATCCTCACTATGTGAAGAAAATTGAAAGAAAAGGTAGATCAGTTAAAGAACTACATGAAGTAATTACTTGGCTTACTGGATTTAGTGAAGCTGCACTAAAAAAGCACATTAAAAGCGAAACAACATTTAAAGATTTCTTTAAAGAAGCCAAACTACACAAAAATGCAAAACTCATCACAGGAACTATTTGCGGAGTAAAAATTGAAGATATTGAAGAACCTTTGATGAAAAAAATTCGCTATATGGACAAAATCGTGGACGAATTAGCCAAAGGTCGACCAATGGAAAAAATACTAAGAAAGAAAGATTAGTTATTCGTAAGAGTGTTCTTTATCAGGGTATTTACCTGAGGCAACATCAGAACTAAAATCTTTAACTGCTTTTTCTATTTCTTGGCGAAGGTTTAGGTAATTCTTTACAAATTTAGGCTTTGGCCCAGGAGTTAATCCAACTAAGTCTTGCCAAACCATAACTTGAGCATCGGTGTCTGATCCTGCACCAATTCCAATAGTAGGAATAGAAACAGAGTCAGTAATTTGCTTAGTTAATTCACTTGGAATTGCTTCTAACACGATTGAAAACGCACCAGCTTCTTCTAAAGACTTGGCATCAAGAAGTAATTTATCTGCGCTTTCACCGCGTCCTTGAACTTTGTAACCACCAAAAACGTTTACTGATTGTGGAGTTAAACCAATATGGCCCATCACTGGAATTCCTGCCTCCACTAAAGCTTTTACAGTTTCAATAACTCGTTTTCCACCTTCAAGCTTTACAGCGTGAGCTCCTGCTTTTAAAAACTTTGTTGCTGATTCAAGTGCTGATGAAATAGAAGTTTGGTAAGAGCCAAAAGGCATATCAGCTACCACCAGTGCATTTTTTGTTGATCGAGCAACAGCTGAAACTATTGGAAGCATGTCTTCCACAGTGACAGGAAGTGTTGAGTCATACCCGAATACAAGATTTGCTGCTGAATCTCCAACTAAGAGAACTGGGATACCTGCTTCATCAAATAGAGAAGCTGTCAGAGAGTCATAACTTGTCAGCATTGTGAAGCGCTTTTTTGAGTGCTTGAATTCGGCAAGATCGCGCACAGTAATACGTGTCATAACCATTTTCCTCTCGAAGCCAAGTTTCTTGGTCCCCGGATTTATCTAGGTAGATCTTAATTGTGTCAGAGATATTGCTATAACTGCAAGTAAGGGTTAATTACTAGAGACTTTCTCGCCAACTATTAGTAATTGGCTGTCTTCTATCTCGACCAAATGCTTTAGCTGAAATCTTGGTACCAGGTGGATACTGGCGCCTTTTGTATTCAGCTTGATCAATAAGTTTTAGTACTTTTTCAATTAAATTCTTATCTAAACCTTTGGTTGCCATTTCAAACGCACCTTGATCTTGCTCTACATAAGCATTAATCATGGGATCAAGTTTTTCATAATCTGGAAGCGAATCAGTATCTAGTTGACCAGGGCGTAATTCTGCACTTGGTTCTTTAGTGATGCTTGCTTCTGGAATTGGGGGATTTCCTTCTTGTTTGTTCCTCCATTTAGATAATTCCCAAACTAAAGTTTTTGGTACATCTTTGATTGGTGCAAATCCACCCACAGCATCACCATATATTGTTGAGTATCCAACAGCTAATTCACTTTTGTTTCCAGTAGCAAGAACAAGGTGACCTTCTTGATTAGAGATCGCCATCAAAGTCATTCCACGAAGTCTTGCTTGCAAGTTTTCTTCAGCTAATCCGGATAAAGATAGGGATTCTTGGTAGGCGTCAAACATTGGTTTGATTGGCACACTTCGATAATTTAAACCAGTTCTTGTGGCTAAATCTTGGGCATCACTTACTGAATGCTCTGATGAATATGGACTTGGCATTGATACACCATTGACATTATTTGCACCCAGTGCATCTACTGCGATTGCTGCAACTAAAGCCGAATCAATTCCACCGCTGATTCCTAAAACAACAGATTCTAAATTGTTCTTTAAAACATAATCCCTTAAACCAATAACTAATGCTTGATAAACTTCTTCTAGATCATCACTTCTTTTTCTCACCATTGATTGACTTATTGGTTTGTTTGGTTCTACCTCAAAGAGGATGATTTCTTCTACAAATTGACTTGCCCTATTGGCAATTGATCCATCTGTGTTAACCACAATTGAGTCACCATCAAAGACAAGCTCATCTTGTCCACCCACCATGTTCACATAGGCAAGAGGTGCATTTACTTCCTTAGCTCTTTTTTGTACAAGTTGTAAACGTGAATCATCTTTGCCGTATTCATAGGGAGAGCCATTGATAACAATTAGTAGATCAGATTTAAGTTGAGCAATTTGGGAAACTGGTCCACCGTCTTGCCAAATGTCTTCACAAATTGCTAAGGAAACCTTTACGCCCTCTACTTCAAATGAGCAATTATCTGTTCCTGGCACAAAGTAACGGTACTCATCAAATACGCCATAGTTTGGTAAGTGATGCTTAACATATTTAGCAATTACTTCACCATTTCTAATTACAGCTGCAGTATTTTGTGGTCCGCCTGCAGGAACTCCTAAAGATGCTTCTTCACCCGTGGAATCTAAATATCCAACAACAACTGTTAAATCTTTTAATCCATCAATAACTAAATCTTTAGCTAATTGAGTTAAAGCTTTTTTAGAAGCTTGTTGAAAAGATTTTCTAAGAGACAGATCTTCGATGGGATAACCAGTTAAAACCATTTCTGGAAAAGCAACTAGAGATGCTCCTAGTTCAGATGCTTTTTTGGAGAAGTTTCTAACGATTGCGGCATTGCCACTTAAATCACCCACTCGAGGGTTAACTTGGGCTAAAGCCACTGTGAGTGCCATATGTATAAGTGTATTCGAGGCTAACTTATGCCTGAATTTTATGTAACAAATTAGAAACAATCATGGGGCACAATAGGTTTCATGGATAAACAAGCAGATTTTGTCTTAAGAACAATTGAAGAACGCGATATTCGTTTCGTACGTTTATGGTTCACCGATGTGATTGGTTCCTTGAAATCAGTTGCAGTTGCCCCTGCTGAATTAGAAGCAGCGTTTTCTGAAGGTATTGGCTTTGATGGCTCTGCCATTCAAGGTTTTTCTCGCGTGTATGAATCAGACATGTTAGCTAAACCAGATCCTGCAACATTTCAATTACTACCTTGGCGAAGTGAAGGACCAGGGGTGGCAAGAATGTTTTGTGACATTCAAATGCCTGATGGTTCACCTTCTTATGCTGATCCTCGTTGGGTTTTGAAAAGAACGATGGCAAAAGCAGCTGATATGGGTTTCACTTTTTATACTCATCCAGAAATTGAATTCTATTTATTTGAAAATGACAAAAATGCAGTAAACGTTAAATCCCCTGAACCAATTGATCATGTGGGTTATTTTGATCAATCAGCATCAGGTCCAGGTTATGACTTCAGAAGAAATGCCATCACCATGTTGGAATCAATGGGAATCTCAGTTGAGTTTTCACATCATGAAGGAGGCCCTGGTCAACAAGAAATTGATTTGCGTTACGCCGATGCTTTAAGCACGGCTGATAACATCATGACTTTTCGTTTAGTTGTAAAAGAAGTTGCCCTTTCTGAAGGTGTTCGTGCTTCATTTATGCCTAAACCATTTAGAGATCAACCAGGTTCAGGAATGCATACACATTTATCTCTGTTTGAAGGAGATAAGAATGCATTTCACGAACCAGGTGCTGAATACCAATTAAGTAAAGTTGGCAGAAGTTTTATCGCAGGTATTTTGAAACATGCTCCAGAATTCACCGCTGTTACTAACCAATATGTGAACTCATATAAACGATTAACCGGTGGTGGAGAAGCACCAGCTTATGTTTGTTGGGGACACAACAACAGATCTGCTTTGGTGAGAGTGCCAATGTATAAACCATCAAAAGGTCAATCAACTCGTATTGAATATCGAGCACTTGATTCTGCTGCTAATCCTTATCTTGCTTACTCAGTTCTTTTAGCTGCAGGATTAAAAGGAATTGAAGAAAATTATGAATTACCACAAGGAGCCGAAGATGACGTGTGGTCATTAACTGATGCTGAAAGAAGAGCACTGGGAATAACTCCACTTCCTACATCATTAGATGAAGCAATCAAAGTTATGGAAAAAAGTGAATTAGTTGCTGAAACTCTAGGAGAACATGTATTTGATTACTTCCTTAGAAATAAGAGAAGTGAATGGGAAGAATATCGCCGACAAGTAACTCAATGGGAACTAGATCGATACTTACCAGTTCTATAATTAATTCATGACCACAACTGGAAAAAGTAGGGATTCACACTTTCCATCCATTGAAAAGAAATACGGCGAAAAAATGTCGTATTGGTTCAAGGTTATAGAAAAGATTAAAGATCGAAAATACCCAGAACAAATTGCTCATTTAAGAGAAAACTATGGTTTTTCTCAAGCTCATGCCAATGCTTTAGTGATGTTTTCTAAAGGTTCTAAGTCAACTTCTAAATTTAAAGACGATAAAGACTATTTCAAAAGTATTGATCCTAAACAAGCAAAAACAATTAAATCTCTATATAAATTGATTCAAGCAAAGCACAAGAAACTTGAACTAGTTATTGCCTGGAATCAACCGATGCTTCGAAAAGACAAAAGTTATGTTATTGGAGCAGGAGTCACAAAAAACTACATTTTACTCAATCCATTTAGTAAAAAAGTCATTGATAAGTTTGGGAAGAAGTTAGCAGAATATGATGTTAAAAAACACACCTTTGCCGTTCCTAATGACTGGAAAATTGACCAAAAATTAATACTTGCCTTAGTTAAGGCTCGCTTGGATGAGATTAAGTAACTGATTGAAAGTAGGCTTTATTCATGAATAAACCACCTGTTGTATTGGTTGTACAAAACGAATTAGATGCACCCATTGGTTATTTAGAAGAATGGCTTTTTGAACGCGGTGTTGGTATCGAAGTTATTTACCCTTTTAAAGGTGAAACTGTCCCAACAGAACCAGGTGAATTTGCTGGAGTAATTGTCTTAGGTGGATCTCGCGGAGTTCATGATGAAGACCAATGGCCATGGTTAAAACAAGAAAAAGAATTATTAAGAAACGTGATTAAATCTCAAACACCAACACTTGGAGTTTGTTTAGGTGGACAACTTCTAGCTGATGCAAATGGTGGCAAAGTTGGTAAAACTCAAAAACCTGAAATTGGTGTTGGTTTTGTTGAGTTCTTACCTGAATCAAAAAATGATTCACTGCTATCTGCTGTAGTTGATTCTCCCGTTGCAATTCCAGTTCCTCAATATCATCAAGATGCGATTTTGGAATTACCAGAAAATGCCAAATTACTGGTGACAAGTGATGATTGTGCAGTGCAAGCTTTTGTTTTAGGTAAAAATGCGTGGGGATTGCAATTTCATCCTGAAACCGACTGGAACATCATGAGTGATTGGTTACTCAGCGAAGATGAAGTTAGAAAAACTTTGGGCATAACAGATGATTCAGTAGAGAATCAATTTAATGAACTGGGCGAAGGAATGAAAAATACCTGGAGAGCATTAGGTATTGCTTTTGCTGACACCGTGGTTGATCACGCCGGTAAACAACAGAAATGACAGAACGCCCGGTAACTGAAACCGGAATATTCTCTCGCTCGGGTTTTAGTAACCCAAGTAAATCTGCTGATTTAATTAAAACCTTAAAAGCCGAAATTAATCATGAATTATTAATTGATGATCTAAGTAAAGTCGCAGATCCTGATAACGCATTATTACTTTTGATAAGAATTGCTGATCAACAGGATAAAAATCTAGTCAAAGTCTTAAAAGATGACGAGGCTCGATTAAGACTTCTGCAGGTTTTAGGATCATCTAACGGACTAGGTGAGCACCTTGTTACTTATCCAGAAGATGTTTTAGTTTTCCTTGAAGAATATGCCATCAATAAAGCCAGCAGTAAAGATGAATTAATTCAAATTTTTACAAAAGCTTCAAAAACCAGCAGAGCAAATCTGGTTCGAGAATATAGAAAAGTTCTTCTTGGTCTAGCTTCCCGCGATATTTGTTACAATTGGCCACTTCGAGATGTGGCAGCAGAATTAGCTGATGCAGCCGATGCAATATTACAAAGTGCATTAAATACAGCAATTGAAAAGAATCCAGAACAAGCAAAACTAATTAAGTTAGCAATTATTGCCATGGGAAAAGCAGGGGGACAAGAACTTAACTACGTTTCAGATGTTGACGTCATTTTTACCGCAGAACCATCATCTGGGGTTGAAGAACAAGTAGCAATTAGTGCTGCCACCAAAATTGCCACCGAGGTAATGCAATACATAAGTGTGGCAAATGATGGTGGAGAAATTTGGGAAGTTGATGCGGCTCTTAGACCTGAAGGAAAAGCTGGATCATTAGTTAGAACTGTTGATCAACACGTTGCTTATTATCAACGCTGGGCTAGCACTTGGGAATTTCAAGCATTATTAAAAGCACGCTTTAGTGCTGGAGACTTAGCACTTGGTAATAAATATTTAGGTGAAATAACACCTTTTGTCTGGCAAGCAGCAAGCAAAGACAACTTTGTTGATGATGTGCAAAAGATGCGCAAAAGAGTGGAAGAAAACATTGATAATCGAATTGGGGAAAGAGAACTAAAACTAGCTCCTGGTGGACTTAGAGATGTTGAATTTGCTGTGCAACTTCTTCAACTGGTGCACGGTCGAAGTGATGTGATGGTGAGAAGTCCTAACACTTTGGAAGCTCTTGATCAACTGGCAACTTGGGGTTATATCGGGCGAGAAGATGCTGCCACGTTTTCAACTGCTTACACATTCTTAAGAACTCTTGAGCATCGCATTCAATTACAAAAACTTTCTAGAACTCACGTTTTGCCAGAAGATGAAAGTGAATTAAGAAAACTTGGAAGATCTCTTGGCTTTATGTCTGAATCAAGTGCTGATTTAGAAAAGCAATGGCGAAAACATCAATTAGAAGTTAGAAGAATTCACGAAAAGCTTTTCTATAGACCTCTACTTAATGCGGTAGCAAGACTTGATGCTGGAAGTGCTCGTTTAACAATTTCTGAAGCAACATCTCGACTAAATGCCCTTGGCTATAAAGATCCAGAATCAGCATTAAGACACATTGAATCTTTAACTACAGGAGTTTCTAGACGTGCGGTAATTCAAAAGACTTTGTTGCCAGTTTTACTTTCTTGGTTTGCAGACGGTCCTGAACCAGATATTGCATTGCTTTCCTTTAGAAGACTAAGTGATGCCCTAGGTAGTACTCCTTGGTTTTTAAGGTTATTAAGAGATGAATCAGCTGCTGCTGAATTAATGGCCAAACTTCTTTCATCTAGTAGATATGCCACAGATTTATTAATGAGTGCTCCAGAGGCAGTTTCCATGTTAGGAAACTTAGAAGAACTTGAACCAAGAACTCGTGAGCAATATGAAACCGAAATGAATGCTGTTATTGCACGACATGAAACTGCTGAAAACATAGTTTCAGCAGCCCGATCATTTAGAAGAAGAGAATTACTAAGAACAGCAACAGCTGATTTAAGTGGCCGATTAACTACTGAGCAAGTGGGAATTGCTTTAAGTAATGTTTACGCATCTGTTATCGAAACTGCTTTAAAAGGTGCAATTTTAGCTGTTGAACAAGAAAGTGGAAAGGAAGTTTCCACCAACATGTGCGTGATTGCTATGGGTCGATTTGGTGGTTTTGAACTTGGTTACGGCAGTGATGCTGATGTGATGTTTGTGCATGAACCTAAAAAAGATTCAGATCCACAAGAAGCTGAAAAATGTGCGCTAGATATTGCAAATCGTTTAAGAACATTATTAATGCAGCCTTCAGTTGATCCGCCATTAGAAATTGATGCT
>Ga0247835_1004612_pt1 | contig 11849 bp, 10 predicted proteins | sample LaCtaG_3_FD_189912 | JGI IMG/M metagenome (GOLD analysis project Ga0247835, IMG submission 189912) | Freshwater microbial communities from meromictic Lake La Cruz, Castile-La Mancha, Spain - LaCruzMarch2015_13.5m | ecosystem: Environmental > Aquatic > Freshwater > Lake | place: Spain: Castile-La... | reverse complement strand
ATATAGTCGGTCGTAAGGTTGTGCCGAAAATAAGGTCAGGTTCATGCTTTAAAGATACGAATTGAGCGGCGTATTGTAGGATTGCTGTAATTGTCATAGCATCGTCATTTTTTCGCTTGTGCTCCCTTTTTTTACAATAGTATGGCAATTGATTGTGTGGGTTGATTGCACCTTTGCGTCAGAAAGAAGTAATATGCGTAGAGGGGTTATAGTAAGTATGTGTTTTTGTTGGATGAGTGGGTCTTTTGCTCAATCAAGTCCCTTGCGCGATACCCTTTTTGGCAGCAGTGACCCCCTAATAGTAACTGCCACCCGTATTTCCGGAAAATTAAGTAATGTAGCTGTACCTGTAACTTTTGTATCTGCCAAGCAGATTAGGCAATCCGGATTACTTCGGTTGCAGGATGTATTGCAAGAACAAACTGGATTGGTGGTAGTGAATGCTCAGTTGGGGAGTTCGTTAAATGGGTATCCCAATCCGTTTGGGCAGGGTATACAAATGATGGGGTTAGATCCGGCCTATACCCTGATTATGCTGGATGGGGAGCCACTGATTGGTCGCAATGCCGGTATCCTGAATCTGGGGCGCATTACAACCGGAAACATTCAGCAGATAGAAATTGTAAAAGGTCCTTCCTCCAGTTTGTATGGAAGTGAAGCCATGGCTGGGGTAGTAAATATTATAACCCAAAAGTCGGCACAACCCTCTCTCGATGTTCAGGCCTACCATGCTTCCCGCCAAACCAGTAGTGCATCAATATCTTATAGTAATCAATGGAAGCAAACGGGAATCCGGGGCTTTTTACATCAGTTTTCCACTGGCGGATACGATCTGGATCCCAATATCTATGGCAATACGCAAGACCCTTATCGGATTCAAAGTGGAAACCTACGGATAGTACAAGATTTTTCTTCTCGGAGTCAACTGCAGGTATCTTATAGGTTCAATCAACAGACACAGAAAAATCGGTATCAAATACAATCGCAGGGGTTCCCGGAAATTGTATTGGGCAATACTACCGAAAAAGATGCATCGGCATTTTTGCAATGGCGGTATCAATTTGCCGGAGCTGCCCGTTTGTACTTCCGTTCTTTTTTTAATGAATATCAAAACAACGCCTTTGTTGATCTAGAAAAAACGGAAGCTCGTTTTGATGAAAATAATTTTTCTCAGCGCCTTTATAAACAGGAGGTACAATTACAGGTGCCCAAATTTCTGGGGGGTGTATTCGTATCTGGCCTAGGCTACATGCTCGATCAGGTTGCTGCTTCCCGATATGCCGGAAACCAATCCTTGCAAACAGGGTATTCATTCATGCAGCAAGAATGGAATATGCCTGCTCAGCATCTTACGCTAATTGCCGGTGCCAGAGTGGATAAGCGGGAAGATTTTGCGGCTCGGGTTAGTCCTAGAATCGCACTGGCCTGGCAACCCAACGCCCATTGGAAAATTACCGCCAATGCCGGTGGTGGATTTAAGGCACCGGATTTTCGTCACCTCTATTTGAATTTCAGCAATCCACAAATTGGATATTCTCTGTTAGGAGCTCAATCGCTGGCAACAGAATTAATTCGTTTACAGCAACAGGGATTATTGCAAAGCGGCGCCGATATTACTCCTTTTCTTACTCCCCGCAATTTGTTGCCCGAGTATGGCAATGGCATTCACCTAGGGGCAGTGTATAAAGCACAACAATGGAATGTATCAGTAGGGTTGTTTCATAATGAGGTGAATAACCTGATAGATGTTTATTCCCTCCCCTTTACCCGTAGTAATGGTTTGCCTATATATAGCTATCGGAATGCCGGAAGAATTTATACGCAGGGTGCTGAGATAGAATATCAGTATCAGTTGAATGCGCATTGGAAAATATCGGCAGGATATCAATACCTGATTGCTAAAGATCGGGATGTACTGAATGCCATCCAACAACAAAAAATTTATCGCAGAGATCCTCAAACCTATGAAACCAGTTTGCTAACGGCTAATCAGTATATAGGATTGGCCAATCGTTCGAAACACATCGCCAACGGAAAGCTGATGTACGAAAATCAATCTCAAGGCTGGTATGCTTTTCTTCGGGTGGTATATCGGGGTGCCTACGGATGGATGGATGTGAATGGCAACCAGGTAATAGATGATGCCCGTGAAATGACGTCCGGTTTTTCTCTAGTAAATCTGTCGGCTGCCAAAAATATTTCGCCGCAATTTTCTATACAGGCAGGCATAGAGAATCTGCTCAACTATACCCAGCCTATTCAACAACCACAGTTACCAGGAAGACAATTTTTTATTTCACTTCAATTCAATCTTTCCAAAACTCTTGTAAAAAAATAAAGCAATCAATATGAAAACAATTTCCTCTTTTTCCGCACTTGCAGTTGTATCGATCTTTTTGTTTACTAGTTGTAAAAAAGATGAAGTTACCCCCGTGGTACCTCCTGTAACCGCAACCCAAACCTTATCAGTACCATTTAGTACAGCTACTAATTTTCGTTTTTTTAGTTTTAAAGATAGTACCGGTGTATCCAGTGCAGATTCTGCCTCGGGTAAATGGGACTTTGCTATCCGGTTTACCAAGATTTTAATCAACAGCCAGGCTAGTGGACCGGGTAATGCAGGTGTGATATTGCAGGATGGAATTTATTCGTCCATCACCACTGCCCCCACAACCGGCTACAGTTACGATACCACCGCAACCCGGCTGGCTATAAAAGATGGTAGCTGGTACGATTACAATTCTGTAACCCGCAGTCTTAGCCCCAAAGCCGGAAAAGTTTTTATTTTTAAAACTGCCGATGGATTGCGCTATGCAAAGTTGCAGTTGCTATCGGTTGATTATGCACCCTTTGTAGGCATGGTGCCTACTACTTTGTTGTATAAGTTTCAGTATACTTATCAGCCGAATGGCACCACTTCCTTCCAGTAAATAAAGGCCAGCTCAGTTTTTTCACGGATATGATTTCCGTGAAAAAACGGATGGTGGGTTCGGTGTATTACAGATATAGATATACTTAGATTGGAAGGAGTAAAGGGCAATGCTGATTGGTCAAGTACTTTGTTTGTTGCTTCTGCTAATTTCTTTTAGGTGTGCTGCTAGCGGATGGCAGATTTTCCCGCAATAGTTAATTGTTCGTGTTATGCAGAAACTTTTGTTTTTACTGTTGTTTTTGTCTTACGAATTTGTTTTTTACTTTTCAATAATTTTTGTGCTTTAATATATTTGCTAATTGCTTGTTCTTCACTTTTAGTTAACGGTCCTTGTCCGCCAATAAAGTCCACGTTAAGTACTGTTGATTTATTTTTCATTATGGAAAGTATTAATTTCTGTGAATTTTACTTGTTTTTCAATTTTGGGTCTCCATGTATCCTGACTAGCCATTGTATCAAATAGTTTTTCGTGTAAATAAATCTGATACCAGATTTTATTTTGAAACTCACCCATCTTTTCAAAAACTTTTTCCGAATGTATCATCAGTTTTAAGATGAAGTCTTCCAATACCTCTGATTTTTATCAGGTTTGTTATTTTTATAAGAAATGTAAAAGTTGTCTATTTTAAAGTGTTATGATATAAACTTTCTATTGTGAAAATCATATCCCAATTTTTCCCCCATACTATATTCCCTTGATCTAATTTGAATTTTTTAAATTTGGTAATATCTAGATATTTTTTGCAAACGGAATTCTTTTTCAATACGGGCAAAAAATTAATTACATTCTTTTTTTTATCATCGAATATTAATTGGACCTTATAATCATCTATATATTTTGCTGAAAGTATTTTCATGCTATTTAATTTTAGTTGTAATTTTTCTGCATTTTGGTGATTTATGTAAAACAAAAAAATCATGCCATTTTTCAGTTATTTGCTTGTGATATTTTTTTATGAATTTTATACTATCTCTGTTCTGTCTTTCGTTTAAAGGAGATTTTGTTTTTACTTGAATAATATCTACTAATTTTCCTTCTTCATATTTTAAAATATATTTACTCTCATTTTCATCTGATTTGACATGTACATGAACTGGAAGGTGGTCATTTGAATAGAACAAGAAAATTAGGCCGAAATACTCGTAAATTTTTGGCATTTTTATTAAAAATTTAGTATTTATTTTTTTTGTAAAAGTTAATATCTTTTACAAAAAGAACTATTTATAATAAAACAAGTAATGGTAAATCAATAATTATTTGGTTAGATAATTTTACTTCAAAGAGTAGTCAGGGTCTATGTATTTGTAGGAATTAGTCATAGGCTTTTTGTTTAGCCAATGCCACAAGTTCTGGAAGTGATATTTTCCCTGTCACATAATCCCTAATTATTTCAATTCCTTTTGGAGTTGGTATAAATCCTTCAAACATATTACTTCCCAAAGCATTTGCAGTACTTTCTAAAGTTTTCAAATCCAAAATATTACCCCCATTATTGTCAAGTTACCTCTATCTATTTCAATGGTTTTGAACATATTTTTTTAATTGCTTAATTCCGTTCAAATTTACTAAATATCCACCTCCTATCGTTTTTTTTCGTTTAAAAATGAGGCAAAACCTGCAAATCCATCCCCCAAAAACCCCCTCGAAATCACCCTCCCAAGCAACGGCTCTTTTTAGTACCTTTGCCCACTTTATAAAGGGAAGGGCGCCCAATTTGCCCCGCCCTGCAAGTGTTGTAAGGTTATGAACATAAAATATGCTGAATTTACAGGCCTCCACCTCCCCGCCATCGAGCAGGAAATGTTGGCTGCCTGGAAACAAGAGAAAACTTTTGAAGAAAGTATAACCCTCCGCGAAGGGCAACCCCATTTTGTGTTTTATGAGGGTCCACCCAGCGCCAACGGCATGCCCGGTATTCACCACGTTATCTCCCGAACCCTGAAAGACCTTGTTTGTCGCTATAAAACCATGCAAGGGTTTCAGGTAAAGCGAAAGGGTGGCTGGGATACCCATGGATTACCCGTTGAACTGGGCGTAGAAAAAGAACTGGGCATCACCAAAGAAGATATCGGCAAAACCATCTCGGTTGAAGAATATAACCTGCAATGCCGCAAAGCAGTGCTGCGTTTTAAAGATCAGTGGGACCAACTGACCCAAGAAATGGGCTATTGGGTAGATCTTGATAATCCCTATATCACTTTCGAGAACAATTACATCGAAACACTTTGGTGGATATTGAAGCAACTGTATCAAAAAGGCTTTCTCTATCAGAGCGTAAGCATCCAACCCTACTCTCCTGCTGCAGGTACCGGACTCAGCTCGCACGAACTCAATCAGCCCGGCACCTATAAAAATGTGAAGGATACCAGTGTGGTAGCCATGTTTCAACTCTGCCAAACGGAGGCTTCGAAGTTCTTATTTCAATCGCTCAGCGATAGCAGCACCCATTTGTCTTCTCCGGATATTTACCTGATGGCATGGACCACCACCCCGTGGACGCTGCCCTCTAACCTGGGTTTAACGGTGGGGCCTTCGATAGAATATGTGCTGGTGCGAACTTTCAATCCCTATACCCATATCCCGGTAAATATTATTGTTGCCAAAAACCTGCTGCCCAAATATTGTAAGCCAGAGGGTGAAAAGGCCGATTTTACTGCCTACAATGAAACCTCTTCCATTATCCCCTGGGAAATACTGGCTACCTGCAAGGGCAGTGAGTTAGAAGGCTTACGCTACGAGCAATTGATACCACTGGAAGCTAATAGCCTCGAAAAGATTAAAGCCATTACCCCAGAAGCAGATCCTTTCCGCGTGTTAACGGCCGACTTTGTAACCACCGAAGATGGAACGGGTATTGTGCATACAGCCCCTGCATTTGGTGCGGATGACTATAAAGTGGGCTCCCGCTATGGCATTGGTATACTTACGTTGGTAGACCGTCAAGGAAAATTTGTGGATGATATGGGAACCTATTCGGGGCGGTTTGTGAAAAATTATAAAGACGATGCCCAGTGGGTGGATGTGAATATTGATATCAGCGTGCAGCTGAAGAAAGAAAACCGGGCTTTTAAAGTAGAAAAATACGAGCATAGTTATCCGCACTGTTGGAGAACCGATAAGCCGATTTTGTATTATCCCCTGGATGCCTGGTTTATTAAAACTACCGCGGTAAAAGACCGTATGGTAGAACTGAATAAAACCATTCAATGGAAACCGGCTTCTACCGGCGAGGGCCGATTTGGCAATTGGCTGGAGAATATGGTGGACTGGAATTTAAGCCGCAGTAGATACTGGGGAACCCCACTCCCTATTTGGCGAACAGCCGATGGGTTAGAGGAAATTTGCATAGGTTCACTGGAAGAATTGATTGCCGGCATTCAAAAAGCCAATGAGGTGTTGGGTGCTGATGTGAACAAGGGGGTTGCTTCCGTAGAAAATTTAGACCTGCACAAGCCTTATGTGGATGAGATCGTATTAGTTAGTAGCAAGGGTGAGCCCATGCGTCGCCTGCCCGATTTGATTGATGTGTGGTTTGATAGCGGTGCCATGCCCTATGCCCAGTGGCACTATCCTTTCGAAAATAAGGCACTGATAGATTCGGGGGAAGCCTTTCCAGCAGATTTTATTGCAGAAGGTGTAGATCAAACCCGTGGTTGGTTTTATACCTTACACGCTTTGGGAGTGATGTTGTTCGATAAAGTAGCCTATAAAACTGTAGTAAGTAATGGATTGGTGTTGGATAAGAATGGCAATAAAATGAGCAAGCGGCTGGGTAATGTGGTAAATCCATTCGAAACCATTCATCAATACGGAGCGGATGCTACGCGCTGGTATTTAATTACCAATGCCTCCCCTTGGGATAACCTGAAATTTGATTTAGCAGGTATTCAAGAAGTGCAGCGCAAGTTTTTTGGTACGCTCTACAATACCTATCAGTTTTTTATTCTCTATGCCAATGTGGATGGGTTTACCTTCCGCGAAGCCTATATTCCGGTTGCTGAGCGCCCCGAGATTGATCGTTGGATTATCTCCTCGCTGCATACCCTAATCCAACAGGTTACACAGGCAATGGATGAGTACGAACCTACCGTAGCCGGCAGGTATATGGAAACCTTTTTAGATGAGCAATTGAGTAACTGGTATGTGCGCCTCTGCAGAAGAAGATTCTGGAAAGGGGAATATGAGCATGATAAAATTTGCGCCTATCAAACTTTATATGAGTGTTTAGAAACCTTGGTAAAATTGATGGCACCGATATCCCCCTTCTTCAGTGATGCGGTTTTCCGCCGGCTGAATGCGATTACGGGTCGCCTGCCTCATAGTTCGGTGCACCATGCGCTTTATCCTGTTTCCGATGCGCAGGTGATAAATCGCCAATTAGAGGATCGCATGCAACTGGCACAGGAGGTTAGTTCTTTGGGATTGTCGCTGCGAAAAAAAGTGAGTATCAAAGTGCGTCAGCCGCTGCAGAAAATGATGATTCCAGTGCTGAATCCGGAAATGAAACAACAATTAGAGAAAATTGAACATCTGATTCTGGCAGAAGTTAACATTAAAAAAATAGAATATATAACAGATTCGGAGGGAATAATTAGTAAAAAGCTAAAACCTAACTTCAAATTGTTGGGTGCGAGGCTCGGACAGCGCATGAAAGCGGCCGGAAACCTCATTTCGGCGATGAGCGCCCAGGAGATTGCTCAATTAGAAAAAGAGGGAACTTTTTCTTTTGTGGTTGATAATGAGCCGATTACCATACAATTGTCAGAGGTGGATGTGCTGGCGGAAGATATTCCGGGATGGACGGTTGCCGTAAAAAACGGACTAACGGTAGCCCTAGATATTCAGATAACCCCCGAATTACAGCAGGAAGGGGATGCGCGGGAGCTGGTGAACCGGGTGCAAAACATCCGAAAAGACATGGGATTGACGCTTACGGACCGAATTTTTTTAAAAGTTCAGCTGCGTGAGGGGCTGAGGCAAGCTATTATTAACTATAACGACTATATTTGCCGCGAAATTTTAGCAGATTCTATTGAATGGGTGCCGGACTTAGAAGGAGGCACGGAAGTTGATATTAATGAGGAATTGCTGAAAGTGGACGTAATTAAAAAAGGATAGTAAGCCATGCCAACTAAAAAACCTGCACCCAAGAAGTCAGCCCCTGTAAAAAAAGCGGCACCTGCCAAAAAAGCAGCACCCGCTAAAAAAGTAGCACCCGCTAAAAAAGCGGCGCCTGTTAAAAAAGCGGCTCCTGCAAAAAAAGTAGTGCCAGCAAAAAAAGTAGTGCCAGCAATAAAAGCAGCTCCTGTAAAAAAAGCGGCTCCTCCTGCTAAAAAGCCCGTAGCTGCCCCACCAAAGGCTGCCCCTGCAAAGCAAGTAGCTCCGGTAAAAAAGCCGATTGCTTCAGCTAAACCTGTTGCCCAACCGATTTCAAAAGCTGCCGTGGCCAAACCCGCCACTAAGGTAGCAGTGATTGCACCTAAACCGGTAGCTAAACCAGCACCCGCCCCGGCGGCACCTGCTACAAAACCAAAACCTGAGGTGAAATTACCCCCTGCTCCACCCGTTAAACCAGTAAAAAAACAACCCGAACCCATTAAAGATGTGAAGGTTCCCAAAATAACTACCAAAACCAGTGTTCCCTATCAACCGGGCTATACCCAGATGGAAAAGCGAACAGATGTGTCTAAAACCAGCGGAGTATCATTGGTAAGATACAGTGATAGCGATTTGAACGAATTCAGAGAGTTGATTGCCCGTAAACTAGAAACTGCCCGCAAAGAGCTGAGCTACCTGCAAGGATTGATTACCCGCAAAGATGAGATGGGAGGGGATAATGATGACGCCCGTTACATGACGATGGAAGATGGAAGCGTAAGCATGGAAAGAGAGCAGTTAGGCCAGATGGCAAGTCGCCAGATTACGTATATCGACCACCTAGAAAAAGCTTCCATGCGTATTGAAAATAAAACCTATGGCGTTTGCAGGGTAACCGGTAAACTGATAGATAAAGCCAGACTGCGCGCGGTTCCACATGCTACCCTATCCCTAGAGGCTAAATTGGGATTGGTAAAACCCTCTGCTGAATAATTGGTGATCGGTTATTAGCTGAAAGCCTGCATATTGATCAGCTTGGCGTATTGTCCATTGATTGCCATCAACTGATCGTGTGTGCCTCTCTCCGTTATTTCCCCTTGGTGTAATACTATTATTTCGTCTGCATGCCGAATGGTACTTAGGCGATGGGCTATCACCAGAGATGTACGGTTTTTCATCATATTATTGATGGCTTCCTGCACACTTCTTTCGCTTTCCGTATCCAGTGATGAAGTGGCTTCGTCTAAAATAAGAATCGGAGGATTTTTTAATACGGCCCTGGCAATGGTTAGTCGTTGCTTTTCTCCACCACTTAGTTTATTGCCGCGGTCGCCAATGTTTTCGTGTAAGCCATCTTCTTTTTGCTGTATAAAGCTCCAGGCATTGGCAATACGGGCTGCCTGTTCAATATCTTTTTCATCGGATACTTCGGTACCTAGGGCAATATTTCGGGCGATGGTATCATTAAATAAAATGGGTTCCTGCGTAACGATGCCCATCATCTTGCGAACCGATTGTTGCGTATAAGATTTTATATTCACCCCATCAATTAATAGCTCTCCACTGGTAACATCATGAAATCGCGGAACCAGATCTGCCAGCGAACTCTTTCCTGCTCCCGACGAGCCTACCAGTGCAACGGTTTTCCCCTTTTCTATATAGAGGTTGATGTTTTTTAGTACCAGCGTATCGTCATAGGCAAAAGATACATTTTTGAATGTGATGCCTTTTTCAAAATGTTGTAAATCAGCAGCGCCTGGCACATCGGTAACTGTAACGGGTGCTTGTAATATTTCTTCAATACGCTGAATGGCTGCACTGCCGCGTTGGGCATTGTAAAATGCGGTAGACAGGGCTTTGGCTGGATTAATGATTTGTGTAAAGAATACGATATAAGTTATAAAGCTGGCCGAGCTGAGTCCGGATTGTTCCCCCAGCACCAGCCTGCCACCAAACCATAGGATACAGGTTAATACGGCTACCCCTAAAAATTCGGATAAGGGGGAGGCTAGGTCTTTTCGAAAATTCATTTTATTTCTTACCTCATTCAAATGGTTGTTGGTTTCGAAAAATTTATTCCGCAGAAAGGATTCTGCATTAAACGCTTTAATAACCCGCAATCCGCCAAGAGTTTCATCTAGAATAGATAACAAACTACCCTGTGTTTCCTGTGAAACAGTAGATTGCTTTTTTAAGGAACGGCTCACCCGGCCAATGATAAAACCGGTGATTGGAAGTAACACCAATAAAAACAGCGAGAGGGCAGGACTGGTATATATCAATGCAATCAGAATAATCAATATGGTCATGGGCTCGCGTATCAATCCTTCTAATGTGCTCATCACACTCCACTCTACCTCATTGGCATCATTGCTCATGCGGCTGATGATATCCCCCTTCCTTTGCTCAGTAAAAAACCCCATAGGCAACTCCAACAATTTCGCATACAAGTCGGCCCGCAATTTGGTCATCACATAATTGCGCATGGGTGCCAATACCCGGAAGGATAAATAGGTAAACAAATTTTTAAAAAATATAGAACTGATAATCGCCAAACAGATAGCCCCCAGTGCATATATTTTACCCTGCTCCTGAATTAATAGGCCGATATAATATTTTAACCAGTCGAGTAAACCACTAATGCCGGAAGCGGAAAATTGCAGAATGGGTTTAATCGGTTGTACCGGATTCGGATCGAAAAGCATTTGAAGAAACGGGGCCAGCATAGCCAATGAAACCAGCGAAAATAAAACGGAGAAAAGGTTAAAAATTACATAAAGCAATATGTTCCTGCGTTGGTTTCGCAGGTAAAAGAGAATGCGGGAGAATCGATTCATCATGTATAAACCGCTTTTACACCCGAAAGTAAGTACTTTTGTACGTAATCAATCATTTCAACATGACGGAAGGTAAAAGGCAGCGACAAGTGGCTGGGGTGTTACAGGAAGCCCTCAATGATATTTTCAGGCGATTGGGGCTTTCAATGATGGATGGGGGAATGGTGTCTATTTCTTCAGTGAAAGTTACGCCCGACTTATTAGAGGCACGTATTTATCTGAGTCTGTTTCAGGTGAACAACCCTGCCCAGGCTATGAAAACTATCGAAACCAGGGCATGGGAAATAAAAAAAGAACTATCGCTGCGCGTTAAGCACCAATTACGCCGGATTCCTGTGTTGCATTTTTATCGCGACGATACCCTGGATTATGTTTTTAAAATGGAAGAAATTTTTAAAAGCATCGCTGCTGATAATTCTGCTAAAGAAACTCCTTCCGAATCCTAATTCCGTGTTTGTTCAAAATACAGTTTTGTGAATCTCTTATTTGCCTGGCGATATTTCAGAACCGGTCAATCGGTAAGTGTAATCAACCTGATTTCGCGCATCAGTATGCTGGCTATTGGGGTAGGCGCCCTTTCCTTAATCATTGTGTTGAGTGTTTTTAATGGATTTGAAGATTTAGTAAAAGGGCTTTACAACGACTTTTATGCTGATATACGCGTGGTACCCGCCCGAGGAAAAATCATGCGTTTGTCAGATCAGCAATTACAGTCAATTCGTGGTATTAGAGGTGTAGAAGCGATTAGTAGGGTAGTTGAAGAAAAAGCCGTGTTGAATGGCGCATTTCAAACGATTGTTACGGTAAAGGGGGTAGATAGTGCATATACCCATGTAACCAATATAGATACGCCAAGTCATATTATGCGGGGTAAGTTTTTGTTGGGTTCGGTTGAGAATCCTTCTATTGTAGTGGGTGTGGGAATAGAGAATGCTGCCGGCCTGGAAGTGGAACAATATCAATATCCCGCGGTACTGTATCT
>Ga0247835_1004605_pt1 | contig 11866 bp, 9 predicted proteins | sample LaCtaG_3_FD_189912 | JGI IMG/M metagenome (GOLD analysis project Ga0247835, IMG submission 189912) | Freshwater microbial communities from meromictic Lake La Cruz, Castile-La Mancha, Spain - LaCruzMarch2015_13.5m | ecosystem: Environmental > Aquatic > Freshwater > Lake | place: Spain: Castile-La... | reverse complement strand
TTCGACGCCCTCATGCATACCCTGCGCACCAATCCGTAGGGCAAACGGTCAGTGGGCGTCGTTCCAGCTTCGGCCAGCGCGGCCGTCGACGACGAGGGGCACGTCGAGCTGCACCGTCTTTTGCATGGCGGCCCGCCCCACCTCGAGGGCCAACTGGGCCTGGGCCTCGGGGACTTCGATGACGAGTTCGTCGTGGACCTGCAGCAGGATGCGCGCCGACGGCACCTCGCGGGCCAGCGCGGCGTGGGCGTCGATCATGGCCTTCTTCATGATGTCGGCGGCGCTGCCCTGAATGGGCGTGTTGATGGCCAGGCGTTCGGAGCGGGCCCGCTCACCGGGGTTCTTGGAGTCGAGGCCCGGGAGCTTTCGTCGACGTCCAAGCAGCGTGCGGACCTCGCGCTCGATGTGGGCTTTCTCGAGGGCCGTGGCATGCCACTCCCGCAAGCCGCCGAGCCGCTCGAAGTAGCGGTCGAGGTATTCCTTGGCTTCGGCGCGCTTGATGCCGAGCTCCCGGGCCAACCGGACCACCCCCATGCCGTAGAGCAGGCCGAAGTTGATGGACTTGGCGGCCGTCCGCTGGTCCTTGGTGACGTCGTCCTGACTGATGCCGAAGATCTCGCCGGCTGTCCGGCGGTGGACGTCGTCGCCCTTCAAGAACGTGTCCACCAGCACGGGGTCCCGCGACACATGGGCCAGGATGCGGAGCTCGATCTGGGAGTAGTCGAGGCTCACCAGCAGGCAGCCGTCCTCGGGGACAAAGGCGTCGCGAATCTTGCGGCCGAGTTCCGTGCGGATGGGGATGTTCTGCAGGTTGGGGTCTGACGACGACAGCCGCCCGGTGGCCGCCACCGCCTGGTTGAAGTGGGTGTGGACCCGATGCCGCTCGTCGACGAGCTGGGGCAGGACATCCAGGTAGGTGTTCTTGAGCTTGCTGAGCGTTCGGTACTCGAGGATCAGCGCCGGCACATCGTGGCGATCGCTCAAGGCTTCGAGGACCTGGCTGTCCGTCGAGGGACCGGTCTTGGTCCGCTTGATGACGGGGAGCTTGAGCTCGGTGAACAGCAGATCTGCCACCTGTTGGGGCGACGACAACATGAAGTTCTTGCCGGCGGCGGCCCACGCCTTCTCCTCGATGGCCGCGATCTCGCCAACGAAGGCGTCGGACAAGCTCTTCAGTCGACCGATGTCGATCCGCACGCCCTCGCGCTCCATCCGACCGAGGAGGTCTTCAAGGGGCAGCTCGAGCTCCGTGTACAGGGGCATCAGCCCGTCTTTGTGCAAGCGGGGCAGCAGAACCTTGTGGACCCGCAATGTGCAATCGGCGGCCTCGCCAGCGAAGGCGGCGGCTTTGTCGACGTCCACGCGATCGAACGTGATGGCGCCCTTGCCGCTGCCGATCACGTCGGAGGGCTCGATCATCGGGTGGCCCAGAAAGCGCCGGGCGACGTTCATCAAGCCGTGGCTCTCGGCGTCGGCGTCGAGGAGGTAGCTCATGAGCATCGGATCGCCGCCCAGACGCCAGGTGGGGTAGCCCTCGCGAAACAGCGTGTTGATGTCGGTTTTGCCGTCGTGGGCGATGATCTCCTTGGCGGCGTCGGCCAGGATGGGGGCCAGGGTCGCGCGGATGGCGTCGGCGCCCAGTTCGCGCACGGGCAACCAGGCGGCCTCACCGTCCTGCCAGGCCACCGCCACGCCCACGAGCTTGGCCTGGGGATGCCCTGGGCGGTCGACCTCGGTGCGAATGGCAAAGCGCGATGCCCCACCCAGGGCCACAGCGACCTCCCGCAGGGCCGCAGCATCGACGACTGCCCGGTACTTGCTGCGGTCGATCTCCACGGCCACCGTGGGCGCGTTGGTGACGGCGCCAAAGAGGTCTGCCTGGCCGCCGGCGGCCATCACCGTGGGCTCGGTGCCCTCTTCTGCCGCCGGGGGCTTCACGAGGGAGTCGTTCACCAGCTTGCGGAATTCCATCTCCACGAAGAAGGCGCGGGCGGCGGCGCGGTCGGCGCCCTCGTAGCGGACGTTGTCGACGTCGAACTCCATGTCGACGTCGCGCTTGATGATCACGAGCTGCTTGCTGAGGCGGGCCATGTCGGCCTGCTCGATGAGCTTCTCCCGGCGCGACTGGGCCTTCACCTCATGGGCGTGGGCCAGGATGTTCTCGAGGTCGCCGTATTGCTGCACAAGCTCGGTGGCAGTCTTTGGGCCAATGCCCTTGACGCCGGGGACGTTGTCGGAGGCATCGCCGGCGAGGGCGAGGACGTCGACAACATGCTCGGGGTCGACGCCGAACTTTTCTTTGACCTGTTCACGACCGATGACGCTGCCTTCGTGGCCGCGGGTCATGCGCATCTCGTCGAGCAACGACACGTGGTCGTCCACCAACTGCATGAGATCTTTGTCGCCGGTGATGATGACGACGTCGAAGCCCTTGGCGCGGGCCCGGGCGGCGGCGGTCCCAAGGACGTCGTCGGCTTCGACGCCTTTGACCATCAGCTTGGGGATGCGGAAGGTGTCGACGAGCTGGTGGATGAGGGGGATCTGGGGCGGCAGGTCCTCGGGAGGGGCTGATCGGTTGGCCTTGTACTGGTCGTACAGCTCGTGGCGGAAATTCTTGCCGCCGACGTCGAAGGCAATGGCCAGGTATTTGGGCTCATGCTCCTTGAGGATGCGCAGCAGCATGGTCGCGAAATTGAAGACCGCGTTGGTGGGCTGCCCCTTCGAGTTCGAAAGGCGACGCAGCGCGTAGTACGCGCGAAAGATGTAGCCAGAACCGTCGATGAGGTAGACCGTTTCCGCCATGGGGAGGCGGTAGGCCCTTGTCCGTCGTGAAGCAACACGACGGCGACCAACCGCCACCGGCCCGGCCCCCCCTTGCTGGACGCCCCCGCACTGCTACGCCCTGTCCATGCGATTCCCCCACCTTCCGACCGTGCTTGGTTCTGTCTTTGGTGCCGCCGCCCTGCTGGGCATGCTGGGCAGCACCGCCTGCGACGGTGCTGGCGGATCGAAAAAGAAGGTCGCCCCCGTGGGCGACCCCATCGCCGTCATCGCTGGCGTCCCCGTCACCGTCGAGCAGTTGCAGAAGAAGCTCGACGAGCAGTCCCCCTTTGTGCGCGCGCGCTACGCCGAACCGGGCAAGAAGAAAGAATTCCTCGACGGGCAGGTCCGCTTCGAGGTCCTGGCAGCCGAGGCCCGCGCCCGCGGCTACGAAGACGACCCCGAGGTCGAAGAGGCCGTGAAGAAGATCATCGTGCAGCGCCTGACCCGCGAAGAGTTTGACGGCCGCGTCCAGCTCAAGGACGTCACCGACGCCGAGCTCAAGACCTACTTCGACGCCCACCGCACGGACTATCAGAAGCCCGAGATGGCCCGGGCCAGCATCGTCACCATCGCCTTTGGCGAGGGCAAGCTCACCAAAGACAAGGCCAAAGCCGCCGCCGAAGACGTCGCCAGGCAGGCGAGTGCCAAGGCCGACGACCGCGTGGTGTTCAAGAATCTCGTCGAGAAGTTCTCCACCGACGCCGCCACCAAGGCCGCCGGCGGCGATATCCGCTACTGGCCGACGGCAGCGCCTTCGTCGTCGTCAAGCGTACGGGCCGTCGCAAAGCCATCGAGCGCGACTTCGAGCAGGTCAAGAACCAGATCAAGAACGTGGTCTACCGGGAGAAGCGCTCTGCCGAGTTCAACGTGTTCGTCGAGCAGTTGAAGACCAAGCACGCGGTGAAGATCTACGAAGAGAAGGTCGAGAAGCTGAAGGTTGACGCCGCTGCAGCTGCTGCCGCCACGATGGACCCCCACGATGCCCATGGTCACGGCGGTCCTCCCACGCAGCACCCCGGCGCAGCCGGCGCATCTCCGGGCGGCACGGTCCCCGGCGCCCCGGGTGCTGGCGACGACGCCAACGAATGAACCGGCCCAGCCCCCGCTCACCCCTGTTCGAGCGCTCCGCGCTTGACGTTCATGCCAGTCAACCGCTGATGCGGTCGATCATGGCTGCGCTGTCGGTGGCACTGCTTGGTGCGGTCGGCTGTCCGTCGGATCCCCGCCAGGCTGACCATCGGCCGGTGGCGACGACAGGGTCCCTGCGGGTTGACCAGCAGGAACTCCTGGCAGTCCTTGCCCAGCGCGGCGTGGCCCGGGTGACAAACCCCGCCGAGCGCCTGCTGGTGTCCAGGCAGCTTCTCGAGCAAATGATCGACGAGAAGCTCGTGCTGCAGGCCGCCGACCAGGCCGACATCACGGTCAGCGACGACGCTGTCGACCGGGAGATGCGCTCGCGGACCGAGGGCTATCCCCCGGGGATGTTCTTGCGGGTCCTTGGCGCCGAGCAGCTCACCGTCGACGCCTACCGCGAAGGGGTCCGTCGGCGCATGACCCAGGACGCCTTCCTGCGGGCGAAGCTGGCGGGCCTGCCCCCCATCACCGACGTCGAACTCGAGGCCGCCTACAACGAACGCCTTGCCCAGCGGCAACGGCCGGCCCAGGTGCGCGCCCGCCAGGTGCTGCTGCGCACCGCCGAAGAAGCCGCCCACGTCGTCGAGCAGATTCGCATGCGCAAGCTGACCATCGAGCAGGCCGCCCAGCGCTTCAGCCAGGGCCTCGAGGCCAGCGAAGGCGGCGATCTGGGCTGGTTTGCCCCCGGCGACCTCCCCAAGGTCTTCGACGTCTGCTTCATTCTCGAAGTGAATCAGGTCGCCGACCCCATCCAGTCCGAATATGGCTTCCATGTGTTCCAGGTCATCGACAAGCGCGCGGCCCGCATTGAACCCCTCTCGGCGGTGCGCGACGAGCTGTACGCGACCCTGAGCCACGAGCAGCAGGCAGTCGCCGGCGAGGCCATCATGGCCGAACTGCGGGCCAAGAACCCCGTCAAGCATCGCCAGGCCACCCTCGAGGCCGTGGTGGCCCTCTTGCCTGAAGCCCCGGTCACCCCAATCGAAGTCCTCGAGTCGGGCTCGGGCCGTCCCCTCGACTCCCACCATGAGGGCGGCGACCCCATCCCGCCCCTGCGACGAGAGTGACCATGTTTCCTGGTATTGCCTTTGCCTGTGGCCTTGTGGTCGCCACGCCCGCCGCGGCTGCGGCTGCCCCGGCGGCAACCGCCCCCGCTGACGAGGTCATCGTCGTCGACCGCATCGTGGCCGTCGTCGACCGCGCCGTCGTGCTGCAGAGCGAAGTCGACGCCGTTGTCGAACAGATCGAGGGCGCCATGCCCATCCCTGCGGGCGTCGACAAAGACGCTGTCCGGCGGGAACGGCGGGCCCAGATCATCGACACCCTCGTGGCCGAGAAGCTGCTCGAGGCCGAGGTCAGAAAGCTCCGCATCGACGTCACCGACGCCGAGGTCGACCGCGCCCTCGCCAGCCTGATGCGCGAAAACAACCTGACCGACGACAGCCTGGCCATGGCCCTTGGCCGTCAGGGCATGACCCTCATCGAGTTCAAGGAGCAGAAGAAGAAAGAGCTGACCAAGATGAAGATCGTCCAGCTCAAGGTCCGCAGCCGCGTCAGCGTCACCGACGAAGACGTGCTGACGGCCAAGAAGCAGCAGGACCGGTCGACGTCGCTGGCGGGCTTTTCGAAGGTGCGGGCCCGGCACATCCTGTGGCTGGTGCCCCAGGGCCAAGATGGCGAGGTCCAGAAGAAGAAGGCCCTCGGGGCCCGCGTTCGCCTTGAGCAGGGTGCCGACTTCGCCGAGTTGGCCGCCGAAGAGAGCGAAGACCCGGGCAGCAAGGCCCGCGGCGGCGACCTCGGCGTCTTTGGTCGGGGCGAGATGGTCCCCGAGTTCGAGAGGGCGGCCTTCGAGTCCCCGGTGGGCAAGGTGGTCGGCCCCATCCGCACCGCGTTTGGCTGGCACGTGATTCGTGTCGACGAGCAGGTGAAGGCCCCAGCCGCTGACGGCGACAAGGCCCTCGACGACTTGCGCAACCGCCTGTTCTCGAAGGAACTCGAGGCCCAATTCGAGCAGTACCTCGACGAGCTGCGCCGCGACGCCTTCATCGAGAAGCGGCTCTGAGCGTGCTGCACACAGCGCCCCACATTTCCCCACCTGTCGTCGCTGACGACTTCGTGGCCTTTGCCGTCATCGTGCTGGTGGAGCGCGGCGACGCTCCCCGGGTGGCCGTGCGGGCTCCTGCTGGTCACAGCGTCGATGTCGTCAACGTTGAAGAAGGCGCCCTCATTGACGGCGGCCGCCGCGAGATTCGGTTCCTCGTCGAGGCCGACCGCGCTGACGTGCCCTTCGACGTCCGCGTCATCGTGGCCCTTGGCGACGTCGAGCAGACCCTGGCGGGCCCCACGGTGCCTCCTCGTCATGGGTGATCCAGGCAAGACCGACGGCGTGGAACACCGCTTCCGCGGCTGGACCCGCCCCGGGCCGGTGCCGCCAGCGCGGCCCGACATCGTCGTCGAGGAGGGCGAAACCCTCGATTGGCTGTGCGGCCACACCAAGCTGTTTCAATACGAGCGCGGTCACCGCTTCAGCGTCGACGACGTGCTGTGCGCGTGGTTTGCGACGACCCACGCGCCCCGGGTGGACCGGGCTCTCGACCTCGGCTCGGGCATCGGCTCGGTGGCCATGTCGGTGGCCTGGCGCCTGCCCGGAGCCCAGCTGGCCACCATCGAAGCCCAGGAGATTTCCATTCGCCTGGCCCGCAAATCCATCGCCAAAAACGGCGTGGAAGACCGGGTCCACCCCTACCTGGGAGACCTCCGCGACGCAGACCTGCTGGCACGCGTCAAGGCCGCCCACGGCCCCTTTGACCTCGTCACGGGTTCGCCCCCCTACTGGCCCGTGGGGACAGCCCTGGCCGCAGCCCATCCCCAGGCCGTGCCCGCCCGCCTCGAGGTCCGCGGCGACGTCGGCGACTACGCCCGCGCCGCCGAAAGCGTTCTGGCACCCGGTGGCGTCTTCGCCTGCGTCCATCAGGCGTCCCAGCATGAACGGGTCATGCTCGCGTTGCGGGGGGCCGGCCTCGCCGTGCTCTTTGTGCGGATGGTGTGTTTTCGCGAAGGCGTCAGCGCCGCCGAGAGCGGCATCAGCCTCTACGTCGCCGCCCGCGCTGGCGACGTGCCCCGGGCCTTTGCCGAGGGCCGACCGGGCAAGCCCCATCAGGAAAGCGACCTGGTGCTTCGTCGACGGGACGGCGGCGTCCACGCGTCCTACGCGGCCATTCGCCTGACCTACGGCTTTCCCCCCGGCGACGCCGACCCCGACGAACGCTGACCAGCTTTCGCCCGGGTTTGATGCAGTGCGTCGACGCTGGCTCCATCGGATCATTGTCCGATGGGGCGCAGGGCCTCCCCCATTTGACCGAGCAGGGCCTCCCGGCACACTCGCCGATTCCGACACCCGCCCAGGGTGTCGGCAGATTGACGAGGGATTCATGCGCTCCACCACCCGGCTCGCTCTCCTGCTGCCGCTGACGCTCGTCGCTCTGGTCGACTGCGACTGCGGCGAACAGTTGCAGGGCCTGCCGACGCCCCAAATCGCCATCCTCGATCCCCAGGGCATTCTTCACACCGAGGCCGACCCCTGGCTGGTGGTCAACGTCGGCGACGCCGACACGGGTCAGGCCGCCAACGCCCTGCTCAAGGTCAAAAACGTTGGCACCGGCCGGCTGCGCATCAGCCAGATGTGTTTCGTCAACGCCACCGACTACGCCACCGCCATCCGCGCCGACATCCCCTGCTTCGATGGGGTGGTGCCGTTCTTCTTCACCTCCGCCGTGGGGGCCGACCTCGCCCCCGAGGCCACCGTCGACGTGCCCGTGGTGTTTCGGCCTGTGAGCGGCGGCCCGGCCAGCATCTTTCTGCGCATCGCCAGCGACGCTGCCACCGAACCCCTGGCTGCCGTCCAGTTGACGGCCCGTGGCACCGACGGCGCCCTGTGCGCCGACCCCGCCGTCCTCGACTTCGGCGACGTCGCTGTCGGTTCGAGCAAGACCCTGTCGGTGCAGGTCTCCAACTGCGGCGTCAAGCCCGTCACCGTCGACAGCCTCCTGTTGGCCCAGAACCCCGACACGGCGTTTGCCTTCACGGTCAACGGTGCCGCCCCACAGACGCCCCTGGGGCCCCTTCAGGCCGGCGACGGCGTCACCTTCGAGGTCACCTTCACACCGACCCAGCCCCTGCCCTACCGCGACAGCCGCCGGGGCGGCATTCGCATGACGACGGCTGCGCCCTTTGCCGCCAGCTACGACCTGCTGCTGTTCGGCAACGGCATCGAGCCTCCCTCCTGCCAGGTGAACGTGGTGCCGTCCGCCGTCGACTTCGGCAGCGTCGCTTCGGCGTCGACGCAGACCCGCCAGATCATCATCCAGTCCGTTGGCCAATGCGCCTGCAGCCTGACCGCCCTCGCGGGGCCGACCCCTGGCGATGTGGGCTTCGCGTTTCCCAATCCGCCAGCCCTCCCTGTCGTGCTGCGCGGCACCACCGGCTGCGCTGACGACCCCGCCGGCGCCACGGCGGCCACCGCCTCCACCATCAGCATCGATGTCACCTACACGTCGCCCGACCGCCAGACCCCGGTGGTCGACAACGCCGTCGTCGAGGTCACCACCACGGCGGCGCTTGAGCCCATCCGCACGGTCAACCTGCAGGCCAATGGCGGCGGCACGCCCTTCTGCCAACTCGACGTCACTCCTGAGGTCACAAACCAGCTGGAGCGGGTCCAGGCCCAGGGCCGCCACGGCGTCGTGAAGTTTGGCCGCGCCGCCGTCTTCATCGAGAAGCGCCTGCCCATTGTGGCCACCAACGTCGGCAACGCCACCTGCACGGTGTCCCGCGTCGAATACGACCGTCAGCAGAACACCCTCGAAAACGAGTTCAGCATCGAGAACGACCAGGGGCAAAACGGCATCTCGTCGACGCCAGTCCTCATTCAGCCCGGGCAGTCGAAGACGTGGTTTGCCCGCTTCGCCCCCACGCACACGGTGGAGGCCGGTGGCATTGCCGGTGCGTTTTCCTTTGGCTCCTATTCTGGCTCGACGTCGACGGCGACGGATCCACTGCAGCTCGCGCTGGCTTGTGGTGGCTCGCTGACCGGTCCCAACGCCCGCTGCAACGGCATCGCCCTCGTCACCGACGACACCGTCACCGACATGACCGAGAGTTCCACCGTGCCCGGGCGCTTCTCGATCGGGTTCTCGGGGACGCCCGTCGAACCCTCTGTCGACGTCATTCCCCCCGAGCTCGACTTTGGCGTGGTCACCCTCGGCTGCGGCTCCCCGGAGCGCCGCACCACCATCTACAACACGGGCGCCACCGACCTGGTCGTGGGCCAGCCCGTCATCGACCCCGCCGTCACGCCGCCGAGCTTCGTGGTGGTGTCGACGTCGAACCCCGGTGATTCGCCGAGCGATGCCACCAGCGGCTGGCCCATGACGATTCAGCCCGGCAACTCCTTGTCGGTGTCTGTGCGCTACATCGCGCGCAGCCAGAACCTCGAGACGGCCCTCCTCGTCGTCCCCACCCGCGAGGGCGCCGACGAAGGCCCGCCGGTCACCATCCCCCTGCAGGGCACGGGCACCCTCGAGCGCCAGCAGACAGACATCTTCGACCAGGCCTCAGACCCCACCGTCGACGTGCTCTTTGTCGTCGACGACTCGGGCTCCATGAGTGCGGTGCAAGACCAACTGGGCAACAACTTCCCCCAGTTCTTCACGGCCTCCAACGTGGTCGCCGCCGACTACCACATCGCGGTGACGACGACGCTGACGGTTGGTTCAAGCTGCGTCGACATCAGCGGCAACGCCACCTGCGCTGACGATGACATGAGCGGCTACTACACGGCCTGCGGCACCGACCGCTTTTTGACGCCGGCGTCGAGCACCCCCGAGAGCCAATTCGATTGCAACGTCCGCGTGTCCGACACCCGCCGGCCCTCCCGTGACACGTCTGACGGCGGCGAGGGCGCCTTGCGCGGCGCCTACAACTTCCTGAGCGCGCCGAAGATCACAGACCCCTCCATCAACGGTGGCTTCCTCCGTGACGAGGCCAAGCTCCACGTCATCATGGTCACCGACGAGCCCGACCAGTCCCGCGGCCCGACGGACCTCTACATCGACTTCTTCCGCAACCTGAAGGGCTTCCGCAACGAAGGCCTTGTGGCTGTCTCCGCCGTCGCCAAGCGGGATGGTGAGAGCTGCAACGCCGAAGACACCAACGTCGGCGACGGCCGCTACGAAGAAGTGGTCACGGCCTTGAACGGTCGCTTCCAGTCCATCTGTGACGACGATTGGTCCGCCACCATGCGCTCCCTGGGCCTGGACTCCCTTGGTCTGCAGGTGGAGTTCTTCTTGTCGCGAGCGGCCACCGAGTCGACCTTGCAGGTCTGCGTCCGCAACGGCTCGACGACGGCCACCTGCCAGGCGGCCCAGCGTACGTCGTCGACGGCGGCCAACGGCTGGTTCTACGACGCCACCACCAACTCGGTGGTCTTCAATGCCGGCTCGGTGCCCCCGCGCGGATCGCGGGTCGAGATCCGCTACGAGACGTTCTGCTTCGCCCAGAACTGACTTGACGACCTGACAAAGCCGGTGGCTCGTTTCAGAGCGAGCCACCTCCCCGGCCACGAGCCAGCCTCCATCCATCGTGCGCTACAACGAGCGTCCAGTGACGAACCGTCGGCCCACTCCTCCCCCCATGATGTCGACGTCGGATTCGACGGCCCTCATCGCGCGTCCGATCTTTTCCGACGACGACAACGCCGACAACGCCGACCTGCTTGCCGATCTGCACGGCGACGTGCACGGCGATGATGGCGGCGAACAGACCAACCCCAACCAGCTGGCCCACCCATCGTCGCCCCAGGAAGAGGGCCCCACGGGCCGCTTCGACCTCGACAGCATGGACGGCTACGACGACATGCCGAGCGCCCACGTCTCGGTGTTTGACGTCAGCGACCTCGACGGCGACGTCGAGGAAGGTGGCGCGGCCACCACCATCATGCAGTTGCCGCCGTCGATGATGGCCGCCCACCCCGACAAGTCCGTCGACGAGAAGTCCGATGGGCTCAGTCGGGAAGCCATTGACCTCATGAAGTGGCGCGCCGGCCCATCGCCGCCAGTGCCGGGGTTGGCTGGTCTCGACGACGTCGCCTTCGAGGCCGTCGGCTTCGAAGCCGCCGACGACGGGCTGGCGGCGACCCTGCCAGCACTGTCCCTCGAGGCGGTCCGCGCTGCTGCCCTGGCTGCCGGCGTGCCCATGCCCATGCCCCCGATGCCGAGCGGGCCGCCGCCCACCAAGGCAGGGGCCACCGGAACCCTGTCGGTGGGCATCACGGCGGAGATGCCGGCGCTGGTGTTGGCGGACCTCATCGACGAGGCGCTGGCGGCAGTCCTGGCGGCCCAGAGCGCCGCCGACGGTGGCCAGGTGCCCCGGGGGCTGCATGATCATCTGGCGCGGGCAGTCGAGCTGCTGTCGACGGCCCAGGAACTCGCTGACCGCCAGGACCCCTGAGCCGTGTTCGCCCGTGTGGGTGCGTGTGGGCGTCCCCGTGTGGTGGCTGGTGCGAGCGAGACCCCAAAGGTGGGACAGTTGCGGACCTCGACGGGAATGACCGATCGTTGTGCGAATGTCCTCACTTCCCCATCAGATCGGGCACTTCAAGGTGCTGTCAGAGCTTGGCCGCGGGGGCATGGGCATCGTCTACAAGGTCAAGCACGTCAAAACGGGGGCCCTGGTGGCCCTCAAGATGATCCCCCCCGAAGCCTTGTCGCGGGCGGATTCCGAGCTGCGCTTCAAGCGGGAATTCCGCGCCATGCAGCGGGTCGAACACCCAAACGTCATTCGCGTCTTCGACGCTGGCACCCATGAAGGCTGCCCCTTCTTCACGATGGAACTCGTCGAGGGCAGCGAAATC